>ERZ1047472.14-NODE-14-length-186187-cov-22.405320_pt1 | contig 186187 bp, 197 predicted proteins | sample MGYA00383095_ERZ1047472 | MGnify/ENA primary metagenome ERZ1047472 (study PRJEB29581, sample SAMEA5548365) | metagenome | biome: marine; feature: coastal; material: water | depth 1 m | study: Short-term variability in the microbial, nano- and picoplankton... | reverse complement strand
GGCGGAAGGTCAAGATATTGACTTTTCAGTAGCGGAGTAAGGGGTTAGTTATGGCAGTTATTAAAAGAAAACCAACCTCCCCAGGCCGTCGCTTTGTTGTCAGTGTTGTTACTCCTGACCTGCATAAAGGAGCGCCTTACGGGCCGCTTCTAGCGCCAAAGAAAAGATCTGGTGGTCGTAACAGCAGTGGTCGCATCACGGTGCGTCACATTGGTGGTGGTCACAAGCAGCATTACCGAATTGTAGATTTTAAGCGCAACAAAGACGGCATTCCTGCAAAGGTTGAGCGCTTGGAGTACGATCCAAACCGCACCGCGCACATTGCGCTACTTTGTTATGCGGATGGAGAGCGTCGTTACATTATTGCTCCCAAAGGTGTTTCAGCTGGCGATACTCTGGTATCTGGTGAAAATTCTCCGATCAAGACAGGCAATAGCTTGCCGCTGCGCAATATCCCAGTGGGTTCGGTTATTCACTGTGTTGAAATGAAGCCAGGTAAGGGCGCCCAAATCGCTCGCAGTGCCGCAGCTTCAGTGCAGCTGGTCGCTCGCGAGGGTGCTTACGCAACATTGCGGCTTCGCAGTGGCGAGATGCGTAAGATATCAGTTAACTGTCGCGCGACGCTTGGCGAAGTTTGTAACAGTGAGCACAGCTTGCGCTCATTGGGTAAGGCTGGTGCATCGCGCTGGCGTGGTGTTCGTCCAACCGTTCGCGGTGTGGCGATGAACCCGGTAGATCACCCGCATGGTGGTGGTGAAGGGCGCACCTCTGGTGGTCGTCATCCGGTTTCACCTTGGGGTATGCCAACTAAAGGCTACAAGACGCGCAAGAATAAGCGCACTGACAAATACATTGTTCGTCGCCGCAAGTAAGCGTCGACTAACTAATTGAATAGAAGAGGAAAGCAAACGTGCCACGCTCTCTAAAAAAAGGACCATTCATTGACCTGCATCTTGCTAAGAAGATTGAGGTTGCTGTTGCGAACAACGAACGTCGCCCAATTAAAACTTGGTCGCGTCGCTCAATGATTCTGCCAGATATGGTTGGTCTTACGATCGCAATACACAATGGTCGTCAACATGTTCCTGTTTTGATCAACGAAGAAATGGTTGGTCACAAGCTGGGTGAATTTTCTCCAACACGTACCTATAAAGGCCACGTTGCGGACAAAAAAGCCAAGCGCTAAGCGCGGCGTTGACTACGAGGTAGTAGATTGTGGAAGTACAAGCAAAATTAAAGGGTGCCAGATTAGCAGCGCAAAAAGCGCGTCTGGTAGCTGATCAAATTCGCGGTAAGTCAGTTGAGTCTGCATTGGATATATTGCAGTTCAGCAACAAGAAAGGCGCGGACATTATTAAGAAAGTGCTTGAGTCGGCAATTGCCAACGCTGAGCACAATGATGGTGCAGATGTAGATGAGCTCAAAGTATCAACGATCTTTGTTGATGAAGGCATGACAATGAAGCGTATCAAGCCGAGAGCAAAGGGCCGTGCAGATCGAATATTTAAGCGCAGCTGTCACATCACTGTAAAAGTCGCTGAAAAGTAGAATTTAGGTTCGGGAGACCATTCAATGGGTCAAAAAGTACATCCAACCGGTATCCGTCTAGGGATCGTTAAGAAGCACAGTTCTACCTGGTACGCCGGTAGTAAAGACTATGCAGACAAGCTGATTCAAGACTTGACCGTACGAGAGTTTATTAAAAAGAAACTCGACCATGCGTCAGTGAGCCGTGTAGACATAGAGCGCCCGTCTGATAGTGCGCGAATTACAATTCACACAGCCCGCCCAGGTATCGTAATTGGTAAGAAGGGCGAGGACGTGGAAAGACTGCGCCAAGACATCTCCAAGCAAATGGGATGCGCGGTTAACATCAACATTGAAGAGATCCGCAAGCCAGATCTTGATGCTTCTTTGACTGCGCAGAATGTTGCTCAGCAGCTGGAGCGTCGTGTAATGTTCCGTCGCGCTATGAAGCGCGCGGTACAGAACGCCATGCGCGGTGGTGCCTTGGGCGTTAAGATCCAGGTTGGTGGACGTTTGGGTGGAGCAGAGATCGCAAGATCTGAATGGTACAGAGAAGGTCGTGTACCGCTGCATACACTGCGAGCTGATATTGACTATTCAACTGCCGAAGCTAATACCACTTACGGGATTATCGGCGTGAAGGTCTGGATCTTCAAAGGTGAAGTTCTAGGTGGTGAGGAAGCTGTAAAGGCGCCCGCCAAAAAAGACAGAAATAAGAATTAGGGTAAAGCGAAATGCTGCAACCAAAACGTACAAAATTCCGCAAGATGCACAAAGGCCGTAACCGTGGTCTGGCGGATCGTGGTAGTAAGGTTAGCTTTGGTGAGTTTGGTCTCAAAGCGTCCGGCCGCGGCCGTCTGACCGCAAGGCAGATCGAAGCAGCTCGACGAGCAATGACTCGACACATCAAGCGTGGTGGTAAAATTTGGATCCGAGTTTTTCCTGATAAGCCGATCACTAATAAGCCGCTTGAAGTTCGAATGGGTAAAGGTAAGGGTAATGTTGAATACTGGGTTTGCTTAATCCAGCCAGGCAGAGTCCTCTACGAAATGGAAGGTGTTAGCGAAGAGCTGGCCCGCGAAGCTTTTGCTCTCGCTGCTGCCAAGTTGCCGATCGCAACAACCTTTGTTAGACGCACGGTGATGTGAAAATGAAATCAAACGAATTGCGTGAAAAGTCAGTTGAAGATTTAAATGCCGCATTGGGTGATGAGCTCAAGCAGCAGTTTAAGTTGCGTATGCAGCACTCAACTGGCCAGTTGAACGAAAGCCACTTGGTTAAAGATGTACGCCGCAACATTGCGCGTATCAAGACTGTTCTTAACCAGAAGGCAGGGGAATAGATATGACTGAATTACAAACGAGCTCGCGTACACTGACTGGCCGCATTGTCAGTGACAAAATGAACAAGACCATTACGGTTTTGGTCGAGCGTCGCGTTAAGCACCCGGTTTACGGGAAGATCTTGACCAAGTCGTCAAAGATTAAAGCGCATGATGAAGCTAATGATGCGAATACAGGTGATCTGGTAACGATCGCAGAGTGCCGACCTGTCTCTAAAGACAAGTCGTGGAAACTGGTTAATATTGACGAGCGCGCTACTGCAGAGTAGTTCTGCATTTAGCAAAAGGTTCGGAGTAGAAAATGATTCAAACAGAAAGTTATCTTGATGTAGCAGACAACAGCGGTGCACGTCGCGTGATGTGTATTAAAGTGCTGGGCGGATCTCACCGTCGTTATGCTCGGGTTGGTGACATGATTAAGGTTACCGTTAAAGAAGCAATTCCCCGCGGTAAGGTGAAGAAAGGTCAGGTGATGACAGCAGTTGTTGTTCGCACCAGAAAAGGGTTACGTCGTCCAGACGGCAGCTTGATCAAGTTTGATGATAATGCTGCGGTACTCTTGAACGCTAACCTAGCGCCAATTGGAACACGTATTTTTGGGCCGGTAACTCGTGAATTGCGCACTGAGCGCTTTATGCGAATTATCTCCCTAGCACCTGAAGTGCTGTAAGCGAGGAATATAGAGATGGCAATGCTGAAAATTAAACGGGATGACGAAGTAGTCGTTATTGCCGGCAAAGACAAAGGCAAGCGAGGCAAGGTGCTCAAGGTACTTGAAAATGATCGTTTGTTGGTCGCAGGTATTCAGATGATTAAAAAGCATCAGAAACCAAACCCTCAGGCGGGTATCGCTGGCGGGATTATTGAGAAAGAAGCACCAATACAGGTTTCTAATGTAGCTATCTTTAATGGCGCAACAAATAAAGCGGATCGAGTTGGTTTTAAGATCCTGGAAGATAATAAGAAGATTCGTATCTTCAAATCTAGCGGCGAAGCCGTAGACGCTTAAGAAATAGGTAACCCTAATGGCAAGGCTGAAAGAAGTATATAAAAACGAGTTGGCACCCAAGCTGAAAGAAGAGCTGGGTCTGGCCAATGTGATGGAAGTTCCACGCATTACCAAGATCACCCTAAACATGGGTGTTGGTGAAGCAATTGGCGATAAGAAGTCGCTGGAGAACGCCGTTGCAGATCTGACGTTGATCTCTGGTCAGAAGCCAGTAATTAACAATGCTCGCAAATCTATTGCTGGCTTTAAAGTCCGTCAGGGTTGGCCGATTGGTACCAAGGTAACACTGCGTGCAGATCGTATGTATGAGTTCCTGGAGCGCCTTGTTAGTATTGCGATCCCACGTATTCGTGATTTCCGTGGTATTAGTCCTAAGCAGTTTGATGGGCGTGGTAATTTCTCAATGGGTGTGACTGAGCAAATCATCTTCCCAGAGATTGATTATGAGAAAATTGATAAGTTGCGTGGTATGGATATAACTATTACCACCACCGCGCGAAACGACGATGAAGGCCGAGCTTTACTCCGTGCCTTTAACTTCCCGCTGAAAGGTTGAGGTAGTAGGTAAATGGCAAAAGTATCAATGGTTGAGCGCGAAACTAAGCGCACCAAAACAGTTGCAAAGTTCGCCGCTAAGCGTGCAGAACTGAAAGCGATTATCAGCAATGTTGAAGCGAGCGACGAAGATCGTTGGGACGCACAGCAGAAGCTACAGAAATTGCCGCGTGATGCGAGCCCGGTACGTCAGCGTAATCGCTGCAGAATCACTGGTCGCCCACATGGTGTTTACAGTAAGTTTGGCCTGTGCCGAAACAAGCTACGCGAAGCAGCAATGCGTGGTGAAGTTCCGGGGCTGGTTAAAGCCAGTTGGTAAGTTGAGGAGCCAAACGCAATGAGCATGCAAGATCCAATAGCAGATATGTTGACCCGCATTCGTAATGCGCATCATCGTAGTCATCCAGAAGTTACTATGCCAGCTTCCAAGCTTAAGGCCTCCGTCGCCAAAGTTTTACAGGAAGAGGGTTACATTGGCGGTTATAGCGTCAGTGATGAAGTGAAGTCGAATTTAACTGTTGAGCTTAAGTATTTTGAAGGCAAGCCAGTTATTGAAGAAATTACACGTATAAGCAAGCCAAGCTTGCGTCTTTATGTAAGCAGCAATGACTTGCCTAAGGTTCGCAGTGGTCTTGGTGTTGCGATTGTCTCCACCAGTCAAGGTGTGATGACTGATCGTGCTGCTCGAGCTGCCGGTATCGGTGGCGAAGTGCTTTGCACCGTATTCTGATAGGAATTACAAATGTCTAGAGTTGCAAATAGTCCAGTAGAATTGCCTAAAGGTGTTGAAGTAACACTTGGTGGCAGCGAGATTTCTATTAAGGGCTCAAAGGGTACCCTGGCGATGCCAATTAATGCCCAGGTCGAGATCAAACAGGAAGATAATGTTCTTACTTTTGCTGCTCGCACTGGTGATACATTTGCACGTGCTATGTCAGGCACTACCAGAGCATTAGTTAACAATATGGTAACTGGTGTCTCTACAGGCTTTGAAACAAAGCTAGAGCTAGTTGGCGTTGGTTACAGAGCGCAGGTACAGGGTTCAAAGATTAATTTGACCCTAGGTTTCTCTCACCCAGTGGTCTACGACCTGCCAGAGGGTGTATCTGCTGAAACGCCAAGCCAAACTGAAGTTTTATTGAAATCTTCCGATAAGCAAAAATTGGGTCAGGCCGCGGCGGAAATCCGTGCCTACCGTCCACCAGAGCCTTACAAAGGTAAGGGCGTTCGAATTGCTGGTGAGTACGTAAGACGCAAAGAAGCTAAGAAGAAGTAATAGGGTATAAATATGAGCGACAAGAAAATTTCACGTCAGCGCCGAGCAAAGCGCGTACGTATGAAGATCCGCGAGCAAGGTGTTACACGTCTGTGTATCAACCGCACTCCACGCCACATCTACGCCCAGGTAATTGCAGCTGAAGGGGACCGCGTTCTAGCAACAGCGTCAACTTTAGAGAAAGACCTGCGTACTGGCAGCACTGGCAATATCGATGCTGCTACAGCGGTTGGCAAATTAGTAGCCGAGCGAGCAGTGGCTGCTGGTGTTACTTCCGTCGCGTTTGACCGTAGCGGTTTTAAATATCACGGCCGTGTAAAAGCACTGGCAGACGCCGCGCGTGAAGCCGGCCTCGAATTTTAATAGGTAGAAAATATGGCTCTTACAGATCAGAAAGATTCTGCAGCTGAAGGAATGATGGAGAAGCTGGTTCAGGTTAACCGTGTTGCAAAGACGGTTAAAGGTGGACGCATCTTCGCTTTTACTGCACTGACTGTAGTTGGTGATGGCAACGGAAAAGTGGGCTTTGGCCGCGGTAAAGCGCGCGAAGTTCCCCAGGCTATCCAAAAGGCAATGGAAGCAGCGCGTCGCAATATGATTGACGTTGCTCTCGATGGCACAACTATTCAGTATCCAACTAAAGGTATTCACGCCGCATCTAAGATTTATATGCAGCCGGCCTCAGAAGGTACTGGTGTTATTGCCGGTGGCGCAATGCGCTCTGTGTTGGAACTGGCTGGTGTGCAAAATGTACTGGCTAAGTGCTACGGCTCAACCAACCCAGTAAACGTTGTTCGCGCTACATTTAAAGCGTTAGGTGCAATGAAATCTCCGGATGACGTTGCAGCGAAACGTGGTAAATCAGTAGAAGAAATTCTGAACTAAGTGACGGCTTAATAGCACGTCAGTTATTGGAAACGGATCATGGCAAAAGCTAAATTGAAAAAAGTAAAAGTAACTCAGACTAAGAGTTCAATTGGACGACTAAAAAATCATAAGGCCTGTCTTTCAGGTTTGGGTTTACGTCGTATCGGCCACACTGTTGAGGTAGAAGATACTCCATCGGTTCGCGGCATGATCAATAAAGTTAACTATATGTTGCAGGTTGAGGAAGCTTAAGATGCGCCTGAATACCCTTAGCCCGGCACCGGGTCGAATTAAAGAAGGTAAGCGCTGCGGTCGTGGTATCGGCAGTGGTATTGGTAAGACTGGTGGCCGTGGTCACAAAGGTCAAAAAGCGCGTTCAGGCGGTAGTATTCGTCCTGGCTTTGAAGGCGGTCAGATGCCTTTACAGAAGCGTTTGCCAAAATTTGGTTTCACCTCGCGTCTGGCAGCAGTGACTGCTGAAATCAGATTGTCAGAGTTGAACCTAGTTGAAGGCGAGATCATTACTGTAGACACATTGCGTGCCGCAGGCCTGATCAACTCCAATATCTTGCGCGCAAAAGTGTTTGCCTCTGGCGAAGTGACCAAGGCAGTTACTCTGCAAGGTGTTAGTGCGACTAAAGGCGCAGCAGTTGCTATTGTAGCCGCTGGCGGCAAGGTCGAAGAGACAGCTTAATGGCCAAGCCAGGTACTATGCCCACGGGCAATTCAAAAGGACTGGGCGAGCTTTGGGCTCGCCTTCGCTTTTTGTTTGCGGCGATCATAATCTATCGCATTGGTACCCATATACCAGTTCCAGGGTTTGACCCAGATCGTCTGGCAGACCTATTTACTCAGAACCAGGGAACATTCCTTGGTCTGTTTAATATGTTCTCTGGCGGCGCGTTAGAGAGAATGAGTATCTTGGCTCTCGGTGTTATGCCCTATATCTCGGCATCGATTATTATGCAGCTGCTGTCAGCGACAGTGCCTGCGTTAGAGCAGTTAAAGAAAGAAGGTGACAGCGGTCGCCGCAAGATCAATCAGTACACGCGCTACGGCACCGTTGTTCTGGCCCTGATTCAGGGTACCGCTATGGCTGTCGGCTTTGCTTCGCAGGGCTTAGCCTACGAGGTGAACAGCCTGTTTTATATGGTGGCAATATCATCATTGGTAGCAGGTGCTGTATTTTTGATGTGGTTGGGTGAGCAGATCACAGAGCGCGGGATAGGCAATGGCATCTCGATGCTTATATTTGCCGGTATCGTTGCTGGTATCCCAGGCGCTATAGGTCAGGCATTGGAGTCAGCCCGTCAAGGCGACCTGAATCCACTGACTTTAATTGTTATTTTAATAATCGCGATCGCAGTTGTTTACTTCGTCGTGTTTATTGAGCGTGGTCAACGTCGTTTAACGGTTAACTACGCTCAGCGTCAAGGCCGTCAGGCCTATAACGCACAGACTTCGCATCTGCCGCTGAAAGTTAATATGGCGGGTGTTATACCGGCAATTTTTGCCAGTAGTTTACTGTTGTTCCCCACCTCGATCAGTCAATGGTTTGGGCAGGGTGTTAACGCACCGGCTTGGTTGCAGGATATTGCGTTACTGATTGGCCCAGGGCAGCCGCTGTATGTGCTGTTGTTCTCAAGCCTAATTATATTTTTCAGTTTCTTCTACACGGCGTTGATGTACAACCCCAAAGAAGTCGCTGATAACTTGAAAAAAGGTGGTGCTTATCTTCCTGGGATTCGACCCGGTGAGCATACCGCCAAATACATTGACAGTGTGACCACGCGTTTGACTTTGATTGGTGGTATTTACATTACCTTGATCTGTCTGATGCCGCAGTTCTTGAATGTGTACTTCAACGTACCTTTCTATCTGGGTGGCACGTCGCTGTTAATCGCGGTTGTAGTGACAATGGATTTTATGGCTCAGGTGCAGTCACATCTAATGTCTCAACAATATGATTCGCTAATGAAGAAGGCCAACCTTAAAAATGTTGGCCGTAAATAAAGAGGTGATGCTGTGAAAGTACGCGCATCGGTTAAAAAGATTTGTCGTAATTGTAAGGTTGTCCGCCGCAAAGGTGTGGTTCGTGTTATCTGTAGTGTTGAGCCGCGTCATAAGCAGCGCCAGGGATAATCTGGTTGATTTTTGATAGATCTATCGGTATTCTACCGCGCCTTTTTAGCAGGTCTAATGGACTGTTCGATCGGACGGAAATGCTGATTAAACCTATAGTATAAGTGGAGTAATTTGAATGGCCCGTATTGCCGGTGTCAACATCCCAGATAACAAGCACGCAGTGATTTCACTGACTTACGTGTTTGGTATTGGTCGCCCGACTGCCAGAAAGATCTGTGCAGAAGTGGGTATCGCAGAAGACACTAAAATTTCTGCACTGGACGACGGTCAACTCGACCAACTGCGTACTGCCGTAGGGCAAAACGAAGTTGAAGGTGACCTTCGCAGAGAAACAAGCATGAACATCAAGCGTTTGATGGATTTAGGCTGCTATCGCGGCCTGCGCCATCGTCGCAGTTTGCCCGTACGTGGACAGCGTACTAAGACGAATGCGCGGACCCGTAAGGGCCCACGTCGTCCCATTAAAAGATAATTAGGATTCCTAATGGCAAAAGCAGCAGCTAAAACGACCCGTAAAAAGGTTAAAAAGACGGTTATTGATGGTGTAGCTCACATCTATGCTTCTTTTAACAACACTATTGTTACGATCACCGATCGTCAGGGAAATACGCTTTCCTGGGCAACATCTGGTGGTTCCGGCTTCCGCGGTTCTCGAAAGAGTACTCCGTTCGCCGCACAGGTCGCTGCAGAGCGCGCCGGTGAAGCAGCCAAAGACTATGGTTTAAAGAACCTTGACGTTCAAGTTAAAGGTCCTGGCCCAGGTCGTGAGTCCGCCGTTCGCGCACTCAACAATGCTGGCTACAAAATTACAAATATCACGGATGTGACGCCGGTCCCACACAACGGCTGCCGTCCACCCAAAAAACGTCGCGTGTAAGAGAGAACGATAATGGCTAGATATCTCGGACCAACTTGTAAACTTTCACGCCGCGAGGGAACAGATCTTTTCCTAAAGAGTGGCGTTCGTCCATTAGAATCCAAATGTCGCTCAGAGAGCGCACCTGGCCAGCACGGTCAGCGTCGCGGCCGTCTGTCTGACTACGGTGTACAGCTGCGTGAAAAGCAGAAGGTACGTCGTATATACGGTGTTTTGGAAAAGCAATTCCGCAACTACTATAGAGATGCTGCGAGTCAAAAAGGCAACACAGGTGAAAACCTGCTGACCCTGCTTGAGAAGCGTCTCGACAATGTCGTCTACCGTATGGGTTTTGGTGCTACTCGCGCCGAAGCGCGTCAGCTAGTCGCACATAACTCTATTTTGGTGAATGGCCAGAAGGTAAATATTGCTTCATTTAGAGTTCAGGAAGGCGATGTCGTCGGTCTGCGCGAGAAATCTAAGAAGCAGCTACGTGTGCAAACTGCTCTGCAGTTGGCAGCTCAGCGTGGTGAAGTTGAATGGATGCAGGTAGACAACAACAAGATGGAAGGTACGTTCACGCGTAACCCAGACCGTTCTGATTTGCCCGCTGAGATCAACGAAAACTTAATCGTCGAACTGTACTCCAAGTAATCGCTGTCTAGCTCTTACAGGTAATACTATGCAAAATTCTGCTACTGAAATGCTTACACCGCGCAATATTGATGTAACGTCGTATAACGCAACACATGCCAAGGTGGTTTTAGAGCCGCTTGAGCGTGGTTTTGGACACACATTAGGCAATGCACTGCGTCGCATTCTGCTGTCTTCTATGACTGGCTGTGCCATCGTTGAAGCTGAAATTGTTGGTGTAGAGCACGAATACAGCGCCATCGAAGGCGTGCAAGAAGATGTCATGGAAATCCTCCTCAACCTGAAAGGTGTTGCGGTAGTGATGGAAGGACGTGATGAGACCACTGTTACCTTGAATGCTAAGGGTCCTGGTCCTGTCACCGCTGCTGATATCGAAGTTGATAGTCATGTAGAAATTATTAATCCAGAGCATGTTATTGCCAATCTGTCTGATAAGACTAGCCTTAACATGCAGCTGCGCATTGTCCGTGGTCGTGGCTATCAGCCATCAGACGCACGTATTAATGACGAAGAGAACAGCACTATTGGCCGTCTGCAATTTGACGCGTCTTTTAGTCCAATCTTCAAAGTGTCTTACAGCGTTGAAAATGCGCGTGTTGAGAATCGTACTGACCTCGACAAACTGGTTCTTGAACTTGAGACTAATGGCACTATAGATCCTGAAGAAGCGATTCGTCGCGCAGCAACTATTCTGCAACAGCAGATGGCTGTATTTGTTGATCTCCAGGGCGAAACTGCTGCTGAGCCAGAAGAGAAAGAAGAAGAGATCGATCCGATCTTACTGCGTCCTGTTGATGATCTTGAATTAACTGTGCGCTCTGCGAACTGCCTCAAAGCAGAAAGTATTTATTATATTGGTGATCTTATCCAGCGCACCGAAGTTGAATTGCTGAAAACACCTAATCTGGGTAAGAAGTCACTTACTGAGATCAAAGATGTATTGGCCTTCCGCGGACTGTCTCTAGGGATGCGTCTTGAGAACTGGCCACCAGCAAGCCTGAAAAGTGAACGCGAACTAGCTTAAACGCCTAGCTCGCATAGATATCATTGCTGAGAAAGCAACGAATTAAGGAATAAAAAAATGCGTCATCGTTATGCCGGCCGCAAACTGAATAAATCTGGTACTCACAAGAGAGCCATGTTCCGCAATATGACCGCATCTCTGGTTGAGCACGAGTTGATTAAAACCACTCTGCCTAAGGCTAAAGAACTGCGTCGCTTTGCCGAGCCACTGATCACACTGGCTAAAGAAGACAATGTTGCTAACCGCCGACTGGCCTTTGATCGTCTGCGTAATAAAGCAACTGTTGGCAAGCTATTTGCCGATCTGGGTGTTCGTTATCAGGAGCGTCCTGGTGGTTATCTACGTATCCTCAAGTGTGGTGTGCGTACTGGTGATAAAGCACCTATGGCATATGTTGAGCTGGTTGGACGCGTAATGGGTGATGTCTCTGAAGAAGCGGTTGAAGTCGCAGCAGAATAAGCGTTTATAAGTTATAAAAAAGCCGAGCTACTAGCTCGGCTTTTTTGTGTCTGTAAATCAGGTTACTTTAGTCAGAGTTCGTAAATCAGAGCTCGTAAGTCAGAGCTCTATTGCCAGATTTGTACCCTTTGCGCTGCTGGCAAATACAACCCATCACCTTGCTTCACCTGGTAGGTCTTATAAAAATCCGCCATATTTGAGAACACCCCATTGATACGGTACTTATCAGGGCTGTGCGGATCAGTCTTTACAATCAATTCCATGATCTGGTTACGCCACTTAAGGCGGCTAGATTGGGCATTGCCTATAAAGAAGCGCTCCTCCCCGGTAAAGCCATCGAGAACTGGTGACGACTTTCCCTGCAAAGACAATCGGTAGGCTTTGAGCGCAATCGCCGTGCCGCCCAAATCACCAATATTTTCACCCAGCGTCAATTCACCATTAACAAACAGGCCGGGCAGGGGTTCAAATTTATTGAACTGGCTGACCAGACTTTTGGTGCGCGCCTCAAAATTTGCGCGATCCTGCTCAGTCCACCAGCTCTTAAGATTGCCATCTCCGTCATACTTGCTGCCCTGGTCATCAAAGCCATGGCCAATTTCATGCCCAATGGTGGTGCCAATGGTCCCGTAGTTATAGGCATTATCTGCATTGGGTAGAAAGTTAGGAGCCTGTAAATAGGCCGCTGGAAACACGATCTCATTAAGGCCTGGATTGTAGTAGGCATTGACTTGCTGGGGAGCCATAAACCATTCACCGCGATCTATCGGTTTACCTAATTTGCCCACGTTGAGATTGTGACTAAAGGTGCGTGCGCGCTTTATATTGCCGACCAGATCGTTGTCAGCTACGGACAGTTCACTGTAGTCCTTCCATGTATCAGGGTAGCCGATTTTGGCGGTAAATTTAGATAACTTAACGAGCGATTGCTGTTTAGTTGCGTCGCTCATCCAGTCCAGATTCTTAATGGAGTCGGCATAGGCGGCGATCAAATAGTCGACCATCTCGACCATACGCGCCTTGGATTCAGGCGGAAAGTGCTTTTCGACGTAGAGCTGCCCGAGTAACTCGCCCAGATTACCGTTAATTGAGCTGACAGCTCTGCGCCATCGATCTTGCTGCTCCTGGCGCCCTGATAATGTTTTGGCGTAAAACTCAAAACGTGCATCGACGAAGGCAGAAGACAGATAAGCGGCGAAACCATTAACAAGGCGCAGACGCAGATAGTCTTGCCAGATAGTCACAGGCGTTTGTCTAAACAGATTATTGACTGACTCCAGATAACTGGGCTGGCTGACAATAACGTAGTCGACATCGCTCACACCTATGCCGGAAAAATACTTTTCGAGGTCGAGGTTGTATAACAGCTCGCTAAGCTCTTTAGACGAGTATTTATTGTAAGCCTTGTCAGCGTCTCGATTATCGACCTTGGTCCACTGAGCGGCCGCTAACTGACTCTCAAGGGCAAAGATTTGTTGTGCCGCTAAACCGGCATTCTGATGGCCAATCAGCGATAATACGGTCTCTATATAGCTCTTATACTTGGCGATAATCTGCTGGCCGCGATCAGAGCTGTCGTTGTAATAGGCTCGGTCGGGAAGCCCCAATCCTGACTGCACAAAAAACATTACATAGCCCGTCGCGTCTTTATCGTCCTGCCCTACATAGAGATTAAAAGGGGCATCGACGCCCATAGGATTACTACTGCCAAAGTAAGCCGCGATATCATCATGGGTTTGTAGCTGGTCAATTGCGGTCAAATCTATAGCGATTGGGGCTATGCCTAATTCCTCAATGCCAGTCTCATCCATATAAGCATTGTAATAATCGCCGATTTTTATCTTGGCACTGTCAGTCCCCGGATTGGCCGCCACATCTAGCACAATGGCTTTAGACTGTTCGAGGCTTTCCTTTCGCAAGGTCATATAGCTGCCCCAGCCCACTTCATCCGCAGGTATCTGCGTTCTGGCAAGCCAGCCACCATTGGCATATTCATAAAAGTCATCTTGCGGGCGCACCTGCAAATTCATGCCGTCGCGATCAATACCCGAGGTCAGTGGTGGTGAAATATGCTCTGAGCAGGCGCTCAGGAGCAGTAGAAAACTCATGCCCATAATGGTTTTATTCATTTAATTAATTTCCTTTTTGAAGACTAAAATTGCTCCGTGTAGGTCTGGGATTCAAGGTTCATCAGTCGCATTGGACCTCCCCAGACACAACCTGTATCCAATGCGAACAAATTAGGCCCGCAGTCACGGCCTTCCAGAGCCGCCCAATGGCCAAAGATAATCTTATCCTGACGGGTCTTCCTGTCTTGGTAGTCAAACCAAGGCCCATAGGGTGCGGGCGCTGTGATAGCATCCTTAGATTCCAATTCAAGTCTGCCCTCAAGCGTACAGAAGCGCATACGCGTCAGATAATTGGTAATGACTCGCCAGCGTTCGGGCCCCTGCAGATCATCTGACCACTGTAGGGGTTGGTTTCCATACATATGATTAAAATACTCAGCACAATTTTCGGAGCGCAATACCGCGCTTACCTCTGCGGCAAGACCCTGAGCTTTGGGCAAATCCCAGATTGGCGGAATGCCCGCATGCACCACCGTGTAATCACCGATAGTCAAAAGTAGAGGCTGTTGTTGCAACCAGGTAAGCAGTTCATCGCTGTCGGGAGCGGCAAGAATTTCATTGAGAGTATCTTTGGGTGTGGGTGATCTAACCCCATGCGCAATCGCAAGCAGATGCAGGTCGTGATTGCCCAGTACCGTTTTAAAGCTGTCACCAAGATTTCTGCAGAAGCGCAATGTTTCCAGAGACTTGGGGCCACGATTAATTAGATCGCCAACGCCGATAAGTTGGTCACAGGATGGGTCGAAAGATACAGCCTCAAGCAGCTGCAATAGCGGGTCCAGACAGCCCTGAATATCCCCCACCGCATAGTTGGTCATTTAATGCACGGCGTTGGGTGTAGAGAGTAGAAATGGCTCGATGGAGGCGTTAAATGGATCACCATTTTCATCGAGTAATTGATAGCTTCCCTCCATGGTACCAATCGGGGTCTTGAGCACTACGCCGCTGGTGTATTGATAACTGGCTCCAGCCTCAATAGTGGGCTGCTCGCCAATCACACCCATCCCGCGAACTTCTTTGCGCTCCTGATTGGCATCAATAATAATCCAGTGACGGCCGAGCAATTTGGCGGGCTCAGTACCCTGATTTTGGATCGTTATATGGTAGGCAAAAGCAAAGCGATTTTGCTCGGGCTGAGACTGTTGCTGCACATATTCGGTTACTACGCTAACCAGTATCGGTTGCAGTTCCTGTTGAAGATCTAGGTTGTCCACCGTCATTTTATTACTGTCTCGCTTGCATAAATACTCTGGTTAATATGATTGCTTAGGGTGACAAAGTCTTTTACCGATAACTGTTCTGGACGCCGTCCCATATCAATAACCTCCGCCACTGTCGTCAGATGCTCAGCATAGGGTTTTAGACAGTTGCGCAGTGTTTTACGTCGCATCTGAAAGCTCTGGGCCACAATCTTGCTGAGTAGCAACTCATCTTCAGCTACACAGGGCATCGTTTTATGTGGTTTTAAACGCACTACTGCCGACTGCACCTTGGGCGCGGGGCGGAAAGACTCTGGCGGCACTGGAATCAGCGGCATTACCCGACAATGGTATTGAATCATGACCGAAAGCCGACCATAGGCCTTGGTGCCAGGTGCCGCGCCAAGGCGGTCTACCACTTCCCGTTGCAGCATAAAATGCATATCTTTGATCAGATGACGCACGCTGAGCAAGTGAAACAATAAAGGCGTAGAAATATTGTAGGGCAGGTTACCCACTAGGCGCAGATCATTACCCTGATGAAATTCAGCAAAGTCAGTTTTTAACGCATCGCCACTATGAATTGTAAAATTGGGGTATTGGCTAAATTTCTCGTCCAGAAATTCGACCAAATCTCTGTCCAACTCAAGCACTGACATAGATGGACACAGTTCGACTAGGTGCTCGGTAATGGCGGCCATCCCTGGTCCAATTTCAATAAGATTGTCCTCTGGTTTGGGCCCGACCGCTGAAACGATCTGTGAAATTATCTGTTGATCGACAAGAAAGTTCTGACCAAAGCGTTTGCGCGCCTGATGATTGATTGTCATAACTCACTCCCATTGTTGGCAGCGGCCATCTGAGTAGCAACCTCGATAGCAGTTTCCAGACTGCCCTTATCTGCAGCACCCGTGCCCGCTAAATCGAGCGCTGTACCATGGTCTACTGATGTGCGCACAATGGGTAATCCAAGCGTAATATTGGCAGCGCGACCAAAGCCCTGATACTTGAGAACCGGTAGGCCCTGATCGTGATACATAGCTAGCACGGCGTCAGCGCCCTCAAGGTTCTTAGTCGTAAATAAGGTATCTGCTGGCAGCGGCCCAACAATATTGATGCCGCGATCGCGCCACTGTTGCAAAACTGGGATAATGATATTTATTTCTTCAAGGCCTAAATGACCGCCTTCACCAGCATGGGGGTTGAGCCCGCAGACTAAAATTTTTGGCTTGCTTACACCGAACTTATGTCCGAGGTCACGGTACAGAATATCAATGACCTCATTGAGTAAATCAGTGGTAATAGCGTTGGCCACCTCCCGCAACGGCAGGTGAGTTGTGGCTAATGCCACGCGTAATTCGCTAGTTGCAAGCATCATTACTACGCGTGCGGTGCTGGTTTTCATGGCCAGATATTCGGTGTGCCCAGAAAACGGGATACCGGCATCATTGATAACTGATTTTTGCACTGGGCCAGTAACCAGAGCCTGACAGCTATTAGTTTGGCAGGCGTCTATAGCCCGGTCGAGACAGTCCAGTACATACTGGGCGTTGCGTTGATCCAGCTTTCCAGCCACAGCTGGCACAGCCATGGGAACGGGCACAACTGCCAGTTCGCCAGCAGCCAACGGCTGTTGGCGGGGTTCGATTAAGCTGAGAGGTAGACCGAGCTGCGCCGCGCGCTGCACAAGAAGATCTGGATCGGCGAAGGCGACGAGTTCTTGACCTTGGGGTTGCTGGATAAGCTGAATTAATAGGTCAGGCCCGACACCAGAGGGCTCTCCCGGTGTCAGTGCCAGGCTTAATGTCATGAGTTGTCGGATCCTTTAATTTCAATAAAGGCTTCGTCGCGAATTTCCTGTAACCACACCTGCAGCTCTTCTTCGTACTTGCGTTCGCGCAGCATGTTTTGGGCGCGGTTGCGCAGAATATTGGTGCTGAAATCTTCGTTGCGGCGGTCGGTTACCTGCAGAATATGCCAACCAAACTGAGAGCTAAACGGCGCGCTGACTTCATTGAGCGCGATGGATCCCATAGTTTGCTCGAATTCAGGGACAAACATCCCTGGCGTCGACCAACCCAGCTCACCACCTTTGAGGGCAGAGCCCGGATCTTCAGAAAATTCTTTTGCCAGAGCCGCAAAGTCTTCACCGGCAATTGAGCGATCACGCAGCTCATTTAGCAGGGCCACAGTGGTTTCCTGGTCCCGAATTTGATTGGGTTTAACTAAAATATGTCTCGCAAAGTGCTGCTCAACTAACTGCTCTCCACCACCGCGGCGCTCATAGAGTTTAAGCAGGTGATAGCCAGCACCACTGCGGATCGGATCGGATACCTGGCCTATATCCATCTGCTCCACAGCATCAATAAATACACCGGGCAACTGGGCCATTTTGCGCCAGCCTAAATCACCACCTTGGAGTGCCGATTGATCGGCCGAATTGGCGATGGCTAACTGACGAAAATCTGTCCCACCTGCAGCCTGAGCCTGAAGCTCATTGGCGCGGGCTAGGATGGCGTCGGTGTCTTCTAAGCTAGTGCCCGATGCCACTGAAAGCAAGATTTGGCCAACATTGACGTCTGGCGAGGTTAAAAAACGACCCTCTTCAGAGTTGAGGAAGTTATCCAGCTCTTGCTCGCTGATGCGAATACGCCGCATAACCTTACCCTGTTGCACGCGCATAATCGTAATTTCGTTGCGAATTTGCTCACGCACAACTGCAACTGTGCTGCCTTGAGCATGAATCTGCGCAATATACTCCTCCATGGTTAACTTATTGCTGGAGGCGATACGTGCCATCGCTTGATTGAGCTCCTCATCGCCAATACGTATACCAGCGTTATAGCCGATATTGAGTTGCAGGCGTTCTGAGATTAATCGATCCAAAACCTGTTGTAATAAGATATCTTGTGGAGGAGCTTTGGTGCCAGACTGCTGGATCTGCGTATAGATGGTTGCCATGCGTTGGTCGAGCTCAGATTGCAGAACAATGTCATCATCGACTACGGCAATCACCTTATCCAACAGGGTTATCTGTGCCGTGGCGCCGATTGACACAAATAGTACGCTAGCGCATATAAGCGCCGATTTTTTAGAAATTTTCCAGAGGTTCATAACCGTAAATACCATTGTTAAGCATTGTGTCTACCCGACTGCCAGTGCCAGCCAGACCTTTAAACTGTATTTGTAAGAAGATACCGTTCCTTGATTCTAATTGCTCTTCAGGGAGCGGGAATTCGTCCTCCCGATCTAGCCAGTGGCGAGCAACCAAGCTGGCGCGCCAGCAACAACTGTTGTATTCGAAACCAGCAAACAGCTCCAGTTCCCGCTTGTTAGTAAAATCATGATTCCAACGTCCGACCAGATTAAAATTCCCGGCCACCGGCACAAATGCAGATATATCAACTTGCTCTATATCTTGATCCACATCCATGCCATTAAATAGTCTCGGATCACGTCGGGTAAATCTATAGGTGAAGTTAAATAGGCGATTGTCGCGGTCATTATAGCGTACTCCGAGGCTGCTTTTTTCCAAATCATTATCATGATTGTCATAGATAAGGTCGCCGGTAAAGCGCCAGTTTGTGGCCAGTCTGGCAGCCAGCTCCAGTGCCAGAGGCGACTGGTTACGGGTCAGTTCTGCAAGTTCATCCGTCGTTGGGTTAGATGATAATGTCACCAATCGGTCTCGGTAGTAAATGGACTGAGCAATGCTTGCTCTAAATCGCTCCTGGCCAGAACTTTGGTCAATAAACCTCGTCGTAAAGGCGACAGTAAGCCGCTCTTCGTCGGAAATTCGGTCGCCACCGTTAAAGCGATTGTCACTAAAAAGAAGATCGTAAGAGGCGGTGAACTCTCTGGTGTCAAAGTCAGGGATTGCAGACTGGTCTTCGAATTTGGCATTGATATAAAACAGCCGCGGTTCAAACGTCTGCTTGTGATTAGCTAGCCAGCTGACATCTCGCTCAAGAAAAACACTACTGTCCACCGAGTAGACAGGAACAGTTGCCGAGGGCGCCTCATTGGCCAAGGTGCTGTTGTTGGCCTCAAGGGAGTAAGCCAGGTGATTAAATGCGACCTTGGGTTTAAAGTAACCCCAGCTCCAGCGCTTATCCCAGGTGATACTGTAGTCGATAAGACTACGGCTGCCAGTGACAAAATTTGGATCCTCATGCTCAAAGATGGAGTAGCGGTTATTTAGTTCGACCACCAGGCTATTATCAAATCTATAGTAGCCATCAATAGAGACTCTTGGCACTACTGAGTACTGATCTGTCAGCCCCTTAGTAATAACCTGATAGTCCTGAGTTTCGACAAGATAATTCCAGTGTTTGGTTTTATAGCCAGCTGAGGCGCGACGCTGCAGATGCGTGAGACTATTTTCATCTGGGGTAAAATTACCCAAATCGCGAAAATAGTCGACATCGCTGACTTCATTTAAATCTAAAAATGTTGACCAGGGACGATCGTCGCCACCGCGGTGTTGCAGGCTTAACAAGTAGCGATTTTCCCCCTCAAAAGGATGCAGACCTGTTTGTGCGTCAATTCTGTCATCGTCGTTCCCCCCTTCGTCGTCCCCCAGAAAATTTGCGACTAACTCAGTTTCTGACCAGCGGCTGAGATGGCGGAATTCGGTCTCTACGCCAAATCCGCGTTCTTGGATATAACGAGGAGAAATCGTTGCATCATAATTGGGCGCAATATTCCAATACACTGGCTGAGTAAAGTCGATGCCATTGTCTTTGGTGACACTGATGGTTGGAAATAGCAGGCCCGAAGAACGGCGGTCATCAACCGGAAATTTGAGATAGGGAAAATAGAAGATCGGTACATCTTTGACTTCTAGGCGAGCATTCTTAACTGCGGCAAATCCTGAGCTTTGATCAATCTCAATTTCGCTGGTCATTAGTTGCCAGGTTGTATCTCCGGGTTCGCAGCTTGAATAAGACGCATCGTCAATAACAATAATACCATCTTTGGTTCGAGACAGGCTCTCTGCCGAGCCGCGAATGGATGCCTCATGCAGAACATAGGTTGCATCATCAATATGCACTTCTTTGCTGTCGATATCGATTTTGGCATTATTGCCTAGCAGCAAAAGCCCTGGCTCACGAAAGCGAACATTGCCCTCGAGGGTAACTTGACGGTTGTTTTGATTAATCCGCGCAGTATCACTGCGTACCTGGCGAAAGCCCTGTGAAATCTGCACGTCCCCATCGAGCTGGGCAATATTGCCCTCCAGTGCTTCAGTGGTATTGGCGTTAACACGCAGTGAGGCTTGGTCAGGGTCTACATCTGCATCAGGATAATCGCGCCCGGGTTCCACATAGGCGCCACAGCAATAGGGGTCCAGCGACAATCGCTGCTCTGAGGCCATATCTTCTTCTTTGACCCAATCCAGATTTAGCACCCGGGCGACTCTGGGTTCCTCTGGATCAGCAGGTTGGGTGTTATTAATACTGCGCGCAGGCCGGTTGCCCTTGGCGATAACGCTGCTTTGGGGGTCCTGCTCACGACATAGCCACTTGCCATCTGGGTCGCCACCGCAGCTCCACAAGGTCTGCTCTGAATCTTCTTCGGCCATTGCTAAAAGTGGCAGTGCAGCGCAAATCAGGATTGTCACTGCAACCAAAAGGCACCGAGCAGGGCGAGCGGATGGAGGATGTCGCAAAGTTGTTACAGCTTGAGTCAAATCTGGGGCCCATAACGAATTGTATGTTGCCGCATTTTACCTGATATCTGTCCCCAGTAGAGACCTGAATTGCCGCAAATAGGCTAGAATAACTATTTTTTGCCCCAGGGCCATTTAAATAGGCAGTTGCTGAGTGGAAAACCAAGATCAACAAACTTTTTTTAACTGGATACTGGCCTTCTTACCGGTCGCTAATGTATTACCAGAACCCTTAAAAGTTGAGGCTCTAGCTGGCGATGCAGGCTTTCGGCGCTACTATCGGCTCAATACTCAGCCAAGTTTAATTGCGGTCGATTCGCCGCCAGCCAAAGAAAATAACCCAGCCTATATCGCCGTGGCTATGGCCCTGCAGGCACAGGGCATTCGCACGCCCAAAGTGCATGCTGTCGATTTTGCTCAGGGGTTCTTCTTGCTTGAAGATTTTGGCCGCGATTTACTCCAGCCCATGCTCAGCCCAGAAACGGTGGGCAGCTGTTATCAACAGGCTGAGGAGATGTTGTTAGAGATTCAAAAAACCGTCCCCGATCCTGTAGTTTTCCCCTGCTACGATGCTCAGCGTCTGCGTGACGAAATGGCACTGTTTAGTCATTGGTTTGTCACTAAGCTAATGGGTATAGAGTTGGAACAACAAGAAGTAGCTCTACTGGATAGGCTTTTCGATGGTTTGGTTGATAACGCATTGGCCCAGCCTCAGGTAGTGGTGCATCGAGATTATCATTCGCGCAATCTTATGCTGCTGGCGGATCAACAGCTTGGAGTGATTGATTTTCAAGATGCAGTCCATGGCCCGATTACCTATGACCTAGTGTCTTTGTTAAAAGACTGTTATGTGCGCTGGCCCGCTGAGCAGATGCGTGAGCGGGCACTGTCTTTTAAATCTAGGGCTCGCATCAATATTGATGATCAGCAGTTTCTAGGCTGGTTTGATCTTATGGGCTTACAGCGGCATATTAAGGTCATGGGTATCTTTGCGCGCCTTGCCCTGCGCGATGGCAAGAGCGCTTATCTACAGGATTTACCTCTGGTGATTCGCTATAGTCTTGAAACGGCCAAAGATTATCCGCATAGCAGGGCATTTTATACGTGGTTTTTGCAGCGTATTGAGCCGCAATTATCAGCACAGCCCTGGTGCCGCGATTGGCAAACTGCCGGTGACAACCTATGAAAGCGATGATTCTTGCAGCTGGCTTTGGCAGCCGATTGCGCCCGCTAACTGAGACCACCCCCAAGCCACTGTTGCAGGTCGGCGGCAAACCTTTACTGCAGTATCATCTGCAGCGGCTGGCCTCGGCAGGTATAACGGATATTGTGATTAATACCAGCTGGTTGGCAGAGCAAATTGAAGGCTACTTTGGCGATGGCAGTCACTTCGGTGTCAGTATTGACTGGTCTCGAGAAGCGCAGCCCCTAGAAACCGGAGGTGGTATAGCCAATGCACTGCCGCTGCTGGGCAGCGAGCCTTTTTTATTGATTAATGGCGATGTGTGGACAGATTTTCCACTGCGTAGTATCAGCTTGGATCAGGATGCTGATGCGCATCTGGTGATGGTTGCCAACCCTGAACATAATCCCAGTGGCGATTTCGCCGTTGCCAACAGTTTGGTCAGCTATGATGCCGGCCCCAAGTATACGTTTAGCGGTATCAGTTTATTTAGGCCGCAGCTGTTTGCCGGTTTCCAGGAAGACTGTTTTCCTCTGCGAGAAGTCATGCGCCCAGCAATTTTATCGGGCCGAGTCACAGGCGCGGTTTATACTGGTCAGTGGTGGGATATAGGCACCGTAGAAAGGTTGACTCAACTCAACAATAAATTAAATAAAGCTGAGCCAAAATAACAATGATTAAAAGAACCCATTTCCAAATTATCTTTTGGCTATGTCTATTGAGTACGGTTGCCCTGTCATTGATGCCAATTTCGGGACAGCAGGTATTCGAGGCACAGGACAAAATCGGCCATGCCACCGTCTATGCCACGTTGTATTTTTTAGCTGTACAAGCCTTTGGTCACCGCGTGCCTCTGTGGCTATTGGCTGCTTTACTGGTGATATTTGGTCTATCTATGGAGCTGGCCCAGTCAATGACCAGCTATCGTTTTGGTGATCCCTGGGATTTACTCGCCAACACAGTGGGCGTTGTGGTGATTTGGCTGGTCTTTAGCGCACGCAGGAGATGGCAATGAAATCTGTTTACCGTGGCAGTGACTATTTTGAAGCCCAGTTGCTGACCGGACTTATGGAGCAGGCAGGTCTACAAGTATTTCTCCAAGGCACCGCACTCCAGGGTGGCTTGGGTGAGGTGCCTGCTATGGGGCATCTATCAATTACTGTTAATGATGCGGATCAGGTTAGAGCCACAGAGATTATTGATGCTTACGAACGCGGTGACTATGCGCTTGAGGACGAGTAAGTATGACGCCTAAATTAAAGCGACTATCACTGTGGCTGGCACCTCTAATAGGTGCCCTGGTCACTCTGTTAATGTTGCAGTCTGGCTGGGAGCCCAGAGGTGCTCTGGCAGCAGGACTGACGACATTATGCGCCCTGTGGTGGGTGTTTGAACCAATCCCAATTCCCGCAACCTCAATGATTCCCCTGGGTGTCTTCCCACTACTAGGTATTCTCGATGGCAAGCAGGTGGCTCAGGCCTATGGCGATCCGCTTATTATTTTGCTGATGGGTGGCGCTATGTTGTCCAAGGCGATGGAGAAGAGCGGTGCTCATCGCCGTTTGGCGCTGTATATGGTCAATTTATTTGGTGGCGATAATCAGCGGCGGCTGGTTTTTGGTTTTATGGTGGCGTCTGCGGTACTCAGTATGTGGGTTTCCAATACAGCGACCACATTGATGTTGTTGCCAGTAGCCTATGCCGTGCTCGACAGTGCGCCCGGTAAAGATGCCAGCAAACTCGCTGTGCCATTACTTCTCGGTATTGCCTATGCTGCCAGTATTGGTGGTTTGGGCACACCTATTGGTTCGCCACCCAATGTTATCTTTCTCAAGGTTTATGCAGAAGCCACAGGTACCATGCCGAGCTTTAGCCAATGGATGCTCTGGGGTTTGCCGGTTGTTGTGCTGCTACTGCCTCTGGCTGGATTGTGGATTACTCGCCATCTGAACCAGACTTCGCCCCTAGCGATTCCTCAGGCGGGGGGTTGGCGCACCGAAGAGGTGCGAGTTCTTACTGTCTTTGCATTGACGGCACTGGCCTGGATTACCCTGCGTGAGCCCTTTGGGGGCTGGACTGCGTTGTTGGGGGTGCCAACTGCCAACTACGCAGCAGTGGCTTTGACCTCAGTGGTGCTGATGTTTGTGCTGCCCAATGGCAGCGGCGGCAAGTTGCTGGACTGGGAATCGGCCTCGACTATTCATTGGGGTGTGCTACTTCTATTTGCTGGCGGTATTGCGATTGCCAAAGCGTTTTCTGTAACAGGTATCAGTGAGGCCATTGGTGAATCTCTGTCCGGCGTCACCAGACTTTCAATTATCCTGTTGATTGCTTCGGTGGCCCTGGCTGTGACGTTTTTAACCGAGATCACCAGTAATACAGCCACCACCACATTATTAATGCCTATTCTTGCGGCGGCTTCGTTGGGAGCAGGTTTTGATCCGGCACTATTAATGTTGCCGGCGGCACTCTCTGCCAGCTGTGCCTTTATGCTGCCGGTGGCGACAGGGCCTAATGCTATTGTGTTTGGCAGTGGTAAAATGACCGTCGAGCAGATGGTTCGTGAAGGCTTTGCTTTAAATCTGATAGGTGTGGCTGTAATTACACTGGTAGTGTATTTTTGGCTGGCGGCTTAAGTTTGCAAAAGAATTTTAATATTGCCCGGCTGCAGGGTTTGGCTGCCGGCAATAGATAGCACCAGAGTCGCTATTTCGTCCCAGGTATCGGCTTTACGCATGCCCTTAATGCCGCGATCAATGGCCCCAGCCTGATACAAAAACATACGCAGATGCGCGGGCTTATTGCGTTGTAGTGCACGGCGAAATAGGCTCATACGCTTATCCCAAACTCCGGCATTTTTAAGTGCCCTGTCGCTGTGTTCACCACGAGCTACCTGTTCGCTGGCCTTAACTAAAATACGCAGTTCTCGTGTAATTGCCCAGAGCAGAGGTATGGGTTCTGTGCCTTCGTTTTGCAATCCGCGCAGTGACTGTGCGGCAGATTGGGCGTCGCCCATCAGCATCTTGTCGATAAATTCAAATAGATTATAGCGCGCGCTATCGGCTACGACTGCCGACATGGTGTCGGCATCAATTTTTCCCTCTGGTGCCAGTAATTTAAGCTTCTCTATTTCTTGTACCGCGGCCAACAGGTTGCCCTCGACGCGATCAGCCAGAATTTGAACCGCCTCTTGGTTGGCTTGAATCCCAGCATGCCCCAGACGCTGTTGAATCCAGCGCGGCAAATTATCGGCATTCACTGGCCATACTTGGATATGTGCGCCCAATGCTTCAAGTGCTTTCATCCACTTGCTGTTTTGCGCAGATTTTTCCAGTTTGGGAAGAATGATCAGCAGTAGATTGTCCGGGTTGGGATTGGCGCAAATTTCACAGATTGCCTTACTGCCCTTGTCGCCGGGCTTACCATTGGCGATGCGAATTTCGATTATTTTTTTATCGGCAAATAGCGATAGAGAATTTGCTTCGTTGGCGACATGGTTCCAGTCATAGTTGCCCTCGACATGAAAGAGTTCGCGTTCTGTAAAGCCTTTATCACGCGCCGCTACACGCACGGCGTCGGCACATTCCTGAGCCAGTAGTGGCTCGTCACCACTAATCACATAGACCGGCAAAAGTTGCTTTTGCAGATTACCGCCTAGCTGCTCTGCCTTAATTTTCATTACTGCTGGCCAGCGCTGGGAACAACTCGCAAACGGTTGAGAATTTGGCGGACAATCTCTTCGCGCATACCGCTGAGTATCAGTCGCTCTTCACTGTCAGAGGCCAATATATCCTGTTCGTCAAACTCATAGACGCGTTCAACGGAGGCGGTAGACAGAGGAATTAATTGGCTGCCATCGGCGCCAATAATTAAAAAGTCCACATCTTCATTGAGCTGATATTCTGCTACACGAGCAGCGGCATTGATGGTGCCGGTGCGGCGAGTTCTTCGAAAGTCGACAATCACGACGCTGTAGCTGGCGTCGGCTGAGCTAGAGACAACCTTGGCCCCATATAAATTGAGTGCCCGTGTCAGTTCCTGAATCAGGTCGCTATGGGCATCGTTGGATGATAGGTACAGGCTGCCCAAGTCTGTGGGTACTACCTCTGAATTACGCAGCTGCCAGCCACAGGCTGAGAGCAGTAAAATCATGGTTGTAAGCAGTATATTTTTTATCATCATTACTATCCTAGTTGCCTTAGCTCTGATTAGCAGACCTTTAAATAGACACTTTCTAATTAGCCACTATATTAACCAGTCTGCCCGGAACCACAATAATTTTACGAATGGTTACACTATCGGTAAATCGCTGCACATTGGTATCGGCAAGAGCCATTTTTTCAACTTCGTCTTTGGGCGCATCCGCCGCAACTTGAATCTTACCTCTTATCTTGCCATTGACCTGTATCACTAGTTCAATTGAGCTGCGCAGCAGTGCCGACTCATCGACAGTTGGCCAGTCCGCATCGGCGACAGATTCTTTATTGCCCAGCGTATTCCACAGGCTGTGACAGATATGCGGTGCAATAGGTGACAGCAATAAAATAGCGCTCGTCAGCGCTTCGTGACGGACAGCAATACTTTGCGCATCGTTGTCGGTCAGTTTGGCAACCTCATTAAGCAGTTCCATGACCGCGGCAATCGCAGTATTAAAGGTGTTGCGGCGACCATAGTCATCGTTAACCTTGTTAATGGTTTCATGGGTTTTACGGCGCAGGCTCTGTTGGTTGTCGCTGTGATCTGCTGTATTCAATGGTGCGACAGTGCCCTGTGCTAAATGTGTGTGGACCATATTCCAAAGCTTGCGCAGGAAACGATGGGCACCAGATACGCCATCATCGCTCCATTCCAATGTCTGCTCTGGGGGCGCAGCAAACATGGTGAACAGGCGCACTGTATCGGCACCATGCTTATCAATGGCAGTCTGTGGATCGACACCATTATTTTTCGATTTCGACATTTTGATGACACCACCGCTGTGAACCACCTCACCAGATGCGGTCTCAGTTGCCTTAATGGTGCGGCCTTTTTCATCACTTTCAACGGTGACATCTAGGGGCGACAGCCATTCTTTGCGCCCCTCGTTGTCTTTATAAAAAGACTCCGCTAAAACCATACCCTGACACAGCAGGCTTTTGAACGGCTCACTGCTGCTAACCAAACCTTCGTCGCGCAAAAGTTTATGGTAAAAGCGTGCGTACAGCAGATGCAAAATAGCATGTTCGATACCGCCAACATATTGGTCTACCGGCAGCCAGTAATCGGCGCGCTCGGGGTCAAGCATAGCGCTGTCTAAATCGGCGCAGGTAAAGCGCGCATGGTACCAAGAGGATTCCATAAAGGTATCGAAGGTATCGGTTTCCTGCTCAACCTGTTGACCATTTATCTCGGCTTTGCACCATTCGGGGTCAGCTTTAATCGGTGACTGGATGCCATCCATTTCTACATCGGTTGGCAGCACAACAGGCAGCCGATCCAGTGGAACAGGAATATCGCCACCTTCGGCTAGGTTATACATTGGAATCGGCGAGCCCCAGTAGCGCTGGCGGCTTACGCCCCAGTCACGCAGGCGATAGTTAGTGGTCACTGAGCCATGATCACAGGCTTCAAGTGCGGCGGCAATTGCATCAAAGGCGGCACTGAAATCTAAACCATCGTACTGACCAGAGTTAACCAGCAAACCTTTGCTGACAAAAGCTTCCCTGTCTATATCGCAGGTTTCATCCTTGGCTGGCGCTACTACCTGCTTAATCTCAAGTTGATATTTCTTGGCAAACTCATAGTCGCGCTGGTCGTGGGCTGGCACTGCCATAACGGCGCCAGAGCCATAGTCCATCAATACATAGTTGCCGACCCACACCGGAATAGTCTCGCCGGTTAATGGATGCACAGCAGTAATGCCCGTATCCATGCCGCATTTTTCCATGGTGGCCATTTCAGCTTCTGACACCTGCTGGGTTTGGCATTCATTGATAAAGGCTGCTAGCTCGGGATTATTTTTGGCTACTTCAAGGGCGATAGGGTGGGCGGTAGCCAATGTGGCATAGGTCACGCCCATCAGTGTGTCTGGTCTGGTGGTATAGACATCAAAGCTACTGTGTTCGGCCACAGCCTCGGCCAGATCAAAGGTCATATTGACGCCGCGACTCTTACCAATCCAGTTGCGCTGCATAGTTTTGACCTGTTCAGGCCAGTGCTCCAAATCATCCAAGTCGTCTAATAGCTGCTCGGCATAGTCGGTGATACGAATAAACCACTGGGGAATTTCTTTGCGCTCAACCAGGGCGTCTGAGCGCCAGCCACGACCATCGATCACCTGTTCGTTGGCCAGTACAGTCTGGTCCACCGGGTCCCAGTTGACGGTGGACATCTTTTTGTACACCAGCCCTTTCTCGAACAGACGGGTAAAGAACCACTGTTCCCATTTGTAGTAGTCCGGCTCGCAGGTGGCTAGCTCCCGGGACCAGTCGATGCCAAAACCCAAAGACTTGAGCTGGGCCTTCATATAGGCAATATTTTCTAGGGTCCATTTGGCAGGCGCTGAATTATTTTGAATGGCGGCGTTTTCTGCCGGCAGGCCAAATGCATCCCAGCCCATAGGATGCAGCACGTTCTTGCCCTGCATGCGCTGATAGCGAGCGATGACATCGGTAATGGTGTAGTTGCGCACATGGCCCATATGCAGCTTACCACTGGGGTACGGAAACATAGCCAGGCAGTAAAATTTTTCTTTGTCAGGGTCTTCAGTGACTTCGAATGTTCTGTTTTCAGTCCAAAATTGCTGAGCTTCGCGCTCTAATTCAGCGGGAAGATAGGGATGTTCAATAGTCATCAAGAATCACTGCTTATCGATTTAAAAATAGTCGTGAATTATAGGGGAATGGAGACACATCTAACAGACTTATAGATGTGTCTCATTCGAGATAGTTGTTGGGACTGATGGACAGGTAGTTAGCTGGCCTGTCTGGCAGGTATTCCAAGCTCTTCAAGTTTGGCTGCCATATCTTCAGCGGACGTTGCGGCATTGATTTTACGGTCTATAAATAAAATTTTGCCATCTTTGCCAATATAAAAAGTATGCCGGTTGGGCATGCCGTAAAAGGCCAGTACATCATAGGCTTTAGCAACCGCTTTTGAAGGATCGCTCAGCAGCGGGAAATCAGCCTCATTCTCTTCGGCAAATTTCTGGTTGTCTTCCAGAGCATCAACGCTGGCCATAAAATAGGTCACATCTAAGCGCTTGAGAAGATGGCCATTTTGAGCCAGTGATTTACATTCTATGGTGCAGCCGCTGGTAAAGGCTTTTGGGTACCAGGCAATAACTATGGCCTGTTTGTCATGAAACTGTTCCAGGCTATAAGTTTTACCATCAGTAGCCTGAAGAGAAAATGCGGGGGCCTGATCACCGACCTCTAGCGCTGCCGCAGACAGTGATACCCAACTAAGAAGTATCGTTAGAATAATCCGAATATTAGTGTTCATGAATTGCCTCTTTTGTTGTTCTTGTTGTCATTAATAAGCTAAAAAAGCTCAGTAGCGCCAGTATTACCGTTGGCCAGGAGCCCAATAATGAGAACACGGTGCGCCCATTGCGGGGTTCGATGGTGCCGACCAATTCCCCTTGGGTGTATTGCTCAATACTCTGATAAGTGCGCCCCTGATGGTCCACCAGGGCAGAAATGCCATTATTGGTGCCGCGTATCATTGGCTTGGCATTTTCCAGTGCGCGCATCTGCGCCATTTGCATATGTTGCTGGGGCCCTAAAGACTGGCCAAACCAGGCATCGTTGCTGACCGTGAGCAATACCGACGAATACCTACTATTACGCGCAACCAGGTCTGGATAGACCACTTCGTAGCATATCGCGGTAGAGATATTTTCTCCCTGTACGGTAAAGGGCGCCTGATTATCTGCGCCCAGCGAAAAGGTCGACATAGGTAAATTAAAAAAGGTAATTAGGCCGCGCAGTACCGATTCCATAGGCACATATTCACCGAAGGGCACCAGACGGGTCTTGTTGTATTGGCGCTCAGACTCAATATTTCCCAGAGCAATTATTGAATTATGGTATTTTTTTTGCGCGCTATCATAGGTTGGAATGCCGGTTAATAATGTTGTTTCACTGGCTTCAGCCCGCTGATGCATGGTCCCCAGAAACCCCCTAACCCTGTGGCTTAGCGCGGGTACCGCGGCTTCGGGCCAGACCACAAGGTCCGCCCCCCAATGGGCCTTGGTCTGTTCTTTGAGCTGGGCGAGTATATTGGGAAGGCTATCTGAGTCCCATTTTTTATGCTGATCTATATTGGGTTGAACCAGCACCACATCCAGTCGCTGGCCACTGGGTACTGTCCAGGTTTTGTACTGCAGTGCATAACCGCAGGCTGTCAGCAGTAGCAGAGCCACGGCAGCCATAGATGTCGCGCGTTTAGCTATTTTACCCTGCCCTAGCTGCGCCAAAACCACAGCGCTAAGGGCGCAAATAAAGCTGAGCCAGAGCACGCCGCCTACTGGTGCCCAGCCATTAAGCCATGTTTGAGTATGGGCATAGCCAGCAAATAGCCAGGGAAAGCCGGTAAAAATCCAAGTGCGTATCCATTCGCTCAGCACCCAAATAGCCGGCAGACCGATAATCCAGGCGCTGGGGGTCTGTGGGATTAATGCGCTGAGCGCAAAGGGTGTGGCAAATAACAGCGCCAGAAACAGGCAAAATAGTGCGGTGGCTAAAAAAGCGAGTGGCGCAGGAATAAAGCCGTGTTCGTGAATGCTGACATAGACCCAGCTGGCTCCCGCAAAAAACAGACCAAAGCCATAGACGCTGGCTTTGATCAGTGCCTGGGTAATGGATTGATGCTGCAGCTGCCAAAAGAGTACAGCGATGCTAAGAGAGGCGATTGGCCACAGGGAAAAGGGTGCGAGCGCGAGAGGAAATAATGCCCCAGCCGCAAATAACGAGAGAAAATTCTGCCCTCGGCTGAGCTGTTTCATAGATCGTTTTTGGTTACTTCCAACTGAGTAATTTTGCGGTTATCACCGGCAATAACTTTAAAGTCGAAGTTCTCAATACGCGTGGTTTCATTAATCTTTGGCAGGCGGCCAAAGGCATGCACCACCAGTCCGCCCACGGTGTCGAATTCATCATCGGCTAAGCCAACATCGAAGAATTCATTGAAATCACTGATTTCGGTAATAGCCTCAACCTGAAATTGATTGTCACCGCTGGCACTAATTTGCTCTGGTTCATGTTCATCGGTTTCATCTTCGATTTCGCCAACAATTTCTTCCAGTACATCTTCAATTGTGAGCAGGCCGGATACACCGCCGTATTCATCAACCACAATCGCCATATGGTAGCGATGCTCGCGGAATTCCTGCAGCAGAATATTGAGTCGCTTGCTCTCAGGGATAATAGTTGCGGGGCGCAGCAGGCTTTTTAGGTCAAATAATTCTTTGCCAGACAGCAATAGCGGCAGTAGCTCTTTAGCCAGCAGAATGCCCAATACGTCATCGGAGGATTCGCCGACGACGGGAAAGCGAGAATGCTGAGACTGAATAACTAGGTCGAGAATCTGCTCAAGGCTAAAATCATCTTCAATCACCTGCATGCGTGATCTGGGAATCATTATTTCGCGCGCCTGCAGATCAGATACTTTAAGCGCGCCTTCCATAATTTGCAGTGCACCAGAATCAATAATCGATTCATTTTCGGCGCTGCGCAGCATATCTGCCACCTCATCACTGCTGGTGGGGTTAGAAGAAAATGCCCGTCCTATCTTTTTTAACAATGAATTGTCGGCGCTATTATTTGATTCTTCGTTCATGATTTTCTCTATAAGACTCTTGTTATTTTAGTTGCTGTCTAAAGTTTTTGGTCAAATTCGTAAGGCGCTGGAAAATTCATTGCCAGCATAATATTGGTTTCCAGTACTTCCATTACCTCGGCGTCAGTATCACCTACATGGTCGTACCCCAGCAGGTGCAATACACCATGTACGGTCATATGCGCCCAATGGGCTTCAATCGTTTTATTCTGCTGCTGAGCTTCGCGCACAACCACGGGCGCGCAGATCACCAAGTCGCCAAGTATGGGCAGTGGCTCTGGGGTAACAGCATCAAAGGGGAAGGAGAGTACGTTGGTGGGACCGGCTTTGCCGCGATACTGCTGATTGAGTGCCGCGCTTTCCTGTTCATCGACTATGCGTACACTGAGTTCGGCAGTTTCTCGCTCGTCACGGAGCGCTGCGCCAACCCAGCGCTGCATACTGTCTTCGTCAGGGGCTTCCTCAGATGAGCAGGCCATCTGAATATCGATAGAAATATTCATTGGATCTTAGCTAGCTCTCGCATTCAAAGGCATCGTAGGCGTCGACAATGCTCTGCACAATGGGGTGGCGCACCACATCACGTGATTCGAAGTGGGTGAAACTAATTTCTTCAACATCTTTTAATACATCGCAAACATGCACCAGACCTGAACTAACCCCGCGAGGTAAATCAATTTGCGACATGTCGCCAGTGATGACCGCGGTAGAGCCAAAGCCAATGCGGGTGAGAAACATTTTCATCTGCTCACGAGTAGTATTTTGGCTTTCATCGAGAATAATGTAAGCATTACTGAGTGTGCGGCCACGCATATAGGCCAGCGGTGCAATCTCAATCACATTGCGCTCCTGCAGCTTGGCAACGGTTTCAAATCCAAGCATCTCGTGCAGTGCGTCGTAGAGGGGTCGTAAGTAGGGGTCTACTTTTTGCGCCAGATCGCCAGGCAGAAAGCCCAGCCGCTCGCCAGCTTCAACCGCTGGTCGCACCAGCAAAATACGTTGTACCTCGTCCCGCAGCAGTGCTTCAACAGCACAGGCCACAGCCAAATAGGTTTTACCTGTACCGGCGGGGCCGACACCGAAGTTAATATCATGGGTTTGAATCGAGCGTACATAGCGCTGCTGATTTAATCCTCTGGGTTTGATATTGCCTTTTTTGGTGCGTATTACCGAAAAGCTATCAATATTGTCGGCAGGTTGCGCATTGCTGGCAGATTGGGTCATAGGCTTCTCTCTCTCGCATTGTCGAAGGTGGAGGTGCACTTCTTCTGGTGATAGTTCATCGTAATGAGCAGTTTCTTGATATAGGTTAAAGATAACATCAGCAGCGCTCTGAGATGCCTGGGTATCGCCGTACAGGGCAAAGAAATTATCACGCGAACGAATTTCAACGTTCAAACGTTGTTCGATTAGGCGCAGATTTTCATCAAATTGACCGCAGAGTGAGGCGAGACGGCGAGCGTCATTGGGCTCGAGAGTGATGCTGTAGGCTGATGGTTGTGTATCCAATCGTTTCAATGGGTGCTTTAGAGCCTTTCCATAAGAAGGATTTGTAGCATAGCGCGAACTATGGGGCAGGGTAAGCTTTTTTTATTACGGGATTGTTATAAAAAACTTACTGTTAATACCTTAGGTTCTAAGCGGTAATGGCGCGATCAAGGATCAGATCGCCGCGCAGGCTATTGGGCAGCGCCTGAGTAATATCAGCTTGCACAAACTGACCGATCAGGCTGTGGTCGTCGCAGCTAAAGTTCACCACACGGTTGTTCTCAGTGCGGCCCTGCAACTGGCCAGGATCCTTCTTTGAAATGCCTGTTACCAAAAGGATCGCTCTGGTGCCTACCATGCGACGACTAATCTCGGCGGCATTCTGCACAATGCGGTCCTGGAGTATTTTTAAGCGCTGCTTTTTGATGTCCTCGCTGGTGTTATCAGTCAGGTCTGCTGCGGGGGTGCCGGGGCGGGCGCTATAGATAAAGCTAAACGAAGTATCAAAACCAACTTGCTCGATTAGCTTCATGGTCGCGGCAAAGTCTTCTTCGGTTTCACCGGGGAAGCCGATAATAAAGTCTGAAGAAATGCTGATATCTGGGCGCACAGCGCGCAGGCGACGAATTTTAGATTTGTATTCAATAGCAGTGTGACCGCGCTTCATGGCCATCAGTATCCGATCAGAGCCGCTCTGTACCGGCAGGTGCAGGTGACTGACCAGCTCTGGTACGCGGCTATAGACATCAATTAGGGCATCAGAAAACTCTACCGGGTGCGATGTCGTGTAACGAATCCGATCTATGCCATCGATATCAGCGACATAGGGCAGTAACTCGGCAAAATCACAGATTGAACCATCGGGCATTTCGCCACGAAAGGCATTTACGTTCTGTCCCAGTAAGTTAACCTCACGCACGCCCTGTTCTGATAATGCGGTAATTTCCGCCAGTACATCGGCCATAGGGCGGCTCACTTCTTCGCCTCTGGTGTAGGGAACAACGCAAAAAGTACAGTATTTTGAGCAGCCTTCCATAATGGAGACAAACGCGCTGACGCCATCGGCTTCGGGGCTGGGCAGGCGATCAAACTTTTCAATCTCAGGAAAGCTGATATCCACAATCACAGTGCCATCAGTTTTGCGGGTTTCCATCATCTCTGGCAGGCGATGCAATGTTTGCGGACCAAATATCACATCGACAAAAGGAGCGCGTTTGGCGATGGCCTCACCCTCCTGGCTGGCGACACAGCCGCCAACACCGATGACCAGATTTGGATTGCTATCTTTAAGGCGCTTCCAGCGGCCCAGTTGGTGGAATACTTTTTCTTGGGCTTTTTCACGAATTGAGCAGGTGTTGAGCAGAATAACATCGGCATCTTCGGCGCTGTCAGTCGGCACCATATGATGACTCTCGCCCAGCAGGTCTTGCATGCGTGCGGAGTCGTACTCATTCATCTGGCAGCCATGAGTCACGATATGGAGCTTTTTAACCGGTTTTGCCGTCATTTTTCTGGTTATTCTTTGATCAATTACAGTGGGCTGCATTATAGCTGCGCGCCACCAATGCGCAACATTTAGCGATGCCCTTGAAGGTTCTTATGTTACTATGAATGACCTTAATTATGACTGATTGTGTAGAGTATTCATGGCGAGCGAACCCATTTACCGAATTACCTTTTTTAATCAGGGACAGGTCTATGAGATCTATGCTCGACACGTATTTCAGAGTGATCTCTGGGGTTTTCTCGAGGTCGAGGAATTTATGTTTGGTGAGCGCTCGCAGATGATTGTCGATCCTGCGGAAGAGAAGCTGAAAAATGAATTTGCCGAGGTCAAGCGCAGCTTTATCCCGATGCAATCCATTGTGCGTATCGATGAAGTTGAGCGGGAGGGCACAAGCAAGATTTCAGAGGCGCCCGCTGGTGGCAATGTCAGTGCATTTCCCTTTTCTTCTATGGCAGGCGGTAAGCCAGCGAAAGAGTAATCGCTGCTAATCTACCTCTCTGCATATACCGATAGGCAGGCCTGAGGAGCGATTTTTGTGTGTTGCTCCCACTCATCATTCGTCACTGTGTTTTTGTCGCGTATACTCTGTTCCACACTGCATCAATAGTGCAACATGGTGAGCTGAATACTATGCTGTTATAACGGAGCCCTGACGAAAATTCGGAGCTTATAAGAGGATGATAATGTCAGAACAGATTGTAGAGCTTTTGCCCTTTGAATTTGCGCGCACAAATAGACTTTTACTGCGCGAAGTTGAGGGTGATTTAATACTGGCTCCTGGGACTCCAGACTGGGCAATTGCCGAGGTTGGTCGGATTACCGGCGCCGATGTGCCGGTTGAGCGCGTCGATGACGAAACTTTCGATCAGCTGATAAGCTCGCTGTATAGCGGTCGTCAAAACTCCTCAGAATCAGTGATGGCTGATATTAAAGACTTTGTTGATATGGAGTCCGCTGCTGCTGATCTAGAAGATGCCAGTGATCTACTCGACGCTGAAAATGATGCCCCGATTGTGCGGCTGCTCAATGCCATTTTGGCTGAATCGTTAAAAGAAAATGCCTCCGATATCCATATTGAACCCTACGAAAAAGAAGCATTGGTGCGTTTTCGTCTCGACGGCGTGCTGAGTACTGTACTGTCGCCGTCGGTCCAGATTACTCCCTTGCTAATCTCACGTATCAAAGTCATGTCGAAATTGGATATTGCTGAAAAGCGCCTACCGCAAGATGGCCGCATGAGCGTAAAGCTTGGCGGTCGCAATATTGATCTGCGCGTTTCTACCATGCCTTCAAGTCATGGTGAGCGAGTGGTGATGCGTCTTTTGGATAAGGATGCGGGTAAGTTGCAGGTTGATGACCTTGGCATGCCGCAGGCAACATCCGCAGAGCTCGATGAGTTAATCAAACGCCCCCACGGTATTATTTTGGTGACTGGCCCCACGGGTTCGGGTAAAACTACGACTCTCTATGCGGCATTGCAGCAGATGGAGCGTGAAGAGCGCAATATTATGACCGTCGAAGATCCGGTGGAATACGACCTTCCCGGTATTAGCCAAACGCAGATTAATTTGCGCGCGGGCATGACCTTTGCGCGCGGTCTGCGCGCCATTTTGCGTCAGGATCCAGATGTTATTTTGATTGGTGAGATTCGCGATGGCGAAACTGCTGAAATTGCTACTCAGGCAAGTTTGACAGGCCATCTGGTGCTGTCGACCCTGCATACCAATACTGCAGCTGGTGCCATTACCAGACTTCAGGATCTCGGAGTAGATAGCTTTTTATTGGCCTCAACAATTAGGGGGATTGCCTCTCAGCGGCTGCTGAGAAAGCTCTGTCCTCACTGCCGCGTTAGCGTTGAGCCCAATGAGTTTAATCGGGATCTACTTAAATTAAACCCTGGTGACCGTATCTATGAGGCCGTTGGTTGCAATAGGTGCAATAATACAGGTTTCTCTGGCCGTCAGGCGCTGTTTGAGTTGGTGTCCGTCGATGCTTCATTGCAGACATTGATCTATGAAAATGCCGGTGAAATTGAAATCGAAAACTCAATTCGTACCCGGGTACCTAGTATTCGTGAAGCGGGCTTTGAGTTGGTGCGGGAAGGCGATACCACCATTGAAGAAGTCCTTCGAGTGACTAGTCAGTAGCTATGCCAGCCTTCGATTATTCTGCTTATAACAAAACCGGCAAGCTCAGCAGCGGCGTTATCTCTGCCGACTCCGAGCGTCAGGCGCGACGGCTGCTTAAGGAGCAGGAGCTGCTGCCCTCGACTCTGGCCGAAGTGGGTGAGAAAAAAACAGGTAAAAGCAGCTTGGGACGCCGCGAGGCACGGGTCAATAACTTTGATTTATCCCTGTTACTGCAACAGCAGGCAATCTTAATCCAGTCTGGGTTGCCGCTTGAAGAAGCGCTGCGCATGACCATTGAGCAGGCCGAGACTGATCGACAACGCCGTATGGTTGAAAGTTGGCGTAGTGAAATCACCGAGGGGCGCAGCTTTTCTGAAGCGCTGCGCCGTTCGCCCTACAAGATTCCCGAGAGCATTATTGCCGGTGTGGGTGTGGGCGAAGAAAGTGGTCATCTGCACAGAGTACTGATGCGGCTTGCCGAAGACTTAGAAAGTAATGCCGAGAATCGTAAAACGATTAGTCGCGCGATGATCTATCCCGCCACCTTGATTGCCACCTCTATAATTGTTGTGTCGATTATGATGGTCTGGGTCGTACCTAAAATTACCGCAATCTTTATGAGTTCCAAGCGCGAGTTGCCGCTAGTCACAAGAGTGATTGTAGGTCTCAGTGAGTTTACTCAGGCCTATGGCCTATTTGTATTGGCAGCAGTTGTAGCATTGGCATTTGCTTTTCGTCAGGCGATGAAGGACCCACAGCGGAAAGAGCATTGGCATGCCCTAATGCTGAATATGCCGGGGATGGGGCGCTGGATACGTATGGCCAATATCTCCGATTGGGCCCGCAGTTTGGGTGTATTGCTAAACAATGGTGTGCCCGCGCTGGCGGCCTTAACTATCTCGTCAGCAGTGGTGACCAACCTGCATCTGCGAGGTAAGTTTGAAGCGGTTACCGAAGGTATGCGCCAGGGTAGCAGTCTTAAAAAAGCACTGGAAGACAGTCAGATTGGCAGTGGCTTCTTGATCCATATGGTCGGTAGCGGTGAGGCCTCCAGTGAGCTGGATAAAATGCTGTTGCGGGTTTCTGAGTACTATTCAGTGCGCCTAAACAATGCGGTCGAAGTTTTCTTGAAGCTGGTTAATCCGATTCTGATAATTTTTATGGGCATGATTATTCTGTCAGTTGTAGCTGCAGTTATGCTGCCGATAATGGATATGAACAATATGATCTGATGGGGAATGACCCCAGAGCAGTTCCTAGGAGTAATTAATTTTTAAGGTGGTTTTTATGAATGGAAATAACAGGCAAGCGGGTTTTACCCTGATTGAGATGATGGTTGTGGTGGTGGTCATTGCTTTGCTGGGCGCCATGATTGGCCCGACTTTATTTAAAAAGGTGCAGCAGGCCGAAGAGACTCGCGTAGCCCAAGATATTCGTACGGTTGAGAGCGCACTAAAATTTTATCGTCTGGATAACTATCGCTATCCTTCGCAATCTCAGGGTATCGATGCCTTGATCACTGCGCCGACAGGAAATGGTGCCGCTAAGTGGAATGGCCCCTATCTGGAATCTCTGCCTACAGATCCCTGGGGTGAGCCCTATAAATACGCCAATCCCGGCACCCATGGTAAAGACATTGAAGTATTTACCTTGGGCGTCGACAACTTGGTGGGCGGCGAAGGTTCCGACAAAGATTGGGGTAACTGGAATATCAAGTAATTGATATTTTAGAAGACCATCCCTAATCATGAATATTAAACGCCAGCGTGGCTTCACCCTTATAGAAGTGGCTGTGGTCGTTATGATTGTCGCGACTATTTCGGCGATGAGTTTGCTGGCAATTAACCAGGCGTTTGATCGTCGCTATTCCAATGAGGCCGACAGGTTACTTATCTGGTTGCAGCAGTTGAGCGAGCGCTCCGCCCTTGAAGGTGCCGCCTATGGCGTGGTGACTGAGGAGTTAGAGTCGGCGGCGATTCAGCTGCGCGCCGTCGTCTATTATCGAATGCGCTGGGTCGCCGTTACCTCGCCAGAACCCTTTATCTTGAGTGACGATGCCAGCATTGATTGGCTAATTGATGATGCGGATAAATCAGAAGAGCTACTCCCGCAGGAAGAAGCGCTATTTGATAGAGAGGGCACTGAAATTGAGCGTCTGTTGCCAGAAATTGCTTTTTTGCCCGATGGCTATATTGAGCCCAAAGCCGAGATACAGTTAGGTTTTGAGACTGTTCCCAACCGCTATGGTTATCAATGGGACGATACAGTCTCCACCATCGTTATGGAGCGCTATCGCCAATGACGCGCGCTAGAGCCAAAGGTTTTACCCTGATAGAGGTCGCTGTCGCCCTAGTTATTTTAAGCTGGGTGCTGGGTAGTGCTATTTTTATGGTTCAGCAATATGCCGATGAGCGTCTGCGATTACGGGAAAGATTTTTCTCAAGTTCAGTGGCTTGGAATCGCCTGATGGAGCGTTATCAGGAGTCCCAGGGTTGGAATGCAAAAACCGAGCGCGGCCGTAAATCCAATAAGGGCATTGATGAGCAAGCTGGGCAGGACTGGCGCTGGGAAATCAATATTGAAGCGGCTATGGGTCAGGATCTCTACCGCTACGAAGTCGAAGCGGGTTCCACCAACAGTGACCGCTACACATCCTCGCTATCTATTTTTCTGATTGATAGAAACTGATGATTAATCGTTCTCGCCAACGTGGTTTTACCCTGATCGAAACCGTGGTTTCGCTACTGCTATTGGCGGTGGTTTCCGTACTGTCCTATCAGGCCGTAGAGGTTGTTCTGGGAACCAATGAGCGCAGTCGAGGAGACCTTGTCGAAGAGACAAAATTACAGCGTGCCTGGCAGATTATCGGTCGCGATATACTTCATTTGCGACCGCGACTCTACGCCGATGGCCTCGGCGCTGTGGAGCCCGCCTACATAACAGATACCAGCGAATTTGGTGTGCGCTTTAGCCGCGGCGGCGGCCCCATGATCCGCTCCAATCCTAGTGGTGTACGTCGTATTGATTACCGAATCAATGAAGACCAGCAGCTAGTACGCACATCCTGGGCGATCAGTGAGTCGCCGCGTCTCAATGATGGCTCTGCCATGTTGTTGCTGGACAATGTTGAGGCTGTAGTTTTTGAGCATTTGACGGATACTTTTGAGTATGACCGCAACTGGCCGCCACTCAACAAACCCACAGCGCCTCGAGCGCTGCCAAAAATGATTCGCGTCACTATCGAACTCGAGTCTGGCAGCGAAACCTCGAAGTTGTTTCCGGGGGTGCATGCGCAATGATATTCAGCAGCAGTCGTACAACATTTACAGCCGGCGCAAGGCAGCGCGGCGTTGCGCTGTTAGCCTCATTGATACTGATGCTGGCAGTGGTTATGGCTCTGGCCAATATATTTTATCGTCACCAGATTGATGTCTCCCAAGCTACCAGCTCACTGCACAGTGATCAGGCATTATTGCTTGCTATCAGTGGCGAAAACTGGGCCCGTGACCTGCTGTCAGACCGACTCGATGACATCAATGTTGATCATTTCAAGGAGGATTGGGCTCAGGCTATGCCAATGATGCCTGTCGATGGCGGAGAGTTGCGCGGATGTATTGCCGATCTACAGTCCAAAATTAACCTCAATAATTTCGCCCGCTACAATGCTCAAATCTTAAAAACTGAAATGAATACCAATATCACTGGCCATGCTGAAGTTTGGCTTAATTTATTACAGTTGCTAGAGCTGCCCGCCGACCCCTCGCGAATTGCCACCATCATTGATTGGCTGGATAAAGATTCATCCACCATTAATAGCTGGGGTGCCGAGCAGGCAGATTATGACAGTATGCGACCACCTCGCGTACCGGCTAATTCTATGGTGTCAGATATCAGTGAACTGGCCGCTATCAGTGGCTATGAGGTTTATGAGGTGCAGCGCTTGGCCCCCTGGTTAACCGCCTTACCTGTGCCCACCACGATTAATATCAATACTGCTGCAGATGAGATGCTTATGGCGCTGGGTGGTAACGTCGATGAGCAATTTAAGCAGCTTGTGGATGACGGTCGACCATTCGCAACCCTTGGCGACTTCCATCAATATATTAGTGATGCGCTGCAGATTAGTCTGCTCGATGCCACCGCGCGGTGGCCGAGCAGCCTTGTTGATATAAAATCACATTACTTTGAACTTTATATGCAGGTCACACTAGGGGAGGCACGCATCGAAGTAAAAAGTATAATGGATCGAAACGGCCGCAATGAGCCAGTGATAATCGCACGGGAAGTGATCATGGTTCCAGCCAGTTTGCCGGAAGAGGCCCCGCGAGAACTGTCAGCAGCTGAGCAATTATTTGCCGACGAATCATTAGAGAGCGAAGAAGCTATTAATCAGTCTACGGAGATCAACACAGTGCAGCCAGCATGTTTAATGATTGGGGATATCACAACATGAGCCATTCAGCAGATCATATTCACTGCCTGGATCAGCGGCTTATCCCCGATGGTGATCCCGGACTCGCTGCCGCACAACCGATGAACCTGTGGGTACCATCGGAGCGCGTTGCGGTGCATCACATAGATGTTCCAACGGCACCTGAGCGCAAATGGCCCGAGCTTGTTCCCTGGATGCTCGAAGACAGAATTTTGCAGTCAGTTGATGAGATGCATTTTGTTCTTGGTGGCCGGGTAGGTAATAACCAGTTACAGATATTCGCCATTAGCTGGAAGGATATGCAGGACTGGCAGCGTGTTGCTACCAACGCAGGCGTTGCGGCTACCTCAATGGTGCCAGACTTTTTAGCACTGCCATGGGAAGCGGGACGGATAAGTATTGGTTGGCGTGAAGGCGTCTGCTTAGTGAGGTATTCTGCAGAGGCTGGCTTTGCCGCTAAACCCGCCAGCGCTTGGGCCATGATAGATAATCTTATTGCCGCTGCAGAGATCGCCCCGAGGCTGTCGATTTCTATTCCTGACAGCGCTCTTGTACCGGATCACCTGCAGTCGATGGCCGATATTAATGACGCGGAAATTGACTGGCAGTTTGGCGATATACCGCGATCCCCAAACCTAATGACCGGCGCATTTAAACCGCAGCTACTGCGCACAGAATCAAGCAGTTGGACCCCTATTATTGGCTTGGTCGCCTTAAGTCTGGTACTGCTATTCGCCTATCTGCAGATCTCCAGCAATATGATTAGCCAGCAGATCGATGTAACAGGCAAGCAGGTTCAGAGCAGTTATAGCAGTCTGTTTACTGGCCGCAAACCAAAGCCGCTAGAGGCAAGAGATGCTGCCGAACAGCAGCTCAGTAAGTTATTTAAACAGCAGCAGAGCTTGCAGGCTGCACCGGTTGCCGCGCTAATCGCGCTGGATAGCTTTATGGCCAGCTGTGGCTGCAACCTCACTGCGATGACCGCAGATAAAGAGGTTTTGCAGCTGCATATAACCAATGCCGCGAAACTAAAAGCCCAGGCATTAAATATTCCCGGTTATCAGCTATCTATCCAGTCTGGTGAGACAGCTGATGCCATTGTGCTAACCGTTAAGGCGAGCGCTGGTATCGGGGGTGTGAGATGAATATGAAAACCATAGGGCAGGCCTATGAAAACCTCCAGCCTAGAGAGAGACTTTTTATTGGCGTAGGAGGGCTCTTTGCATTGATCGCAGTTATTTATTTGACTCTGGTCCCCTTTGCTGAAAAGCGTAGCGAGCTTATTGAGCAGCAGAGTAAATTGCAGGGAGATTTAAAATGGTTGCATGATCAAGCTGCCATCGTGCCGCGTTTGGTGAATAGCTGTTCGGGTAGAGAGCTAAATGTTGGTCGCGATACAGATGTTATCACCAAGCTGGTTAGGCGCGCTCAGTTGCGCCTTGATAAGGTGAATGAAACAGACCGCGGAATTTCACTGCGGGTTAATGGCCCAGACGCCAATCGACTGATGCGTTTGATGCATCAAATTAGCTGTGAGGGTTTCTCTGTGCAGAGCATAAATATTAGTGCTAGTGCTGCTCCGGGGGCTGCAGTCTATACGGGAGCTATGGAGGTGCAGCGTGCTAATTAACCGACTAAAAAGCCAGACTCCTATACAGTCTGCACAGTGGCTTGTGAAGATTGCACTGGTATTGATCTGCCTTTTTCTCAGTCTTTTAATCGTCATGGAATTTAAACAGACTGAGGAGCGAGCAAAGCCGCTAGCTCGGGTGCCCAGCGCCAAAGCGGTGTACTGGAATTGGTTTCGCGGCTCGTCTGACATGGTCATTGCGACTAGCGAGCAGGTTGGCGAATTGGCGGACGCGAAAATTAACGCAACACTGCTGGGTGTAATGATTGCCGGAAACTCTTCCTCTGCGACTTTAAAGTTTAATGGTAAGCCCGAAGCGGTTTACCATATAGGCGATAAACTGGGTTCAAACACTAGCATTGTCGAGATTCAACCCTACCGCATTGTGGTTAAGCAAAACGGGTCCAACAAGCAGGTGCTGCTGAAGAAGCCCGACACAATTATGGTTACTGAGGAGGCTAGTGTGCGTCAAGAGGCGCAGGCAGAGGGTTTTGCTCTGGCCAATATGTTTGGCGCTGTGCCGGTAAATGTAGGCGGCAGCTCCGGACTTAAAATGAATAATATCTCGGATGAGATTAAAATATTGGCAGATATCCAAGACGGAGATGTCGTGGTGAAGGTAGATGGACTGATGGTCCAGAGCCTCTTGGCAGATCCTACTAAATGGATGAGTTATAGTAGTGCTAGCAGTTTACCAGTCACCGTTATTCGACAGGGTAAGGAGGAAATTATCTATGTTAATGCCGCCAGCCTGTCAGCTAAGATGTTACCGAACCTTGGATTGAACCAATAACATGGATACTTTAGTAATGAAGCGTAAAACAACCCTAGCCCGCTGTCTCGGAAATCTTGGTGGTGCCCTAGTACTGGTGTTGAGTCTTATCGCCGAAGCCAGTGCACAGGAGCAGGTAAGAATTAACTTCCGCGATGCAGATATTCGTAGCGTTATAGAGAGTGTTGCCGAGATTACCGGTAAGTCTTTTGTCTTGGATCCAAGGGTCAAAGGTAAGGTTACTATAATTGCTCCGCAGGCCATTGATTCTTCGCTGCTGTATTCAGCCGTTCTATCCGCTATTCAGGTGCAGGGCTTTCAGGCAGTCGAAGATGGCGCTGTGACCCGTATCGTGCCATTTAACCAATCCTTTAGCTTTGCCGGTGGTATTGGTGACAATAAGCTTGAAACTCAGGTGTTAAAAATAAAGTATGTTCAGGCCAGCACGCTAGTACCGGTACTCAAGCCGATGCTGAGTAATGGCGCAAGACTCATGGCCTTTGCTCAGAGTAACTATCTGGTCGTCTCCGATATTCGCAGTAATCTTAATCGGCTTAAGGCGCTGATCAAGGAAATGGATGATCCTGATCACAGCATGGTTGAGGTCATTAACCTCGACCATATCTCAGCCGCTGAGGCCGTACATATCGCCGGCCAGCTCAAGCAGTTGCAGAAACAGGATCTTTCGCTGGTTGAAGATGGATTAAATAATCGTGTTATTATCAGTGGCCCCGGGATAGCCCGAAGTGCATTTAAAAACATGCTGAAAAGTTTAGATATACCCTCTACTAAAAAAGGCGGTGTTGAAGTTATCTATCTAGATTATTCACGCGCCGTAGAGATAAAACCAATTATTGATGGCATGCTTAAGTCGGATGTATTTTTACGCTTGGCCGGTGAATCTACCGGTGACAAAAAATCTAGGACCAGCTATCAAATCGAAATTGATGAACTTAATAATGCGCTAATTATTGCAGCATCTTCCGCCGTTATTCGAGAAGTTAAAAACGTGGTGAGCAAACTGGATCGCTCGCGTCCGCAGGTATTAATCGAGGCGGTGATTGCAGAGCTATCAGAAGACCAGGCCAAAGAAATCAGCGCTAATCTTGTTTATACCAGTAAAAATCGTGGTGGTTATCTGACTAACTTCGATGGCTTGCTATCCACTTTGCTGGGTGCTGGTCTAGGCGATCCTAGTGATGCGGATGTCAAGAAAGCGCTTGGCCAATTACCCCAGTCTACGCTGGGTGTTGCCGGTGATTTTGACGGGGTGACCGGCAAAGGTATGGGGGTACTTATTCAGGCATTAAAAACTGATGGCAGCACCAATATTCTGTCGACACCCTCGGTGGTGACTCTGGACAATGAAGAGGCAACCCTCTCAGTGGGTGAAGAGGTTCCCTTTGTTACCGGCAGTTTTTCGAGCATTAGTAATAACAATTCCAACAGTAATCCGTTTACTACGGTTAACCGTGAAGAAGTTGGTGTAATGCTTAAGGTCAAGCCTCAAATCAGTAAGGGCAATGCGGTGCGCCTAGAGATTGAGCAGGAATCATCAAAAGTTAAAAGTGGTGAGCCGGGATTACAGACTACCTCGAAAAGCACTATGCAGACCAATGTAATGATTCAGGATGGTGAACTGCTGATACTGGGTGGTCTGATTGAAGATCAGTCTGATAATACAGCGTCCAAGGTACCTTTACTGGGCGATATTCCACTGCTAGGACGGTTATTTAAATCCTCAAATAAAAGTGAAAGTCAGTCGGTCCTGATGATGTTTATTCGTCCGACCATTATTCGCAATGCCGAAGATGCACGGCTGTTATCAAAGGGTAAATTTGAGCACCTGATTACCCGCGACCTAAAGGGTAAGGCTGAGGGTCCATTAAATATGCGATTACAAGAATTTATTGAACAGGCAGAAACTAAAACGGAAGAGTAAATGGCGTGAGCATTTACCTGCAGCATTTTGGCCTAAAGCGCGAGCCGTTCTCGATTGTTCCCGATCCGGGGTTTTTGTATCCCAGCAATCATCATCGTCAGGCCGTCGCTCATCTCAAGTATGGGCTTGATCGTGAAGGTGGCTTTATTTTACTGACGGGCGAAGTGGGTACGGGTAAAACCACTTTGACTCGCACCATGCTCAAACGCATGCCAGCCCATATACGCGTCGCCTATGTTCTAAATAGCAAGCTTAATGTTACCGATTTACTGGCCAGTATCTGTGATGAACTAGGTATAGAACTGCCAACTGATTCGCCAGAATCTCGCGGGCTGTCTTTTTCAAAAACCCGTATTGACGCACTTAATCAAAATTTATTTCAGGCCCATGCTGAGGGTAAGAAAACTCTTATTGTTATTGAAGAGGCGCAAAATTTAAGCGCCGATGTTTTGGAAACCTTGCGTCTGTTAAGTAACCTAGAAACTAATACTCATAAGCTTTTACATATTTTGCTCGTCGGCCAACCCGAGCTTTTAGATACTCTTGCGCAGAAAGAATTGCGTCAGCTCAATCAGCGAGTTGTGTCTAGATTTCATTTACTGCCTTTAGAAAAAGATGATGTTGCCAACTATGTGAATCATCGCCTGCATCGAGCGGGCGCTAAGGGTTCGTTATTTAATAACGCCTGTATATCGGTATTATTTCGCCTCACGGGTGGCGTGCCGCGGCTGATCAATCTAGTGTGCCAGCACAGCTTGCTGGCCACTTATTCGACGGGCTCAAAAGTAGTGTCACCAAAGTTGGTCAAAGAAGCTGCAGTGGAGATTCTCGGCAGCCGCAACACTGCTGATGATAGTAAAAAATCTTTTATTATTTTAATCGGGTTACTGGTTTTGATTGCAGTGCTGATGATAGGCCTGGTTAACCAAACCGTGGTCACGCCAGAGCCCTCAGTTGATATGGAGCCTTCCACGAATAAACAGCTCCCAGCGGCTATAGAACTCCCAGTGAACACCGAACCATCAATCAATGAAACAGCTATAGATGTTCCCGCAAGTCCATTCAGCAGCCTGTTGAAGATATGGTCAGTGGATAGCGGTGCGATCTATTCCGAAGAGGAATTTTCTGCTCAGGCTACAGATAATCGCCTGCGTGCCGAAAAAATAACCGCAGCAAAAATCAGCGACTTAGAAAGAATTAATCGCCCCGGCATTGTGTGGATTAAGCCATCTTTTGACAGCAGCCAGCGCGGTCTAAAAAGTTACCTGCTCACCGCACTAGATAAAACTGCGGTTAGGCTGGAGGACACTGATGGCAGTATCGTGGTACCGATAGAAAGATTTTTAGCTGGTTGGTCCGGACGCTACCTCTATCTGTGGCAGCCACCGCAAAGCTTCAATACTCTCACAGTCGGTGATCGTAACGCACCAGCAGTCAGTTGGCTGCAGGACCAATTGGTGATAATTGATCAGAACTCAGAGCGCATTATTACCGGTGGTCGTTACACCGCGGCGATAGCTCAAAAGGTAACGAGCTTTCAAAGCCAGCAGGCCCTAACGGCTGATGGTGTGGTTGGACGAGAAACCGTAATGCGTCTAAATCAACTGGCTAGTCCTCAGCATCCTCAATTGGTTGGCGAGCAACCTTAATGTCTTATATTCTCGATGCCTTAAAAAAAGCTGAGCGCGACCGGCTGCGTGAAGATCCCAAAGAGTTGGATGATTTTGCCAGTTCCAACTGGGACCCCTACCAGCAAACCACAGAATCAAAAAGTGTAAAGTATCTGGTTTTAGTGATTGGGTTTCTAGCCATGCTGTTGGCCCTAGTGATTTATTCAGGGTCAGTAAGTCAGGTGCCGGCCACAGCTAAACCAGCGGTAATCGCCGCACCGCAGGCTAATGAATCATTGAAACCAGAGCCCTTGGCTGCACAGCCTGCCTCTAAAGCCGCAGATGCAAAACCACCGGTACGCGAACAGGTTGCGCCAGCTGGTAGGAAACCATTGCCGCAGCTGACTATATCTGGGCATATGTATATTGCCGAGGGCTCATCGTCCAATCGACTATTTGCCAATCAGCGCACTTTCCAAGCGGGTGATAAGATTGATCAATACTGGACTTTAGTGGCGATTAAATTACAGGGTTACAAAATTCAGTCCGCTGACCGTGTTGAAACACTGCCTTACCGCTAGTCTGAAAAAACTTCCAGTGCCGAATCTTTACCACGATCAAAGCGCTTAATACGGCGGTAGGGGAATACGTCTACCACGTAGCCGCTGCGAATTTGGTCTTGCAGGTTAGTCCAGAAACTCAGCTCGTAGAGGTCGCTATGTATCTCTTCAAACATTTTCCGAGCCTTGGTATTGCCAGAGAAAAACAGGCGGAATTCCTCTGGGAAAATATCATCTGGACCCACGGTATACCAGGTGCCTGACTGCATTTCCTCCTGCTCATTTCTAGGCTCAGGAATCTTGCGGAAGTTACAGTCAGTCAGCGTAGCAATTTCATCATAATCATAGAACACCACGCGACCATGTCGGGTCACGCCAAAGTTCTTCAGTGGCATATCACCGGGAAAGATATTAGCGGCTGCTAGTTGTTTAATACAGTTACCGTATTCTTCCATTGCACTGCGAATTTCTTCGTCACTAGCACTCTCTAAATAGATATTGAGTGGCGTCATATAGCGCTCTGTGTACAGATGCTTAATAATTATCTTGTCATCACGAATCTCAATTTGTGATGCGGCCACTTTTTGCAATTCTTCAATCAGTGCATTAGAAAATCGATTGAGAGGAAATGCCAGGTTATCAAATTCTTGGGTGTCGGCCATGCGGCCAATACGATCGTGGCGCGAAACCAAGCGATATTTTTCGCGCACTATTTGATGAGTCACTTCCTTGGGCGGGGCAAATTTATCTTTAATAATTTTAAAAACAATATTATACGAGGGCAGAGTAAAGACCGTCATCACCATACCCTTAATGCCCGGCGCAATAATAAATTCGTCATCAGAATTATTTAAATGGCCGACTAGCTGGCGAAAGAATTCTGTTTTCGCATGTTTGGGAAAGCCGAGAGAATTGTAGATCTCATAATCAAGCTTTCGCGGCATCAATTTTTTAAGAAAGTGCGAATACTGGTAGGGAAGTGGTGCATCCACCATAAAGTGGTTACGGGTAAAACTAAACAGCACACTTAAATCATCAGCGTTAAAAATTGCTGTATCCACATAGAGGTTTCCCTCTTCGGTATTGAGAAATACCAGCGCCAGAGGAAATCGCTGATCGCCATCAACGACGCGGCCAACCATATAGGCGGCTTTGCCGCGATAAAAAGTCGACTCCAATAAGTCAAACTTAATGTCAGCATGTGGACCCTTGAGTTGTGGCACAACTTCTTGATTAAATACTTCCATAATGCAATCAAGATCCAGCTCAATATCTTCACCCGGCAAGGAGAATTCAGATTCTTTTAGAATTCGATAAAATGTCTCTCGAAAACCTTCACCTTTATAGCGTACGAAAATACTGTACTCGGCAGCCGGCGCTTCAATAAGCTGGGAGGAAAGTACATAGATAATATCGTCATCAATTTTGTCATGGTCATGAATATCACTAAACACCGAATTAAAAAATGTTTCAGCGATTTCAAAATTGGGAAAATTAAATACCAACTGGGTATAGGCAATCTTTGCTTCGCGCCAAAGTGCCAGATTGGCAATATCTTTATTGGTGACCATGCCGAGGTATTGGACGGTCTGCGCAACTTTTAATTTATACAGTTCGAGGCGATCAACATTGGCCTGCTGAACCCCGTGCCAGTCTGCTTTTTCAAAGCGTGCCTTGGCACTCAGTGTGGAATTAAGGTAATCGGCGAAATAACTGCGAAATCCATTGAGTATGGTTTTGGCCATACGCCGGGCAGTAGAGTTATGTATTAATGGTTGAATTGCCATGGCCGACTTAACCTAGTAGCTGCTTGAGATTGTCCAACTGCTGCTGGTTATGTTCCTTGCTGGCGGGCACCTCTGAGGTTTCCGGTAGCGCCTGCGGTGGTTCGATAGTAAATTCTTCACCGCGTAAAACCCGTTCACAGTACTGCTGATAGACTTCGGCAAAGGGCACAAAGGCTTTTGACTCAATGGTATTGGCTAAAAAGTGCCAGCCACAGTCGCGGCCAGACAGATAGACCGCCGCATGTGACCAGCGCTGCTCTGCTTTGGGGCTCGGTTTGTTGCAGACTTCTTGGTAAGCCTTGCGTGGTGTTGGCAGACCAGCTGGCATACCCACGGCTCGGCAGGCATTAAGCATTTTGTGCAGGGTAGGCAGATACTCACTTTCGGCGATTATCTTTTCTGCGGCTTTAAGAATAGTGTCGGGCGAGAAATCACTGACTTTAGACAACCACAATTTCTTTGCTAGATTTTCAGATTTGGTATTGTCGCCAAAGGCACTGAAATACTGGTTATGATAATTAACTTGGAACAACGCAAAGATCTGATTGATAGCATCAATCAGCTGCGGATTAGCTGGGGCAGGTTTAGGATGCCCAGCTTCGGTCGGAGAGAGCATCGATGATGTTGCGATCTCGGATGCGACCTTTTGAATAAGATCCTTGCTGTTTGCCATCTGTTCCACTCGCTGACTGAGGTTGGTTATGTCGCGCCCATTGGCGCTTTACGTACTGCAAAAACTTGGTGCTCCAAGAGGACTGAGGCGTGCCATTTTCCTGCCAGTAGAGCACAAATTCGGGAATTGCCTGCTGCGCAAACTGGCGATCAATATTGGCCATTTGCAGAACATCATACACAGATTCCTTGGGTTGCCACTGCGCAGGCATAGCGCGCGGCATTGTGTCCTGCTCCATCATGCCAGTGTAAAACTGCCATTGACGACGTACATGCTGAATAAACTTAGAGTTCCAGGTGCTGGAAAAATCGCCGCGATCGCGCCAGTACAGAATAAATTCTGGCACTGCATCATCGACAAAGTTAGGGTTAATACCCCCTTTTTCGATTAATAGGTTGAGCGCGTCTTGAGAGGGCTGCCATTCCCCGGTAACTGATACTTCGCGGCTGCGGCGGTGACTGGTAGATTCGGCCTGCTGCCACTGTCGCCAAACCTCTTTAATATATTTTGATTCCCAGCTGTGGCGGGGCACATTGCGATCGCGCCAATAGGCTACAAACTGTGGTATCTGCTGCTGGGCAAAATCTTTGGTAACCCCTAGCTGAGCCAGTTGACGCAGAGCATCCTGGCTGGGCTGCCAGCTACCACCAATGGTTTTGGCCGAATGGGGCATAGTTGTTTGAGGCGCTGCTTGAGCGGGCGCCTGGGCTTTTGGCTGGGTCGCGCGATGAGTGGGCTGTTGCGCAGCAGCCAGTTCATTAAAGGCAAAACGAAAATCAAGCTGGGCCGAAAACGGCCCCCCGCCCATTAGCAGCAGCCCCTTTTCGTGCAAGCTAGCAGAGAGCCTGCGAATATCGTCTTCATTCCAAAATGGCACTAGTCCCAATAACTTAGCGCCAGCAATGGTTACCCAGTCAAACCCACTGCTCTGCACCGGGCTGCCATGGGTCAGACATTCCTGCAAAACCTGGAGTAATACTGTCTCTTCCAAACCGATAGTAGCGGCCAGAGTGGGAGATATAACAATAGGTTTTTCGGGAATTAGTGACATAAGAATACTTTATCAGAAAGCTAACTGATGAACGAGATAAACCTATAGCTTAGACAGCCCAGCCACCGCTTAACGGAAATACCTGTCCGACAAAGCAGTCAGCCGCATCAGAGCATAGATAGGCGGCAAACTGAGCATCTTCGCGCATTGATACCAGACGCCCCAATGGTACTTCGCGCCTAAGCCGCTCTTGAAAAGCGAGATTGGCCTTGGTAGCTTCTGGGAAATAGGTTGGATTATCAACAAAATTCTGAGCGATAGCATTGACCTGAATACCCTGAGGGGCCATTTCTACACCCATCGCCTGAACATAGGCCAGTTGCGCGCCACGAGCGGCGCTGTAGGTGGATGCTCGCTTTATACCTCGCAGAGCAGAGGCGCTGCCCATAACTAGAATCTTACCTGATTGGCGCTCAATCATTTGCGGCAGCACGGCGGTACATAGTCGTGGCAGGGGATCTACCAGGGCATTAAAAGTTGCTGACCATTCATCATCATTGACCAGCTGACCTTTGGTAAAGGGCGCGGGAACTGCCAGATTAGCCACTAGAACGTCTATATGCCCAGCGGCTTGGATAATCTGTGCGGGCAATGTCGGGTCTGTGAGAATCTGGGTATCAGTAATAACCTCAGCACCCAACTCAGTAAAGACTTCGCAGAGCGTGGGACCCATAAAGGTCTCGGCCTGAGTAATAAAGATACGTTTTCCATTGAGGCTGGTGCTCATAAGTTTGCATCCTGTCTGTAGATTGCGGCCAGGTTATCCAGTGCTGTGCCCGTTACTCGATTAACGGTCCAGTCATCCATGGGTTCTGCGCCCAGTGACTGATAGAAATCTTTGGCTGGTTGATTCCAATCGAGCACCCACCACTCTAGTCGGCCACAGTTTCTATCCAGCGCCAGAGCACCCAGATAGCTGAGTAAAAGCTTGCCAAAGCCTTTGCCGCGCATCTCTGGCTGGATATAAAGGTCTTCAAGATACAGGCCGGGACGACCCAAAAAGGTTGAAAAATTATGGAAGAACAGGGCAAAACCGACAGGCTGGCCCTGATACTCTGCAATCACTACTTCGACATGCTGCTTGTCACCAAACAGCGTTTCTTCCAAGGTTGCCACATCGGCCACGACTTCATGAAGTAACTTTTCATAGTCGGCGAGCTCTTTTATAAAGTGCAGAATAAGTGGGCAGTCGTCAATAATAGCCTGACGGATAATAAGTGAACTGCTGCTTTTGGTGGTTAGTGACATAGGTGACAGATTAATTATTATTTGCTGAGTATCTTAGCCTTGGCGGCATAGTTTTATTACTGTACATAATACCAGTAATAGGCTTAAATATGACTCTAATAATAGGAGCAAAAGCTTGAGCACTAAAACCAAATCAGCCTTTGTGTGCAATGACTGTGGTGCTGACTACCGTAAATGGCAGGGCCAATGTACTGAATGCAATGCCTGGAACACATTATCTGAGGTGCGTTTAGGCCCTGCGACGCGCAGCGGCAAGGTGCTTCGTCCTGGGTTTGCTGGTGCGGTAGATGGCGCGGTCAAAACTCTGGCCGATATTGCTCTGGATGAAATACCTCGCATTACCACGGGCACAGGCGAACTCGATCTGGTCTTGGGCGGCGGTTTGGTGCCTGGTTCTGCCATTTTAGTGGGCGGTGAGCCCGGCGCTGGCAAAAGTACATTATTGCTGCAAACCCTTTGTAAGCTGGCTGAAAATAACACTGCGCTCTATGTCACCGGCGAGGAATCTCCTCAGCAGGTGGCTATGCGCGCCCATCGTTTAGATCTACCCACTGATAAACTTGAGATTATGGCTGAGACCTCAGTGGAAACGGTCTGTGCGATTGCTGAACAGAAGCGCCCCAAAATCCTGGTGGTCGACTCGATTCAAGTGATGCATATGGAAGAGGTGGCTTCGGCGCCGGGCAGTGTATCTCAGGTGCGTGAGAGCGCCTCTATGCTGGTGCGCTTTGCCAAGCAGACTGGCACAGTATTAATTTTGGTCGGCCATGTCACCAAAGATGGCTCTCTAGCCGGGCCTAAGGTCTTGGAGCATATGATTGACTGCTCGCTGATGCTTGAGGGATCCAGCGACAGCCATTTCCGTACCCTGCGCAGCAATAAAAATCGTTTTGGTGCGGTCAATGAGCTGGGTGTTTTCGCGATGACCGACAAAGGCTTAAAAGAAGTGGCTAATCCCTCGGCTATTTTTCTTCAGCGCGGCGAAGAGGTATCTTCTGGCAGCGTGGTGATGGTGGTCTGGGAGGGAACTCGCCCTTTGTTGGTGGAGCTACAGGCCCTGGTGGATGATAGCCACCTGGGTAATCCCCGTCGGGTCACTGTGGGCCTGGATCATAATCGCCTGTCTATGCTGTTGGCGGTACTGCATCGCCACGGCGGCATATCAGTGGGTGATCAGGATGTTTTCGTCAATGTAGTGGGTGGCGTCAAGGTATTGGAAACCAGTGCTGATCTGGCGTTGATACTATCTGTGATCTCTAGCTTTAGAGATAGGTCTCTGCCGCAAAATCTGGTGGTCTTTGGTGAGGTTGGATTGGCCGGTGAAATTCGCCCAGTGGCCAATGGTCAGGAGCGGCTGCGCGAGGCGGCCAAACATGGTTTTACCCGGGCGATTGTGCCGGCGGGTAATGCCCCTAAGCAGCCGATTAAGGGCATGACTATTATTCCCGTGCGCAGGGTCACAGAAGCGCTGGATGCGGTGTCTTAAAGTCAGCTTAGCGTCAAGCCGTGGTTAAAATTGAAATGCTTTCAGGTTCACGCAGCAACGGTTGAATCTGCCCCAGTGCTTTTTGACGCTCAGCAGACTGAGACCAGGCCTTCCAGTCTGCCAGACTTTCCATCTGAATTAATGTGTAGCGAATTTTACTATCGTTTAAATCCTTAAATGATTTGCTCGAAATAAAGCCCTTAGCTGGTACCGCTGCCTGAATAATCTTGCGTGAGAACTCTTCGTAAGTTGTCTCCATCTCTGAAGCCAATACTCGTTTAATCAATATAGCCAGCATTCTTTCGTTCCCTGTGATTCACCTGATTTCTCAGGACCAAGATTACCATGTGACAATCAAATTTGTTAGTGATCCAGATTGACATCAAATGCGTGCAGGAGTAGATTGCCCGCTCTTGCTTCGGCAATAGGTTCTCATATTTAGTCGCTGTTAATTTTGCGCTAAGTAAGAGTGAAATGGGAAATCGGTGCGCTTCACCTGAATTTGGTGTTAACAGCAAATCCGATACTGCCCCCGCAACGGTAAATAAGAATGTTTGGCTGTGATACCACTGTGTTACGACATGGGAAGGTAGCCAAATAGAACTGCGTTAAGCAGTTCACTTATGAGTCCGGAGACCGGCCTATCGCTATGCAGACAAACCGCGGGGTGCGGTCTTGTGCTGATTGACAGTCTCTGTCCCTCTGCCTTTACGCCCCTGTATATTTTATAAATCAATCACTCGGGTGTGAGTGTAAGAGAATCCAAAATGAAAAAAACACACACAATAGCGACAGCCACTAAAGTGCTTGCTGGAACGCTGCTACTTACTTTACCGCTTGCCGCACAGGCAGAAGAAAATATTGAAGAGGTGCTGGTCAGCGCCTCTCTACTCCCTATTGCCACGACGCGTTCCGCTAATGCAATTAATGTTATCGATAGCGAGCAGCTGAAAAACCGCGCCGCAATCAGCGTCAGCGACCTGCTTCGCGATATTCCCGGCCTCGCCGTTAGTCGCAGTGGTGTGCAGGGCTCCCAGACCCAGATCCGTGTTCGCGGTGCCGAAGCCAATCATCTGCTGGTACTGATTGATGGTGTTGAAGCCAATGATCCCTCGCAGAGTGATGAGCTTAACTGGGGTACTTTAACTACTTCTGATATTGAGCGTATTGAAGTGATCCGTGGTCCCCAGAGTGCTATGCGCGGCAGTGATGCTATGGCTGGCGTGGTCAATATTATTACCCGCAGTGCCGAACAGCCGTTTAGCGCGAAAGTGTTCGCTGAGACTGGAAGCTTTTCTACTAATAAGATTGGTCTAAGTATTGGCCATAAGGCTGATAAATATGATGTCAGTTTAGGTGTTACTGATCTCGAATCTGAAGGCGATAATATTATTTCAGGTACAGGCACAAACGATAATGATGGATACGAAAATACCAGTATAAATTTTAAAGCCAGTGTGGATGCCAGTGATGAGTTGAGGCTGACATTATCCATAGGCCAAAGCGATGGTGTAAGTGAATATGATGATGAGTATGCGGCCAAGATTGGCACAGAATTTCACAATGAGTTTAATGATCTGTTACACAGTGACTTTGATCGATTTTCTTCTCGCGTAAATGCTCAGTACGTCTCTGCTAATGGCAAATGGAATCATAAAATTAGCCTGTCAGAAGCTCAATTTGAAAATAATAACTTTAAGTACACCTCTGATGGCGCTGCTGTTGCAAACGGCGCTACAGAATCAAACAGACAGGGTTACCAATACGTTGGATCCCGTCTATGGGAGGCTTTAGATCAGCAGATTTCCCTATTGTTGGAGCGAGAAACTGAGGAGTATAAGCAGTCTGGTGGTTGGGCAACGGGAAGTGATGCCAATAAAGTTGTAGATCGGGATACCGATAGTATTGCCTTGGAATACAGAGTAGATCCAGTCGATAAGCTTACTCTAGCGGTTGGCGCTCGACAGGATAACAACGATACTTTCGAAGATGCCGACACATGGAAGTTTGAGGGCGTATATCGTCTCGATGAAAACACTCGGTTCCGTGTTGCTTCGGGAACCGCTATCAAAAATCCAACCTTTTCTGAGCTCTACGGTATTTACAGCGGATTTCTAGCCAATCCAGATTTAATCTCTGAGCAGTCGAAGAGTTGGGAGTTTGGTGTTGATAAAGCCCTTTTAGATGACCGCCTTGAGATAAAAGCAACTTACTTTAATGCAAAATTAGAAAATGAAATTGGTTCAAAATCTGAATGCATTGAGAACTGTGCTAATGCTGATTGGATGGATGATGTCTGGGTTACGCAGCCTATAAATATCAGTGGAACCAGTAGGCAAAAGGGCTTGGAGCTGACTTCATCTTGGCTTGTTAGTGAGTCGTTTGTCCTGGATGCATCCTACACCTACACCGATTCTACCCAGAATGGCGTTGATGAGATCCGCCGTGCTCGTAACCTCGGCAGCTTAAACTTGCTGTGGCGAGCGCAAGATAATCTTACGATTAATGCAAATGCCCAGCATAACGGTGCGCAGACTGATATTGGCGGCGTTACTCTGGATGCTTTTACACTGGTTAATGTGAACGCCAACTTTAATGCAACGGATAAGCTTGATCTCTATCTGCGACTGGATAACCTGTTCGATGAAGATTACCAAGAAGTATTTGGCTACCAGACCCTGGGTTTTGGTGCCAGCTTAGGGCTGCGCTACAGCCTGTAGGTATCTATGTGACCCAATCAGCTGATAAAGGGATCAAGCGAGTACTGCTCTCATGGAGCAGCGGTAAAGACTCGGCCTGGACTCTCTATCAGCTGCAACGGGATCCCAATGTTGAGGTGGTTGGCTTGCTCACCACCTTTAACAGCCAATTTAATCGTTCTGCTATCCATGGCGTGCGCCAGCAGCTGTTGCGAATGCAGGCTGAGGCCGCCAGTTTACCGCTTATTGAAATTCCACTGCCTTGGCCCTGCACTAACGAACAGTACGAAACCATTATGGGGCAGGCGCTGGACGATGCTCGAGCTCAGTTGCAGATGGATGCCGTGGCTTTTGGCGACCTCTACTTAGAAGATATTCGCAGTTACCGTGAAACCCAGATGGCCGGCACGGGTTTGGAATTAGTTTTTCCCCTATGGCAAATCCCCACCGACCAGTTAGCCCAGCAGATGATCAGTGGCGGTCTTAAGGCTGTGATTACCTGTCTCGACCCTCGCGTAATGCCAGAACATTTGGCTGGTTATCAGTTCTCTCATCAATTATTGGAAGAGCTTCCCGAGACCGTGGATCCCTGTGGTGAAAATGGTGAGTTTCATACCTTTGTCTGGGATGGCCCCATGTTTAAAAACCCAGTTTCAGTGGTCGGCGGTGAAGTGGTCAAGCGTGATGGTTTTGTCTATGCTGATTTTCTGTTAGAGGATTCAGCATGAAGATAGTCTCGCTATTGCCCAGTGCCACCGAGTTGGTTTGTGGCTTAGGTCTGCGTGATCAGTTAGTGGGCGTGTCCCACGAATGTGATTACCCACTATCGGTAGTTGGCCTACCCATACTCACAAGCTCACGAATTCCTGAAGGTTTAAGTAGTGGTGAGATTGACCGCTTGGTGACCGATCAGTTAAAAAATGATGAGGCGCTCTATGATTTGGTGATCGCGCCCTTGGTTGAGTTGCAACCAGATCTAATAGTGACTCAGGCCCTCTGCGATGTCTGTGCTGTCTCCGGCAATGATGTAGCAAAAGCCATAGGTAGCCTGCCAGGTGATCCTCAGGTCATTAATTTAGAACCGATCTGTTTAGATGATGTTTTAGAAACTGTCACCTTGCTGGCTGAAGCTGCTCAATGTGTGGAACAGGGTCAGCGTTATAGAGCGGAGCTGCAAGGCAGAATTGATACAGTCTCTCAGCGCTCAGCAACCCTTGCTGACAGACCTCGAGTGGCGCTTCTCGATTGGCTGGAACCTCTTTTTGATGGGGGGCACTGGACCCCTGAAATTATTGCTCTGGCTGGCGGCACTCCGGTATTTGGCGATAAGCGTCAGCCATCTCAGCGCCGTGAATGGCACGAACTGATCGATGCGGCCCCAGATATTATTTTTATTGCCCTGTGCGGGTTTAATATTGAGCGTTCCCTGCAAGATGTAGAAGCGTTCTTAAAGGAAGACGGTTTTGTCGAATTGCACCGGCGCACTGGAACCCAGGTGTATCTCGTGGATGGAAATGCCTACTTTAGTCGTCCCGGTCCGCGCCTGGTTGATGCCCTAGAAATTATGGCCAATGCGCTACACCCGGATATTCACCCGCTGCCCGAAGGTATGGACGCGGCGTTTAAACAGAACTAGTAAAAAGAAAAACCAAAAGAGAAAGAATTCCTATGAGTGAAGAACAGGATAAAAAACAGCAGTCCCATCAAAAGAAGATGGAAAAGCTCAAAGATAATGTCGATGCCTCTATTGCAGCGGCAAGCACTGAGCGCGGCGTAGGTATCTTGCTTACCGGCAATGGTAAAGGTAAGTCCAGCTCGGCATTTGGTATGGTCATGCGTGCTCTGGGTTATGACTATAAGGTTGGCGTAGTGCAGTTTATTAAAGGTGAGCAGTTGTCGGGTGAAGAGCTTTATGTGCGGGACAAATGCCCCCAGGTGACTTTTCATCAGATGGGCACGGGCTTTACCTGGGATACCCAAGATCGCTCTGGTGATATTGCCGCAGCAAAAACAAGCTGGGCCATCGCTGAGAAAATGCTTAAAGATGATAGCTATCATCTCGTGGTATTGGATGAGCTGACTTATATGCTGAGCTTTAAATATCTCGATGAGCAAGTGGTTTTAAGTGCATTACAAAACCGTCCAGAGAATCAGTCCGTGGTGGTTACTGGTCGTGGTGGCGGTTCGGCACTCGCAGATTGGGCCGATACAGTGTCCGAAATTAAAGAAATTAAACATGCCTATAATTCCGGCATTATGGCCCGCAAAGGCGTGGACTTTTAATTGCGACGATTTTCTGCGCCATTCGTTATCGCTGTGTTGGCGTTATCGCTACCGCTGGTGGTGATGTTTGCCATGGGCACAGGCACCGTTAATATTGCGATTGCCGATATCTGGCGCGCAGTACTCAATCTGCTTTTTGCCGACAGCCCAAGTAATCAGATCAATACCATTTTATTTGATATTCGCTTGCCTCGAATTTTACTGGCTCTTTGTCTTGGCGCTATTTTGGCTATTAGCGGTGCCGTTATGCAGGGATTGTTTAGAAACCCACTGGCAGATCCCTATTTAATCGGTGTGTCAGGCGGTGCATCAGTGGGTGCCAGTATTGTTATTGTAATGGCAGGGAGTTGGATCCAAGGCACCGCAGCACTAGGTTTATCCGCTGTGGCTGCTGGTGCTTTTACGGGTGGATTTATCGCCACCATTTTAGTTTATCGATTGGCCACATCAGAGCTAGGTACCTCAGTTACTACGATGTTGCTGGCAGGTATCGCCATTGGCGCGATTGCCGGTGCACTCAATAGTTTACTCAGCTACTTTGCCGATAATGATATGTTGCGTCAGATAAGCCTGTGGCAGATGGGCAACCTAAGCACAGCTAACTGGCCCCGAGTAGCTATGGTGGCTCTGGTAGCGGTACTTTTAGTGGGCCTGTTTCCGCGTGATAGTCGCGCCTTAAATGCATTGCTGCTGGGAGAGTCTGAGGCGCGCCATTTGGGTATTGATGTGCAGAGAGTAAAACGTCGGCTGATTATTTTAACAGCGCTGGGTATTGGTACCTCTGTTGCAGTCGCCGGTATGGTTGGCTTTGTTGGGTTGGTTGTTCCCCATGCGATTCGTTTGTTGATTGGCCCGGATCACCGTTGGCTGTTGCCTGGGTCTGCTCTAGCTGGGGCTATCCTGCTCATTCTCGCCGATAGTCTGGCGCGCGTTGTAGTGACACCCACAGAACTACCAACAGGTATCATAACCGCTCTATTGGGCGCACCATTTTTTGTTGTCCTGCTGATTCAGCGGCGCAGGGAGGTTTAGTAATGCCTCTAACGGCAGAAAATATTTCCCTGCATATCTCTGGTTTTAATTTGCTGCGAGACGTCAGTATGCATGTAGAGGCGGGTACAGTTACGGCCATAGTGGGACCCAATGGCGCAGGTAAATCTAGCCTATTAAAGGTGCTGACTGGTGAGATAACTGCCACCATAGGGAAGGTCAGCCTGAATCACCGCCATCTAGCTGCTTGGGCGCTAGAGGACAGAGCCAAAATGCTCGCTGTATTACCTCAGCACACAGCACTAAGCTTTCCCTTTACCGCTAATGAAGTGGTGGCTCTGGGGCGTATTCCGCATCAGACTGGCAAGCAAAAAGATGAGCTTATTGTTGCCGATGCCTTAAAAGCGGTAGATGCCAGTTACCTGCAAAAACGCTTTTACACACAGATGTCTGGAGGTGAAAAACAGCGAGTTCAGTTGGCCCGAGTGCTGGCGCAAATTTGGCAGCCAACAGAGCTTGGCGATCAATTTTTGGTGCTTGATGAGCCTACCTCTGCCTTTGATCTGTCGCACCAAAAGCTAACGTTGGAAATTGTCCGGGGATTGGCCGAGCAAGGCACGGGGGTTGTTATGGTGCTGCATGACTTAAATTTGGCCGCTCGATGTGCCGATAATCTAGTGGTATTTGATAGTGGCGCCATTGCTGCTCAGGGTTCGCCAGAAGAGGTGTTAACCGAGAAGTTAATCAGTCAGGTATTTGGGGTGAAGTCGATTATTGCCAAACATCCGGTCACTCAAAAGCCACTGGTAATAACCTAATGCAACGATCGCTATTATTAGCTCTGCTGCTTTTTAGTGTCTTTTGCTCCAATCTGCTTTTAGCTGATGGTGCTGCTACGGTTTCTGGTAGTAGTGGGACAGAGGTATCTGCTGTCGATGATCAGGGCAAACTAGTTGTATTACCCGCCCCGGCACAGCGCATTATTAGTTTGGCACCCAACCTAACCGAAGTGCTATTTTATATTGGTGCTGGTGAGCAAATTGTCGGTGCAGATGAGTACAGTAATTATCCGGAACAAGCCAAAAACATTATTCGCGTCAACAACCATGCCGCGGCTAACTACGAACTGATTTTATCCCTTAAGCCGGATCTAGTGGTGGCATGGGAGTCTGGTAATGGCGAACAAATTATTGGCCGTATTCGAGAGCTTGGTCTGCCCCTATTTGTACTCGAAACAAGAAAAATGGATGCAATCCCCAATCTTTTTGGCCGCCTTGGTCGTCTAACGGGCCATGATGAAACCGCGACACTAAGGGCTCAAGAATTTACTCAACGGCTCGACGGTTTGCGCGACAATTACAGACACAAGCCCTCTGTCCGAGCTTTTTACCAAATATGGAACGACCCATTTATTACCCTCAATGGCGAGCACCTGGTCAGCGATGTTATTGAGTTATGTGGAGGAGTTAACGTATTTGGTGAGGCCATTCCCTTAGTGCCCTACGTTAATATCGAAGCTATTATGGCCGCTGACCCTGAGGTGATCATTGCCAGCGGCAGTAGTGAAGATAATGAACAGTGGAAGGATAGCTGGAAAGAGTGGCAGGGCATCTCCGCAGTGACCAGCGGCAATATTTACCTTATTCCCCCAGACCTGATGCAGCGACATTCCAGTCGTATTCTAGATGGCGCAGAATACATGTGTGACTACTTACAGCGCGCAAGAACAGCGACCTAGATCTAAGCACCCACCTCCGATAACGCTTGCACCTCAGTTAATTCCAATACTCCGCGTAACTCTCGCATCCCGTGCAATTCAGGCACCTCCCGCAACAAAAGCAGCAGATATAAAAAAGCCGCTAACATTGTTAGCGGCTTTAAGTGTCCCTTTTTTTCACTCTGTTACTTCTAGGTACAACAGTAGCGTTCGGACGTTTTTAGTTATTCCCCTATCTTCTTATTATAGGTCATACCCCCTCTCATTATGCTCTACGAGATCGAGACCACTTGTTTCGCTTTCTTCATCGATCCGCAATACTAACATCTTATCGACAAGTTTCAACAGTATAAAAGTTACTATACCTGTATAGACGAACGTGGAGGCAATACCCACAAGTTGTACTTGAACCTGACTCATCATATTCATACCTTCGTTATAACCCTGACCGCTGAACACGCCCAGAGCATCGGAGGCGAAGATGCCTGCATAGAATGTACCTAGAATACCGCCAACACCGTGAACGGGGAATACATCCAGAGAGTCATCGATTTTCCAGCGCTGCTTGATCGCCTGAGTTGCGTAGTAGCAGATGACACCGGCACTAAGGCCAATAACCAGTGCGCCACCGGGGCCAACAAAGCCAGAGGCTGGGGTAATGGTACCCAGACCGGCAACCATACCAGTCACAATACCCAGTACAGAAGGCTTGCCATGCTTGATCCATTCCATGCTCATCCATGCCAGTGAACCGGCAGCGGCAGAGATATGTGTAACCAGCATAGCCATACCAGCGTCGCCATTGGCAGCCAGTGCAGAACCCGCGTTAAAGCCAAACCAGCCAACCCAAAGCATGCCAGCACCAGTAACAGTCATTGTGAGGTTGTGTGGAGGCATTGCCTGTTGAGGGAAGCCTTTACGGTTACCTAGTACCAGTGCTGCAACCAGTGCGCCGACACCAGCAGTGATATGCACAACAGTACCACCAGCAAAGTCTAGTAGACCCATTTCACCGAGCCAGCCGCCGCCCCATACCCAGTGGGTAATAGGTACATAAACAGCAATTAACCACAGGGCACTAAACAGCAACATAGCGCTGAAACGCATGCGCTCAGCAAAGGCACCAACAATAAGCGCCGGTGTAATAATGGCAAAGGTCATCTGGAACATCGCAAATACGGACTCGGGAATATCGCCGGCCATTGTGCCTTCGAGTACATTGCCGAGAAAAACGTTGTCGAGTCCGCCGATAAACCAGTTGGCGGAACCACCATCACCAAAGGCCATGCTGTAACCTACAGCAAACCAGATAATAGAGGCGACACAGGTAACGGCAAAACACTGCATAAGTACCGAGAGCACATTTTTAGAACGTACCAGACCGCCATAAAAAAGTGATAGACCGGGAATGGTCATAAATAATACAAGTGCGGTTGAAGTCAGAATCCACGAGGTATTTGCTGCGTTTAAGTCATCGGCAAAAACCTGAGTAGATAATGTGGTGAAAAGAAGCGCAAGAATGCCTTGGGCGACGAGTCGAGTACCAAATAACATGATGTTCCCTCTATAAATAAAGCACCAATATGGTGCGTAAAAAGCAATCAACTGGCTGCACGTGCACCACAGTTGATCAAAAAACTACTCAGCAGGCTTTCAATGCCTATTTATGCACTGTGATATGCAATTTATGTGCCGTTTATTTTTTTCTTGCACTACTCTGTTGCAGGCAGCCCGCTGTTCTCTGGCTATACTCTGACTATCAGGGATTTATTTTCAGTGGAGAATCTAATGCCCAACAATGAGAAGCTCAAGGCCAAACTCGAAGAGCTACGTACAGAACTTAAAACTGCGTCTCAGGTTAACCCGGTTGAACGGGATGTCTTGACTAATCTTATGACGGACATCGTTAATTTATCAACGTCATCGGGCGAGATCGAACAGGGCTTTAAACAAACCCTTGAAGAAAAAGGGACAGCCTATGAAGTTGATCATCCAAAACTGGCCTTTGCGATGCGTCAAGTACTAGACATGTTGACCAAAATGGGGATTTAATAGCCGCTGAAAAGATCGCCCATTTCAGTATAAAAACAATCAGGTGCATTCGTGTTTAAACTTATATGGCTAACCCCTTTGTTGCTTGCCGGGCTGACTGCTTGCACGTCGAATTTTGTTCCCTCTAAGGTCGACTCTAACGGCGAATATATAGGTTGGCACTGTGAGGCTGATGTAAATTCCCAAGAGCTTTGGCACTGTTCTAAAAAGACGATTGAAGATGGCATGCCTGCGGCTCCCGGTGAATATAGTAGTGATCCAGTAATGACTGGTTCGGTTATAGCAGAGCCATTAACAGTAGAGTCAGCACCGGCCGTTTCGTCTGCGCAGCCCCGTCCCCAAGCATCTTCTGGGCCCAGAGTCAGGCCAAAAGGCGGTTTCACTATTCAAATAGGCGCCTATACTGATAGGCAGGTCGCGGAGTCCGTCGTTGAGGCTTTAGCGGTTCAAGTTGATATTCGCATTGTCGATATTGTTGTTAAAGGCCAGGGTTTTTCTGCGGTGGTGCTGGGTCATTACAGTTCTCTAGATGAGGCACAGCAGGCCGCAGATCAGTTGCTTAAAGAGCAGAGTAGCTATTGGATACGGTCGATGAGGTCGCTTAGTGACGCAGCTGCCGAATAACTCGTCGATTAGTCAGCGTCTGCAGGCCGTGATTGATTCTAATCGTCATCCCAAAAGCCCTGCTGCCAAGGACTCTCCCGCAGTCGATTATCCGCAAATAGCTCAGCAGCTAGACGGCCTTATTAGTGGCGAAACTGATCGCATTGCCAATATGGCCAACTGCACTGCGCTGCTGTGGCAGGAACTTGGTGCTATTAATTGGCTTGGCTTCTATCTGTTTAAGCGCAACAAGCTGGTGCTGGGCCCTTTTCAGGGCAAGCCAGCCTGCTCGCGTATCGAGCTGGGCAATGGCGTTTGTGGTACCGCTGCGCAGATGCTTAAAACCATTATTGTTGCAGACGTGGATCAGTTTCCAGGGCATATTGCCTGCGATGTGGCCTCTAAATCAGAAATTGTTCTACCGGTGATTATTGAGGGTCAATTAGTCGCGGTGCTGGATATTGACAGCCCAGAGGCAGATCGCTTTGACTACCGAGATCAGCAGGGGTTAGAGCTTATTATTCAGACTCTTCAGCCACACCTGTAATAAACCAATCTATTCGGGGAAATACCATGACTGCTGGCAATCTGCTCGTGCCACAACTAATTTTTAAAGCGTTTAAGTACACGGTTTATGCCGTGCTAATAGTTAATATTGCATTGTTTTTTCAAGAAGAACTATTGGCGACCAAGCAGACCTTCAGTCAGGGTATTAATTTAGTTGATATTATTCAGGGTTTTGCCGCCACCATTGATACCGCAGCTTGGGTCTTACTGTTGCTACTGTTCGAATTAGAAACCTCAGTCCTGGCCGACGACACTTTGCGTAAAACCAACGTAAAAGTAACCTTTATAGGCCTGCGCCTGTTTAGCTATGGTTTTATTGGTTATGCCTTTTACGGTTACTTCAGCAAAATGCTGCTTACCTATAATATTTCACCATTGGTTGTTGATAATCTTTGCGCCTTGGTCGGGCAGGGCTATGCCAGCATAGTCACCCTCGATGAGTATCCTTTGCTCGATACCAATAGCTGTGCTGTTCTAGCTGATCAGGCGCTATTTCAGCTCAATGGTCAACAGGTAGTGGGCAGCGCATCTGACTGGGTGGATATTCAATGGTTGGCTTGGGTCGATGTGATCAACTCAGCAACCTGGGTGGCTGTTGTAGTGATCTTGGAAATGGATGTCTGGTTGCAGCTGCGTGGGCGTTTACAGGGCGGGATCCTGTCGGCAAGCAAGATAATCAAAATGGGCCTTTACAGCATACTCTTTATTGCAGCAGCCTACTGGGGGCTGCTGGGTGACTTCCTTGATTTTTGGGACGCCTTTATGTGGCTGGTAGCCTTTGTGTTTATCGAAATGAATCTATTTCAATGGCAGATAGAAACTGCTGATGCGCCGGTTTAATACCCTAGCCAATAGCCGCTATTGATTGGGTATTATTGCCAAGATTAGCTTTGATATGCAGGTCAGCTTGCCCTCTTCATTAGTTAGGCGTATCTCCCATACATGGGAGCGTCTACCTAGATGAATAGGCCGCGCCGTCCCAATAACCAAACCAGATGAAACCGGGCGTAGGTGAGTTGCGCTCACCTCCTGACCCAAACATTTGGTAGTAGTAAAATCAATCACATGGGCACCCGCAGTGCTACCAAGGGTCTCTGCCAAAACCACATTGGCACCGCCATGAACTACGCCATAGGGCTGAAACGTTCTAGCATCGGCCGGCATTGTAGCTACCATAAAGTCATCACCGACTTCGGTCATCACAATGCCGAGGTGATCGACAATGGTGCCCTTATTCATCTGGTCGTTCATCATGTCGATATCGGGCGTACGGTGCCAAATACTGCTCATAAAAAATCCTCAGGCTTTCAAGCGCTTATGTTTCACTCTGGTGGGCGATGCATCATCGCCTTTGCGTTCTAAAAAGTCTTCGTGATACTGGGTGTAGCTGCCTTCGAAGAAAACGACATCGCCATTATCTTCGTAAGCTAGGGTGTGAGTAGCGATTCGATCTAGGAACCAGCGATCGTGAGAGATCACCATCACACAGCCAGGAAATGACAGTACTGCTTCCTCAAGGGCGCGCAATGTCTCAATATCAAGATCATTAGAGGGTTCATCGAGCAGCAGCACATTGGCACCTTGCTTTAAGGTATTGGCTAGATGCAAGCGACCACGTTCACCGCCTGAAAGTTCTCCGACACGCTTTTGCTGGTCAGAGCCTCTAAAATTAAAGCGACCGGCATAGGCCCGAGATGAGACTTCGTAGTTACCGATTTTAAGCATATCATGGCCGCCGGAAATGGCTTCCCAGACATTTTGGTTGTCATCGAGATTTTCGCGGCCCTGTTCAACATAGGCAACTTTGACTGTCTCGCCGAGGGTGACGGTACCGCTATCCGGCTGTTCTGAACCTGCAATCATACGGAACAGGGTTGATTTACCCGCGCCGTTACCGCCAATGATGCCGACCACTGAGCCCTTTGGAATCGACAGTGATAAATTGTCAATTAACAGGTCGCCACCAAATCCTTTACACACTTTGTCGAGCACAATAACTTTATCGCCGAGGCGTTCACCCGGGGCGATATAGATTTCATTGGTTTCGTTGCGAGACTGAAATTCTTGCGAGTTAAGCTCATCAAACCTAGCCAGGCGGGCTTTATTCTTAGCCTGACGGCCTTTGGGATTTTGACGTACCCATTCCAGTTCTTGCTTGAGGGCGCGCTGACGAGATTCTTCCTGTTTAGATTCAGTCGTCAGACGTCTGGTTTTAGCTTCCAGCCAAGTCGAATAGTTACCTTCGTAAGGAATGCCATGACCGCGATCCAGTTCCAGAATCCAGCCCGCAACATTGTCGAGAAAGTATCTATCGTGAGTTACAGCAACTACAGTTCCCGAGAACTCCTCAAGAAACTTCTCCAGCCAAAATACCGACTCTGCATCCAGATGGTTAGTGGGTTCGTCGAGCAACAACATATCGGGTCGCGACAGTAGCAGTCGACACAGTGCCACGCGGCGTTTCTCACCACCAGACAGCGAAGTTACATCAGCATCCCAGGGCGGCAAACGCAGCGCGTCTGCAGCAACATCTAGAGCATGATCTAAGTTGTGTGCATCCCAGGCTTCAATAATGGCCTCTAGATTGCCCTGCTTCTTAGCCAGCGCATCGAAATCAGCATCTGGATCGGCATAGTCTACATAGACTTGCTCTAACTCTTTGAGTGCATCGACCGCCTCACGCATTCCGTCTTCAACATTGCCGCGCACATCTTTGTCTGGATCGAGCATGGGCTCCTGCGCCAGATAACCAATTTTGATGCCGGGCATTGCGCGCGCTTCACCCTGAATATCGGCATCGAACCCGGCCATTATTTTTAATAGGGTAGACTTACCAGAACCATTGAGACCCAATACGCCGATCTTTGCGCCGGGGAAAAAAGACAGTGAGACATCTTTAAGAATTTGTCGTTTTGGGGGAACAATTTTGCTTACCCGATTCATTGTAAAAACGTATTGTGCCATTGAATTATTTGCCGACTCTGTAAGAATTTAACCCTGCTTAAAATCAAACGCTTGGGTGCTGAATATTTAGAATTGCATTCTACTTGAATAACCCAGACTTACCTCTTATTTTTCATAACACGATCGAATAAATCAGGGAGATAATAATCTTTATTATATGGACAATTATAGATTTTCTGATCCATGGCAGACTGCTTATGGAGATCTATCGGGCGACATGATATCTGTGGCGGCCTGAAGATCAGATGAACCCAGTGCTGATGTCTGTGGTAACACTGATATACAGCTATTGCTTTGTTTCGCTGTATCAGTATTTTGTCAATCCAAAAACATTGTCTACTGGCGTTAAGTTTGGTGCTTTTTGACTATTACTGCTCCAGTGTTTCGAACGTCATGCCGGCATGCTCACTCAAACGTTCTACGAGTAAATCACCCATTGCCGTTGCTGGCGTCCAAAAGCCACCGGCCTTATCGTCGGCAGCGAGGTCAAAGGCCAAACACAGGCCTGCCTGAGCAAGCATCTTAGCCGTACAGCCATAGCCAGGATCGCGGTCACCGGTCACCTGAACCATCAGTTGCTGACCGTTTTTATTGCGGCCATGCAGGCGAATATCGAAGTAGCCATTAAGCTGATCTTGCAGGCTAGGGCCTTCGCCCGGCTTGGGCAGAACATACTTTTGCATCAGGTTGCGGACTGGATCAAAAATTAAGCTGCCAGCAAATGCGCCCAAACCACCTGCAATACCTAAGGCAGTGAGCCTGCCCTTGATACCCTGGCCTGAAAGCATAGCCTCACCATACGAGAAGTCTTCACCGTAGGCCATTTTAAGTAATGAGTTAGAGCGCAGAACCACTCGTGCATTGATCGCTTCCATAATAAAAGGCGCTGCCCAGGCTTGGAAATCCTTATCGAATACCGGTGCTTTAACGCTAGCCTGTCGAATCCTGTAGTCATGCTTCTCAGGGCACAGGATATAGGGGTTGCCCATCTGTTTACGCAGCTCTGGATCGGCCTTGGCTGCAACAATCATCTCGACCATGCTGGCAATAGTGCCTCCAGATGCGCCACCTTTCATGGATTTAACGCGTAGTTTTACATTATTGAAGAACGTGCCAAACTGTTGTTTGCCCTCTTGCTGCAAAAAGTGCACACCCAGATCAGAGGGGATCGAATCAAAGCCACAGCAGTTGACGATGCGCGCGCCAGATTTTTTAGCGGCTTCCTGATACCTGTCTAACATCTGCTTAATCCAGTAGGCTTCGCCGGTCAGGTCGCAGTAGTCATTGCCATTCTCGGCGCAGACTTTGACTAGTAGTTCGCCATACAGAGCATAGGGCCCAACCGTGGAAACGATCACTCGCGAACGCTCACACATATCTCGTAGCCCGGCTTCGTCATGGGAGTCAGCAATAATGATAGGTAGCTTTGCAGCACCTTCTCCAAGAGAGGAGCGCAGTTTAGTTAGCTTGGCTTCTGAACGGCCAGCAATGGCCCATTTAACTTTGCGTGTAAGCCCGATATGCTCGTAAAGGTATTCGGTAAGTATTTGGCCAACAAAACTGCTGGCGCCATAGATAACAAGATCAAATTTTTTAACGGCCATTAGTATTTTTTCCCAAATTGCTGATTTATAGTGTTCAGTCTGGTTTTGGTCACTTCTATGAGCGGAATTTCTTTTTTATGCTGCCTACCCTTTACTCTTTTCGTCGCTGCCCCTATGCAATGCGAGCTAGAATGGCATTGTGCGGCGGGAGTATAACGGTTGAGTTGCGAGAAGTCAGTCTTCGCGCCAAACCCGAGGCAATGTTATCCCTATCAGCCAAGGCAACGGTGCCTGTATTACACTTGTCAGATCAGACAGTGTTGGATGAAAGTCTCGATATCATGCACTGGGCGCTGGCTCAGTCGGACCCAGGTCAATGGCTCGATCCAGCATTAGCCGAGCAGAGCGCCAATTTGATTGCCGAAAACGATGGCAGTTTTAAGGGACATCTTGACCATTATAAATACTGGGAACGTTATCCGGCTGACTCGCAGCAAGATTATCGTGCTGCCGCAGAGATTTTTTTGCAAAGGTTAGAGCTTTTGCTCGAAGATAATAGCTATTTATTAGGTAATAGGGCCGGCATCACCGATATTGCCATCTTTCCATTTATACGGCAGTTCGCCTTTGTCGATAAAGACTGGTTTGATCAGGCGCCTTACCCCAGGCTACAGCAGTGGTTGCAGAGCTTTCTCGAATCAGAGCTATTTATCAGTGCTATGCGTAAGCAACCATTGTGGCAAGAGGGTAATCAGACATTATTATTCCCCTGAGCGGCGTGCCTATTAGCTAAGCACAATCTATTTGCAGTAACTCATTAATAAAGTAAAAGGATCGAAAATGTTCGGGTTTTTTGAACGCCTAGTTGACCCCTTCCCAGCTCAAAGACCACAGCGACCGCCACGTGGAATCTACGAGTTCTGTCGCTATTACACCAGAGGTATGGAGCCCTGGTTATTACTAATGGCCGGGTTGACAGCAATTACCGCGATTGCTGAGGCGATGCTATTTGCCATTCTAGGGCAGGTGGTCGACTGGTTGGCGTCAAGTGATCCGGCTACATTTATTCAAGAGTCTCGGGTGCAGCTGGTTGTGATGAGCCTTTTTGTACTGCTGTTTATCCCTCTAACAACAGCATTGCAGTCATTGGTTGTTCATCAAACGTTGATGGGTAACTTTCCTATGGCAGTGCGCTGGAATGCCCATCGCTATCTACTTGATCAGAGCTATGGCTTTTTCCAAAATGAGTTCAGCGGGCGTATTGCGACTAAAGTGATGCAGACTGCATTGGCAGTGCGCGACACAGTGATGAAACTGCTTAATGTATTACTGTTTGTGGTTATCTATATGATCACTGCACTGGTACTTGTAGCCAGTGCCGATATACGACTATGTCTGCCTATCGTGATCTGGCTGGGTTTTTATATTCTGGTGCAGCGTTACTTTGTACCAAAAATGAAGAGTATTGCCATGCTGCAGGCGGATGCACGGTCTCTAATGACAGGCAGGATTGTCGATAGCTACACCAATATCATCACCCTCAAATTATTTTCCCACAGCAGTCGAGAGTCTGACTATGTCAGAGATGGTATGAGTGAATTTCTTAATACCGTGCACCCACAGATGAGGCTGGTGACCACGCTAAATATGGTTTTGTGGAGCCTCAATATGTTGTTGATCTTTTCGACAGCAGCACTGGGTATCTATCTGTGGATCAATGGCTCAATAACTCCTGGTGCCATTGCTATCGTTATAAGTTTGGCGATTCGTCTCACCGGTATGTCGCACTGGATTATGTGGGAGATAAGCAGCCTATTTGAAAATATAGGTACCGTGCAGGATGGCATCAATACATTGTCTGTCCCCAATGCGATTACCGATAGCGAGCAGGCCAAAGATCTGCAGGTAACCGAGGGCGATATCAGGTTTGATAATGTCAGCTTTGCCTACAATGATGATGGGCGGGTATTTAACCGTCTAAATCTACATATTCCTGGCACGGAAAAAGTGGGCATTGTTGGGCGCAGCGGTGCCGGCAAATCAAGCCTAGTTAGCTTAATGCTGCGCTTCTACGATATTCAGTCCGGTACTCTGTCTATTGATCAGCAAAATATTCGCGATGTGCGCCAGGAAAGCCTGCGCGAAAATATAGCCATGGTTACCCAAGACACCTCTCTGTTACACCGTTCAGTCCGTGAAAATATTATGTTCGGCCGTCCTCAGGCCAGTGAAGAGCAGATGATCGCTGCAGCTAAACAGGCGCAGGCTCATGAATTTATTTTATCTTTACGAGATAACAAAGGCCGTCGCGGGTATGATGCCCACGTTGGTGAGCGCGGTGTCACATTATCAGGCGGACAGCGTCAGCGTATTGCTATAGCGAGGGTTCTTTTAAAGGACGCACCGATTTTGATTCTCGACGAGGCGACCTCGGCATTGGACTCAGAAGTTGAGGCTAGCATCCAGCAAAGCCTCAATAAGTTGATGCAGGGTAAAACGGTAATCGCGATAGCCCACAGGCTCTCCACCATTGCTGCGATGGATCGTTTAATCGTCTTTGATAAGGGTGAAATTGTCGAGCAGGGCACTCACCAGCAGTTGATTGCCAAAAATGGCGTCTACACCAAACTGTGGAATCACCAGTCTGGCGGCTTTATTGGTTTTGAATAGCGGTTGATAGCGAATATTAAATACATACTGGTAACCACGCTTTTATGATTTCACTGAGTAATATCGAATTACGTCGCGGCATTAAATTGTTGTTGCAAGACGCAGAGCTAGTTATCCACCCAGGCCAGCATATTGGCATTATCGGTGGTAATGGCACAGGCAAGTCGAGCCTATTTAAATTATTGCTTGGGCAGCTTGCTGCCGATGCCGGTGAGCTGTTTATTCCCAAAGATTGGCGTATTGCCCATATGGCCCAGGAACTGGCTAGGTCAGAACGAAGTGCCGTGGACTATGTATTGGACGGCGATCCCGAGCTGCGCAAAATCGAAGCCGCAATTGAAAAAGCTCTGTTGGATGAAGACCATGACCAACTCGCCATTGAATATGAAAAAATGGATATAGCCAATGGTTTTGATGCCCATTCTCGCGCTGAGCAACTTCTCCATGGGCTAGGTTTTCATCAGTCTGAGGTCGGTCGACCGGTTAATAGCTTTTCCGGTGGTTGGCGCATTCGCTTGAATCTAGCCCAGTCATTGATGAGTCCATCTGACCTGCTTCTACTCGATGAGCCAACCAATCACCTCGACTTAGATGCGACGCTTTGGCTTGAACAGTGGCTGAAATCATATCCCGGCACTCTACTGATTATTTCCCATGATCGAGATTTTATCGATAACGTTGTTGAGCGTATCGTCCATCTCGAGCATCAAAAAACAAATTGTTATAAAGGTAATTATTCAATATTTGAAAGAGTGCGCAGCGAAAGACTTGCTCTGCAGCAGGCAAGCTATGAAAAACAGCAAAAACGTCGAAAGGATGTCGAAGACTTCGTTGCACGTTTTCGCTACAAAGCCTCAAAGGCAAAGCAGGCTCAGAGTCGCTTAAAAGAATTGCAGCGCATGGAAGACAGTGCACCAGCCCATGTTGACTCGCCCTTTTATTTTAATTTTCCGCCGCCCAAAAAAGCCAATGGTGCATTGGTTAATATCAGTCACGCAGAATTAGGCCATGATGGAAAAATCATACTGTCCCATGTCAATGTAGATTTACATCCAGGTACAAGAATTGGACTGCTGGGCCCAAATGGTGCTGGCAAGTCGACATTGATTAATAGCTTGACTGGGGATTTAGATTTAATCAATGGCGTACGCGTCTATGGTGAAAATTTAAAAGTCGGTTATTTCGCCCAGCACCAGTTGGAAGTTCTAGACTTACAGGCAAGTCCTTTTTTGCATATCCAAAGAATTAGTCCTACAGCAACAGATCAGCAGATACGTAATTTTCTCGGTGGGTTTGACTTCCATAATGATAAAGCCTTGGATCCAATAAAAGATTTTTCGGGAGGCGAAAAAGCTCGTGTTGCGCTAGCTATGATTGTTTGGCAAAAACCAAATCTACTCCTGTTGGATGAGCCTACTAACCATCTTGACTTAGAAATGCGCCATGCATTGACTATGGCCTTGCAAGGCTATCAGGGGGCGCTGGTCGTTATATCTCATGATCGTCATCTGCTGCGAAATACTGTCGATGAGTTTTTTCTGGTCGCCGAAGGTGCAGTCCGCGAATTTGATGGCGATCTCAATGATTATCAAAAATGGTTAAAAAATTATTCAAGAATAACAGAGGTTGTAGAGCCTGCTGCAATTGAAGCCCCGGTTGATAAAAAATTATCGCGTCAAGAGTCTGCTGAAAAGCGCAAAAAACGTAATCCAGTTACAAAAAAAATAAAAGCAATTGAAGCGAAAATAGAAAAAATCCAAAAAAGTATTTCTGATATTGAAGTAATATTATCTGATGGAAATATTTATACTGAAGATAATAAACTTCAATTAAAGGATGTTCTTGCGAAGCAGGCTGAGGTTAAGAAAGATCTTTTAGATCATGAAGAGCAGTGGCTCGAATTTCAGGATCAACTTGAAATGTTGTCATAAAAGTGTGAATTTTCCATATATTTATTTTCGTGTGATTTTAGTTAGTTGCTGGCTGTCTTGTATTTTAGTTGGTAGGATCCCTGTCCATTAACTATTTATCTGTGGTAAACGTTATGTTTGATAAGCTAAAAAGTTCGGGTAAGGATAACCTAAGCTCTGATACTAATGTTGATGCTAGCACTAGAGCTGGCAGAGAAAACTCAGTCTCTTACTCGGGAGTTAGTGCAATGATAGGTCCAGATGTAAAAATTGAAGGTCAGATAGCCAGCGATGAAAACTTGGTTGTTGAAGGGAAAGTAAATGGCAGTATTTCCGCTAAAAATCACGAAGTTACTGTTGGTAAGTCAGGAAACTTAAAGGCCAATATAAGTGCCAAGGTAATACATATTGAAGGCACGGTTAAAGGAGATATTTCGGGTTCTGAAAAAGTAGTAATTTCAAAAACTGGGAATGTATTGGGGAATATCCAATCGCCCCGCGTCACCTTGGAAGATGGTGCTAAGTTTAAAGGCAGTATCGAAATGGATCCGGACGAAAAATTACAATCTGAATTACCAGTGACCTCGGTTTCCAGTAGCAATATGCGTAGTGCAGAAGCTGTACGGACTGACAAAAAAGCGTCTCAGGCCTAGGTTTTGCAATATGCTGTTCTTACCGCGGCGGCGCTAGAGTAATGGGCCAGTTTGCCCAAGCCAATGGCCAGGCGACTCAGGCAACCTTGCCCAGTAACCTATTTCCTATGCTTTTCGAAAGGTTAAGGCTGGATGACCGTCTGGTGGTGTTGGATATGGGTCAGGCAACTCCATCGACCGTACAGTTTTTTAACCAATTCAAATGCCGCCTAAGCTTTGTTGACCTCTATAGTGCGGACTTTGTGGTTAACCCTAAAGAAGAGGCCAGCCATGAAGAGCTCGTGGCGCAGTTTCAAGTTGCGATTAATCTCCCGATTGGCAGCAGGATTGACATCTGTTTATTCTGGGATTTCTTCACTTATCTGGATGGCCCCGCACTAAAAGCGTTTATTGAAGCCCTAGACCCCTATGTTGACAGCGCCACCCGAGCCCACAGTTTAGGTATATTAAATGCCAGAAACGGCTTGCCCTATTGCCAATATGGTATTCACGGCGTGGACAGCTTGCGCCAAACGGCTCAGGTAGGGAGCCAGCTGCCTATTTATCCTCATTCCCAAAGAGATCTTAATAATCTGCTGGATTATTTTGAGGTTGATAAGAGTCGCCTGATGCCGGACGGTCGAGTGGAATATTTTCTGTGTGAGAATCGCAACAAAAGAGCTAAACCAAATGCTTATTTCTAAGCATTACCCCATGCCCTAATTGGCTGATTAGTTGCCTATACTGAAAACAGTATTCAGTTTAGCTGCGTGCGGCTAAACTGGACCCTATAAAAATACTTCACAAAGGAAGCGTCAATGAAACAAGCGATTATTATCGGTGCTAGTTCTGGTATCGGCTGGGAGCTAGGCGTGCAGTTAGCGGCTAAAGGGTATCAGTTGGGATTAATGGCACGGCGCGAGCAGTGCCTAGAGAAACTTGCGGCTTCGCTGCCCGGTACACATTTTATTCAAACCAGTGATGTATCTAAAGCTGAACAGGCTCAGGATGAATTAAGTGCCCTAATTGAACGGATGGGCGATGTTGAATTGATTATTATTAACTCTGGGGTTGGCTCTAAAGAAAAGCATCTTGATTGGGTGGTTGAACGTGAGATGATTGACGTCAATATCCGTGGCTTTGCGGCTATGTCCATAGTTGCAATGAATCATTTTGTTAGGCGTGGCGGCGGTCACCTGGCAGGGGTATCGTCGGCAGCGGCACATTTTTCTGGTGGTCTTACCCTTACCTACAATGCCAGTAAGGCATTTGCTTCGAATTATCTAAATGGCATGCGTTCAAGGGCAGCGCGCTCCAAGCTACCTATTACCGTAACCACTATAGAGCCTGGTTTTGTCGAGACGCCTATGGTTGAGGGTAGGCCTATGTGGATGGCAACGGTAGAAAAAGCCGTCACACAAATGGTGGCGGGCTTGATCAAGAAAAAGAGCCATATCTATATCACCAGACGCTGGGTGCTGGTGGTGCGGTTACTCAATATCACACCTAATTGGTTACTTCGTAAGTTTATATAATAGGAAGCGTTCAGGATGAACATTCGACAGCTGGCACTGCTTAGCGCGCTTAGAAAAGGCACGGTGGATATGTTACCCCTGAGTTTGGCGGTGCTGCCCTGGGGGGTTCTATTTGGCTCTCTGGCGGTTCAGCGAGGGTTTAGCTGGCTGGAAGCGCAGATGTTCTCTGCTATTGCTTTTGGCGGCGCCGTGCAGATTGTGACTGTTGAATTAATTGCTGACAACGCTTCGCTGTTCACGGTTCTTTTTAGTGCATTTATTATTAGCTCCAGACATTTTCTCTATGGCTTGACGCTCAGGGATAGACTGAGCCCAAAGCCATTGCGCTGGCGATTGAGCCTTGGGTTTTTGTTGACCGATGAGCTATTTGCGCTCTCAGGCGATCGCCGTGCCTACAGGAATCGCTTTCGCCTCTATTATGCGCTGGGCGCTGGGGGCAGCTTCTATTTAGCATGGAATCTGTGGACCTTTATCGGCATAGTGGCAGGCGCATCGCTGCCTGACCTCACCGAACTGGGCCTGGACTTTGCCATTGCCGCCACCTTTATTGCGCTAGTCATTCCTGAAATTAAAACCTTGGCCACATTGGTTGCGGTACTGGTGGCCGGTGTGTCTTCGGTTATCTTCACCCTGTGGGGGTTTGAGCTAGGGTTAGTTTGCGCTGCACTTATGGCCATGTGCTCAGGCTTTTGTGTGCAGAAATTGAGAGGCCAAGCATGATTCTGATAACAATTCTATTGCTGGCCTGTGTTACCTTTGGCACGCGCTATTTATTTCTCGAGGGCAAGTTACCGGTGCGTTTAGGCCCCAATATTAGGCAGTTACTCAGATTTAGTGGGCCGGCCGTGCTTATGGCTATCTGTATGCCGATCCTTTTTGTGCATAATGATCAGTTCGATACTAGCCTTAGCAACCCTTATCTATGGGGCGCTATTGCTGCCACGGCAGCCGCTTATAAAACTGCTAATATTTATTGGACTGTGGGCCTGGGAATAATTGTTTTTGTGATTACTGGCTATCAATTTTAAGCATGCGGCGGAGTATCTGCGAGAATGTGGTAGTCACTAAAAGCCCCGCCAGTACTCTTAAAAGGTTACTGCCTTTGCGGATCCTCCTTGCTAATATATAAAATCGAAATAAGAGAATTTGATTATGATCCCAAGAACCCTTTATGACTCCGACCACGATATGTTTCGTGATTCCTTGCGCAAATTTATCCAAGCCGAAGGCATGCCCAACCATGAACAGTGGGAAAAAGACGGCATGGTCAGCGATGAGATTTGGCTAAAAGCGGGAGAGCAGGGCTTTTTATGTCCAATGGTACCGGAGGAATACGGTGGCGTGGGGACAGACTTTCTCTATAACTGCATAGTCAACGAAGAGATCGGCCGATCTGGTTGTACAGGGCTGGGCTGGACACTTCACAATGATATTACTGTGCCCTACATTGTTCGCTATGGCAGTGAAGAGCAGAAGCAAAAGTACCTTCCCCGCTGTATTACCGGTGAATTGATCACAGCGATCGCGATGACTGAGCCAGGTGCAGGCTCAGATTTGCAAGGCACCAAAACCACAGCAGTACTGGACGGGGATCATTATATTCTCAATGGCTCCAAAACTTTTATTACCAACGGTCAAAAAGCCGGGCTGGTGATTGTGGTTGCTAAAACCGACACCAGCGCAGGTTCTAAAGGTATCAGTCTATTTTTAGTCGAAGCGGACTTGCCTGGATTTAGCAAAGGTAAAAATCTGAATAAGTTGGGCTTAAAAGCACAAGACACCTCAGAGCTATTTTTCCAAGACGTAAAAGTCCCCAAAGAGAACTTGCTAGGTGAGGAAGGCCGAGGCTTTATTTACCTGATGCAGGACCTGCCTCAGGAGCGACTGTCTATTGCAGTCGGTGCAGTTGCCAATGCGCGGGCCCTACTTGAAGCCACTGTTGACTACACCAAAGAGCGCAAAGCTTTTGGGACCACCGTTGCGTCGTTTCAGAATACCCAGTTTAAGCTGGCAGAACTTGTTGCCGAGGTGGACTGTGCGGAGGTGTATACCGACCGCTGTACTGAGTTGCTGCTGGAAGATAAGTTGGACACGGTAACTGCATCTAAGGCTAAACTACTGACTACTGACCTCCAGTGCAAGGTGGCCGACGAATGTCTGCAGCTCTTCGGCGGCTGGGGTTATATGTGGGAATACCCGGTGTGTCGCGCCTTTGCCGACTCGAGGATCCAGCGTATTTACGGCGGTACCAATGAGATTATGAAACTGATTATCTCACGGGATTTGATGGCCTAACCTGAGCATATATTGTAAACATCATAAATAGGCCATAAAAAAACGCCCTTAGAAGGGGCGTTTTTATTTTCGCAGCTATATTATGAATCCAACCGATCTAACACCCGCTGTAACTGCGTCGCACTGGGTCGCGTCTTATAGTCTTCACCAATATAGAACCACTTTACCAGCCCCTGATCATCAAGCAATATCATTGCCGGGTGGGGCAGTTCTTCGTCCCTGCGAATGCCATATAGGTCAGTGACTTTAAGACCTGCATCCGACAAAAAGTGGTAGGGCCGATCCATGCGGTCAGCCATCTTTTGCATATCGGTGGCATCATCCGGGCTGATGGCGAGCACCTGATAGCCTCGTTTCTCAAGTTCTGGCAGCATGGTCTGAATATCTTGTAAATGACCGACGCAGAATGGACACCAGTGGCCGCGATAGAAAATCATTAAAACCTTGGTACCGCGCAGCTCAGACAGTGTTACCCGGTCGCCATTGAGGGATTGCAAGTTAAAGTCTGGTGCTGCTGTGCCTATTGCCAGTTTGACGCTGGCTACATCGGTATAGCCGGTCTCAGAGCTAATGGCATCTTCTGGTACTGGTGCATTGTCGCAACCGGTTAGCAGTAACAGGGCACAGGCAATGAGTAGGTACAGTTTTAACTTCATCATATCCATTCTTGGTTGTGCCAATTAACTATTAGTCCTTATATGAGGGATCGGTTTTTTCAATCAATCGCGTAAAGGCTTTAAATTCCAGTTCGCCCGCTGGGCCGCCCATGGCTTGCATGGCCATCAGCTGTTCGGATTTAGCCAAGATATCATCGCTAACGGGAATACTGGGTCGTCCGGTGGAATCTGCTGCTACTTGCACTTCACAGGCGCGCTCCATGGCCCATAGATTCATAAACGCCTCTGGAATACTACGGCCGCCGGCCAAAAGCCCATGATTGCGCAGAATCATCAGATTTTTGTCGCCCAAATTAGCGATCAGGCGCGGTTTTTCGTCATCCATTACAGTGATGCCTTCAAAGTCATGATAGGCAATTCGGTTATGCAATAGTGCGGAATAAAAGTTATCGGTACGCAAACCTTCCTGAGAGCAGGCCACTGCCATGCCGGCATTGGTGTGGGTGTGGGCAATACAGTGGACATCCGGGCGCGCAGCGTGGATGGCGGTGTGAATAACAATGCCTGCCGGGTTTACGGCGTAATCGGTGTCTTCAACAATATTGCCATCGATATCAACCTTGACCAGATTGGAGGCTTTGACTTCGCTGTAGTGCAGGCCGTAGGGGTTGATCAGAAAATGGTGGTCGGGCCCTGGAACCTTAGCGGTAATATGGTTAAAGATCATTTCGCTCCAACCTATATGGTCGAAGATTCTGTAGCAGGCTGCCAGCTGGATTCGCAGTTCTTGTTCTGTCTGTGTCATGAGCTTACTCTCTTTACAAATTTGGTTAGTATTACAATCTGTGTACCGTTTACCCGGCCCTCTATATGTTCTTCATTGCTTGCTACCAATGAGATATTGCGTACTGCTGTGCCGCGTTTGGCAGTAAAACTGGTGCCTTTAACATCCAAATCTTTGATCAATGTGACGGTATCACCCGCGGCCAGCACTGCGCCATTACTGTCTTTGTGTGTGACAGTATCTTCATCATCGCTACTGTCTGATTGCGCCCATGCCAGTGTCTCTTCATCCAGATACAGCATATCCAGCAGGTCTTGCGGCCAGCCTTCGGCGCTGAGTCTGGTGAGCATGCGCCAGGCCATCACCTGAACTGCTGGGACCTGCGACCACATGCTGTCATTGAGGCAGCGCCAGTGAGTCACGTCAACCTTGTCAGGATTATTGATCTGATTTTTACAGATGTCACAGACTAATAATGACTGCTCAGTGCTGCCATCACTGTTTGGCGGAATGGCATAGGCGGACAGATTGTTGGTGCTGGCACAGAGTTCGCAGGTGGAGCCACTGCGGGTATGTAGGTCGGTCATTGGCAGTGCTGCTTGTGCATTGGGTAAGCAGCCATTATAGCGGTGTTTTATTGGTTAGTATTCATTAGAGCTTTGGCGGCGGCCCAGCCTGATTGCACAGCGCCTTCGAATCTGGGGCCGGCAAAAGCATCGCCGGCAACGGCCAGTGGCGGCAAGTCGGTTGTTTCGCTCAGCAGTATGCAGGGCGCATCGTCGACTACGGTGGGTTTGCTATAGCGCCAGCCATGTACCTGATACTCTGTCACTCTGGCATCGCCAAGGTAAACGCCCGCAGCATCAATGAGTCGCTGGCCAATCTCCATTCGATCATGGTTTAAATGCTCGGCACTAAAGTCACCGCTCGCATGAATAGTGACCGCCGGTATTTTAGATACGCCCTTTTGCAAATTGTCGGTAATCCAGGCAATCGGTCCATCTTCCAGTGCGATCGCGCCGGGGCTTTCGATAGCCGTAGGCCTATCTAGAATAGCCATAACGGCGATGCAGCTTTCGTACTGGATACGATTTAGGCGAGTCTGTTTATCTGTGGGCACAGTAATCTTGCCTGTGGCGAGTAGATCAATGGTTTGAGGTATGGGTGAGGTGATCAGCATTGCCTTGGCATTGACCGTTTCGCCATTATCCAACTCAGCTAGCCAGCCATTCCCTTGCTGACCAATGCTATCTACTCTGGTGGTGCGCATAACATGGATATCTGTAGCCAGAAATTTTGCGACAGCAGTCATGGTGGGTACCCCGCGATATCTTGGGTGACCATTGGGTTGGCCGGGGTAGCTGCTGTACCATTCTTCCGCTACCCCTGCTTGAATCCAGCCTTCAACAGCAGCTTTAAACCTAGATTCTCTGGCAGTAAAAAATTGCGCGCCATGATCAAAGGTGGCATCACCAATTCGCCGACCCGCTAAGCGCCCGCCTAAGCCTCGACCCTTGTCGATCACCAAGACTTTGCGGCCTGCTTGCCGAAGATCATTAGCTGCGCTGAGACCGGCAAGGCCAGCGCCAATAATTAAAACATCAGTGTTATGGGAGGTTGGCATAGTGTTGGGGACTTATTGTTTTTTAGCGTTAGATTTACAGCGAACTGAGCAATAGCGCACTTCGTCCCAGACCTTCTCCCATTTTTTGCGCCAGGTAAATGGGCGTTCACAGATGGGACAGATCTTGCTGGGTAGGTCTGATTTTTTACGCATTGCAGGCATGGGCGGATTATCGCAGGTTTTGCCGCCGTAGCGGCAATCTATTAAGCGGCATCTAGCGCTGAGCCGGCTAAGGTAATACGGTGCATTAATCGCGCCTGGCCCTGATAATCATTATTGGCTTGATGCCAAGTGCAGCGATTATCCCAGAATGTGACTGAGCCTGGCAGCCAGTTAAAGCTACAGGTGAACTGCGGTTGTGTCACATGGGCATAGAGCTCGTCTAGTAGAGCGCGGCTATCGGGAAAATCCCAGCCCTCAAACTGAATAGTATGCCCAGGATTTACATACAGCACTTTTCGGCCACTTTCTGGGTGCTTAATCACCACAGGGTGTGTGGCATCGCCCACGCGATCCATGCCGCCCAGCTGCTCGTTGAGATCTGTGAGCCGATAGAGACCGTTCTCCCCATACAGATGGGTATTTGAATGGATGGCACGCAGGCCCTCAATCTTGGTCTTTAAATCATTGGGAAGCGCATCATAGGCCGCAGCTAAATTGGCAAACTGTGTATTACCGCCAGTCTCGGGTAGGGTGCGAGCTACCAGAATAGAGCCCATGGCGGGAATATCGTCGTAGGAATGATCTGTATGCCAGCCTCCACCAATATTAGTTTGCTGAGTTTTCTCTTTGCGCACCTCAGCAATTTGGGGCGAGTCGGCACTAGTCTTGAAAAATTTGTTGATCACTATGCTGCCAAATCGATTGGCAAAACGCAGATGCTCCTGTGGTGGTAAATCCTGATCGCGGAAAAACAGTAAGCCATATTCGGTAAACGCGTTGCGGAGTTCGGCCAGCTCGGTATCGGTCATGGTGGCTAATTGCAGGTTGCTTACAACGGCACCGCAGTTTTTGAAAGGGGATACTTGCATGACTATCTCTTGTTGTTTTTTATGAGGCTATTGGAGCACTTTATGGAGTGGGTGTCATCCTGAGATGCTAGGGATTTCTTGCTGCGGGGCAGGCAATGCCCCGAAGACACTGGCGATCGACTCCATGATTTTATGATTTTCAGCACTCATACAACTCGCTGCGCTCAAACAGGTATTCGCTTTATCTGAAAATCATAAAACCATAAGCGGAGTCTGACTGATCGCCAGCGTCTTCGCGGCATTGCTTTGGTTTATTTAGCGAAATTTAATGTTGAGGGTTTTCTCGCTCTGGATATTAACCATGAACCATGCTGGCGCCAAACGCCTGTCATCCTCAACGCAGTGAAGGATCCTAGCAATCTTAAGCCGCATCCCATTTCACGCTATGAACTTTGTCCAGTTCAACCGTCTGTTTTGCTTGCCAGAGGTCGTAGGCATTTTGCGTGACGAGCCAACTTTCGGGGCTGCGGCCAAGAGCTTTGGATAGGCGCAATGCCATTTCAGGGCTGATCCCGCTTTGCGATTTCAATATGCGGTTTAAAGTAGATGGTGCCACATTGAGTTGTTCTGCCAGAAATCGACAGCTCAGGCCACTCGGCTGCATGTAAGTAGCGCGAATAAATTCGGCTGGATGGGGCGGGTTATGCATAGTCATCAGTGATAATCCTCATAATTTAGGATGTAAGCATTGCCATCGATAAATTGAAACGTAAGTCGCCAGTTTCCACTTATGCTAATAGACCAACAGCCTTTTCTTGTGCCTTTTAATGGATGCAGTCGGTACCCTGAAATATCTATATCATGGATAGTCTGCGCAGTATCCAGAGCAGCCAATTGCATGCGCAATCTGGAGCTATGTCGGTGCTGAATGCCTTTGGTAACACCGAGTTCAAAGAAACCCTTTAAACCTTTATGCTTAAAAGATTTTATTAAAACATGTTGCGCGTTGCGCAACGTAAAGAGAGATGGCGATAGCCATATTTTAAGCCCATGGCTTTATTTAGGGCTTAATAATACTTAGACAGCGTTTCGCAGACTGTGCTGTGCTGCTGGATTTTAAAAATCCTGGCGGGTAAATCCCAACTATTGCAAGCAGATGCCGATTTATTGCACTAAAGACAGTAATACAATAATAATCAGGCAAAGTACGAGGAGAATAGACAGCAAGGCTGAAGTAAATATCACTAAATTGCGATCTAGTTTTACCATGAGCCCAATAACTTCCTATTGATTTAAGTATAGGGGGAAGTTAAGTCAGCTGGTGAAATGTTTCTTTGACTTATGTCTATTAACAATTAATAGAAGCAAGCACTATGTCATCAGTAGAGTGCTAATGTGCTTTCGTATTTCTGGAAGAATCTCTGCGGCAAACCATGGATTCTTGCGCAGCCAGATATTATTTCTTTGGCTGGGGTGAGGCAGGGGAATTTTAGTTGGCCAGTACTGGTGCCAGTCTCTAACAAATTCAGTGACGGTCTGGTTTTTGTTACCAAAGTGATAATCATGGGCATATTTCCCAATCACCAATGTGGTCTGAATATTAGGTAGCTGCGCCAATAACTTGGCTCGCCATGTGATCGCGCACTCAGGTCGCGGTGGTAGGTCACCTGATTTACCCCTACCTGGATAACAAAACCCCATAGGCACAATGGCAAACAATTCAGGGTTGTAAAACTGCTGAGAGGTTACCCCCAGCCATGACCTTAAGCGGTCACCGCTGGGATCATCAAAAGGTATCCCTGAGGCATGCACCCGCCGCCCCGGTGCTTGGCCAGCGATAAGGAATTTGGCCTGGTGGTTAACTTGTAATACTGGCCGCACTCCATGGGGAAGCTTGGGCAGACACAGTTGGCAGTGCCTAATTTCCTCAGATAATAGTGGCAACGATATCATTAGTCTTTGGGCGCTTCTTCACTCTCACGCATATATTTATCGTAGGTTTTGTGTATCTGCTCTAAACATTTCTGATCTGCTACTGGCGGCTGTTTTCTGCACTCTATGTATTCGCTAGATTGCCGAGAGTTATAAACCCCTTTGGCACTGGATCCGCTACCATCAGGGAAATTGCTAATGCTATTGAGCAAATATTCATTGGCCTTCCTTGGTCATTACGAAATATGTATGGCGTCCTTGCCTCGAAGGTATTTACCTATCAAGGCTCCAGATACCCGAGCCGCGCACTGCAATAAATAAAAATGCAAAGCAGTACAGTGCAGCGAGCTCACCACCATTTAACATGGGGTGAATATTACTTAAGCCGTGAACCATCCAGTACGCTACCGCCATAGTGCCACTGCAAATAAAGGCCGCTGGTCTGGTGAATAAACCAATCATAACCAATAGGCCCCCCACTACTTCGATAGTGCCGGCTGAATACATTAATGGGTTTAGCGGATAGGGAAACTCTTTTGGGAAATCAAACAGCTTTTGTGCACCGTGCCAGATAAATAAAAATCCGGTGACAATTCTGAGTAGTGCATAGGCCTGATCTTCACGCCCATTTAATAGGTTGTCTAGAAACTTCATTTTGTACCCCTTATTTTAATTTTATCGAAATTGCCGATTAATTTATAACAGTATTTGGGGGCTTATGTCATTACTTATTAAATGCGCCAATACGCCCAGTGGTTGCCAGATTTTGTCCAGCTCCAGTTTGGCAGTGGTGGCGTCCTCTTTAAGAATATCCCGGCGGTAGCGGAATAGGAAAGCAGATACGCGCATGTTGGTGGCACAGTGAAGCCAGATTTTCTTATTTTTTGACTGCGCCATCGCATCAATAAAAAGTTCTAATTTACGTTCCGAGGGCTTAGAAAAATTAACTGGTATATGGATATAGTTCATAGCTAACTGGTTCACCACGGCGGCCTCATCTCGCAGGGAGTTCTCGGTATCATGCGGGGCTAGATTAATCACTACATCAAACCCAGCGGCCATGATGCTCGCGAACGGCTCCTCGATGGGTTGCCCAGAGGTAGACAGCTGGCCGTTAATGGGCAGGTAGTTAAAGATGCTGGATAGAGATTTAGGGGTAAAGCGATAGAGACTGTATTTGTCAGCCAGGGTAAACAGATACCCCAGCATGGTTTTTGCTGTTTTGATCTTGGCGCTCAGCTCTGAGCCCCGGCCGTTTTTAGGGCAGCCACATAGTCGCCGCCATGGCCGTGCTGGTTGGCGATTTGCGTTAATGTGTGGCCCTTTGGGTTGGCAGCATTTAGGTCGTAGCCCGCCTCGGCAAAGAATCCTAAAAAGGTAGTGAAATTATCAATATTCATGCCGCGGTAAGCTTTTTCCAGTAGATGAAAATCGGTGCTTACACCTGCGGGCGCCTCATAATTTAAGAAGCTTTTTACACGCTCGTCATCAAACACTTCGCCGAGAACTTTTTGTTTATCTTTCTTGAGTGACATGATTTTCCTTAATTTTCACAGTAATTCGTTAAGTTTTTTGGTTAGTATTTGATTGACCTGCTGAGGGTTGGCTTGGCCTTTCGAGGCTTTCATAATCTGCCCCATAAACCCGCCCAGCTTTTTCTTGCGCTTGGCTTCGTCGGTGTTGATGTAGTCGTCAACCATCGCCTGATTGGCTGCCAATACATCGGCGACCATCTGCTCTAATGCGCCGCTGTCTGAAACCTGTTTTAGACCTCGGGTTTCGATAATCTCATCGGCACTGCCTTCACCTGCCCAGATCCCTTCGAACACTTCTTTGGCCATTTTCCCGGAGATGCTGTTATCGGCGATACGCGTAATTAGGCCTGCCAGCTGTGCTGCACTCACTGGGCTATGGGCAACACTGAGGTCTTCATTGTTTAGGCGCGCTGATAGCTCTCCCATGGTCCAGTTGGCGGCTAGCTTGGCGTCGTTGCAGGCTGAGGTGACCGCTTCAAAGTACTTGGCCATCGCGGCGTCGCTGCTAAGTATTCCCGCGTCATAGTCTGACAGACTGTACTGCTCAGTAAAACGCGCCTGACGAGCGTCTGGTAGCTCTGGCAGGTTGCGGCGCAGTTCGGCGACCTGTTCATCACTAACGATAACTGGCAGTAAGTCGGGGCAGGGGAAGTAGCGGTAGTCGTTGGCTTCCTCTTTGCTGCGCATGGAGCGCGCAACTTTAGTTTCTCCGTTGTATAAGCGGGTTTCCTGCGCGATCGTACCGCCATCTTCAATTACGTCAATCTGGCGTTCGACTTCTCGTTTGATAGCTTCTTCCATAAATTTAAACGAGTTGAGGTTTTTGGTTTCAGTTCTGGTACCCAGAACGTCACTGCCGCTGGGCTTTACCGAGACATTGACATCGAAGCGCATGCTGCCCTGAGACATTTCGCCATCACATATTCCCAGCGAGGTGACAATGCTGTGAATCTTTTTGGCAAAAGCGATCGCTTCTTCGGCATTATTCATGTCGGGTTCGGATACGATTTCAATCAGCGGTGTACCGGCGCGATTTAAATCGATACCTGAAAATTTGCTGCTGAAGTTGCCTTCATGAAGCGATTTTCCCGCGTCTTCCTCAAGATGGGCATGGTGAATACGCACGTTTTTTGTGCTGCCATCGGCGAGCTGTATCTCGACATTGCCGCGACCCACAATAGGCTTTTCTAGCTGCGTGGTCTGGTAACCCTTGGGTAGATCCGGGTAGAAGTAATTTTTGCGCTCGAAAGCTGAGACTTGGCCAATCTCTGCATCAATAGCCAGACCAAACATAATGGCGTAATTAACAGCCTGTTTATTGAGTACTGGCAGGGTTCCGGGCATAGCCAGATCAATGGCGCAGGCCTGAGTGTTGGGCTCGGCACCAAAGGCGGTGCTGGCGCCAGAAAATATTTTGGTTTTGGTGGCTAGCTGCACATGAATCTCTAGTCCGATTACTGTGTCCCAATTCATGAGGCGACTCCTTCTGGCGCTAAATCATGCCAGTCGGTTGCCTGCTGGTATTGGTGAGCGGCATTAAGAATGCGTGCTTCATCAAAGTAGTTGCCGATAATCTGTAGGCCGACGGGTTTATTGTCTACCATGCCACAGGGGATAGACATGCCGGGCAGGCCTGCTAGGTTGGTGGCGATGGTATAGATATCTTCCAGGTACATAGCCACCGGATCATCACCTTTGGAGCCGAATTTAAAGGCTGGTGATGGGCAGGTGGGTCCCATAATCAGGTCGACACTGTCGAAGGCGCTGGCGAAATCTTGCTGAATCAACTGGCGTACCTGCTGGGCTTTACCATAGTAGGCATCGTAGTAGCCGGCAGACAGGCAGTAGGTGCCGATAAGAATACGCCGCTGCACCTCTTCACCAAATCCTTCTGCACGGCTGCGACAGTACATATCTTGCAAATCACTGGGGTTCTCACAGCGATAGCCATAGCGCGAACCGTCGAAGCGTGACAGGTTGGCAGAGGCCTCCGCTGGTGCAATAACATAGTAGGCTGGTACTGATAGCGCTGAGTTGGGCAGGCTGATTTCTACCAGTTCTGCGCCCTGAGCCTCCAGTTTGGCCAGTGCCGTTCGAACAGCGTTTTCGGTGCCTGGGTGCAGGCCTTCGGAGAAATACTCTTTTGGCACACCAATACGCAAACCTTTGACGGAGCCATTCAATGTTGCAGTGTAGTCTGGTACTTCGCGATCAATACAGGTGGAGTCTTTGTCGTCATAACTGGCCATGCAGTTCAGGAGTAGGGCACAATCCTCTGCGGTACGAGCCATTGGCCCGCCCTGATCAAGGCTTGAGGCAAAGGCAATCATACCCCAGCGCGACACACGCCCATAAGTCGGTTTAATACCGCTTACACCGCACAGTGCTGCGGGCTGGCGAATGGAGCCGCCAGTATCTGTGGCTGTGGCACCAGGTGCTAGTCTCGCTGCAACTGCGGCTGCAGAGCCACCAGATGAACCACCGGGTACAGAGTCAGTGGCCCAGGGGTTTTTCACCGGGCCATAGAAGCTTGTTTCATTGGATGAGCCCATAGCAAACTCGTCCATATTGGTTTTCCCCAGTACTACAGCCCCAGCCTGTTCGAAATTCTCGACGACGGTGGCGTTGTAGGGTGGGATGAAGTTGTCCAGCATCTTAGAACCACAGCTAGTGCGCACGCCGTCTGTGCAGAAAATATCTTTATGCAAAATGGGTACACCGCATAAATCTGGGGCATTGCCTGCAGCAAGGCGCTGGTCTGCGGCGGCCGCAGCTTTTAGCGCCTGCTCGGCGGTGACTGTAATCACTGCGTTGTAAGCAGGGTTGAGGCTGCCAATACGATCTAGAAAGTGATGGGTTAATTCAACACTGGTAAATTCTTTGCTCTGGAGCCCTTTGATAAGCTCGGCAATGGTGAGGTTATGCATTCGATCTGGGCCTGCTTACTCTATGACTTTGGGCACTAAAAATAGGCCGTCTTCGATTTCTGGCGCTATGGCCTGCAGCGCTTCGCGCCGATTGAGCTCGGTGACTTCATCTTCACGCAGACGCTGGGTGGCCTGCATTGGGTGAGACATAGCGTCTACGCCCTCAGTATTTATCGCTTGAAGCTGATCTACCAGATCTAAAACGCTGCTCAGTCGCTGTGATACTTCGGTAATGGTGCTCTCATTGGTTGCTATACGCGAAAGTGTTGCCAGTTTCTCGATTTCTTGTCGTTCGATACTCATTGTTTAGCCTGTTTATTCGTCGGTCTATTGGCATACCTGACTGCATGCCTCTCATTTGCTAAAGGACGTTTTGTGCAGAAGTCGCATGGTACAGCAACTGGCGTGGTTAGGCGAAGGGCTACAATGGGCAAATACAGCCATTTCAGGGGATTTTTTGGCCTTTTTTACTTGATTTAACTCAGATGTAGGAAGTTTTGTTCAAGATCAGCTAGAATCCTTGCCAATTATGAGAAAACAGCGGGCTGGCGCTTGATCTGGCCCCTTGGCGCTGTTAACTTTCTGAGCTTAATTTTGAGTTGCTTGTGCCATTGTTCACGAGCCGCCACTGAGGATGATTTGGTAATGTTGTTTAAAAAAATTCGCGGCTTTTTCTCCAGCGATCTGTCGATTGACCTTGGAACTGCAAATACCCTGATATATGTGCGCGAAAAGGGCATTGTCCTTAACGAACCCTCTGTAGTTGCTATTCGTCAGCATCTGGGTCAAAAAATTGTTGAAGCTGTGGGTGTCGATGCCAAGCGCATGTTGGGTCGTACTCCGGGCAATATCACTGCGATTCGCCCGCTCAAAGATGGCGTTATTGCCGATTTCCAAGTGACTGAGAAAATGCTGCAGCACTTTATCAAAAAGGTCCATGCCAAGAGTCTGGTGCCACCTAGCCCTAGAGTGCTTATCTGCGTGCCCTGTATGGCCACTGAAGTTGAGAAGCGCGCGATTAAAGAATCTGCTTACAGTGCTGGTGCGCGAGAGGTATTTTTGATTGAAGAGCCAATGGCTGCTGCTATTGGTGCTGGACTGCCAGTCGAAGAGGCCGTGGGTTCAATGGTGGTGGATATCGGTGGTGGTACTACTGAAATTGCGATTTTGTCTCTCAATGGGGTGGTTTTCTCTGATTCGGTACGTATTGGTGGTGACCGGTTTGATGAGGCTATTGTTAACTTTGTCCGTCGCAAGTACGGTAGTGTGATTGGTGATACCACTGCTGAGCGTATTAAAATGGAAATTGGTGCAGCTTATCTGGCCAAAGAGGTGCGCGAAATTGATGTGCGTGGCCGCAATCTTGCCGAAGGTGTTCCCAAGAGCTTTACCCTGACTAGTGATGAAATCCTTGAGGCACTGCAAGAGTCACTGGCTGGCATAGTTCAGGCGGTAAAGCGTGTATTAGAACAGTCCCCTCCTGAGTTGGCGTCAGATATTGCCGAAACTGGCATTGTCTTAACCGGCGGTGGTGCTCTGTTGCGAGACCTTGATCGCTTGCTCACCCATGAAACTGGCCTGCCGGTTATTTTGGCTGAAGAACCACTGACCTGTGTTGCTCGTGGTGGTGGTGAAGCGCTGGATATGATGGATAACAGAAGACTGGATACGCTGACTTAGTAACTATCAGTGCCAGCCTGGTGTTGGTAGTTTTTCGGGAGTGGATTTATTAAAAGAGTGTTTGCTGAATCACCCTCTTCGATCCGAAAGCTTCTGATCGTCAGTCTAATTGCGTTCGGCCTAATGGCTGTCGATAGTTTCACTACCTTGCTCAGCCCTGCTGATAAAATTGTCGACAGTGCTGTTCGTCCCCTCTATTGGATAACTAATATCCCCAGTCGTATTCAGGAATGGGGAAAAATAAACGGTACTTCCAGAGCTGATCTCGAGAAAAATAATATTCGCCTTGAGCAAGAGAGTCTGATTCATCGCGGGCAGTTGCAGCGAATGTCTGAGCTGGCCGCCGAAAATCTGCGCCTGCGTCAACTATTAAACGCGACCGAACTACTCATGGACAGTGTTTTGGTCACTGAAGTTATCGGCGTTTCCCCCAACCCCCAGGGGCATACCGTTACTATTGATCGCGGTCGTGATGATGGCGTCTATGTGGGTCAGCCTCTGCTTGACGCAGAGGGCCTTATGGGTCAGATTATTTCTGTTTACGGTGGCCACAGTGTGGCGCTTTTAATCACTGATAGCACCCATGCGTTGCCGGTGCAGGTTCTGCGCAATGGCGTTCGCTCAATTGCTGAGGGTACATCTGATTACAATCGCATGACATTGAGATTTGTTTCGCCTACTGCCGATATTGTTGAGGGAGATCAGCTGGTTAGCTCTGGTTTGGGTGGACGCTTCCCCGTGGGTTACCCCGTTGGCACTGTGGCCAGTATTGCGCAAAAGCCCGGTGCAACATTTGTCGATGTCGAGATTGATCCTTCAGCAGAGCTCGATAGAAGTCGACACCTGCTTTTGGTTTTCACCACAGGTAGCGACCGAACTCGTGGTCTTAAATGAAGCCGGTAAATTTTACTGGGCCCATGATAGCCTCATTAATTATTGCCACTATCTTTCAGCTTTTGCCCGCGTCTGGTGATTGGATTCTATGGAAGCCAAATTTCCTCTTAATGGTAACTATTGCATGGATACTCTATGTACCAATCCAGTACGGCATTGGCTTTGCTGCCGCCGTGGGTCTGTTGGCTGATACCTTATTTCGTACCATTCTCGGTCACTATGTGCTGGTCTTTGCGCTCTGTGGCGCTGCGGCTTATCTGCTCAGTCGCTGGTTAACTTATTTTTCGATATTTCACCGAATGTTTTTGGTGGTGATGCTAGTAGTTTTTGCTGAGTTAGTTCAGGCCTTGCTGTTTTCGGTTTGGGATATTCCAACGACTTTAGGCCACCTTCCGGTTATTGGCCTGACGTCGGCACTGTTGTGGCCGCTGATCGACATACTGATTGCTCGAGTTAATTTGTACTACCGCTAAAGGGTTTTTGCGTGTCTCTATCTCCTCTAACATCAAATGATCTGGCAAATGCTGACCTGATATTGGCATCGGCGTCGCCGCGTCGCAGTGATCTACTGCAGCAGATTGGCGTACGTTTTGCGGTGGCCGCAGAGAATATTGATGAGAGTCAAAGGCCTGCAGAGCCGGCTGTTGATTATGTCGCGCGGCTTGCTGTGGAAAAAGCTCAGGCTAGTTGGCATCGACATGCGCCAAAAATACCTGTACTCGGCGCCGATACCATTGGTCTTTGGAATAACAAGATTTTTGGCAAGCCGGTAGATTGCGATGACGCTGTCGCCATGTTGCAGTCGCTGTCGGCTTCAACTCATCAGGTGCTATCGGCGGTAGCCATCGTTAACGCTCATGGATCAGAGGTGGCCGTTTCGAAAACGTCGGTTACTTTCCGCACAATCTCCATAGATGAGTGTCTCAAGTACTGGCAAACTGGAGAGCCGCAGGGCAAAGCTGGCGCGTATGCCATTCAGGGTTTTGCTGCAACCTTTGTTGCCCACCTTGAAGGCAGCTATAGTGGAGTCGTTGGGTTGCCTTTGATGGAAACGCAGCGGTTATTAGAGAAGTTTAATGTGCCGACTTGGCAACAGTAAAATTCTAAAAAAGCGTTACAGCTAACAATTGGAAACCCGTATGAACCGAGAAATTCTAATCAATATCACGCCGATGGAAACTCGCGTAGCCTTGGTTGATAACGGTGTCCCTCAAGAAATTTCAATCGAACGCAACCAAAGGAGTGGTCTGGTTGGCAATATTTATAAAGGCAAAGTAGTGCGCATACTGCCTGGTATGCAGGCTGCGTTTGTCGATATAGGCGTTGAGCGTGCTGGCTTTCTGCACGTTGATGATCTGGTTGCTAGCAAGCCTAAAAACAAGGGCGAGTCGGAAGAATCAGAGAGTCCCGGAATTCAGGAGCTTCTCCACGACGGCCAAAAAATACTGGTGCAGGTCATTAAGGATCCTATTAATAGCAAAGGTGCCCGACTTACAGCACAGCTTTCGGTTGCTTCGCGCTATCTCGTGTATATGGACGGTGGCGAGCATATAGGTGTTTCCCAGCGTATTGAGGATGAAGGCGAGCGCGAGCGCCTTAAAGCAGCAATAACAGCCACAATTGAAGAGCTGACTGCTGCTGAACCACTAGTCAAACGCCAAAAAAATGCGATTGAAATTCCTCAGCGTCGCGGCGGTTATATTTTGCGCACAGCGGCAGAGGGCGCAAGCGTGGATGAGCTGCGTGTTGATGTACGTTACCTACAGCGTGTATGGCAGCATTTGACGGAAGTGAAGGCAGAGGCTGCGGTGCCTAGTTGTCTCTATGAGGAGCTTCCGCTGTATAAACGAGTATTGCGTGATATGGCTAGTACTGAAGTTGAGAAAGTGCTGGTCGACTCAAGGGAAGTACTAGACCTATTAGTAAAATTTGCCAATAAATTTAGCCCTGAAATTGCTAATCTGCTTGAGCATTATCCTGGTGAGCGACCATTATTTTATCTTCATGGTATTGAAGACGAGATTGCCAAGGCACTGCAGCGCTCGGTGATGCTAAAGTCTGGTGGCCATCTGGTGATTGACCAGACTGAGGCCATGACCACAGTCGATGTGAATACGGGTGCCTTTGTGGGTCATCGCAATCTTGAAGAGACTATTTTTAAAACCAATCTTGAAGCGGCAGCGGTTACCGCGCGGCAAATGCGCATGCGGAACCTGGGCGGTATAATCATCGTTGATTTTATCGATATGCAGAATGCGGAACATCGCCGGCAGGTATTGCGAACGTTTGAAAAAGCGCTGGATAGAGATCGCGCTCGAACCACGATTTCTGGTGTGACTGAATTGGGTTTGGTGCAAACAACGCGTAAGCGCACCAGTGAAAGTTTAGGTCAGGTACTCTGCGAAGTCTGCCCCACTTGCGACGGGCGTGGTTCAATTAAATCCGCTGAAACAGTAAGCTATGAAGTGCTGCGAGAAATTCTCCGGGTGGCCCGTGCCTATGAGTGCGAGCAGTTGCGAGTATTGGCATCGCCTGCGGTAATAGATAGATTATTAGATGAAGATTCTGCACAGGTTGCAGATCTTGAAGCGTTTATTGGGCGCTCTATTCAGTTTCGGACTGAAGATGTATTCGCCCGTGAACAGTTCGATATTATTCCTGTTTGAGTTTAGATAATGGCTGACAGCAGAATTAAAAAAATCGTTAAGTTAATGAGTCGTTGGCTGTGGTTGAGTGCAGCAATGTTAATTATCGGCACGGTTATTCTGGTGGTTATAGGGCGCCAGACAATTAGCAGTGTCGATGAGTTGCGCCCAGCTATACAACAGCTTATTAGCGACAGTACAGGTATGCAGGTCAGACTCGGAGAATTGCAGGGCGAGTGGCCGGGACTGATTCCGGTAATCGATATTGAAAAAATTGAAATTATCAGTGAGGGGCAAACGCCAGCAATTGTGCTTGACCATGGCCGTGCTGACCTCGATTTATTTAATAGCCTAAAATATCTGAGCCCAATTTGGCGCGAACTGGTGGTGGATCAGTTGGCCATTACAATGGTTGAGGATAAGTTAGGCCGCTGGAGTTTGCAGGGCCTACAGGGCAGTTCTAGCACAGATTTAAATATTATTTTAGAGCCACTTTTTTATAGTCGCCTGATACGTCTGAGATTGGTACTGATTGATCTTGAGTTTTTTTCAGGCAAGAAAATACAGGTGCGTGGTGATGAAGTAACATTGGAAAATGATGCTGATTTTCATCGCACTGAACTGTCAGTGCGACTATCCGATCAAGGTATTCCCGCCTATGTTCTGATGGAGGGCCAGGGTGATCCCTCTGACCTTGAATCCTTTCATGCAGACGGATATGTCCGCTTAGATAACTTCAATATCTCTAATCCAATTGTAGAGCTTTCTCAATCGCTGCTGCCTGAGTTATTCGATAACCTGTCAAGTTTTAAAGCCAATGCTAGCGGTGAAGTTTGGTTTGATATTCATCCTGGAGGTTCTCTGGACTTTGAAGGTGATCTGGCAATTACCGAAATACCGTTGGACTGGCTAGCAGATGTTCCACCTATTCAAAATCTTAGTACTGCACTCACTGGTTGGTTTACCTCTGGCTCCGATTGGGGGGCTAGACTACAGGGCTTTGATTTCGATTGGTCCGATGCTGATATTGAGCCGCTGGATCTGGTTTTTAATCAGCGCCTGGGGTCGCGCTGGCAGGATTTTGATATCTCAGTTAATCAGTTAGATGTTACCGTTTTGTCTGATCTTTTGCGGGAGACGAAAGTGCCCTCTGCGAAACTATTGAAGGCGATCGATGAACTGCGGCCTCGCGGTGATCTAAGTGCTTTAACGTTGGGAAAAAATAAAGCCGGCTATTATGCCTCAGCCAATTTGGATAATATTTCTGTGCTCCCTTATAAGGGGGCCCCAGGAGTAAAGAACATTAATGGTTATCTGGAAGTGCAGGATTCAGGGGGCTTGTTTCATCTTGCTGATAGCGATGGCTTTGAGTTGTTTTTCCCAAAAGTGTACAAAGATTATCTGCACGTCGAAAAGGCTGAGGGCACGGTCTATTTGGACTGGCAGCCGCAGACAAGTGTGCTAACTTCGCGCAGTACATCAATGAAAACTACGGTTGATGCTGGCACCGCTAATATTATGTTTTCTGTGGAGCAGCAGTTGCCTGCTAATGGTCTCGCCCCAGAGGTGAATTTAATAATTGGTGGCCGCGATCTTGATGCCGCTTTTATAGATAAATATCTGCCATACAAGACCCCAGCGAGGCTGTCGAAATGGCTTAAAACCGCTGTACTGGCTGCCAATGTGCAAGAGTTTGGTATGTTAGTGCGTACTGGGCCGCCGCGTAATAATGTTACGTCCAAAACCACCCAGCTTTTATTTAAAACAGAAAATACCGACGTGGATTACCACCCTGACTGGTTGGGTATTCGTGATGCGAATATGCTGGTGTTAACTGACGATGTCTATGTTGAGGCAGTGGCCAAGACGGGAACAGTTGGTGGCGCCAAAATATTACAGGCAGATGCGGTAATGGGCGATCCTGCGGTTGGCATGCAAATCTTAGCTATCGATGCACAGGTCGAAACTGGATTGGGTGAGGCCATTGATCTACTTGCTCAGTCGCCGCTTCGCGATCGAATTGGTCCCTTGGCCGGCTGGCAGTATACGGGGGATGCTGATGCGCAGTTACATTTAGAAATCCCGTTAACAAAGGTTGCGGGCAAAACCGTTGCGGGAGACTATCAGATAAGCACCAACCTTAATGGCGGATCACTGACTATATCCAATACGTCGATCGCTTTTAGCCAGCTTAAAGGTGAATTAGATTTCTCGACAGCCGATGGTTTGTACTCCGAGACTATAAGTGGTGAGTTTTGGGGGCAACCTTTAAAAGCTAAATTATTTAAAACAGGTAATCAACAAAAGGTAGCCGTCACCACAGAGGTCCAACCCCAAAACCTTAATAGGCTGGTTGAGTTTCCCTGGACTAAAGTGCTGACTGGCTCTATCCCGATTGAAGGGCTATTAAGCATCAAGGCAGCAGATGATCCCGGAAATGCAGTGACGCTTCAGTTGGTTAGCCAGATGCAAAATTCTGAGATCAAGCTACCTCAGCCATTGGGTAAGGCGGCGAACGAGCCTATGGCCTTGGACATAACGCTGTATTTCGATCCGGATTTCAATCGGCTTGAAGGTAGCATTGGTAATCAGCTAATCACTGATTTGCGTTTTAACCAGACTAAGCTCACCCATGGTCTGGTGAGTTTTGATCGTTCCGTATCAGTACCAGAGGAAGGTGAACTATTGGTTGCTGGTTATCTACCCACCACAGATTTAAATCTATGGAATCCAGTGGTTGATCTGTTCGCAGGACGGTCAGGCGGGCAGGAAGCGTCTTGGAAACCGGTGTTTGATTTGCAGTTTGATCAGCTGGATTTGGCCACCTTCAAAGTAGCTGATATAGCGGCGCAGATTAGACCGTCAGAGGATGAAATCAATATAGCGTTTACCAGCGATCTTGCCGATGGAAAATTAGCACTACCCTATGATGATAGTCTGATCCCCGACGTTCAACTATCTAGGCTCAGTTTGCCGAGTGCTTTACTTGAAAAGAAAATTGGTCAAAAAGGCATGGATCCCCGCACCTTTTTTGCCGTCGATTTCTCTGTTGATTCATTCTCTGTAGGAGATAAGGACTGGGGCGCACTGGCCTTTGAGTTGCGCCCTGAGGTTTCCGGTGCGGCTTTTAATACTATTGTCGGCGATGTGTTTGGTCTTAGACCTGGATTATTTGAGAAGCAGCCTGATACCGAGTTTTTCTGGAGTTATGACGGCGAAAAATATTCCAGTCGTCTGATCGGCCCTGTTGGCGTTGACAATATCGGCGATTTATTTTCCGGCTTAAATATCCCCAAGGTAATAGACAGTCAGTCTGGCAGCATGGTTTTTGATTTATCCTGGCAGGATCAGCCTTGGAAAATTACCAAGGAAAATATTACGGGTGATTTCCAGATTAATTTACAGGATGGCAGCTTTTATACTTCAACTGGCGGTGCCGGCGCCGCGCTAAAATTAGTCAGCCTATTTAATTTTGCCAACTGGTTAAAACGCTTACAGTTAGACTTTTCTGATGTCACCAGCCAGAACCTCGCCTATAACGATCTGGTGGGTACCCTCCATTTTGAAAACGGAGTTGCCAGTTTACTTGACCCCCTTAGGATGAAAATGCCCTCTGGCCGCATGAATATGGCGGGTGATTTTGATTTGGTTAATGAGCAAGTCGATGCTCAGCTTGTTGCTACCCTGCCTGTAGCGACAAATTTACCCTGGGTAGTGGCCTTGCTCGGCGGTGTGCCTGCAGCGGCGGGGGTTTATCTTACGAGTAAGTTGGTTGAAAAACAGGTAGATCGCCTATCCAGTATTAGCTATGCATTATCTGGACCGTTTGATGATGTTAAGGTAGCAGTTGATAGGATTTTTGCTGCAGAACTAAAGGCCACAGACCAAAATAAGCAGCCGAATAAAAAAGAGACTAAGGAACAGCAGGCTGAGTGAAAGATGGCCTGTATTACCAAAGGGTGATTTTTATGAGTAATGCTTTCAGTGTTGCGGCCATTCAGCTCAAGCCCGCAGGGTCTGTTGATGAGAACCTTGCCAATGCTGCAGCACTCCTCTCCGAAGCGGCTGCTGCTGGCGCCCAATTAGCGGTGTTACCTGAAAATTTTGCCCATTATGGCCAGTCTGATTTTCTAGCTATAGGTCGCGCAGAATCTGAAGATAACGGCTTGGTAAGACAGTTTTTATCGCAGCAGGCGAGCACAAATGGACTCTGGCTAGTGGGAGGCACATTGCCAGTTGCTGGGCCCAAACCCAGGCCTTTTGCGCGTTCCTTTCTATTTGACCCGCAGGGTAACTGTGTTGACGAATACGACAAAATTCACCTGTTTGATGTCGATGTCGATGCGAAGACTGATTCTACTCAAAGCAGCTATAGAGAGTCAGATGACTTTGCCGCTGGTACTCGTGTGGTGGCAGCTACAACCGCGCTGTGTAAGCTGGGTATGACAGTCTGCTATGACCTTCGGTTTGCAGAGCTATACCGAAAATTAGCGGATGCTGAAGCTCAGCTGATTACTGTACCTGCAGCCTTTACTGCTGCGACGGGCAAGGATCATTGGCAGGTGCTATTGCGCGCTCGGGCCATTGAAAATCAGGTATTTGTGATTGGCGCCAATCTGGTTGATCGAACGCATCCAACGCGCGGACTCTGGGGTGGCAGTGCAATTATTGATCCATGGGGCACTGTACTCGGCTGTCTGGATAATGATGAAGCCGGAGTGGTAGTGGCTGAGATTAATTTGGCTTTGATTGATGAGCTGCGTGCCAAGATGCCTTTGGGTCAACATAGAAAGCTATAGGTTCCGTAAACAGGATTCTTTGCTGATTATTCTGCAAGGCTTCTTATATAGCTAAAGATTTTGCGGCTGGCGGTCGGGGCTTTTTTTAGCTCAACTTCGCGATTGGCTTGGCGCTGCAGATTGCGTAACTGTTGCCGATCACCTTCGGGATAGGCGTCTATAAAGGCTTCGATACCGCCGTTGCCCTCTTGAATAATACGATCGCGCCAATCTTCCAGCTGCTTAAAATGCTGACGGTAGGTCTGCGACTGGTGGTCCATCATATCCAGAGTTTCCTGAATAACGTCGGTATTTGAGATACGCATCAGCTTGCCGATATATTGCAGATGGCGGCGCTTGGCTTCGCGGCTCTTTAAGCGCCGAGCCTCATAGATGGCGTCTTTAAGATTCTCGGGGAGATCGAATTTTTGCAGCTTGCCCTCAGGCATTTCCACCAGTTGCTTTCCCATCTCTTGCAAGGCATGGCTGTCCCGCTTTAGCTGGGACTTGCTGGGGCCGTCGTAGTCAGGGTGTTCGAGTTCTTCAGTCATCAGATAAGAAATATCGCAGCTAGGCCTAAGAATGATACAAAACCCACGATATCAGTGACCGTGGTAAGAATAACCGAGCCCGCCAGGGCTGGGTCTATATTGAGTGAGCGCAATAGAACCGGTAACAATGTTCCGGTTAGGGCGGCGGCCATTAAGTTGATTGCCATAGCCAGACCAATAATGGCTGCCATGGTCCAGTCATCAAACCACAGGGACACTACTGCACCCACCACGAGTGCGTAGAGCAGGCCATTTAATGCGCCAACGGTGAACTCTTTACTCAGCAGCCAGCTTAGATTGCCGCGCTCGACCTGTCCTAGGGCCATGCCGCGAATAACCACTGTAAGTGTTTGGCTGCCGGCAACACCCCCCATACTGGCAACAATCGGCATTAAAATTGCCAGTGCAACGACTTTGTCGAGGGTTTCTGAAAATAGGCTAATAGCTGTAGATGCAAGAATGGCAGTAATTAAATTAACGCCTAACCATGCGGCACGTCGCGGTGCGGTTCTGCCGATGGACGAGAAGGTATCCTCGGTATCGCTTAAACCCGCCATAGCTAATAATGAATGATCTGCATCTTCGACAATAACGTCGACAACATCATCAATGGTGATGCGGCCGAGCAAGTGGTTTTTATCATCAATAACCGGTGCAGAGACCAGATCATGGCGCTGGAAAAGCTGGGCCACATCGGAGTCGGTGAGGTTGACATGAATCGCCTGTACCTCGGTATTCATCACTTCTTTAACCCTGGTTGTCGGGCTGGATGTCAGCAGCTTTCCCAGCGGCAGGATGCCGAGAAATGTATCGTTGCGACTAACCACAAAGAGGTTGTCGGTAATATCTGGCAGCTCTTCAAAGCGACGAAGATAGCGCAGTACAACATCGACATTAATATCGGGCCTTATAGTCACCACTTCGGTATCCATTAGACCGCCAGCAGTATCTTCAGCGTAAGTGAGTACTGACTCTACACGTTGGCGATCCTGCCATGACATCGCTTTCAGTACTTCTGGAATCATCTGATCTGGCAGTTGTTGAAGAATATCTACAATATCATCGACGTCCAGACCTTCGGTGAGAGAGGCGACTTCCTGACCATCCATCTCGTTAAGGAATTCCGATTGCATTTCATCCGATAACTCCTGTAACACTTCGCCGGAATTATCCGGATCGACAAGCTCCCAGAGTATGTGGCGAAATTTGGGTGGTGCAGTTTCCAGCTGGTGGGCAATATCTGGCGGGGAGAGATTATTGAGAATATACCGAACCTGATTCAATGTCCCTGAATCTATCGCTGTGCCCAGTCGTGCAAGCAGGTTGGTTTCTGTGGTCATGCTTATCTTCCCTAACTAAATCGCTGAAAGGATGTGCTGCATTTTAGCGGGCTATGCTACTGACTGATACCGAAATTATTCGCCTTCACCGAAATAGTCGGCCAATAGGGTGGTTATTTCGTTGCAGGCAGTCTGTTCGTCTGGGCCATCAAACTCGAAGATAAGTACGGTACCCTGATTGGCTGCCAGCAACATCAGCGACATAATACTTTTAGCATCGACCAATGGTTCTGTCCTACCTGTACGGATACGACATTGGTGATGTCCAGCTGCACTAGCCAGTTTGGTGGCGGCTCGGGCATGCAGTCCAAGTTTGTTAATAATGGTTAGCTCGCAGCGAATCATCTGTTAGCTCTCCGCTGGTTTCACTGGGGGGAATTCTTTATGCACTACCTGCACTAGTGGATAAATTTGCGAAAAATGTTCAGTGAGTCGGTTGGCTAAATACACCGAGCGGTGTTGGCCGCCGGTACAGCCGATTGCGACGGTCAGATAGCTGCGGTTATTGACCTCATGTTTTGGAATCCAGCGGGTCAAATAGCCAATAATATCGGCGAGCATCGAGGCGACGTCAACCTGACTCTCCAAGAACTCTATGACCTCGGGATCATTGCCAGTTTGCGCGCGCAGTTCGAGTTTCCAATGGGGATTGGGCAAGCAGCGCACATCGAACACAAAATCTGCATCAGATGGCACCCCATGCTTAAAGCCAAAGGACTCAAATAAAATGGCCATATGCTCTGTGTCATTGGGTACTACCGTATTTCTTATTAAATCTCGCAGTTGGTGTAGCGAAAGACCTGAGGTATCGATGATGCGATCTGCAATCTCGGCAATTGGTGCCAGAATCTCTTTTTCAAGATCAATGGCCTCTTTGAGACTGACCTCAGTACTGCTCAATGGATGCTTGCGCCGAGTTTCGCTATAGCGACGGAGTAAGTCGGCGCGTCGGGACTGCAGAAACAGCACATTGACTGAAATGCCGCGAGCTTCGATTGTCTTCAGCTCTTTTGGTATCAGGTTCAGATCGCCGAAGAGATTGCGGGCATCTATACCGACGGCGAGCTTGAGGTCTTCGCTCAAATTTTCCGATTTAAGTTTGGTTATTAGGTCAGAGAGCAGACTGACCGGAAGGTTATCAATGCAAGTGAAACCCACATCCTCAAGAATATTGAGTGCTGAGGTTTTCCCCGAGCCTGAACGGCCACTGATAACGACAAGGCGCATAACTAGGCTGAGCGCTCAAGTTGAATAGCTGTGTTGAATAGCTCTTCATTACTGCTGCACTGGCGCAACGACTGACGCGATGTCTCATCTTGCAAGAGTGCCGCGACTCTGGCCAATGTGGCTAGATGTTCATCATTTTTTTCTTCTGGTACCACCAGGGCAAAAATCAGGTCAACGGGCTGATCATCAAGGGCGTCAAAATCCACAGGGTTACTGAGTTTGATCAGACAGCCATGGATGCGTTTAAAGCCGGGTGCGCGGCAATGGGGTATGGCTATGCCTTCACCGATCCCCGTGCTGCCGAGTCGCTCACGAGCGACTAGACTGTGGAACAATGTATCAGTTTGCTCTGAGTCGCCGCCCAGTTGTTCGGTGATAAAAGTGGACAGATTTTCAAGAACACGTTTTTTACTGCCGCCCGGCAAATCGCATTGGGTCATAGCCGGGGTAAGCACATCAGTAATTTTCATTGTAGAAGCTAGTGGCCTCGATGCTTTTCTTTATGTTTGATCAATTGGCGGTCTAGTTTATCGGTCAATGCGTCGATGGCTGCATAAAGATCTGTATGCTCTGCATTGGCAAATAGCTCCGCGCCGCTCACATAAACAGTGGCTTCAGCCTTTTGTTGGAGTTTATCGACTGTGAGTATTACCGAAGTGCTAGTGATTTGTTCGTAATGCCTTTCCAGTTTGGAAAGTTTGGTAGTGACATACTCGCGAATTGGGTCAGTAAGATCTAAATGGTGTCCACTAATGGTCATTTGCATGCAGTGTTCCTTCTACTTGGTGTTTTCATATCTTTTTCTTTGGCTAGACGAGGGGATTCCCATGCTTTCGCGGTACTTTGCGACAGTTCGTCGGGCAACTTGAATTCCCTGTTCCTCTAGGAGAGAGGTTAGCTTGCTATCACTTAATGGCTTTGCAGCCTGTTCTGCGCTAATCATTGTTTTAAGAATAGCGCAAACAGCAGTCGATGAACACTCTCCTCCGCCTGATGTACCGACATGGCTGGAAAAAAAATACTTCAATTCAAAGATGCCCTGGGGGGTGGCGAGATATTTAGTTGTCGTGACCCTGGAAATAGTCGATTCATGTAAATCCAATTTGGTGGCAATATCCGACAGCACCATTGGCTTCATCGCAACTGGGCCGTGGTCTAGAAAACCTTGCTGCAGATCAATAATGGTCATAGCCACGCGCATCAGCGTTTCATTGCGGCTTTCCAGGCTGCGCAAAAACCAGCGCGCTTCGGCGAGGTTGTTCTTGAGAAATTGATTCTCATCGCTGTTATCTGAGCGTTTAATCATATTGCTGTAGGTGTCATTGATGCGCAGTCGAGGCATATTGCTGTCATTGAGCTGCACGCGCCAGCGACCGGATACTTTCTCGACAAATACATCGGGTACTATATATTGTGCTTCATTGTTCGACAGAGATTCGCCCGGCCGAGGATTAAGGCTGCGGATTAGCAGCAGGGCCCCCTGTACCTGATCGGCGCTATAACCGGTCTTTTTAATCAGGCGGCTGAGATCAACTGAGGCGATATCGTGCAAGAATTCACTAACCAGTCGCCTGGCTTCAATAATATGGGGGGTGTCGAGGCTCAGTTGGTTGAGCTGAATAAGTAGACACTCTTTGATATCGCGACCAAAAATACCCGGCGGATCAAACTGTTGTAGGCGATGCAGTACAGCAATTAGCTCATCGTCTTGCAGGGTCTCTTCAGGGTCCTCGTACTCAATATGAGCAACAATTTCTTCGAGGCTGTGGCTGATCATGCCACTATTATCTATGGCATCAATAAAGGCCTCAGCGATCTCACGGTCTCTGTCTGAAAACGGGGTTAGGTTAAGCTGCCAGTGCAGATGGTCCTGAAGAGATTCGGTGACCTGGTAAATTTGTTCAAGGTTGACCTCACCACCACTGCTGGTGGGGGCTGGTGCGCTGTAAACCTCATCCCAGTTGGCGTCCACCGGCAGATCGGCAGGCGCTTCGTTTTCCCAGGTGCTATCGTCTTCTGTAGCAGTTATTGTCGCTTCAGAGGCATCGGATGCAGTACTGTGCAGGCTGGGATCATCAGAATTAAAGTCGACATCAATCGCGGTACTTTGCTCGGCTGCTACCGCGGCATTTTCTTGATTAGTCTCTGTTTCGCTACTGTCGGAGGGCTGGTGAATGTCTTCATCCATCTCTAGCAGAGGATTATTGTACAGCTGTTCGATAACTTCCTGACGGAGTTCAAGCGTCGATAGTTGCAATAGCCGAATGGCTTGCTGCAACTGCGGCGTCATAGTCAGCTGTTGGCTGATCTTTAGCTGTAAGCCTGGGCGCATGGATTGATGTCACTATTAACCTAACAAGATGCAATTTTAGTGCCGACATGATGGGCTGGCAATCACCGATTGGTTAAATAGGCGGTTATTACAGCTTAAAATGCTCGCCTAGATAGGTTTTTCGTACTTTTCCGTCGCTGAGAATGTGCTCAGTAGATCCTTCGGCAATAACATGGCCCTCACCAATAATGTATGCGTGCTCGCAAATATCCAAGGTTTCACGCACATTGTGATCGGTGATTAACACGCCAATGCCCTTGTCGCGAAGGTGGCGAATAATATTTTTGATATCGTTAACTGAAATGGGATCGACGCCAGCAAAGGGCTCATCGAGAAGAATAAACTGCGGATCTGCAGCTAGAGCTCGGGCAATTTCAACCCGACGTCGCTCGCCACCAGAGAGACTCATACCAGTATTTTTAGCCAGATGCGATATATGGAATTCATGCAGTAGCTCTTCTAGCGTTTGATTGCGCTGCTGGCGGGTCAGAGTTTTGCGCGTCTCCAAAATAGCCAGAATATTATCTTCAACACTGAGCTTTCTAAAAATTGAGGGCTCTTGAGGCAGGTATCCAAGGCCCTGCCGCGCACGCCCATGCATTGGCAAGGCTGTGATATCTGCACCGTCTACAGTGATGCTGCCGCCATCTTGTGCAACTAGGCCGATTATCATATAGAAACAAGTCGTTTTACCGGCACCATTGGGACCCAATAAGCCGACGATTTCACCCTGTTTTACAGAGATAGAAACGTCTTTAACGACCGGCCGCTTGCCATAGGCTTTGGCCAGATTACGCGCTTCCAAAAATGCCATTACTCGGTAGCCTCTTGTGTTGAGGGGGGGATAACCAGTTGAATGCGTTTTTGCTCGCCGCGCCTGTTGCCTTTGGCTTTCCAGGTTTCATTTGCGAGGTCGTAATTAATGCTATCGCCTTTGATCAGGGTGCCATTGCGCGATAGTACGGCATTAGTTTTCAGATTGATTTCGTCATCTGCCAGTATGTATTCGATAGTTTCTGCCTTGGCAATTACCAGACCACCGTCTTCCGCAGCCTGTTGCTGGTAACTGGCAGGTGAGCCCAAGCAAACAATACGACTGACTTTATTGTCCTTGTAGTAGACCGTGACCTGATCCGCTTCTATAACCAAGGATCCCTGATTGATAACCACATTGCCGCGATACTGGGTAAGCCCAGTTTTTTCATCGCGTTCGGCCGAGTTCGACTCGATGGTAATCGTCTGGCTACGGTCGTTGGGCAGCGCCGACGCTGAGAGACACCACAGCGTAAATATCAGGCTGACGAAAGCTTTAAATAGGGTCATGGACGGCATGGACCTTTGATTTAATAGTGAACACTTCATTGGCAAGATTTGCGTCCAGCCCTTGGCCAGAAATTTTAACCTGCGGGGTCACAAGTTTAAAGCGGTCTTCGGTTGCAGCGGTTTTGATTGCTGGCAGAAAGCTCAGTGTTTCTGTGCTGAGTGTACTGTTGCCTTGCTCTCCATTGATTACTGCAATCACGTTGCCGCTGAGGGTCAAGGTCTCACCGTCGTCAGAAAGCATGGCCTGTTGTGCATTTAACGCAATGGCCTTGGCGCCTGTTTGCTCATCAATACTGACAATGCTGGGTTGTAAGATTAGCGCGTTTGAATCACCAGAAAATAGCTCTATTTTGGGTGAGTTGATCAGTAGCTGTTCACTGCCTGTTTTAGAAAAACGCCGGCTGCTGACGGCAATCATATAACTATCAGCACTGGGTACTTTCTCAACTTGTCCCTGCTGTGTGCGCATAAAGGACTGCGGAGGTGAGTCCCAAACCAGCAAAAAGCCACCTACCATGATCAGTAGGCCAACGCCGAGTAGGAGCTGTCGAATCATTGATAGGCTGCCACAATAGCGTCGAGTTTGCCCTGCGCACCGAGAATCATCTCTGCCACTTCACGCACAGCGCCATCCCCACCTCTACGAGCAGTTTGCCATTGCGCCTGTTGCGCAAGAGTACTGCTTCCATTAGCTGGGGTAATCCCCAGACCTACGCATCGAATAACAGCTAGATCGGGTAAATCATCGCCCATAAAGGCAATTTCATCCATTCCGATATCCCTGTTTTCGAGCAGTTCATTCAGTGCGGTTAATTTATCTTCGCGGCCCTGTACCACAGGGTTAATACCCAGTTCGTCGGCTCGACGCTGTAATAAGGCAGAAACACGACCAGTGATAATGCCGACCTGTATATCGCCCTGTTGAAGCAGTTTAATGCCCAGACCATCTTGAATATTAAAGGCTTTCATTTCTTCGCCGCTATTGCCGTAATAAAGGCGGCCATCGGTAAGTACGCCATCGACATCTAACAGCAGCAGTTTAATTTTTTTAGCAGATTCAATAACCGCATTGGCAACAGTCATTTACACAACTCCCGCACGTAGAATATCGTGCATATGCAGCACCCCAATCGGGTGATGGTTTTCATCTTCGACAATTAGTGCGGTAATGGTCGAACCTTCCATAATACTGAGGGCCTCAGCGGCGAGTATTTCACTGCTGATGGTTTTGGGGTTAGCTGACATAACGTCGGCCATTGTGGCGCTGGTTATATCAACTTTGTGGTCGATAACACGGCGCAGATCACCGTCGGTAAAGACTCCCATCAATGTATTGTCATCGGCGACAATAGTGGTCATACCAAAGCCTTTTTGTGTCATTTCCAGCAGAGCGTCATGCAGAGGTTGGTCGGCCTTTACTCTCGGAACCTCGCCATCTTTATGCATAATATCTTCAACTCGGAGCAGTAACTTGCGTCCCAGAGCGCCGCCGGGGTGGGAAAAAGCAAAATCTTCAGCGCTAAAACCTCGGGACTCTAACAGCGCGATAGCCAGCGCATCGCCCATCACAAGAGTTACTGTGGTGCTCGTTGTCGGGGCTAAGTTTAGAGGGCAGGCTTCGCTGCTGACGCTCACATCGAGATTGGCGTGAGCTGCCTGTGAAAGTACGGATTTAGGGTCGCCAGTCATACTGATCAGTGGAATACATAGGCGCTTAATTAGCGGCAAGATAGTGATCACTTCAGCTGTGCTGCCAGAATTAGAGATAGCAATTACGACATCATTTTTAGTGATCATACCCAGATCACCATGGCTGGCTTCGCCCGGGTGGACAAAGAACGCCGGTGTGCCGGTGCTGGCCAATGTAGCAGCAATTTTATTGCCAATATGGCCGGACTTGCCCATGCCAGTGACTACGACTCGCCCTTCGCAGTTGAGAATAAGCTCGCAGGCAAGGCTAAAGTCGCCATTGATACCTGGCAACATGGCACTTACAGCCTGTGCTTCCATCTCTACGGTGCGTAAGCCTGAGGTAATAAAATCTGTTGTAGCCATAGTTAGTTACCGCGGTCTGGTCGTTATCTACAGGTTACTGCGCTAATTTAGGGCGCGTTAGGTCGCCATTATAGGGGAAAACCCTAGATAGATGGCCACAGCAGCACATAATAAAAGCCATAGGCTGCCAAAAAGACAATGCCCACAGATCTTGATAGTCGGGCCGCGGAGCCAGTTTTTGACGCGCGCTGCAGAGCAAGGGCGATCATTGCCACCATAATAACGGTCAGAAGGGCCATGGTGGCGAAATCTCGACTGAATACCTCAGGCGTCAGGGCCATTGGTGCAATAGCGCCGGCCGAGGTCATGACCAACATTAGATTAAACAGGTTGGAGCCAAAAATATTGCCAATCGCAATATCATGATGACCGCGCAGTGCACTCATCACAGAGGCTGCCAGTTCAGGTAGGCTAGTACCAATGGCAACGACGGTGAGCCCGACAATCAGCTCACTGACACCTAGATGGATGGCAATCGATTTGGCTCCCCAGACCGTAATTTCTGCGCTTGCCAGCAATACAGCCAGACCAATTACAAACCACAGAATTGCCGTGCCCATAGCAAAGTCGGGGATATCTTCGGCCTCTTCAACGGCTTCGGGGTTAGGGTGGTTCCTTTTAAATTTGACCACTAAAATCAGCAGTGGAATGACTAGTAGGCCCAATGCCAAGCTCTCACCGCGGTTCAGCCAACCATCATAGAGACAAAATCCAGCCAGTGCTGTGATCAGCAGCAGCACTGGACCCTCTTCGCGCAACAGGTGTTTTTGTACCGGAAGCGGCGCGACCAGAGCGGTTATTCCCAGTACCAAACCAATATTCGCCAGATTTGAACCCAGCGCATTACCCACTGCAAGCTGTCCGGCATCTTTAAGCGCCGCATTTATTGAAATAATGACCTCTGGCGCCGAGGTCCCGACAGAGACGACGGTGAGGCCAATAATCATTGGTGAAATACCAAGGTTGCGTGCGGCTCCAGCACTGCCCTCAACAAATCGGTCAGCACCCCAGAGTAAGCCGAGCACACCGGCTAAAAGGGCGAGAATGGGCAGGTACATTGCGGACATAATGTCTCCAGAGACAGCAGGCTTTGTTTGTCGTGGTCGTTTATTCAACAAAGCGAGAATGGTATAGTGCGCGACTGCTAATGTCAGTAGTGCAACGCGAGATTATTGCACTGTTGTGAAAGTTTAGGATTCACATAGGTAAGAAAGTTATGGATAGAGTAAAAATCGGCCTGGGCAGCAGTATCCTAGCCCTGACGTTGGCGTTTTTTGCGCCGTTGGCAGTGGCACAGGCGAGCCTATCCAAGGTTGAGGCTGACCCCTACGCTCAGGTTGAACAGATTACTGTTGAGCTGCTTGAGATTATCGGCCGGTACAGCGAGCAATACCCAGCTAACGAAGTAGAGTATTTTGCGGCTCTTGGTGGCCTGCTGGATGCTAGCGTCGATTTTAAGTTTATTGCCAGGTCGGTTATGGGGCCCTATGCCAAAAAGGCCAGCCCGACTCAGCGCGCAACATTCTCACAAAAATTCCGTCAAGGTCTCATTGAAACCTATGGCCGCGGACTTATCGGTTATAGCGATCAGCAGATTCTTCTGCTGGATCATGACGACTTAAAAGCGGGTCAGCGCAGAGTGACGGTAAAGCAAGAAATTCGTGGTGAGGACGGTGTTTACCCCTTGTCTTACAGCATGGCGCGCAAGAAAACCGGGCAGTGGATGGTTATTAATATGACTATCAATGGCATCAGCCTAGGCAAGACATTTCGCAGTCAATTTGTTCAGTCGGCTCAGCGAGCGGGCGGCGATATTGATGTAACCATTGCTGGATGGTCTTCAGAATCAACCTAAACTGAAAAGAGTGTATTAAATGAGTCCAGAAGAAGTACAGGCGCTGCTTGAGAGCGCGTTACCTGATTGTCAGTTTCAAGTGGCTACCGACGGCGGTCACTTCAATATTGTCGCTATTGGCGAAATGTTTGAAGGTAAACGTCCAGTCCAGCGCCAGCAAGTTATTTATGGCGCCCTCAATACGCAAATTTCCTCCGGTGTGATTCACGCCGTTAATATGAAAACCTTCACTCAAACTGAGTGGGAAAATCGCGCCTAGTTTTTCTTTTCTGAGACAATCCAATGGATAAATTGATTATACAGGGGGGGGCAGTACTCCGCGGTGAAGTATGGATTTCCGGATCCAAAAATGCCGCGCTACCGATTCTGTCTGCGACCCTGTTATCTGAGGGATTGGTAACTATTGCCAACCTGCCGCACCTGCAGGACGTCACTACAACAATTGAGTTGTTGGGTACTCTGGGTATTACCGTGAGTATTGATGAAAAGATGCGTCTTGAAGTGGACACCTCAACCCTAAATAGCTTGACTGCGCCTTATGATTTGGTGAAAACCATGCGCGCTTCCATATTGGTATTGGGCCCCATGTTGGCGCGTTACGGTGAAGCTAATGTGTCTTTTCCTGGCGGCTGTGCCATTGGTAGTCGTCCGGTAGATTTACATTTGCGCGGCTTGGAAGCCATGGGTGCGACCATTGATATCGACGAAGGCTATATCAAAGCACGAAGCGATGGGCGTCTTAAAGGTGCACATATTCTGATGGATGTGGTATCTGTTGGTGCCACCGAGAATTTAATGATGGCTGCTGCTCTAGCCGAGGGCACCACGGTGATCGAAAATGCTGCCCGCGAGCCAGAGATTGTGGATTTAGCAAATTGCATGAACGCCTGGGGTGCCGATGTAAAGGGTGCTGGCTCTAACACCGTGACTATTAATGGTGTTGAGCGCATGGGCGGCGGCTACTTTAAAGTGATGCCAGACCGCATTGAAACTGGTACCTATCTAGCGGCAGCGGCAGCCACAGGCGGTAAAGTAAAAGCCACGCAAACTGATCCTTCTGCGCTGGGCGCCGTATTGCTTAAGCTGGAAGAAACTGGCGCACTGATTACTCAGGGCGACGATTGGATTGAACTCGATATGCAGGGTAAACGCCCCAAGGCGATTAATTTAAAAACTGCCCCCTATCCGGCTTTTCCAACTGATATGCAGGCCCAGTTAACCGCGGTCAATGCGGTAGCCGAAGGCATGGGCACCATTACCGAAACTATTTTTGAAAACCGCCTGATGCAGGTTCAAGAGTTAAACCGTATGGGCGCGAGTATTGTGGTCGAAGGCAATACTGCAATAGTGACTGGCGTTGAAATGCTCAAAGGCGCGCCGGTAATGGCATCGGATTTGCGTGCCTCGGCGGCACTGGTGATCGCTGGTTTAGTGGCCGAGGGTGAAACCGTCGTAGATCGGATCTATCATATTGATCGCGGCTATGAATGTATTGAAGAAAAGCTGCAGCTATTGGGCGGTAAAATAAAGCGAGTACCAGGTTAAATAAACATGACACAGATTACCATGGCTCTAACCAAGGGCCGCATACTAAAGGAAACCCTACCACTGCTAGAAGCGGCAGGCATTGTGCCGGCGGAAGATATTTTCTCTAGCCGTAAATTGGTGTTTCCGACCAATCGTGAAGGTTTGCGCCTGTTAATACTGCGTGGATCCGATGTGCCCACCTATGTACAGTTTGGTGCCGCAGATATAGGTATAGCCGGCAAAGATGTATTGCTCGAAGATCAGGGGGATGGCTATTATGAACCTCTTGATCTGGGTATAGCCCGTTGCAAGTTGATGACTGCGGTCCCTGTAGGTGCGCCCACTCAGACCGGGCGCCTGCGCGTGGCCACCAAATATATTAATGTCGCTCGCCAGTACTATGCTGAACAGGGTCGTCAGGCTGATCTTATTAAGCTCTATGGTGCTATGGAGCTAGCGCCGATACTCGATCTTGCTCATGAGATTGTTGATATTGTCGATACCGGTAATACCTTAAAAGCCAATGGACTTGAACCCCGTGATGATATTGCTGATATCAGTTCACGCCTGATCGTCAACAAGGCGGCTATGAAGAGCAAATATGCCGCAATACAGGCAACAGTAGACGCATTACAAGCCGCGGTGGCAAAACGCTAATGACTACTTCAATCGCCAAGCTCAATGCCAGTGATGCTGATTTTTTGGCAGAACTAGATAAGCTAATTGCCTGGGAAGGGGTTTCTAATAAAGACGTCGAGCAAACCGTGACGGAGATTTTACGCCAGGTGCGCACGCAAGGCGATGCCGCACTGATTGAATATAGTAACCGTTTTGATCGCCGTGATGGCAAGAGTATGGATGAGTTCTGTCTGGGTGCCGAGCAGCTTCAAGTCGCGCTCGACTCTATAGACTCGCAGACACGTGTAGCATTGGAAACTGCTGCAAGCAGAATTCGCGACTATCACAGCCACCAGTTGCAGGAGTCCTGGCAGTATAAGGAGGCCGACGGCACTGTTTTAGGTCAGCAGGTCACGCCTTTGGAGCGTGTGGGTATCTATGTTCCAGGGGGCAAGGCCAGTTATCCCTCATCGGTACTAATGAACTCTATTCCCGCTCGGGTCGCCGGCGTGGAAGAGGTCATTATGATGGTGCCAGCACCTGACAATGAGCTCAGCTCTATTGTGTTGGCGGCCGCTGCTATTGCTGGGGTTGATCGCGTGGTTACCGTGGGTGGCGCACAGGCTATTGCCGCGCTGGCCTATGGCACCGGAAGTGTGCCCCGTGTGGACAAGATTGTGGGCCCGGGCAATATCTATGTCGCCACAGCCAAGCGTATGGTTTTTGGTTCAGTGGGTTTAGATATGGTCGCCGGGCCCAGTGAAATCTTGGTAGTCTGCGATGGTAAAACGGATCCAGATTGGATCGCGATGGATCTGTTTTCTCAGGCTGAGCATGACGAAGATGCGCAGTCGATTTTAATTGCCTGGAGTGCAGACTATATAGATGCTGTGCAGCAGAGCATCGATCGCCTATTGCCACAGATGGAGCGCCGCGAAATTATAGCTCAGTCGCTGGCTAACCGCGGCGCGCTGATAAAGGTTGCAGACGAAGAGCAGGCAATCGCTATATGCAATCGCATTGCTCCCGAGCACCTAGAGCTTTCAGTGGAAGATCCTGAGACCTGGCTACCTAAGATTCGTCATGCCGGCGCTATTTTTATGGGGCGCCATACTGCAGAAGCTCTGGGCGATTACTGTGCTGGTCCAAACCATGTGTTGCCCACCTCGGCAACCTCGCGTTTTTCATCGCCGCTGGGCGTCTATGACTTCCAAAAGCGTAGCTCGCTGATCTACTGCTCTGAGCAGGGTGCTTCGGCACTCGGCAAGGTGGCCTCAGTATTGGGCCGTGGTGAGTCTCTAACTGCCCACGCACGTTCGGCGGAGTACCGAATAAAAGCATCAGATTAAAGGATACTGTCTTAGCTTAAAGAGAGATTTGTATGAGTAAGTATTGGAGTGATTTTGTTAGCCAGCTAGAGCCCTATGTTCCGGGCGAGCAGCCTAAGATCAGCAATATCACTAAATTAAATGCCAATGAAAACCCCTATGGACCTTCGCCAGACGCGTTGGCTGTTATGCAGCAGTTGTCAAATGATGATCTGCGCCTATATCCGCCGATGAATGCAGATGATCTAAAGCAGACAATTGCCGATCGCTACAGCCTCAGCAAAGAACAGGTATTTGTCGGCAATGGTTCAGATGAGGTTTTGGCCCATGCCTTTAATGGTTTATTAAAGCAGTCAAAGCCACTGCTGTTCCCCGATATTAGCTATAGCTTTTACTCAGTATTTTGCCAACTGTATGGCATTGACTACGAACAGATTCCGCTCGCCGATGACTTTTCTATTAATCTGGACGATTATCTGCGTGCCAATGGCGGTATTATTTTTCCTAACCCCAATGCGCCTACGGGTCGCTTGCTGGGTTTAGATGCGATTGAGCAGTTGTTACAGGCAAATCCTGACTCTGTGGTAGTGGTTGACGAAGCCTACATCGACTTTGGCGGTGAAAGTGCCGTGGCCCTCATTGATAGCTATACCAATTTATTGGTTGTGCACACGCTGTCTAAGTCTCGCTCTCTGGCCGGTATGCGTATTGGCTATGGGATGGGTTCGGCAGAGTTGATAGAGGGGCTGGAGCGCATTAAAAATAGCTTTAACCCGTTTCCGCTGGGTCAGTTACAGATTGCTGCGGCCATTGCTTCGTTTGAAGATCAAGACTACTTCCAACAAACCTGCCAGCGCATTATTAGCAGTCGTGAACAGGTTTCCGAGCAGCTACAGAACCTAGGCTTTGAGGTATTGCCCTCGCAAGCTAATTTCGTGTTTGCTCGCCACAGTAACAGGCCCGCCCAAGAGCTGTCGTTAGCACTTCGCGAACAGGGGCTGATTGTGCGTCACTTTAAGAAGCCACGTATTGATGAGTTTTTGCGAATTACCATTGGTACCGAGCAACAAAATGCCCTTTTGATTGCTGCACTAGAGTCTATTGTCGGCTCTTAACGCGGCGGTCTAATGCCGGCAACAGCGGTGACATCAAAGGTTTTACCCTGCCGTAGTATCTCTAACTCGATGGTCTTGCCTGGCATGACATCGGCAATTTGATTGATGCTAGTATGTCGATCCGTCACTGGCGAGCCATTGATACTGATGACAATATCATTAGCCTGAATACCTACTCGATGTGATGGCCCGCCCTTTGAGACCGCTCTGACCAGCAAACCATGATTGACTGGAATGTTAAGTTGTTTGGATGTCTGTGGTGTTAGGGGAAAGGCGTCCATTCCCAACCAGCCACGAATAACACGGCCATACTGAATAATGTCTTTTAGCACTTTCTCGGCAGAATCTGCCGGAATCGCGAAGCTTATACCAGCAGATCCCGACTGATTAAGGCTGGCGGTATTAATGGCTAGCAGGTTGCCGTAGGCATCAACAAGTGCGCCGCCAGAGTTGCCGGGATTAATATCAGCGTCTGTTTGAATAAAATTTTCAAAGGTATTAAGGCCAATGCCATTGCGTTGAGTGGCGCTAACGATACCTTGAGTCACAGTTTGGCCGACCCCAAATGGATTGCCAATAGCTAGCACCACATCGCCGATGCGTGCCTGAGCGGGTTCACCAATGGAGATGGGCTGCAGCTGGCTGGCATTAATTTTTAGTACGGCCAGATCGGTTTCCGCGTCTGTGCCTACCACCACAGCGGCTGCGGTGCGGCCATCGTAAAGCAGGACTAGGATTTGATCGGCCCCATCGATAACATGATGGTTGGTCATAATAAAACCATCCGCTTGCATAATGACACCGGAACCCAGCGAGGATTCAATGCGCCGCTGTTGGCGATTGTAGAGACGTCCAAAGAATGGATCATTCAAGAGAGGGTGTTTGGCAGCCTTGGTCACGGTGCGGGTATAAATATTGACCACCGAAGGTGCTGCGCGACTGACCGCCGAGGAGTAAGACACTGGCCCAGCCCAGCCTGACGCCAGATTGCTGTCTCGCAAATCCATAGGTTCGTCACTAGCATCATTATTAGATTGGCCACGAAACTCAGGAAATACAACCATTAAAGTGGCAGCGACAAACAGACCGATTAAAACCGGTTTGCCGATAAAATTAATAACACTGTGAATTTTGTGATTATCTGTCACAACAGTTTCCCTCACATCTTGGCAGATTATGGCACAAAGGCTGAGTTATTGTGGTGACAATCATGCTGGTTACTGGCGCAATAAATTGGACAGTTTGGGGTTGGGGTTTTTGGCTTCGCGAAACAGTAGCACAACATGGCCTATCGACTGCACCACCTCGGCACTGCAGCTGCTGCAAATTTCTTCGATAACCGCCTTTTTAGCCTCGCGATCACCAACAGCCAATTTAACTTTAATCAACTCATGGTCTGTTAGCGCTCGTTCAATCTCTGCACCCACAGTTTTAGTTAAGCCTTTGCCGGCAATGGTAACTACGGGCTTGAGATTATGACCCAATCGGCGTAAATGTTTTTTATCTTCGTTAGAAGTTGTCATAATAAGCGGCTCTAATATGTAAGCCGGCCATTCTAACGAAAACAATCTCATGGCGAAATCTAAAAATCGTGATTGGATCAAACAACATCTCAACGATCCCTATGTTAAGCAGTCGCAAAAAGACGGCTACCGTTCGCGTGCCAGTTACAAGCTCCTGGAAATCATTGAAAAGGAGCGCATGATCCGTCACGGCATGACGGTCGTAGACTTAGGTTCAGCACCAGGAGGCTGGTCGCAAGTAGCGGCGAGAATGGTAGGCCATGAGGGCAGGGTACATGCGCTGGATATTTTGCCGATGGACCCAGTTGCGGGGGTAGATTTTATTCAGGGTGATTTTACCGAGCAAACTATTTTTGAGCAGTTGCTAGAACTTATCGGAAATCGTCCCGTAGACCTTGTAATTTCAGATATGGCCCCCAACTTAACAGGAGCGAAATCAGTAGATCAGCCCGCCATGATGTACCTGGCCGAGCTGGGCATAGATTTAACCTGTCAGGTGTTAAAGCCCGAAGGGGTATTTATTGCCAAATTGTTTCAAGGAGAAGGTTTTGACCAGTTTGTGCGTCATGTCAGAACATTGTTTAATAGTGTCAGTATGAAGAAGCCAGATGCCTCAAGGGCCAAGTCTCGCGAAGTTTATCTGGTAGCCAAGGGCCTTAAGGCCAATTAAGAGGACGAAACATTGAACGATTTGGCAAAAAATTTAATAGTGTGGTTAATTCTGGCCGCTATCCTGATGTCGGTTTTTAATAGCTTTACGCCAGCACCAGAAGACAAGAGTGTCGACTACTCTGAGTTTATTACGGATGTGCAGAATGAGCGAGTCTCGAGCGTGTCCATTGATGGCCTTATCATCTCAGGTGAGCGTCGCGACGGAACCTCTTTTAGAACGGTCCGCCCCAATGTGCAGGATCCGGGCCTGATGGATGATCTGATCAATAACAATGTAAAAGTTATTGGCAAGGAGCCAGAAACTCCCAGTCTCCTGTCCCAGCTGCTGGTAGCGGCATTCCCGATTTTATTGATACTGGCAATCTTTATCTTCTTTATGCGCCAGATGCAGGGTGGCGGTGGCGGTAAAGGCGGCCCCATGAGCTTTGGTAAGAGCAAGGCGAAACTCCTCACTGGCGATCAAATTAAAACCACATTCGCCGATGTGGCAGGCGTGGATGAAGCCAAAGAAGATGTTGCCGAGTTAGTTGAATTCCTCAGTGACCCAAGTAAATTTCAACGCCTTGGCGGGCGCATCCCCAAAGGCGTGTTAATGGTAGGCCCCCCTGGTACCGGTAAAACCCTTTTGGCTAAGGCCATTGCTGGTGAAGCTAAGGTGCCTTTTTTCTCCATCTCTGGTTCTGATTTTGTTGAGATGTTTGTTGGTGTGGGCGCGTCGCGTGTGCGCGATATGTTCGAACAGGCCAAAAAGCAGGCCCCTTGCATTATCTTTATTGATGAAATTGATGCAGTGGGTCGCCATCGTGGCGGCGGATACGGCGGCGGCAATGATGAGCGCGAGCAGACTCTCAACCAGTTACTAGTAGAAATGGATGGCTTTGAAGGCAACGAAGGCGTGATTGTGATCGCCGCTACTAACCGACCCGACGTCTTAGATAAGGCGCTATTGAGGCCAGGTCGTTTCGATCGCCAGGTGTATGTAAGTCTGCCCGATATTCGTGGCCGTGAACAAATTCTTAAAGTCCATGCGCGCAAAGTGCCACTCGATGAATCGGTTGAGCTAGCTATTCTGGCACGTGGCACACCAGGGTTTTCTGGTGCTGATCTCGCCAACTTGGTTAATGAAGCGGCACTTTTCTCAGCTCGCGCCAACCGACGTACGGTAACCATGGAAGAGTTTGAGAGCGCACGAGACAAAATTATGATGGGCGCCGAGAGACGTTCCATGGTGATGTCGGAAAAAGAAAAGACCAATACTGCCTACCATGAAGCTGGCCACGCCATTATTGGCCGTTTGGTGCCAGAGCATGATCCTGTACACAAGGTGACTATTATTCCTCGCGGCCGCGCACTGGGTGTTACCCAGTATCTGCCAGAAGAAGATCGCTACAGCTTAAATCGTCGCCAGATCACCAGTCAGTTATGCAGTTTATTTGGTGGCCGTATTGCCGAAGAGCTGGTGGGCGGTATAGATGGTGTTACCACAGGCGCATCCAATGATATTGAGCGCGCCACCCAGATGGCTCGCAATATGGTGACCAAATGGGGCCTGAATGAAAAAATGGGCCCAATTTTGTACGGTGAAGATGAGTCTCAGGCGCCAGGTGGCGGTAATACCCATTATTCTGAAGACACCTCGCGGGAAATTGACCAAGAAGTACGTCGAATCCTCAATGATGCCTACAGCAACGCAAAACAGCTGTTGGAAGATAATCGCGATATTCTCGAAGCCATGAAAGATGCGTTGATGGAATATGAAACCATTGATGCTGATCAAGTCGATGACCTGATGAAAAGAGTTAAGGTGCGCCCGCCTCATCAGTGGGATGATAACGATTTTGATAATAGCTCTGGTGGTAGTTCCTCGACTAAAGAGCAGGCGAAGCCAGAGAGTGAGAAGAAAGATGATCCAATCGGCGGCCCAGTCGAAGACGTTTGATCTCTGTATTCTGTATACGAAACCTCGAAGCCGTAGCGGCTTTGAGGTTTTTTTACATCTAAGGGCTCAGTTATGACCCAATTACAATGTGGCAATCAAATACTGGATCTGGCGAGTCCGGCCGTGATGGGTATTTTAAATATCACCCCAGATTCTTTCTCGGATGGTGGCCAGCTTTTCAGCGATGGCCAGCTCGACCAAAGTAAAACGCTCTATGCGGTTGAAACCATGCTGGCCGACGGCGCCGATATTATTGATATAGGCGGTGAGTCGACTCGCCCAGGCGCTTCGCCGGTTTCAGTTGAACAAGAGCTAGACCGAGTTATACCTATTCTCACTGCAGTTAAACAGCGCTTTGATTGCCTGGTGTCTGTTGATACCAGTACAGCTCAGGTTATCAAGCAGGCTACAATCGCGGGCGCCAATATCATTAATGATGTGCGGGCCCTGCAGCGCGAGGACGCATTGCAGGCCGCCGCTGCATCAGGATTACCGGTCTGCCTTATGCATATGCAAAACCAGCCGGACTCAATGCAGAACAACCCTGAGTACAGAGATGTGGTTGGCGAGGTGACGGCGTTTTTAGCACAGCGCAAAAAAGACTGTATTGCTGCTGGGATTGCGGCAGATCAAATAATCCTCGATCCTGGCTTTGGTTTTGGTAAAACTCTGACCCACAATCTCACATTATTTAATACACTCAATCAATTTGCCGTTACTGGCCATCCAGTATTGGTTGGGGTGTCGCGTAAAAGTATGATTGGGCAGATGTTAGACTGCGATGTGGATCAAAGACTAATCGGAAGTGTTACCATGGCGGTTTTGGCCGCGCAGCAAATCAGTGCTGCTAAAGGTTCGCTGATTCTGAGGGTTCACGACGTAAAAGAAACAGTTCAGGCGCTGAGCGTCTGGCAGAAAAGCTCACAAATATAAGCATGGAAAGGTATACAGGTAAGCTATGAGTAAAAAGTATTTTGGCACAGACGGCATTCGCGGCAAAGTTGGAGAATACCCCATTACCGCTGACTTTATGCTGAAGCTGGGATGGGCAGCAGGGCAGGTCCTAACTCGTCATGCGCAAGGCAAAAAACGCGTGCTGATTGGAAAGGACACGCGAGTGTCTGGCTATATGTTTGAGTCTGCTCTTGAAGCTGGACTGATTGCCGCCGGTGTCGATGTGGATATGCTCGGCCCCATGCCGACGCCTGCCATTGCCTATCTCACCAGAGCATTTCGTGCCTCAGCCGGCATTGTGATTAGCGCTTCGCACAACCCTGTAGGCGATAACGGCATAAAGTTCTTTGCTGCTGATGGCTATAAATTACCCGATGACGTCGAGTTAGAAATTGAAGCCTTAATGGATCAGCCATTAGTCACCAATGGCTCATTCAGTCTCGGTAAGGCCCGCCGTATCAGTGATGCTACAGGGAGATATATTGAATTCTGCAAGGGTACATTACCGTCTGGTTTCAGCCTCAGTGGGCTGAGAGTTGCACTAGATTGCGCCCATGGCGCTACCTACAATGCAGCGCCAAAAGTATTTAAAGAGCTGGGTGCCACCACAATTACCATGGGTAATGAACCCAATGGTTTCAATATCAATGATCAATGTGGCTCCACCCACATGACTGGCCTGCAAGAGTTAGTACTCAGTGAGAAGGCGGATTTTGGTGTTGCCCTTGATGGTGATGGCGACCGCGTACTGCTAGTTGATGAAAATGGCGAAATAGTTGATGGCGATGAGCTTATTTATATTATTGCCCAACACCGCCATGCCTCAGTGGAAGGCTGCAACGGTGTCGCCGGTACTCAGATGAGTAATCTTGGTCTTGAATTGGCTCTTAAAGAGATGGGTATTCCATTTGCCCGCACCAAAGTCGGTGACCGCTACGTGGTTGAAGCATTAAATGCCAAAGGCTGGAGTCTGGGTGGTGAGGCCTCTGGGCATGTACTCTGTGGCGACCTCAATACTACAGGCGATGGCATAGTGGCTGCCCTGCAGGTAATTTTGGCGGTATCTGAAAGTGGCAAAACACTGTCTGAGTTAAAGGCCGGTATGAGCAAATTTCCTCAGACTATGATCAATGTGCGGCTGGCGAAAAAAGTTGATATCAGCGATAACCAGGTGATCAATGAGGCTGTGGCAGATGCAGAGGCAAAGCTTGATGGCCGCGGGCGCGTTTTATTGCGCCCCTCAGGTACAGAACCGTTAATTAGAGTGATGGTAGAAGGCGATGATCAGGTGCTGGTAGATCAGTTGGTGTCTGATATGGCCAAAATCGTTCAACAGCAGGTAGGTTAAGCGTTTTGTCTTTGGAAAAGCGCGTTTCCCAGTTGTATATTTGCGGTTTGTCGGGTAGGATTTGCGCCCTTTTGCAAGGCTGCAACCAGAGCGTAGAAGGGAGGATAGATTGGGATGGCTAAACCGCTAGTGGCGGGCAATTGGAAAATGCACGGCAACACTGAAACAGCCAGTAACCTGGCCGCCCAGTTAGCTGAGCAATGGAGTGATCATCCTGCAGTAGAGATGGTTATAATTCCACCCTTTGTGCATCTCGGCGCAGTGAAAGCAGTGCTAGAAAAAAGCACTATCGCTGTTGGAGCTCAGAATATATCGGAGCATGAGGGCGGTGCATATACCGGAGAGACCTCTGGAGAAATGCTGGTTGATCTGGGCTGTGACTATGTGCTGGTCGGACATTCAGAACGACGCGAACTGTTTGGTGAGTGTAATGCAACAGTCGCAGAAAAATTTAAAGCCGCGCAAAAAGTAGGGTTAACACCCATTCTCTGTGTTGGCGAGTCACTGCAGCAGCGTCAACAGAGACAGACGCTAGATGTGGTGAATGGGCAAATTGCGGCGGTTATTGACTGCGTTGGTTTGCGCAATGTTTGTCGGGCAGTCATCGCCTATGAGCCAGTTTGGGCCATCGGGACAGGTGAGGTCGCCAGCCCGCAACAGGCGCAGCAAGTACATAGCGCAATACGAACCCAATTGGGTGATGCAGGTGCCGACACTAGACTACTCTATGGTGGTAGTGTTAAGGCAAACAGCGCAGCAGAGTTATTTGCGCAACCAGACATCAATGGTGGACTGGTTGGCGGGGCCTCGTTGGAGGCCCAAGAATTTTTGAATATAGTAAAACTGGCAGAATAGGCAGGCTGGAAATAATGGAAAAATTTATCTTAATCTTTCACTTTGTTATAGCGGTATCCCTTATCGGGCTTATCTTGCTACAGCAGGGCAAAGGCGCAGAAGCCGGTGCTTCATTTGGTTCTGGAGCGTCACAAACTGTATTTGGCAGCGGCGGTGGCTGGAATTTCTTCAGCAAAACGACTGCTCTTCTTTCAACAGTCTTTTTTGTCACCAGTGTAAGTCTTGCGGTTATCGCTAAAGACAAGACTATTGTTAAAGATGTTTTACTTCCAGAGTTGGAGTCAATCTCTACTCAGTCATTAGAAGCGACGGATATTCCTGGTCTCGATGCGCGTGAAGAAAATTTATCAGACGATTTATCTGATATCCCTCAGTAATATTTAGTAGTAAGAGTTTTAGCCCAAGTGGTGGAATTGGTAGACACGCTATCTTGAGGGGGTAGTGGCGAAAGCCGTGCCGGTTCAAGTCCGGCCTTGGGCACCAAATATTTATGTAACCCATTGATTTGTTGTTTTAACCATAAAGTGGCAGCTTTTGCCAACTTATGCATTAAATCTGCGACGGCCAATTTATGCGTTAAATGGTTGATCTTTCCCCTAGGATTCACACCATGACCTCGCTGATCTTATACTGCAATTGTAAGTAACGCACCGCTTGACGACGCTGCGATGCGCTTACCCCTTCCGCGAATTGATGTCCTGCAGCATAGCCTTGTCTAAACTAAGGTCTGCGACCAGCTTCTTTAGCCGCACATTTTCGTCTTTGAGTTGCTTTAGTTCTCTAAGCTGGTCTGATTCAAGCCGCTATAATCTTTCTTCCAGCGATAAAAAGTGCCTTCTGCTATACCCATCTTTCGGCAGATATTGGCTATCGATGTACCTGATTCGTGAAGCTTTACTGCGGTTACGATCTGTTCAACGGAGAAGCGCTTTCTGTTCGTGACGTTGCCTCCTATAGGCGTTAGTCATGCCAGATTTTCGCTTTTATCGCGGACCAATTTCAGGGGGACCCTCAGGGGAGGAATACCATTCCTCACTCAATCTGCTGGATGTTAGGTCAAGCGGCTGGCATACCAGGGCTGTAATGGGTTGATCAGATGCTAAATAAAAGGGTCAATAGACAGAGTTAAAAGCCTAGATCTTCCTGAGTGACCTGCACCGAAATATGTTCGCCAGCCACTTCGGTATTAACCAGTATGGGTCGGCAGCAGACAAAACAATCCTCTGTATAGGTCTGGGATTCCGAGGGATCGACCAACAGAGTGATATTTTCCCAGCAATAGGGGCAGGTTATTTGCTCTTCATGGAGATGCATTGCGGCTTACTTAAGCGCCGCCAGTGGATGGTTCTGAGCAGTCCAGGGGCTGACAAAGAACGGCTCAACCATATCGGGGGTAACGTCTTCAATATGCGGGGGCTTCCATACTGGACTGTAGTCTTTGTCGATAGCCAGCGCGCGAATGCCCTCTACGGTTTCACTGCTGTGACCTGAGCGCCCGAGATGCTCGGTATTGAAACAGTGGTGGACTAAATCACGCTCCATGCGCAGATCATCGGCCAGGCTGAGGTCTCTGCCGGTGCGTATCTGTTTAAGCACTACATGCAGCATTAACGGTGAGCGCTTGTGCAGGATATCTAATGTCTGGGCTGCCCAATCTGAACCTTCATTTTCAAGTGCTGCGGCGATATCGTTGATGGTTTCAAGGGCAAAAATGCTATCAATGTTGGGATGTAGCCATTGCGGTGGAGCAAGCTCACCGGATGGCTCTGTATTCTGATGCAAGGCCTCTATGCGCTCTGCGACAGAGGTAGTGGGATCATTGGTTAAAGCGTCCCAGATGGCTGGCATATCGGCGCTATCAACCACTGCGTCGGCTAGGTCGACTGCCAGTGATTCGGCGCCCAGTAGCAACTGCCCTGTGAGGGCTAAATATTCCCCCGTGGCACCGGGACAGCGACCGAGAAAATGACCACCGCCAACATCTGGAAACAGGCCAATATTGGTTTCTGGCATGGCTAATTTACTGCGTTCGGTCACTATACGTAGCATAGCGCCCTGACTGATGCCCATGCCGCCACCCATAACAATGCCGTCCATAAAGGCGATATAGGGCTTGGGGTAGGTGAAGATTAAATGGTTGAGGCTGTATTCTTCGGTAAAAAAGTCTTCTAGGGCAGTATCGTTGGTAATGGCGGCCTCGTGAAAAAAGCGGATATCACCACCGGCGCAAAAGGCGCCAAAGGGACCCTCCTTGTTAGAGCCACGGATCGCCACAGCTTCTACATCGGAATTGGTTAGCCAGCCGGTTAACAGTGCGCGGAGATCACGTACCATATCCAGTGACAGGGCATTGAGTGCCTTGGGACGGTCGAGTGTAATAAGGCCTACGCCTGCGTTGATTCGCCACTGAATATTAGACAAAATTTGAACCCTGTTTAGGTGATTTTTTCGGGATTTAAACAGCCTTGCGGCGGGCTGTCCACTAAACATTACTGATAGAATTGTTTTGCTGACTATCGAGCGCCCTAAAGCCAATTACCCTTTGATCAAAGCACAGCCGCGGACCTCAGGGCGTTAATGCTTTTACTGCCGGTTAAAAACATTGTCCAGCGCAGCTGCTCTTGAAGGATCTCTATTTTTTCGATAACGGCCTGCGAAGACTCTAGCGCAGGCGCTAAAAAGGGCTGTGCCAATGCGGTCATATGCGCACCCAGGCGAATGCATTTAGCGATATCAACGCCATCGCGGACACCACCGGAGCCGATCATATTGACCTCGGCACAGGCGCTGGCAACCAGGGGCAATAAGTCTGCTGTATCCATGCCCCAGTCAACAAAGGGGGCGGCAATTTGCTGTTCTCTGATCGAGCTGTTGCGCGCCAGTTCAATACTGGCCCAGCTAGTGCCACCGCGACCGGCAATTTCAATCCATTGCACACCGGCTTCGACTAACTGGCGCGCAGTGCTAGGGCCAATGCCGGAGCCGACCTCTTTTACTATGACCGGCACAGACAGTTGGCTAGTGCAGGTCTCAATCGCCTCCAGCACATAATTCCAGTCGCGATCACCACCTGGTTGAACAAGTTCTTGCAGTGGATTTAGGTGTATTACCAGTGCATTGGCAGCAACGCTTTCTACCGCGCGCTCAGCCAGGTCCAATCCTGATTGCTGTAACTGAGTGGCACCAAGATTACCCAATATTGTGGCGTTGGGTGCCCAGCGGCGCACATTTTGTGCCAGACCTTGCTCTAGCGCGGATCGCTGCGACCCCAGTGCCATGGGTATCCGACTATGTTCAGCTGCCTCGGCCAGATGTTGATTGATCAGTTCGCCATTATTACAGCCTCCTGTCATAGCGCCGATCAAAAAAGGCGCCGCGGCAGGTAGACCGAGAAATTCACACTGTATATCTATATCAGAGAGGGCGAGTTGCGGCAGTGCGCTGTGCTCAAATGACATGCGATCAAAGCCGCCGTTTGTGGTGGCCTGATGGCTCGTTTGCAGGGCCAGCTGGATATGATCGTCTTTACGATTACTTATGTCACTCATGGCGACAGTCTCTGCTGTTTTAATTTGTCGGCTATATCGACTAGAAGCATATGTGGTACGGTCAGAGCCGCGAGGCCGATAAAGGTCAATTGTATCAATGCTGAAGAAAAAGACCCCTGGAAAACCGTAAAAAATACCAGTGCGGCAGTCCAGGCAATCAAACTATAGACAGTAGTTTCAATAAAACTGCGCCTGCGCTCGGTATTTCCCTCAAGGCTGTGCCAAATTCGCAATGTATGGCTGCGGCTATGCCAGAGGCAAAAATACAGGGCAAAGCTTATTAATGGCGGCAGTATCAGAACCAGAATCAATAAAACAATGAGACTGAGCAGCGGTTTGCGCCATGCCGGATAAATAATGGCATAAACGGAGTAGCTAGCCAGGCTCAAAAGCCATGGCAAAAATAATGTGCCAGTGATATTGATAAGCATTTCTGCACCTTCATCGCCCACCAAAATAGCAAACAGTGGTTTTACGGCGGCTGGCTGCATGCTGGGTATGGCTATAGAGACCAATCCGCCATGGGCAATCAGGGGCAGCCACTGCTGATAGGTCTTTAGTGCTATCAGCGACTGAGTGTGCACAATATCACTGCGACCAAAATGCAGTGCTGAGATAAGTAAAAAACCAGTTAGCCCCAGCACTGGCCATTGTAGCCAAAGCCAGACTACTAATGCTGCCAGAGCAATATAACCAAGATGGAATCCGAGCCATGCCCTTAGCCCCTCAGGCCAACCGATGCGTCGCGCAACAGCACCGTCTAGGCCACCATGGGGCACGCCTATCAGGAGTACGGCCGCTATGGCGGCTAGATCCCAGCTAGTCATGGCTCAAAAGTTGTTTAAGTGCTGATTTGATAAATGGCCACTTGGGCATTACCAATACGACTTTGGCCCATTCTATCAAGCCTGAATTGCCGAGCATAAAGCGGGCAAATTGTTCGCCATTTAGGGTTTTTGCGGTTGCCATAAATAACTCTACACCATGATCTGGCTGGGTTTTAAGAGCGCGATTAAAGACCCTGTCCATAAAAACAAGGCGTTTGGAAAAAGGCGTTGGGACTCTGTATTCCCCAACAGCTATAGACTCTGCTAGGGCAGTCATCTGTGCCTGAATAGTGCTAAAGCCATAGCCGGAGGACAGCCGTACGGCGCCACCAGCAGCCCCAATACAGGCTATATCGGCATTCTGTGGCTGTACTGGCACCATTGGGATCACGCCATATTCCTCACGCAACTTGGACTGGACATGAATATTACGTTCTGTGAGCCATTGGCTAATGGCATTGCGATACCAGTCTTTATCTTCAAGCTGGGTTGAGATCATGGTCGATTCTACGAGTAAATGTCGATCCGAGTAGGGCAGCACATAGATAAAGTGCAGGCCACGAGACTGGTCGACACGAAAATCCATCAATGTGGCTATATCAGCATTCTCTATGGGTTCTTTGGTGCTTATTTCCCAACCTACAAAGTGCTGACGCAGGCTATTGTCGTCCAATATGGGTGGCCGGCTGTCATAAATGGTTTTAGCGCTATAGATCTGGCCATCGGCGCTAAATTGTCCGCCGCTGCCCTGACTTTCTATGCTTTCAATGGGCGCGCGGACCAGGCTAACCGGATCTTTCAGACCTGCTTCGCAATGTTGTAAATATTGCCCCGAGCTGAGGCTGGTGTAACGATATTGATTGCTCTGATGAATGATTTCGCCACTGTGATCAATTAAACGCCATTGATCCCAGCTGCCTCTGATAGCCGGACTAAGTTCCTCTAACTGTTGTGGCTGTGCCCAAAGTGCCCAGCTGCAGTCGCGCTCGGCGGGACTTTTAGGTTCAAACACTGCGACCGACAGATTATCCAATTTGGTGGCCAAGGCCATACCTGCACTGCCACCGCCAATAATGGCGATATCCAATGGTATTGGCTTATTTTGGCTGGACACCGGCTAACCCCTGTAGATGCTGGTGTAACTCAGTTTGATGTGCCGGCACGTTTTTTGGCCGCAGGTCCGCCAGACTGCGCAGGCTAAGTAGGGCTTTTTCGCCGCCGCTGACCATCACCCGCCCCTGCCACCAGGCTAGTTTACGGCGCCTGAGTACCCAGCCAATCTGGCGATAGACGCGCAGTGCTATAGCAATAGATAGTCTTGACCGAAAGGGTAATAGGCGTATTCCTAGCAGTGCGCTGGCGTAATACTGTTCCGCTAGGTCTAACAGCTTTGCAATGGCCTGTGCCACTGGCTGTTGGCAGTCGGACTCTGCGTTGGCAATCTGTGCCGGGGTAAAGTCGGCCCAGCTGGCGGGTAGATAACGGCGCGCCATTTTCGCATCTTCCAGTACGTCGCGGGAAATGTTGGTGAGTTGCATGGCAACACCTAAATCGATGGCAAAACTGTCGGCACGGGGTTCTCTGCAGTTGAGTACACGACACATCATCAGTCCCACGGTGCCAGCTACGGCGTGACAGTAACGCAGCAGCTCCGCCTCATTAGTTACTGCAGTGGGAGTTTGGTCGCTGAGCATACCGTCGAGAAGTTCGGTAGCGGCGGCTAAGGGGATATTATTGTTATTGGCTAATTCAATAAAAGCTTCAATCTCCGGTCCAGCGGCAAGATCTTTGCCGGCAAGTCGGGCGCGAATATCTTCAAGGGATTCCTGCCGGTTGGGTAGGTCACCATCGGCTAAGTCATCTACATAGCGACAAAATAGATAGAGCTGGGCGGCGCGATCGGCTCGCTTAGCGCCGAGAAACTTACTCGCCCAGTAAAAGGATTTGCCGTGACGGGCTAGCACTTGCTGTGGTTGTAGATCGCCTGACTGCAAAGAGTCTGGCCTGTGATTGTTCATAGTTTAGCCGCCTGAACCTACCTCAACACCAGTGAGTAATTCTTCAACGACCTTGGCTGAACTAACCACGCCGGGCAGGCCCGCCCCTGGATGGGTGCCTGCGCCAACAAAGTAGAGATTATCTATCGCGCTATCGCGGTTGTGAAAGCGAAACCAGGCCGATTGGGTTAATCTCGGTTCGATAGAAAACCCTGCGCCATGCATGGAGCGATAATCACTGGCAAAATCTTCTGGGGTCATCCAAAACACCTCTTCAATCACTGAGGACAGATCTGGAAGTATAGTCTCTTCTAGCGCGGTGACGATACGGTCGCGCAGTGCCTCGCCCTCGGTCTCCCATTTCACATTACCCTGCAGGTTGGGTACTGGGCAGAGCACATAGAATGATTCACAGCCCTCGGGTGCAAAGCTCTTATCGGTGGCGGTAGGGCGATGTACATAGAGAGAAAAGTCTTCACTCATATGCTTGGCGTCAAAAATTTCGGAGAGTAGCTGTTTAAATCTAGGTCCCATCCAAATGCTGTGGTGGGCGACATCTGGATACAGCTTTTTGGTACCAAAGTAGAGAACATAGAGCCCCATACTGTACTGTTTCTTAATGCTTGGTAGGCTTGGTTTTTTCTTTGGTAGCAGGTGTTGGTAACAGGTTTCAGGGTCGCCGCCAAAGACCACAAGATCAGCATCTACAATCTGATTATTGCTGAGACGCACACCAGTGGCACGTTTATTTTCAATAATAATCTCATCGACATCGGCATTGAGCTGAATATTGATGCCTTGGCGCGCCATAAGTGCACCCAGCTCTTCGACCAGCTTACCGGTCCCGCCCATGCAGAAAAACACGCCCCAGCGACGCTCAAGGTAATGAATCAAGGTGTAGATAGCGGTTGTCTTGAAGGGATTGCCGCCAACCAGCAGGGGGTGAATGGAAAATGCCTGGCGAATCAATGGGTGCTTAAGGTGGCTATTGACCATCTGCGATACCGTTTTATAACACTTGAGCATCAGTAGCGCTGGAACCTGCTTAATCATGTCCCAGACGCGAGTAAAGGGCCTGTGAACCAGCTGCTTAAAGCCCACATCGTAGACTTTTTTAGACTTCTCTAGCAGCTTCAAATAGCCGTCAGCATCATCTGGGTTAAAGCGCCGGATCTCGGTCAATGTGTCTTCAATACTGGCGCGATAATCGAATTGACTGCCATCGGCAAAATGAAATCGATAGAAGGGATCAAGAGGAACAAAATCGAGATGGTCTGAAAGCTTTTCGTCGAACAATTCAAATAGCTCATCAAACAGGAATGGGGCAGTGATAACTGTCGGGCCTGCGTCATGGCGATAGCCGCCACGCTCAAATACTTGGGCGCGACCGCCTAAACTATCGAGACGCTCCATTAAAGTGACGTCGTAGCCAATTGCTCTAAGTCTTAATGCTGTCGCTATACCGGCGAAGCCTGCTCCGATAACTACTAATTTCTTTCCAGCTCCAAACGTTTTTGATGTCAAGCGATCTGCCCTTGGCGTTTAATAATCGTTTTCTGTTTTACGGACGCAACCAAACCATGGGCCACTGGTTGAAGTTGAATGGGCAATGTATTGACCAGCTGACCTGCCTGCACCAGCCAGTATTCCACTGACTGATTCGCCTGTAGAATCACATCGCTCGAGGCGATACGGCGCTGCCAGTGTGTTAGCTGATTATTGTCTTCGGACTGATACCAGAGGCTAAAGTCATCGCGGCCAACACCTTGCTGGGCAAAAAGGCTAATCACCAAATTGGGCTTGCGGCCATCCAGATCACTGGAACGATGGCTTGAGGGAATAATATCGTCAATATCGTTGCGCCCCTGATAGGCTAGACCACAGAGACCAACAAGCCGTTCTAGGCTATTGAGGTTGTTATTCAGGCCTGCTGCTAGGGTAGCTCCCTTTATGGGGGCAATGAGTAGAGGGGCCGTTTTACCTTTGGCAATTCGCTGCCACTCCTCTAATTCCGCGCATTGGCGCTGAGTAATATCGGAGATCTGACCAGTGCATGTCTCTTGCATTGCTTGGGCCAGAAGGGCGACTAGAACACCACCGTGGCGGCTATTTCTAGCCGCTAGCTCAAATGCTTTAGCAATCATCCAGTCGCCGAGGCAGAGTGCCATATCCGAACCAAAGTGCTCGTGAATACTTTCTTGTCCGCGTCTGTGGGTGCTGGCATCACTGATATCATCATGGATCAGTGAGGCGTTGTGCAGCAGCTCACAAGCTGCCGCCCAATGTAAAATATCTTGCTCGTTTAAATCTAGGGCTATGCCGCTAGATAGCGCGAGCTGCGCTCTAAAAGACTTTCCTGGATTCTTAAAATGATAGCTGGCCGCCTGAAACAAACTGCTATCTGGCTGTGGCATTTCTCGCTGGTATAAGGCATCCAGTGCTGGCAATGCTTGCGTTTGATTTATTCTTGATGGGGACATTAGCAGTACCCTTATTAAGCGTAACTTTTTGGGTAGTTACTTTATTTTTTTATTTTGTTTAGAGAGAAAGAGCCAGCATTGCTGGCCCTTTCAGTCCTTCTAGCCTTTCTAATCTTTACAACAGAGTAGCTTATTCTGAATCGGCTACTGCAGCTGACCAGATTACGATACCGAAACCAATCTTGTTCCAGAAATCGGCCAGATTGTAAATCAGGTTCATAGTGCCAGCGTCTGCTCCACCGCCAAGGTAACCCATAAAGTAACCCAGAGGGTAGATTGCCCAACCTACGGTCACCAGGAATGTCATAGTCTTGTAGGCTTTTTGGACATTAGGATTTGCCAAGCTAGCATTAACCTGGCTAGCCTCACCTTTCATAATGTACCAAATTACATAAATCCATGCTGCCATTGACAGAGCGAACGCGAGGCCCACACCCATCGAGCCAGTTTCGCCCATATAGCCGAAGATCAGCATTAATGTAGTACCACCTAGCAGGTTCCAGAATACACGGCCTGGTACCTTACCTACTGCAGACATAATCAAGTAGAACTCAACCATCAACAGCGGCACAGTTAGCAGCCAGTCGATATAGCGGAATTCAGTTGGAGATGTCCCAGTTGCTACCCATACGTCACGCATATAGAAATAATGTACTGCTGCGATAAGTGTAACCAGACCTGAAACTGTCAAAGATGTCTTCCACTTGCCCGCGACACGATCACGCTCAAGGAAGAAGAAAGCTGTGGCAGCAACGAGTGCCATGGAAATTAGCCAAAAGGACATGCCGACGTAATCGCCGGACGCTAAGTTGTTTGTCATGTGTAACCCCTACTGTTAAAACTTTTTTATTATTAGTGCCAGCATGCTTAGCTAGAAGTTCACATACGACACTCCTCGTACAGCTGATCCAGTGCCTTGTTTTTAGACAGAACTGGAAGCGTTAACTTAATCTCTTTTGCTTTGCGGTGCAAATAGTTTTTTTCAACTATGCATTTTGGTAAAGCGTAATGGATAAAGCTATAGAGTAATTGAAATCATATCGACTCTGGATATTTCTAATTGTCTTGACGAACCAAGGATATTTGAACCTCTGTACTACCGGTTTATTTTACAGCTGAGAGTATCCGCTGTACCCTAAATCTTAATAAAAATAATAGTTTTTGAGGGAAGAAATGAAGAGTTTTTTAAAGCGTGGGTTGGTTTTTGGGGTTTTTACACTAGGTTCTTCGATAAATCTTTTTGCGAAGGGCTTGGAGGTGTATCCCGGCCAGGAATGGCTAGAGATTTCGGCCGCTGATGCCCAAGTCAAGCAAGCCAAAATCGATACGTTGTTTGATTTATCATTTGAAGATTCTGCTACCCAGGGTGTTGTTTTAATTAAGAATGGATTACTGATTGGCGAGCGGTATGCCGAGGGATTTAGTAAAGATTCATATGGCACTTCTTGGTCAATGGCAAAAAGCTTTTACGCAGCATTAATTGGTATCTCCATTGATCGTGGCGAGATAGGCAGCCTCGACGATCTGGTTGCTAAATACTTGGACTATTTCAATGATGAACGCAGAGATATTACCCTGCGTGATCTATTAAATATGACCAGCGGCTTGGAGTTTCCCGAGCACGAACATGAAAATATGTTTTTTTCCTCCGACCATCTAGATTACGCACGTAATGTGGGTGTGGAGAAAGAGGCTGGTCTGTTGTTCGAATATAATAACGTCAACTCAATGTTGCTGGCAGATATTTTATTGCAGGCCACAGGTACCGCTGCAGATACCTTACTGCGAGAACGTATCTTTAATAAAATCGGACTCGATAATGTAATCCTCTGGCAAGATGCAGCTGGTACGCCGTTAACCTATTGTTGTGTGGATACCACTGCACGACAGTATTCACGTTTTGGATTGTTATTTTCCCGCAGTGGAAACTGGAATGGTGAGCAAATTATTTCCAAGCAATTTATCGACGAAACCTTTAGCAAAGTTTGGGATAGTCTCAATAGTTCAACCATTGCGCAGGACCGGGGTTATTCTTTGCACTGGTGGATTTCTCGCCATGATGACCGGGCCGTTATCTTTAATGCCTCTGGTAAATTTGGCCAATATATTTTTATTGATCGCGCCAATGATATTGTTTTTACTCGTATTACCAAATATTACCCAACTAAGGGTTCGAAGCAGGATTGGGGCAAGCTTAAGTATATTAATTGGCTGGGATCGATCGATTTTCGTATTGCTCTGGCAGCATTTCTAGATTCTTTAGGAATTATTAGTATAGAGGGTGATGTGTCGACACCAGTGACCTTTGAGTCTGGTACGTCAAAAGAATTTTATGAGAATTACAGTACCATCATCGATGCGCTTATTGATCTCAGTCAGCCCTAGTGGTGGTATAAATAATCGGCTTAGATTAGGGCTGCAAAACTCCTATTCTGAGGTTATACTAACGAGGCTTAAACGCCTGAGAATAACAATAATGAAACAAAATTTTCGAATCGGATTACTGGCAAGCATCCTAATATTAGCTGGCTGCGCTGCGTCACCAAGTAAGGTTCCAGTTTCAGTTTCAGTTCCTGCAACTGAGGGCGATGACACAATATTTGTGCCCAACTCCTTCGCTGACATCCCCATTGCGGCAAATGATGCGGTAGATTTAGAAAACTCTCTGCTGCTCAATACGGGCGCTAACTGGATAGGCCGCGCTGTACTTAAGTCAGTACAGGATGTGGATACTGCTTTTGCCTATTATCAGTCAAATATGGCCACCTTAGGTTGGGTCAGCGTCACTAGCGTGCAATCAAAGGTGTCGGTTCTGACCTTTGAGAAGGGCGCACGGGTAGCAACGGTCCAGATCAAAGAGAGCGGCAGGCGTGCAAGCTATATCACGGTAACTGTTTCTCCTCGAGATGTAGCTTACTAGGCATAGCCTAGAAGATAATTATGATGAGAGCAGCTACTTTTCTAAAGTTGCTCGATATTTTCCAGACAGAATTTAGCGCGCGTCAGTAGCGCTGCCTTCACTTGGCTGTCCATCTTATCCCAACTGCGGTACGCCATTGCCGTGCGTGGGTTTTTCGAGAATTTCTCGCTGTGACGCTGCATAAAGTGCCAGTACAGGCTGTTAAATGGACAGGCTTGCTCGGTGTAGCGTTCCTTAACGCTGTAATGGCAATTCTTGCAATAATCACTCATCTTATTGATATAGCTACCGCTGGCGGCATAGGGTTTGGTGGCGATTAGTCCGCCGTCGGCAAACTGGCTCATACCGCGAGTATTTGGCATCTCGACCCATTCAACCGCATCAATATAAATACCCAGATACCAATTATCGACCTGTGCTGGGTCAATACCTGCGAGCATGGCAAAGTTACCTGTAACCATTAATCGCTGAATATGATGAGCGTAGGCATAATCCAAAGATTGCTCAATGGCCTGCTTCATACAGGACATCTTAGTCCTGCCAGTCCAGAAATAATCTGGCAGGTCGCGCTCTGCATCCAACGCATTGCGCTCTGCATAGTTAGGCATATTGGCCCAGTAAACGGCACGGACATATTCGCGCCAGCCTAGAATTTGACGAATAAAACCTTCAATTTGCGCTAAATCCACCGGGCTATCAGGTTCATCGAAACGGCGCAGTGCGGCCTCAATAACTTGCAGCGGGTGCAAGATTTTACTATTCAGCGCGAAGGAAATCCTCGAATGGTAGAGGCTCCAGCGATTCTCGCCCTTCCCCGTCATGGCATCTTGGAAGCGACCAAAATTGGGCAGGCAGTGCTGGCAGAAAAATTCCAGTAATTGCAGACTTTGCTGCTCATTAACTGGCCAGAGCAGCTGCTCGGTCATAGAGCCCAATGATGCGATCTGATGTTTCTCAATCCGCTGCAAAATGCTATCCACTGGATTGGCAAATAAGAGGGGCTGAGGTACCAGCTCAAGATCAACCGGTTTAAGTTTCTGCCGGTTCTCGCCATCGAAATTCCAGCGCTCCCCCTGAGGTTGCTTACCGTCCATTAGCACATCAAAGCGCAGGCGCATTTTGCGATAAAACGATTCCATACGGTTGTGTTTACCGGCATTGATATAGTTCGATATTTCAGCCTGAGGCAGTAAAAAATGTTCAGTGTCACAGCAGGCAACCTGCGCGTCGATATCCAGCGATTGCAGCTGTTGCGCTAGGCGGTATTCGTCTGGCTGCTGATACTCGAAGTGCTGTACTCCATGCTCTTGGCACAGCGCTTCAAGCAGTTGGGGCAGGCTCGCATATTGAGCGCTGTCATCCAGCGTTAGATAGCTAACCTGATGTTGATCGCTGCGCAATGAGAAGGCAAATGCTTCCATCGCAGCAAAAAAAGCACTCAGCTTCTGAATATGGTGGGTTACGTAATGAGCTTCCTGATGTAATTCTGCGATCAGATACAGAATCCCGTCATCCTGCTGCTGATACCAGGAGTGCTGGCGATTTAATTGATCACCTAGAATAAGTCTCAGGGTATGAAACTGGGTCATTGCACGGACTCTTGCGCTTTATGTATTGGCCAATCGGCAGCATCAACAGAGTCGAGTGAGCCATCATGGCTATCCCCACCCCAGCGTTCAATAAATGCTCGCTCAGGATCATAGATATTAGTTTGTTTGGCCAGATCAAAGCGGCGATGACCGCGAGGGTCTGCACCAACGCCGGCTAGATACTGCCAATTGCCCCAGTTGGAGGCAGTGTCGTAATCAATGAGCTGTTGTTCCATATAGGCAGCGCCGTAGCGCCAGTCGAGTCCCAACTCATGAACAAAACAGCTGGCCACCAGTTGGCGTCCGCGATTGCTCATATAACCCGTACTATTGAGCTGTTTCATGCAGGCATTCACTATGGGGTAAGGGGTATTACCGTTACACCATTTCTGGAATCGTTCAGGGTAAAAGCTGGTTTTCGGTTTGCTGGTTTTAATACCGCTAAAATCAAACAAACGCTTGCCATGCCGGTGAGCATACCATTGATAGTATTCGCGCCACAGAAGCTCAAAGTATATCCAGTAGGTCGAATCGTTGGCCTCAATGTAGCGCTCATAGCTGCGTAATCTGCACAGAATACGCCGTGCAGAAAGGCTGCCATTGGCCAGCCATGGCGAAAACTTGGTTGAGTAGTCCATGCCATCAAGGCCATTGCGAGTTTTTTTATAACTGCTGGCCAGATTGCGCTCAAAGTAGCTCTCTAAATGAGCAAGGCCATGACGCTCGCCACCATTAAATAGCATGCTGTGCCTCACGCCGCCATTAAACAGCATGCTATGGTTCGAAATAATCGGGATCTCAGGCCAATGTCCCGAAAGCTCTGGGCTGGGTGGCAGCTGCTTAAGAGGGGGTATAGGGGGGTTGATATCGAGGCGCTCAACCCGTTTACGGAACTTGGAGAAGCTATCGGGCAGCTCGGCGAGTGGGAAGGGAAAATCAGCTTGCTCAAACAAAGTATGGCTGGCGATGCGAGTAAAGCTGATCATGGGGTAACGTTTGATCAAGCGCTGCCAGATCTGATTTTCGTAGTGGCCGCTATTTTCACTGCAGTAAATTTGGCTAATGTCATGTTGAGTAATTAGCTGAGGAATAATATCGAGCGGAGACGCTGTGGTGAAATTAAGCCTCTGACCAAGCTTTCTAAGGCTATTGTGCAAGTCGGCTAGAGATTGAGATAGGAAGGTCTGGCGTTGCGGCGACAAATTAACGGGTGCGTGCAAGCTCGATAAGGACTGTCTTGATTCAAGGCAATACAGGCAGATTAGTTGGTCAACCTCAGCAACAGCCCTAGCTAACGCTGGGTTATCGTCAACACGTAAATCGTTTTTAAACAGAAACAGGCCGACTTGATGGGGCATTAATACTCACCGATATATTGGATTTTTGCGTTTTCGCAAGATAATGACGTTACGCCAAAATATCTGATTTGGATCCATCTCCAAAGGCATGCTATGCATCCAAACTGGCACACAGTTCGTACCTTTTATAATCTACAGATAGTGAATAACCATGCCACAGCAAGACTCCCAGCCTTCATCAGCACCTTACAATTTAACCGCGTTTTTGGGTGATCTTGGCTCTCTGCCATTTCTATTCCTGGCGCTGTTAATGTTGCAGGGCTTTATATCAGGTGCTGGGTTACAGAGCACAGCGGTTTTTGGGCTCTATGCACCCTATGTGTTTATTGCCTATAGCGCAGTGATACTCAGTTTTTTATGCGGTATCCTCTGGGCTACTGCCCGAGCTGGCGAACCGAGCCGACTGACCAATGCCGCAATTATACTGAGTAATCTACTGGCACTGAGTGCCTGGGCTAGCTTACTGCTGATCTATATTGCGCCTGTTATGACCATTTTTGCGGTAACCCTGCTACTAGCGGGGTTTATGGCTGTAATCTGGGCCGAACGGATAATCAATGGGCTGTCTGCCGAGAGCAATAGAGCCTACTGGCTGATGCGCCAAAGAGTCACTGTAGCAGTCGCTCTATGGCATATTTTGGTTATATTTATGATGATTCAGGAACTGTAAACATGACAGATTTAACCATTTTTTATGATGGCGGTTGCCCTCTCTGTGCTGCAGAGATGCGCCATCTCAATAGTTTAGATGGCGCAGGCAAGATTGCCTTTGAAGATATTTACGCGGCTGATTTTGGAGCTCGCTTTCCACATATAGATCAACGCGAGGCAGATCGTATACTGCATGGCCAGTTGGCCGATGGTGCGCTTATCTTTGGATTGGATGTGACCTATCAGGCATGGGCGCTAGTGGGCAAGCGAAGGTGGGTTGCGATATTGCGCTGGCCGATAATTAAGCAGATCGCCGATTTCGGCTATCTGTTCTTCGCTAGACATCGCTACCGGATTTCCCGCTTGCTGACGGGCAAGGAACGCTGTGAGGCCTGCGCTATTGGAGCTGATAAAGTATGACTCAGGAACAGCCCCGCAATGCCTTGGTATTAGGTGCCGGCGGTGGTTTGGGTCAAGCAATTGTTGCCCGGCTGCTCACCGACTCTTCCATCGATAAGATTATTGCGGTCAGCCGCAATGGACGGACTGAAGACTTGTCGGGCCACTGGAATTCCAGTAGTCGATTAGTCTGGATTCAAAGCGACTATACCGAGCCGGCAATGGCCGATGTTGTAACACAGCTGGCAGCTTACGTTGGCACGTTGAGCCGAGTTTGCATCTGCCATGGAGTGCTACACAGCGATACTATTTGGCCAGAAAAGCGCCTTGAAGATATTAGTGCCGATGCCCTGCATGAAATTTTTCATGCCAATACGGTTGTACCCTCGCTGTGGCTCAAACTCCTACATAAGATTCTGGCGGGTAAGCAGCGCTGCGTAGTGGCCGCGCTCAGTGCCAGAGTAGGCAGTATCGGTGATAATAGAATGGGCGGCTGGTATGCCTACCGGACATCAAAATCTGCGCTTAATATGATGCTTAAGACGCTAGCTGTAGAATATGCGCGGCGGGCCAAAAACGTTAAGTTAATTTCTTTTCATCCGGGTACTACCGACACGCCTTTATCCAAGCCATTTCAGGGGTCAGTTAAAAAGGAAAATCTATTTTCGACCGCCTTTGTTGCCGATAGATTGGTTGGTATCATGGATCAGGCTGATGTGGATGGACAGCTTTCTTATTTGGATTGGGACGGCAAGCCGATTGCTTGGTAATCAGTTAGCGTATAGGTAATCCAGAACAAAAAAACCTCAAATATGGTCTAGACCATTAGGTCTTTAAGTGTCCGCGGCTTCAATTAACACCCTGTGCAATATGCAGTTTAGAGTCGCCTGTCAGGCTGTTGTAAATACAAGGGTTTGAGCTGTTTAGAAAAGAATGTTTTTTGTTAATGGCCGTATTCTCTCCTCGATATTCAGCCATTAAATAGCCAGCTTTGTGGCGCTGATGTAATAGCTTAGATCAAGCCTATCCTCTACTTTTATCAATCCATTCATAATAGAAAATGGTTCTATATCAAAGTCAGTCTGCAGAATAGAAAAACCGCCTTTTAGCCTTATTGGCTGGTCTTCAGAAAGCTCGATACGGATTTCCAACTGGAGTTCCCGAGTTACGCCATGAAGGCTGAGTGCTGCGCCTGTTGTCTCTGCGGATAGTGCAGGAGAGCAGTCACTGCTGTGCAGTTGGGCAAACGGAAATTGCGCCTGTTCCAGACTTTTTAGCATATTTTTTTTAGTGCCGATAATATCTGCCTGCGTCGGCGTAGTATCTAGATTTTCTGCCGCTCTAAATATTTCATTGTCGACATCGAGACTTTCCAGTGGTGCATAAAAATCAGCGCGACATTCTCCAGTTGTTTTATGAATACGGATATATCCCTGCATATTCTGGCTGGCAATAATATGGTCGTGCCCTAGTTTTGCCATCAGGCCGCCGCGATAAACACGGATCAGAATTCTTGATAAATCGCTATCGACTTTATACACATCAAAGTCTGCATCTGATTGCAGATAGAGGCTGCTAGGAAAGTTAAAAGGTTGATCCGGGATGGCTATATAGTTTTGCTGAACCGCACAGCTGGATAAAAAAATAAGACTTGTTAGTAGCGCGGTTAAATTTTTCATAGGTCAGTTTTACTGCGTGTAAAAACCACCTCAAACCAGACTTTGACCGCCAGACCTATCTGTTCGCCGCTTGCCCACTCACCGGTGCCGATAAAAAAATCATTGCGGCTCAATATCAGTTCCCCAGTCATTGATGCGCTGTCTTCAGAGTTAGCCCGCCAGCGAAAGGGAACAGTGATGGTTTTTTTAAAACCTTTAAGCTGGAGAGTTCCCTTGGCCAAAAATAGCCCTTCGCCGCCGTAGCTAAATTCCTCGCTGGTGAATTGCGCCTGAGGAAAGTCAGAAATATTAAACCAGTCTATTGCGCCAATCGCTTCATTGAGATCACTGTTACCCAAGTCAGCACTAGTGATCGCAATATTCACTCTCAAGCTGTCTGGCTGACCCTGTGAATCAGTTTGATAGAGCGTTGAAAATTGTTTAAAGGCACCGTTAATGGGCATGCCTTCGTAGCTGGGTGCAAAGTATAAATGGCTATTGGTTGAGTCTGACTGCCAAATTGTTGCCGAAGCTGCGTGGCAACCCAATAAGCAAAATAAGCTGACCAAATATCTAATTGTTTTCACCCGTATATTCCTCGTTGGATACACCATTAAAACCACATTCGTTTAAGTGTATTGTCGCGCAGTGACAGATGATGACGGAGAGCTGCGCCTATATGCAAGATTAGAACGGCCAAAAGCACAAACACACTGATTTCATGGACTTCAGCGGCCAAAGATTTGAGTGCATCATCTGGGCCAACTAGTGCTGGCAGTGGGATTAGCCAGAATAATTTAATCGGTATATTGGCCGCAGATGAGGTTATCCAGCCAGAGATTGGCAGTAAAACCATCAGCCCGTAGAGCAGACAATGGGCTGCTTGGGCAAGATACTGCTGTATTAGGCTGGCGCCAACTGTTTCGGGAATAGTACCTTTTATCCGCCACAGTAAGCGCAGTATCAGCAGTAAAAACACCAGCATGCCAAGAGACTTGTGCCAGACAAAGATATCCATTTTTAGAGGCGATAGTTTTAAGCTCTCGGCATAGAAGCCCAACGGTATCTGCACAAATATAAGTAAAGCGGTTAGCCAGTGCAATGTTTTACTTAGCCAGCCCCAATGTTGTGAGGTGTTTCCAATGCCCATATCATTTCTCCTTTTATGGGTGATGCTGTTAGCCGATGACCCTATGCTCTATTTACCTGTCTGTTGTTCTTAGAATTGACCAAAGCTGTAATTCATGTCTCGGGTTGGTTGTGTTGTTCTGCTACTATCGCGGCCAATACAAAGGGAACCTGTATTTAATAACCATCCAATCAGTGCCCAAAAAAACAAGGTAAGACCATGATCGACAAGCAAACCCTCAACTGCGAGATTATCGACCTCAGTTATGACGGTCGAGGTATAGGGCGCATTAATGGCAAAACCTGTTTTATTGATGGCGCGCTGCCCACTGAAAAAGTGGCGTTTCGGCGCAACAATCAAAAGCGTAACTATGATGAAGGTCGCGCCACCGAGATTATTGCTGCCTCTGAGTACCGGGTGGAACCCAGCTGTAAACATTTCTCCCGATGTGGTGGCTGTAGTTTGCAACATCTTGATCATCGGCAACAACTTGAATTTAAGCAAAAGCAGCTATTATCGAATTTGCAGCGAGGCGGTCTGACGCCACAGCGAGTGCTGCCCGCTTTAAGTGCCCCTCAGTGGGGTTATAGGCGCAGAGCTAGGTTGGCGGTGCAGAGAGCTAAAGATGGCCGTTTTTTAATCGGTTTTCGCAATGCCGGCAGTCGGCGCATCGAGCCTATCACCGAATGTCCGGTGCTTAGCGAGCCACTGCCCGATGTAATTGCGATACTGCCACAGTGGTTGGAACTGTTTCCTGCAGCTATTCGCATATTTGAGGTTGAATTGGTATCGGCGGATAACAGCTTTGCCATTGCGGTGGAGGCGAGTCGCTTTCCTGCGGATGAGGAGCAGGAACTCATTATAGCCGGTCTGCAAAAGATGGGATTCGGCGCTAGTCAGCTGTGGTGGAAGACGGGCAAGCAGGCGCGGTTTAATCGCCTCGACTCAGGTACTGATCTTTTAAGCTTTTCGGTCAATCCGGATATTAACCTGATCTTTGAACCAGGTCAGTTTATTCAGGTGAATGGTGAGATTAATCGCCTAATGATTGCCCAGATGCTCGACTTGCTTCCGGACCGCTCTATTGCTGAAACAGGGACTGCGATAGATCTCTATTGCGGCACCGGCAACTTATCTCTGCCGTTGGCGCAGCGTTATGGCACTGTGATTGGCATCGAGGGGCTGCCGGAGCTGGTTAAGGGTGCAGAGGAAAATGCGCGCATAAACAATATCACCAATGCCGAGTTTGCAGTGGCAGATTTAAGCTGCTCTGCGGGTCTGACCAGTGCTTACAGCAGCAGAGATCCGGTTGAATTGGTGTTGCTGGATCCGCCGCGCAATGGTGCTGCAGGGGTTATGCCCTGGGTCGCCAAAACCAAGGCCAAGCAGATTATTTATATATCCTGTCATCCAGCGACAATGATTCGCGATGCGAATGTTTTGGCCGATGCGGGTTACAAGCTTGTGGCTGCCGGAGTAATGGATATGTTCCCCCACACCAGTCATATTGAAGCCATGGCGCTGTTTGAAAAATAAGCGCTTTATGCCGGCCCTAATGACTATAAATCTATGCTTTTTGGGGTGTAAGATTCGGCGCGTTTGAGGTAAACTTCTCGCCTGAAAATTCAATTCGTTTTAACGCTCAGGAAACCCCTAAATCATGTTTGATAAAGACCAGACAATTGCCAAGTTTGACGCCGAATTATGGCAGTCGATCCAGCAGGAAGATCAACGTCAAGAACAACATATTGAGTTAATTGCATCAGAGAACTACACCAGCCCAGCAGTGATGGAAGCTCAGGGTGGTAAGATGACCAATAAATATGCTGAAGGTTATCCGGGCAAGCGTTACTACGGCGGTTGCGAATATGTTGATGTGGCCGAGCAGTTGGCGATTGACCGACTGAAGAGCCTTTACGGCTCAGAATATGCCAATGTACAGCCCCACAGTGGTTCACAGGCTAACAGCGCGGTATTTTTGGCATTGATCAAAGGTGGTGATACGGTTCTGGGTATGAGTTTGGCGGATGGTGGCCACCTGACCCACGGTGCCAAGCCTAACTTCTCTGGCAAACTCTATAATCCTATTCAATATGGCTTGAATGCCGAGACAGGTCTGATTGATTATGACCAGGTCGAAGCCTTGGCCATTGAGCATAAACCAGCCATGATTATCGCTGGTTTCTCTGCCTACTCCGGTATTATGGACTGGGCGCGTTTCCGAGAAATTGCCGATAAGGTGGGCGCCTACCTGCTGGTTGATATGGCTCACGTCTCTGGGTTGGTTGCTGCAGGCGTTTATCCAAGCCCAGTTCCTCATGCCCATGTGGTGACATCTACCACTCATAAGACTCTGCGTGGACCTCGTGGCGGCATCATTCTGACCAACGACGAAGATATCGCCAAAAAGTGTAACTCTGCAGTTTTCCCTGGCAGCCAGGGTGGCCCTCTCTGTCACGTAATCGCGGCCAAGGCAGTCGCCTTTAAAGAAGCGGCTAGCGAAGAATTTGTTGTCTATCAAAAACAAGTAGTTGCCAATGCTCAGGCTATGGCTGCAACGTTTATGGAGCGCGGGTTCAGTATTGTTTCTAACGGTACTAAGAATCATCTAATGCTAGTAAGCCTGATTGGCAAAGAGTACACAGGTAAAGATGCTGATGCTGCTCTGGGTGAGGCGTTTATCACGGTAAACAAAAATGCCGTACCCAACGATCCCCGTTCGCCATTTGTCACCTCTGGCCTGCGCGTGGGTACACCAGCTATTACTACCCGTGGTTTTGGTTTGGACGAGACTGTGCAGCTTACCCATTGGATGTGTGATGTATTGGATAGTTTGGATGGAGATAACTCACAGCAAGTTATTGCCGATACCAAAGCCAAGGTTCTTGAAGTTTGTGGACGCTTTCCTGTTTACGGATAAGGCCTATCTAGCCAGTAATATCAAAGCCCTGTTTATGCGGGGCTTTTTTTTGTCTGCGTTTTTACCTAGGATGGTCCCTCGCTAACTAGGGTGTCAATATGAATAATCTGCCGGTAGAGGCTCGTTTGTCGGCCACTGTTGTGTTGGTGCGCGATACGGAGCAGGATATCGAAACGCTGCTGCTGCGTCGTAATCCCAAGCTGAAATTTGCTGCAGGTAGCTGGGTATTTCCTGGTGGCGCGGTTGATCAGTTTGAGTTAGATATGGCGCCCAGCCTGCATCAGGCGTTAGAGACTGCTGCGGTCAGAGAAGTACATGAGGAGTGCGGTGTTGTTGTGGCCAAGGAGTCGCTGGTTCATTTTTGCCATTGGACAACCCCTGAAAGTGAGAAAAAACGTTTCGCTACCTGGTTCTTTGTTGCCCGTGCGGACGATCCCAATGCCGAGATCATTATTGATAATGGCGAGATTCATGAATACCAATGGCTGCGCCCAGAACGGGCTTTAGCTCTCCATGCTGAGGGCGAACTTGCTCTTATGCCGCCGGCCTTTTTGACACTTTTACTGCTTAGCCACTATCAAACCGTAGAGTCAGCCTGTCTCGATTTGGCGCAGCGCGAGATTTATAATGTTACACCAAAATTATCAATGGCCAATGGCCAAGCGGTGGCAACCTACCCTGGCGATGTCGAGTATGAGACGGGTCAGGCGTCCTCTTCTGGCCCGCTACATCGCACCCTATTTACCGATGCGGGTATGAAATATATTCATTCCGGCGCAGACGTCTCTGAACCGCCAATGGATAGGCCGTAGCAAGGTTGTCACTGACCCATAAATCGGCCAAGATTTCGGGGCTTTAAAACTTTATCTTGTGGTAGAATGAGCGCCCAAAATTTCGATGCACTGATATGTATTGCCCCTTTTGTAATGCGGATGACACTAAGGTCATAGATTCACGTCTGGTAGCGGACGGTGGACAGGTTCGACGACGTCGCGAATGTGTTGAATGCAGTGAACGTTTTACCACCTATGAACTCGCCGAATTGGTAATGCCGCGGGTGATTAAAACCGATGGTAGCCGCGAACCATTTGATGAGAATAAATTGCGAGCCGGGTTGCAGCGCGCGCTGGAAAAGCGTCCTGTATCCATTGAGAAAATCGAAGTTGCGCTGTCCCAAATTAAACATTTTCTTCAGGTCACTGGTGAGCGAGAAGTGTCTTCGCGTATTGTCGGTGAGGCAGTTATGCGCCAGCTGCGCGAGTTAGACGAAGTTGCCTATGTGCGTTTTGCCTCGGTGTATCGCAGTTTCCAAGACCTCAGTGAATTCCAAGATGAGCTCAATCGATTAACTGAACTTAAATCTGCGCCGGCTGAAGACTAATGAGCTTCTCAGTCACTGATCGCGAGATGATGTCCGAGGCCCTTAAATTGGCCGCTCAGGGGCGCTTTACTACTTCTCCAAATCCAACTGTTGGCTGCGTGATTGTGGCTGATGGCAAGGTTATTGGTCAGGGCTATACCCGTCCTGCTGGGGGTAATCATGCGGAGATTGAGGCATTGCAGAGCGCTGGTGATGTCACCGGTGCAACTGCCTATGTCAGCCTAGAGCCATGCTCTCATCAGGGTAGAACTGGCCCCTGTGTCGATGCATTGATCACTGCTGGTATCGCTCGGGTGGTGATTGCCTGTGAGGACCCCAATCCCCAAGTTGCTGGATCTGGCATCAAGAAATTGCAGGATGCGGGTATTCAAGTCGACAGCGGCTTATTGGAAGATCAGGCTCGCGATATCAATAGAGGTTTTATTAAGCGTCAGGAGCAGGGCACGCCCTGGGTGCTAGTTAAAATGGCGGCCAGCCTTGATGGCCGCACCGCGATGGCCAGTGGCCAGAGCCAGTGGATTACCACGCCACCTGCACGCCAAGATGTGCAGCGACTGCGGGCGGCGAGTTGTGCAATTATTACGGGTATAGGCACACAATTAATGGACGATCCGTCCCTTACCGTGCGTATAACCAATGAAGACCTGGGGGTGCAAGATAGCCTCCAGCAGCCACTGCGGGTGGTTGTAGATAGCAAGTTACAGATGTCTACCACTGCACGCATGTTCGAGCAGCCGGGCGCGACACTGATTGCGACTCTTGAGGGTGAGAGCCAGCGCGAGAAATCAAAGGCACTTATTGAAGCTGGTGCCGAAGTGGTTTTTTTACCGGCTATGGCGGAGCATATTGATTTGCAGGCGTTGTTGGTTGCCTTGGCTGCTCGCGGTTGCAATCAGGTCATGGTTGAAGCTGGTGCCGGTTTGGCCGGGGCTTTCATTGCTGAAGGATTGCTTGATGAGCTGGTGTGCTATTGGGCACCCAAGTTGTTTGGTGATGATGCAAGGCCGATGTTTAATTTGCCGATAAGAACTATTGATGCTCACTTGGCACTATCGGTGAAGGATATGCGCATGATTGGTGAGGATATTAGGGTGACTCTGTATCCGGATAAGGATTATTGAAATCGCCAACAGGCTTTCATCTTGAGCATATTCAAGAATCAGTATTGAGAGCTGGTTTGGTAAGAGGGTTAAGAGTCAGGTGCATACTTCTGCGACACGCTGAAAGTACGTCCCTGTAGGCTCTGCGGCAGTATGCACCTAACTCTTAACAGCAAGTTTGGGCGCGTGTTTTTTGGTCGCAAGGGTTTAGGTCACCTCAACCGTTGCACCAAAATTTATTAAATATTTAGAAGGGCTTTAAAGAATGTTCACAGGAATTATCAGCGCCATTGGCGATATCGCAAGCCTCGAGGAGCGCGGTGGTGACGTACGTCTAACGATCCGCAGCGGCAACTTAAATCTGGCCGATGTTCAGCTTGGTGACAGCATTGCCTGCAATGGCGCCTGCTTAACCGCGGTAGAACTCACCGGCGAAGGCTTTGTTGCCGATGTATCAGTAGAGACATTAAATCTCACGACAATTGGCAACTGGCAGACTGGCAGTCGTATCAATATGGAAAAAGCCATGCAGGCTACCGATCGTTTTGGTGGCCATATTGTGTCTGGTCATGTTGATGGTATTGGCGAAGTGGTGGCGCTGGAGGAAGATGCGCGCTCTTGGCGTTTCCGTCTTCGAGCACCTCGCGAAATTGCTAAATACATTGCTCACAAAGGTTCAATCACAGTGGATGGAACCAGCCTAACGGTTAATATTGTCGAGGGTGCTGAGTTCGAACTGAATATTGTTCCCCATACAATGCAGCACACAGTAATGGGCGATTATAAGGTTGGCACCAAGGTCAATCTTGAAGTAGATCTGGTGGCTCGCTATCTAGAGCGATTGCTGCTGGGCGATAAGGCGGCTGATCAATAACGCAAGAATAAAGAATAAGAAATACATGGGAAGAGAAGAGAGCATGGTACTTAACACCGTAGAAGAATTACTCGAAGATATCCGCCAAGGCAAAATGGTTATCTTGATGGACGACGAAGATCGCGAGAATGAAGGTGATCTAGTGATGGCTGCGCCTATGGTGCGCCCTCAGGATATTAACTTTATGGCCACCTATGCCAGAGGTCTTATCTGTTTGACACTGAACGAACAGCGCTGCAAACAGCTGGCGCTGGGAATGATGGTTGAAGGCGACAGTAATAAGTCGAGCCACAGCACGCCGTTTACCCTGTCTATTGAAGCTGCCGAGGGCGTTACCACCGGCATTTCAGCTGCCGACCGCGCGCGCACAGTGCAGGCAGCAGTTGCCGGCAATGCTCGCCCAGAAGATATTGTTCAGCCTGGGCATATTTTTCCATTGAAAGCTCAGCCAGGTGGTGTGCTTAGCCGCGCAGGCCACACTGAAGCCGGATGTGATCTTGCCCGTATAGCCGGTTTTGAACCTGCCGCTGTGATCGTTGAAATTATGAATGAAGATGGCACCATGGCGCGCCGCGACGATTTAGAAATTTTTGCTGAAAAGCATGACCTCAAAATTGGCACCATTGCTGATTTGATTCACTACCGTCTGGTCACTGAGAAAACCACACAATGTATCAGCGAGCGTCAGGTGCAGACTCAGTTCGGTGAATTTACACTGAAGACCTACTTAGATAATGCGCGCAATGAAAAGCATTTTGCTCTGGTGATGGGTGATGTAACTGGTGGAGAAGCTGCTCTGGTGCGCGTGCATATCAATCGCTCTGCCCGAGACTTGCTGGCCCTGGAGTCCGATAAAGGCTACAACACCTGGTCATTCCATAAAGCAATGGAAGCCATCGCCAAAGAGGGTCGTGGCGCTCTGGTATTGCTCTACTACCCTGAGAGTGCAGAGGACATTGATCACAGTATTGAGCGTATTCTCAACCCCAACGGCAGCAAAACTCAGGCTGCAGGTGATGTGGTTTATCAGCAGGTTGGTACCGGCTCACAGATTCTGATGGATCTGGGTGTGCACAAAATGCGCCTTATGAGCGCGCCCTTTAAATTTACCGGCATCTCTGGCTTCGATCTTGAAGTTGTAGAATACGTCGATTGCGAATAGCTAGAAACGGGAATTAATAATGAGTGAATTTAGGCCTGAAGAAGGTAATTTTGACCTGGGTGATGTGCGTATTGCGGTTATCGCTGCGCGCTGGAACGCCGAAATTACCGATGGTTTGTTAGCTGGTGCCGTGCGCGCCCTAGCTCGCCATAATATCAGTGGTGATGCAGTAGAAGAATATCGCGTCCCCGGTGCTTTTGAGCTGCCGATAGCAGCGCAGCGCGCCGCCCGTACCGGCCGTTTTGATGCAGTTATTACTCTCGGTTGCGTTATTCGTGGCGATACCCCGCATTTTGACTATGTGTGTTCGGAAACAACGCGCGGTATTGGCGAAGTCGGTTTAAAGGAAAACTTGCCGGTTGCCTTTGGCTTGCTCACCACCGACAACTTACAGCAGTCGCTAGATCGCTCCGGCGATAATGAAGAGAACAAAGGTGAAGAAGCCGCCCTGACTATTTTGGAAATGCTCGCCGTGTTTAAGCAGATGCAGGGCGCCAACTAAATGTCTAAACCGAAAGAAAAACAAAAAGCACGCAGAATGTTGGTGCAGGCTCTGTACTCCTGGGATGTGGGTGGTACCGACCTAGTGACCATTGAGGCTGAATTTCATACCGACAATGATATGAGCAAGGTCGATAACGCGCTGTTCCACGCTATTTTATTTGGTGTGCCTAGAAACCTTACTGTCATAGATGCTGCCTATGAGCCCCATCTGGACCGTGAGAATAAACAGCTCGACCCTGTGTCGCGCGCGGTACTGCGCCTATCATGTTACGAGATGCTCTACAGCATTGATGTGCCCTATAAAGTCGTTATCAATGAAGGTGTAAACCTAGCCAAGACCTATGGTCCCACTGATGCCTACAAGTTTATTAACGGTGTTCTGGATAAGGTAGCCCTTGAAAAGCGTGCTGTCGAAGTAGCCGCGAACAGACGCGCCTAGTCGACTAAAACTTGCCAAGAGGATGTAGCTCTGTCGGAATTCACATCATCTCAACCCAGCGAATTCGAGCTTATCGCTACCTACTTTAAAGATCTTACGGGTCAGCAGGGGGTGGCTTTGGGTATTGGTGATGATGGGGCGCTGGTAAATCCTAGCACCAATACTCAGCTCGTTGTTGCCACTGATACCTTGGTGGAGTCGGTACATTTTCCTGCAGATGCCAGGGCCGAACAAATTGCAACTCGCGCACTTTGTGTAAACCTCAGTGATATGGCCGCCATGGGCGCAACGCCACGTTGGTTTACGCTGGCACTGACCCTAGAAAAAACAGATGTGCAGTGGCTATCGGGCTTTAGTCGAGGGCTCGCTGAGGTCGCAGAAGAGTTTGGTGTAGCATTGATTGGTGGCGATACCACCTCCGGCCCATTATCTATTTCACTGACCTTGCTTGGCGAGGTGCCTATTGGCGGTGCGTTGCAACGCAGTGGCGCTAGCCTCGGCGATAGCATCTATATCACTGGCACCTTGGGTGATGGAGCGGCGGGGCTTAATGTCATAGAAGAATGCGTCATAGAGGGTGATGTTCTAGATAGAGCTAATGAACGTTTGCGCGCAAGATTTTATCGGCCACAGCCTCAGGTGCAAGCGGGCCAAAAGCTGTTGGGATTTGCTAGTGCCTGTATCGATATATCTGATGGCTTAGTTGCTGACCTTGGACATATTTGTAAAGCCAGTGGTGTTAGTGCGAACCTAGTTTCTAAGCAGCTGCCGATACACCCGGAGGTGACCCAGAGATTTCCGCAACAGGCACTAAACTGGGCACTGGCAGGTGGCGATGACTACCAGCTGTGTTTTACTGTAGCAGAGTCTAATCGTGACAGGATTGATTATTTGATCCTACAGGGTGAATTGGATGCGACTATGATCGGTCAGATACAGCCAGCGCGAGAGGAAACATGTCTGGTGTTAGTTGATAATGTCGGCACAGAATTTAATAGAGGGTTCGATCACTTTGGACACTAACCCAGGTTTTTTACATCTAGTTCGCTCGCCAGTCTTATTATTGGCCTTTGGTTTTGGTAGTGGGCTGTCACCCAAGGCGCCAGGTACCATGGGCACCGTTGCGGCGATTCCAGTCTGGTATCTGCTAGTGCAGTTACCACCGCAAAGCTATGTACCGGTGGTGGCAATTTGCGCAATTATCGGTATTTTTATCTGTGGTTCAGCCGCGGATAAGCTGGGCGTTCATGACCATGGCGGTATTGTCTGGGATGAATTCGTGGGGTTTTGGATCACTATGGCCTTTTTACCCGCTAGTTACGTATCAGTACTGATCGGATTTATTCTTTTTCGGCTATTCGATATTTTTAAGCCTTGGCCCATTAGTTGGTTGGATAAAAATATTGGCGGCGGGCTGGGTATTATGCTCGACGATGTAGTGGCTGGGCTGGCCGCAGGTAGCATTTTTGTATTGCTGCAAAGTTTACATTTAGTGTAAAAATAGTTAGCAACGGTTGCAAAATATTCACACCCACTCTTTACTTTTAATATAGTATTTATATAATAAAAAAATTTAAATAGAGCTTTAGGCATCCGGAGTTCCTCAGTTGAAAGAGAAGTTAAAACCAGTCGCTATTGTAGCGCTATTTGTTTTTGTTGCCGTTGCTATGACGGCCTTGCGACCTGCTCCGGTCAAAATTAGTACGCCAGAAAATGCGATCGCGGTAAAAACACAGAAAGTTCAGGCCACGCAAGTCAGTCTGGCGGTTGAGTCTCAGGGTTCGGTATTGCCGCGCACTCGTACCTCGCTTATATCGGAAGTGTCTGGCGCTGTGCTGGAAGTCTCTCCTCAGTTTATTGTGGGTGGTAGATTTGAGCAGGGCGATACATTACTTAGGCTCGACCCCACCGACTACGAGGTGGCATTGCAGCGTGCTGAAGCTAGATTAATTAGTGTTAATGCACAGCTGACCTTTGAACAGGCACGCGCTACCCAAGCAAAAAAAGAATGGGCAATGACCGGGCGGCCTGCCTCTGAAGCACCTATTTTAGCGTTGCGCGAACCCTATCTTGCCGAAGCTCGCGCCAATGTGTTGCAGGCTGAAGCCGAGTTCAAACAGGCGCAACAAAAACTTCGCCGCACCACCATTAGAGCACCCTATACAGGCATCGTATCGGCCAAGTCGGTCGATGTTGGGCAGTACGTTACTGTGGGTACACCATTGGGTAACACCTTTGCTATCGATTTTGTAGAAGTAAGACTGCCGCTGACGGATAAAGATTTATCCATGATGGAGGATATTGGTTTTTTCTCTGCCTCAACCGCGCCAACCGTTATGTTAAGCGCTACGGTAGGGGGTGTTCAGGTGCAGTGGTCTGGCGCGTTGGTGCGTTCTGAAGGTGTGGTCAATGAACTCAATCGCTCACGATATGTGGTTGTGCAGGTCCAAGACCCCTACGGTGTTGGATCCAGCTTATCATCGCCCCCCCTTTTAGTGGGCACATTTGTGCGTGCTGTTCTAGCGGGCAAAAAATTGAATAATGTGTTTAAAGTACCCCGCCATGCCATGTTGGAGGGTAATAAAGTCGCCCTAGTTGACACCCAGTCACGCTTGCGTTTAACCCCAGTTGAAAGTAGCTTTGGCAATGACGAATTTTACTTTGTCAGTGCTGGCGTCAAAGAGGGAGATGAGTTAATTGTCAGTGCACTGGGCATACCCATTGATGGTATGAAAGTAAACCCGCGTAAAAAAACCGCTGACGGGGAAGCCAATAATGGACAATAAAACCTCAGGTCTTATTGCTTGGTTTGCAAAAAACCCCGTAGCAGCCAATTTAATTATGCTGTTTATCGTCGTTGCCGGTGGCATCTCTGTGTATAGCATTAGTAAAGAAATGTTTCCCCGCTCAGAAGTGCCGATGATACAGATCATTGCCCCCTATCCGGGTGCTGCGCCGGTGGAAGTTGAAAAGGGCGTTATTTTACCAATGGAATCTGCGCTTGAAGGGCTCAGGGGGATCAAGAAAATCTCCTCTAACGCGCAGCGCGACTCTGCTTCAATTACCTTGGAAGTTGAGGTTAATGAAGATGTTAATGAAGTGATGGTGCAGGTTGAGAATCGCATTGATGGTATTGTGAATTTTCCCGAAGATCTAGAAAAACCCACGGTGAAAAAATTCGATGTCCTTGGCTGGGTGATGGGAGTTTCTTTATCTGGCCCTATGAGTGATCGCCAGCGCAAGATTTTAGGGCAGCAGGTTTACGACGAATTAATGGTGCTGCCTGAGGTTAAGAAGGTCATGCTCTGGGGTGTCGATGACTATGAAATAGCCGTTGAGGTAAAAGAAGATCGCCTCAGAGAGTTTAATCTAACATTGGGCGAAGTGGCTCAGGTATTGCGTGCCTCCTCGCTGGATTTACCCGCGGGCATTATCCGTGCCGAAGCGGGCAATGTCTTGGTGCGTACCCAGGGTAAGGCGTACGTGGGTGATGAGTTTGCCAATATAGTATTGCTTAGTCAGGCCGATGGTACGCAAATACTACTTAGCGATGTGGCTGATATCAAAGACGGTTTTGTTGAGACTAATAATATTGTTCGATTTGATCGTGAAAAAGCGTTCAACCTTGGTATCTTTTCGCTAGAGGATCAAAATCTTCTCACCATCAGCGATTCTGTCAAACAGTATGTTGATCAAAAACAGACGACCTTACCAGACGGTTTAAAGATCAATTATTTTGCTGATGAGTCTTATCATCTGCGCGGCCGTCTCGATATGATGATCGAAAACCTTGCCATGGGTGCTATTTTGGTTGCCATTATACTGGGCCTGTTTCTTAATTTACGCGTGGCCTTCTGGGTTTTGTTAGGTATTCCGGTGAGCTTTTTGGGAGCCTTTTGGTTGATGCCGGTCAACCCCTACCCGGTAACAGTGAATGTACTCAGTCTATTTGCTTTTATTATGGTGCTGGGTATTGTGGTGGATGACGCTATTGTTATTGGCGAGAGTGTCTTCGATGAAGTTGAGGGAGACTACAAGAAAAAACTGGCCGGCGGTCTTAGTCCAAAGGCGTTGTATTTTGCCTCGGTGGAGACTGTGGTTGCAGGAGCGCAAAAAGTAGCAACACCCTCGACTATAGGTGTAATAACCACGATAGCAGCGTTTGCACCGATAGTGTTTGTTGGCGGTAGCTTCGCGGGTTTTCTTGACTCTATAAGTGTCGTCGTGTTTCTGTGCCTGACTTTTTCATTGATCGAATCCAAGTTAATTCTGCCCGCTCATCTGGTAGGTCTTCAATTTGGTGGCCCCAAGTCTGTTAACCCCGGTCTTATTGGGCGCTGGCAAAAAGCGGTAAATACGGGCTTAAACTATTTTATTGAAGATATTTTTCAGCCCAATTTAAAACGCATGATCCAAAATCGTTATTCGACATTAGCGGTTTTTCTCGGTTTATTAATTCTATCTTTTGCCACGTTGACTAGTGGTATTGCCCGCTTTGAATTTTTCCCCAGTGTCCCGGGCAATGACCTTCAGGCACAAATTATTATGCAAGATGGCACCTCGCAAGAGAGCCTTGATGAGACCATTCTCGAAGTCGAGTCAGCGATCTATAAAGTTGATGCCGATCATAGGCAACAGTATCCGGACAGTGCAGGTTTGGTAGAGCATGTGCAATTTAATACCCAAAATGATGTCGAGGTTACTTTCCGCGTGATGCTGACGCCGGCAGAATATCGCACCCTTAATGCGGTAGATATTGAAAAGCTGTGGCGTAAACAGGTAGGCCCACTGCCCAATGTCCGCAAGCAAAAGTATTATTCCTCACAGGGACCCTCCGGTGGCGCCAATATCGAGTTGACACTCTCTGGAGCAGATCCTGATGAGCTGACCAGAGCGGGCGCTGAGCTGCAGGAGAAATTGGCAGAATACAATGGTGTATTTGACGTATACAACAGTCAGGGTTCTGGTGGCCGAGAGGTATTAGTCAGTCTTAAGCCCTATGCAAGTCAAATTGGTGTCAGCCTTGCTGATGTGGCGCGTCAGGTTCGTCAGGCATTTTATGGTGAAGAGGTTCAGCGTATTCAGCGCGATACAGAAACGTTAAAAGTTATGGTGCGATATCCACTTGAGGAGCGTCGCTCCATCGCCACTTTAGAAAATATGCATATTCGCACCGCCAGTGGTCAAGCGATTGCTATAGGTGAAGTGGCAGATATTCGCCTGGGTCTTGGCCTTTCCGCAATTAAGCGTGTCGATCGCAAACGCACTGTGGCTATTACCGCTAACAATGACCCAGAGAGGGTCCAAACGGGCACTGTGATTGCCGATATAGAAAAGACGTTTATTCCCCAGCTCTTGGCTAAATATCCGACCGTTCAATTCGGGTTGGGTGGCGCTAGTGAAGAGCAGGGCGTGCTTATTCAGCGCATGTTTATGAGCTTTGCCGCATCATTATTTATTATTTATGGCCTGTTAGCGGTGCCTTTGCGCTCGTATGTGCAGCCATTGGTGATTATGTCGGTGATTCCATTTGGCTTTATCGGCGCGATTATCGGGCATATTATTTTTGATGTGTCGATAAATATGCTCTCGGTGTTTGGCCTTATTGCGCTGTCTGGTGTGGTGGTCAATGACAGCCTGATTTTGGTGGAATTTGCCAATCGGGCGCGAGCAGAAAATAGCTCGATCAACGAGGCTCTTTTGATCGCGGGTAAAAAGCGCTTTAGAGCGATTTTATTGACGACTCTCACAACATTTGTAGGCTTGCTGCCTATGCTATTTGAAACCAGTGTGCAGGCGCAGTTTGTGATTCCAATGGCGCTCTCCCTAAGTTTTGGCATTTTATTTGCGACAACTATTACCTTGATTATTGTACCCTGTTTGTATCGGGTGAGCTATGATCTGCGCGACTCCAAAAGGTTTGCCGAGCCAGTGTTGCAGGACAGTTTATAACACTAAAAAACCTGCATAAGACAGGTTGAGAGGCTACAATACCGGCCTATTTTTTTATCTTTGGAGTCAGTCTGGTGTTGCGTTTTATTGAATCCTCAAAGTTACCCACTCGCTGGGGTACCTTTGATATTCACGGCTTTGAGGATCCCTTTAAAGGCAAGGAACATATCGCCATCACCATGGGTGACTGCGCTGCTGATGAACCGCTGCTTATTAGAATTCACTCTGAATGCCTGACTGGCGACGCACTGGGCAGTATGCGCTGCGACTGTGGTGAGCAGCTACAAGAATCTATGAAACGTATATCTGAGTTAGGTCGCGGTGCGATTCTATATCTGCGTCAGGAAGGGCGTGGTATTGGCCTAGTGAATAAAATTCGCGCCTATAATCTGCAAGATCAGGGTGCTGATACCGTAGAGGCGAATGAGCGGCTGGGCTTTGGCGCGGATATGCGCGACTATTCTATCTGCGCGCCCATGCTAGAACATCTGGGGGCCAAGCAGGTTAGGTTGATGACCAATAACCCCCGTAAAATTAAAGCATTAAAAGAGTTGGGTATCGATGTGGTTGAACGCGAGCCTATTCAGGCAGATGCCAATCCGCACAATGTGCAGTATCTCTCCACTAAGGCCGGTAAATTAGGCCATATGTTTAAGGAACAGAAATGAGTTTGGCCAAGCGAATTATTCCCTGCCTCGATGTCGACAAGGGCCGTGTGGTCAAAGGTGTACAATTTATTGATATCCGCGATGCTGGAGACCCAGTAGAAGTTGCCCGCCGCTACAATGAGCAGGGCGCGGATGAAATTACCTTTCTTGATATTACCGCCAGCCACGAAGCCCGTGATACAACCTTACACACCGTTGAGCGCATGGCAGGGGAAGTATTTATTCCCTTAACTGTTGGTGGCGGTGTGCGTGAGTTGCAGGATATTCGCAACCTATTAAATGCTGGTGCCGATAAGGTCGCGATCAATTCCGCGGCTATCCATAATCCCGAATTTGTCCGTGAAGCGGCACAGCGCTTTGGCTCGCAATGTATTGTAGTGGCCATAGATGCCAAGCAGGTGAGGCAGGGCGACAATCCGGTCTGGGAAATATTTACCCACGGTGGTCGCAATCCCACTGGCATCAATGCCATTGAATGGGCTCAGAAAATGACAGCCTATGGAGCAGGTGAGATTTTGCTGACTAGTATGGATCGCGACGGTACCAAGAATGGGTTTGACCTAGATCTAACATCACGTATCAGTGATGCGGTTCATGTGCCTGTTATCGCGTCCGGTGGCGTAGGCAATCTGCAGCATCTGGTCGATGGTATTGTAGAAGGCAAGGCCGATGCGGTATTGGCGGCGAGTATTTTTCACTTTGGTGAGCATACGGTGCCTGAGGCCAAGCAATATATGGCTGAACGCGGAGTCAATGTCCGTCTCTAATCATACCTCTTGTTTGTTGTATGCCAGATTATTGTAGATTCTTCGTATCTCAGGGTGACTTATGGCCGGGGTGACTTTTCTTTTTTAAGAGGTAAAAAAAACCACACTTGCGTGCGGTTTAAAAGGTACTTCTGTCTTACTTAAGGGAATTTTCGATGTCCTGCAGTCTAGGGCTACATAGGATTGATCCGCAACCAAGGTTTCATCAGGAACCCCAGAGGATTAGATAACTTAATCGGTGCAGCTAGGGCCGATAAACAAATACATTCCCCATTTTGCGCGCCCATTGGCTGGTGTACATCACCAGGCTGACGCAGCAAAAAGTCCCCTTCGCGGTAGACCGCACGCTCATCGGAGAAGCTGCCTTTTAATACAACGGTGTACTCCAAACCATTATGATCGTGCTTAGGGGTTTTACCGCCAGCGCAAATCTTTTGCAGAGCAACTTCATAAGCTTTCTGACCGGTCTTAAGGCGCGCTATGTCCACCGATGCCGTGAGGCGCTTCCAAGTCAGAGTTGTTGCAGAATCGGAAATCAGTTTGCTCACTGGAAATGGAAAGCTGGAACTAACGGGCTGCTCGGCCTTTGGCACTTTAACCGGTTGTTCTTGATCAATTGCTGCCATGACAGAGTCTAAAACACTGTCGTCAACAGGCTCGGGTGTGCCTTCAGCCATCAACTGAGCACCAACTTCATTAAGGCTTAATAGTTCGGCACGACACTGCTCGCAGAAATGTAGGTGAGCGGACACGCATATTGAAGCCGCGGTATCCAGTGTGCCTGCTGCAAATTCCACCAGCATGGCGTGGTCTGGGTGATAATTTAATTTAGTGGTCATGGATAAGTTCATCCTGCAGCTCTGGTGCTACCAAAATCTGCATTTTTTGAAGTGCCAAACGCACTCGTGATTTAACGGTACCCAGAGGCAACCCAAGTTCATTGGAGGCCTCGGCATGTGACTTTCCTTCAAGGTAGACCTTGCGAAGGATTTCATCTTGTTCTTTGGGCAGTTGGGCCAGAGACGCTTTTACCTTGTCTTCACTGCGCTTTTGACGCAGAAGAGAAACAGGTGTTTCCTCGTCGGGCTCATGCCAAAAATCTTCATTTTCCAGCGGCAGATGCTGGGTATTACTCTTACGACGCAACATATCGATACGACAGTTACGTGCCACAGTGTAGATCCAAGTCGTAGCAGAGGCCTTTTCTGGATTGTAGCCAGCCGCTTTCTGCCATACCTTGATCATCACTTCCTGCACTAGATCCTCACTGAGACCAGGAAACCATCCTTCGTGACGGCTGGCCTGAGCAAAGCTTTTTACTAAGGGAGCAAAATGTTTAAAAAGTGAAGCAAAAGCCTGACGGTCGCGAGTCTCACCCACGGCAACGAGCAGCAGACTCCACTGGTCTGAGCGCTTTCCCGCTAGGTTTAACACGGCAACGCGACTATTTTTCTCTGTGTGTTTCTCCACGATCTCTTCTTTTTTGGACAACATGCCTACACTTCTATTTGCTACCTTACCACCTTTACGGAGTTAAAAAGACTTTGGATCATCCTTTTGTTCCTGCAAATGATCTTTAAAAGCGCCAGTAACACTGTATTATCGAGACTAAAATAATAATAATAAGGCTATTGTGAGAAAACTACCGCCACTAAACGCTCTAAGGACTTTTGAAGCCGCTGCCCGCCTGACTAGCTTTACTGAGGCAGCCTCGGAGCTCTGTGTCACTCATGGTGCGGTAAGCCAGCAGATTCGGACTCTAGAGGACTATTTTGGTCGCCCATTATTTACTCGCTCCCATGGCAAAGTATTTCTTAATAACGCGGGCACTGAGTTACTACCGGTTATCACTGACAGCCTAGATCGTATTGAAAGAATTAGCGCTCGACTAGCACCTGATCGCAATAGTGAGATTTTAACCGTCAGTATTACGACCTCTTTCGCCTCTCATTGGCTGATCCCCCGCCTGCCTGATTTTCAGCAGAATCATCCGGACATTCACGTGCATCTGGCACCCTCACCCGCTTTTCCAGCTAATTTGGGTGATGGAGTAGATGTGGCGATTCGCTGGGGTATCACCACTGTTGATGGTATCGAGATGGAAAAGCTTATCGATGTAGATACCTTCGCCGCCTGCTCACCGTCGTTGATCAGCGGCGGCCGGCCATTGCGGCAGCCCCAGGATTTACTTAATCACTCGTTGATACATGACGATGATGGACAGGCATGGCAGGCGTTGCTAGCTGAGGTAGGGGTAGTTTATCCCGAGCAGAGTCGAGGCCTGTTCTATGCCGACTCAGGCCTTGCTTTACAGGTCGCTGTTGAGGGTGGAGGAGTGATCGTGGCTGGCAGCATATTGGCCGCCAATGATCTGGCCGCTGGCCGTTTGGTTATCCCATTTGACTGTATTATTCCTCATCGCAAAGCCTACAATTTTTACTATCCCAAGCAGTCAGCTGATCAGCGTAAAATATCGCTATTTCGTGACTGGATTCATCAGCAGGCAACTATTTTTACCCATAAACCCGTAGATTACAGCGGTTATATGGTTTGAGCTGACTGAGCCTTGTGTGGGTTTCTCTCTCACTTTTCTCGATCAAGAAAGCGGCGTTGTATTTCTATTACTCTGTTAGATTATCTAACAGAGTAAGGTAAAAAAACTGCATTGTTTTGTGTTTATGGGCAGCAGTAAGCTAGATCGATTATTTACTGATGACTCTAGCCTTATGTTACAGCACCAAACCCGTATTTTTCATCGTCTGATCAACGGGCAGTTACCCACTGCAGTCCGCGGTGATGGTCCTTATATCGTCGACCAGGGTGGCAATCGCTACTTGGATGCCTGTGGTGGCGCTGCGGTGTCCTGTCTAGGACATTCCCATACCAGAGTGATTGACTCGATCAAGCAGCAGCTTGATCGCATAGCCTTTGCGCATACCGGTTTTTTTACCTCAGAGCCCAGCGAAGAGCTGGCCGAATTTCTGGTGCAGCGTGCTCCCGAGGGTATCGAGCATGTGTATTTTGTCTCAGGTGGTTCTGAGGCAGTTGAGGCGGCACTAAAAATGGCGCGACAGTATTTTCTTGAATCCGGTGAGCCGCAGCGGCAGAAATTTATAGCTCGGCGCCAGAGTTACCACGGTAACACCCTGGGCGCATTGGCGGTGAGTGGTAATCAGTGGCGCCGCAAGCAGTTCGAACCAATCCTTATTGATGCTGAACATATCAGCCCCTGTTACCAGTACCGCGATCAAAAAGAGAGTGAGTCAGAGCAGGATTATGGTCTGCGTGTTGCCAATGAACTGGATGAAAAAATTCAGGAAATGGGAGCAGAAAACGTTATCGCATTTATCGCTGAGCCTATTGTGGGGGCCACCGGTGGTGTTTTGGTACCGGTGCCCGGTTACTTTAAGCGTATCCGTGAGATCTGTGACCGCCATGGCATTTTGCTAATTCTCGATGAGGTGATGTGCGGCATGGGCCGGACTGGCTCTTTATTTGCCTGTGAGCAAGAGGGCGTTCGCCCGGATATTATCACCATCGCCAAGGGGTTGGCAGCCGGTTATCAGCCAGTTGGCGCTACGCTTTGTTCCTCTGAAATCTATAACAGGTTCCGCGATGGCTCTGGCCTATTTCAACATGGCCACACCTATATAGGCCATGCTACAGCCTGTGCCGCTGCGCTGGCTGTGCAGCAAGTCATTGAGGCTGACGGGCTGCTAGAGAATATCAATACTATGGGTGATGTCTTAGATCAGTCTCTGCGTCAGCGCTTTGCCGATCATTCTTTTATTGGCGATATTCGCGGGCGTGGATTATTTCGCGGGCTAGAACTGGTCGCCGACCGAGAGAGCAAGGCACCTTTGCCGCATACACTGGCTATACATTCGTCAATAAAACGCCATGCCATGGCGCGTGGTCTCGCCTGCTACCCGGGCGGAGGCACCATTGACGGATTAAAGGGCAATCATATTTTGTTGGCACCCCCTTATATTATTGATCGCAGCCATGTTGCAGAAATCACCGAAAAGTTAGGCGATGCAGTCGACGCGGCACTCTGTGATGCGGGAGTCATGGCGTGATCCATCACAACCCAATGATGATTGCTGTTGCGCCCAATGGTGCTCGCAAGCAAAAGACCGACCACAGCAGCTTGCCAGTTACGGCATCGGAGTTGGCTGATAGCGCCGTTGAATGTCGCGATGCCGGTGCCTGCATGATTCACCTGCACGTGCGAGATGGGCAGGGAGGGCACTCGCTTGATGTTAATGCTTACAGAGCTGCAACAACTGCGGTACGCAATGCAGTGGGTGACGACATGATTATTCAGATCACTACAGAGGCAGTGGGGATTTATAGCATTGATCAGCAAATTCAGACGGTACAGGAATTAAAGCCAGAGGCAGTATCACTGGCGGTGCGTGAACTCTGCCCTCGAGCGGAGGATGAGATCAAGGCGGCAAGCTTTTTTGCCTGGCTGCAACAAGAGCGAGTGGCTGCGCAATATATTCTTTACTCAGCGGCAGATGTAGAGCGATTTGATGCGTTGCGTAAGCGCGGAGCTATTCCTGGCGACAATGTGTCGGTCCTCTATGTGCTGGGTCGCTATAGCGAAGGTGGTGCATCATCGGCAGTGGAACTGCTGCCCATGCTGGCAGCAGCAGATACTGCGGTAATTTGGTCGGTGTGCGCCTTTGGGGCGACAGAAGCCAGTTGCATGTTGGTGGCGGCCGGTCTGGGTGGTCATGCTCGAGTGGGGTTTGAAAATAATATGCAGCTAATAAACGGAGATACCGCGGCAAATAATGGTGTATTAGTCACTCAGGTTCAAGAGAGTATTGGACGTATGGGACGTCGGATTGCCTCAGCTGATGAAGCGCGGCTGGTTCTAGGCATGCAGTAAATTGAAAATTACCAGAGATCAAAAGTAGTAAAAATGAAAAGCAGTAAAGATAAAAGTAGAAAAAGTGAAGGGGGGGCGAAGGCTTTTGATTCGCCGATTATAAAAAAGCCGTGATGTTGGCGGCAATGTAAAAAGAAAGTAATAAAAATAAACTATTAGGAGAGAAATATGACTTATTTAAAGAAAGTCTCAATATTGGCGGTGGCAATCTCAGGTGCTATTGCATCTGCGCAACCAGCGTTTGCTCAAGGTGGGGAAACCGCTGCATTAGAAGAAGTAGTTGTAATGGGCAGCAGAAGTAACAAGGCGCGTTCAGCGACCGATTCAACAGTACCTGTAGATGTGTTTTCCGAAGCGGAGCTAAGCGCTTTTGGTAACCAGGCAGATATTACTGATACTTTAAAAGCATTGGTGCCATCGTACACAGCAACGCCTGCAACGGGGGATGGTAGTGCCTTTATTCGTCCTACGTCACTGCGTGGCATGGCACCTGATCAAGCGTTGGTATTGGTTAACGGTAAGCGTCGTCACCGTTCAGCACTGGTTCAGTTCTTTGCACCTGCGGCTGGTAACGGTGCCCATGGTGTTGATGTGGCTATGATTCCAAGCATCGCATTGAAAAACATTGAAGTGCTCCGTGACGGTGCTGCGGCACAGTACGGATCTGACGCCATCGCTGGTGTAATGAACCTGCAGCTAAAGGACGCCTCTGAAGGCGGACAGATTCAGGTGCAGTATGGCGAGTTCTTCGAAGGCGAGCAGTCCACTCGAGTTTCTGCCAATGGTGGTTTTGCTCTGGGTGATGATGGCTTCTTGAATATTAGTTTCGAAAGTATTGATAACGATGCACTTTCACGCGGTATTCAGCGTCCTGTAGGTCAGGGTCTAATCGATGCTGGCGTGACCGGTGTTGGTGCTGATTCACCTTTCGGCGATGCACCATTTGTACAGACCTGGGGTCGTCCTGAAACTAGCGGTGATCGCCTGTTCTTCAACTCTGGTTTTGATTTGGGTAATGGCAACGAGGCCTATGTTCACGGTGGCTATGCCGAGACTGACGGTCGTTATCGTTTCTTCTATCGCGCTGGTTATGACAGTGACTGCTCTACGGCTCACAGCACCATTGCAGCGCTCTGTCAGGATACTGACTGGGTAGCTGGTACGCTGCGCCAAGGTTATACACCTTTCCTAGACGGTGCTCAAAAAGATATGTCATTGGTTGCCGGTATCAAAGGTGAAATGGCGAATGGTATTTCCTATGATATGAGTGTGGGTACTGGTTCTAACGAACTGCGCTACACATTAAATAACACCACGGCGCCAAATCTGGGTGTAGCTGCTGACGGCAGCTTCCAGCGCGATTTTAATATGGGTGGTTATGATCAAGAAGAAACCAATATTAATGCTGACTTCAGCAAAGCATTAAGTGCCAATATAAATCTGGCCTTTGGTGCAGAATGGCGTGAAGAGACATTTACTACTATCTCTGGTGAGCAGGCTGCTATCGATGGTAATACTAGTGGTATGAGCACGGCTCAGCCTGAAGCTGCCGGTGAGTTCTCGCGTGACAATATCGCTCTTTATGCAGATTTAGAGCACGATGTTAGTGATGATCTATTATTGCAATATGCATTGCGCTATGAGGACTTCTCTGATTTCGGCAGCACAGTCAATGGTAAGATTGCCGGTCGTTACACGGTTAGCGATTCACTGACTCTGCGTGGTTCCATGTCTACAGGCTTCCATGCCCCGACTCCCGGTCAGGCTAATGTAAGTACTGTGATTACTACGTTCGATGGTACTTCTGGCTTGCAGGTTGAAGAAGGTCTGGTGCCATCAACCAGTGCCGCAGCAGTTGCAGTTGGTGGCGCGGCATTAAAAGAGGAAGAGTCCTTCAATATGAGCATTGGTTTTACCTCTGCCCTATCTGATAACACCCAGCTAACATTCGATATGTACAAGGTTGAAGTCGATGATCGAATCTACCGCACTGGTGATATCGATAATGGTAATGGTGGCTCAATCTCTTTCTATACCAATGCTATGGATGTAGAGCACCAAGGCTTTGATCTAGTCTTATCGTCAACATTCGAGCTTGTGCCTGGTATGGAAACAATGGCTAGCTTGGCCTTTAACCATAATACTATCGAAGTCACTGGCCAAAAGACTATCAATGGCGTCACGCCTGTTAGCGATTCATTGGTTGAAGATATTGAGAACAACTATCCCGAGAATCGTTGGGTTCTTAATACCATGACTAATATCAATGATGACTGGAGCCTCATGGCTCGCCTGAACTTCTATGGCGAACATTATGATGAGCGTGGCACTATAGGTGCAGAAAGTGATCCATCAGCCCAAATTGATAGCATTATCTACTTGGATATAGAACTGGGTTATGATGTCAGCGAAAATCTGCGAATCACTGCTGGTGGCTCTAATATCCTCGATGAATATGTCGATGAAATTGGCCCACCCAATGACAACCGTATGAGTGTGGGACTGCAATACCCACGTCGCACCGCGGCTAACTACGAAGGTGGTTCCTGGTACCTAAGAGCTAACTACAGCTTCTAATTAAATAAATAGAAATAGCTGAGTGGGCTTATAAAAATCTAGCAGTAGGGTAATAGGATTACATTATGAGTCTAACTCAGCGAATCGTTGTAGCAATGCTAATGGGCCTCCTTGTGGGGGCCCTTCTTAATTTTATCTCTAGCGGCAATATGCTGCCGGTAGCGATGCAAAGTTGGCTGGATATGTATCTAGTCGACGGTTTGTTTGACACAATTGGACAGATATTCGTTCGCTCATTAAAGCTTCTTGTCGTTCCACTGGTCTTTGTCTCGCTAATTTGTGGTGTCTCCTCGCTGGGTAATAACTCGCGTATGGGTGCGGTGGCAACCAAAACGGTGGCCCTGTATATGACTACCACCGCCATAGCAATCGCGCTGGCTATTATGGTGGCTGTGATCGTTCAGCCTGGCGTGGGTATCGATCTGGCCATGGCGACCGAATTTGTTGCCAAAGAAGCACCGCCTTTAAAGACCACCATTATTAATATTTTCCCCAGTAACCCAGTTCAGTCAATGGCCAATGGCAGCATACTCCAGGTTATTGTGTTCTCACTGTTGATGGGTCTGGCCATTTCCAAAAGTGGCGAAAAAGGAGCGCGTATCAGTGAGTTTTTTAATGGCATGAATGAAGTCATTATGAAAATGGTTATGATCCTGATGAAGCTAGCGCCCTATGGTATTTTCTGCCTGCTTGCCAAGCTATTTTCAGATGTGGGTATTGGCATGATTCTCAATCTTGCTAAATACTTTTTTACCGTGCTATTTGTGCTGTTACTGCATAGCCTCGGTGTCTATTCATTAATTTTTAAGTTTTTCACTGGCCTCAGTGTAAAGACTTTTTTAAGCAAAATGCGTTCAGCGCTGGCGCTCGCGTTTAGTACAGCCTCTAGTGGTGCAACTATGCCGGTGACACTGCGCACCGTAGAGCAGCGTCTGGGTGTCAACAATAGCGTAGCCTCCTTTACAGTGCCCCTTGGTGCGACCATTAATATGGATGGCACTGCGATTATGCAGGGCGTGGCTACCGTATTTATCGCACAGGCCTACAATATTGGGCTTGGCCTCGATGGTTATCTAACCGTTGTACTTACGGCCACACTTGCCTCTATAGGCACTGCCGCAGTGCCTGGTGTGGGTCTGGTAATGCTGGTGATGGTACTAAATCAGGTAGGCCTTCCTGTCGAAGGTATTGGCCTTATTATTGGTGTTGATCGTCTATTGGATATGACTCGTACAGCGACCAATGTAACTGGCGATGCCATGGTTACCACGGTGGTGGCCAATAGTGAAGATTTTCTTGATCGCACTGTATTTAATGACCCTGAGGCTGGGGTTATTAGAGAGGTCTAATTGTTTGCGGTGAAAGCTCCACCTCAGAGGTGGAGCTCTCTGTTTATAGGTCTTCTGCCTAACAATAATCAAAAACAGCATCCACCTTAATACTATTTGCATAACCCCCTTTTTTGTTTGACCACTGGCGTTGATTTAACGCTGCCGAGTTTGAAGCCCCAACAATTATTGCGTAGAGCCCATCAGACGCTAAAATATCGACTCTATTAATAGGTTTGCACAGTTACATGAAAAATCGGACCCAAGGAAATAAAAAATGATAGTTGAGTTTTACAAGCAGCATATCTCTGAAAAAAGCGTCCGCTTTCAGGCAATTTTAGAAGCCACTGGCTATCAAAGTATTGTGATTGGATCCGGTGAAACCAAAATGCAATTTCAAGATGATATGGCTTATCCGTTTAAGGCTAACCCTTACTTTCGCGAATGGGTGCCTCTAGCGACGAGAGCAGGTTGTTATCTGGAACTCAACAAAGGTGCCAGTAAGCCCAGATTATTTTTACTGACAGTGGAAGATATTTGGCATACAGCACCAGAAAGTTTGCCTGCAGGTTTTGATCAGGCTTTTGATATAAGTGAATATGCCGATATCGATGAGCTCAAAAAAACTCTCGCTGGCAAGAACACAGTATGTATTAATGAAGTCAATACGCTAGAGGCAGCCACTGAAGACTGGAATCCGCAGGCCGTTTTACATCAAATTGATTATCAGCGTCGGGGTAAAACGGCTTATGAACAGGCGTGCGTGCGCGAAGCCAATCGTCGCGCTGTACCTGCTCATCGTGCAGCCCAACAGGCGTTTATGGCCGGTGCCTCTGAGGTACAGATTGCTGCCGCCTATCTGGCCGCCTGTGATTGCCGCGAGAGTGAAATGCCCTATGGGATTATTGCAGGGGTCAATGAGCACGCCGCAGTATTACATCATCACAACTTATTTAAACAGCCACAGACACCGCGCAGTTTTTTGATTGATGCGGGGGTCGAGGTCAATGGCTATGCCTCGGACATTACCCGTACCTATGCCTATGATTCTGGCAGTGATTTTGCGGCCATGATTGAGCTGATGAATAAGAAGCAGCTTGAACTCTGTGCCGAGGGTGGCATAGGTAAAAGTCCGGTGGATATTCATATGCTATCCCAGCATAAGATTGCTGAGGTGCTGATTGATTTTGGTGTACTCAATATGTCAGCGGAAGAAGCGGTGGCCAATGATATTGCAGCTTCTTTTTATCCCCATGGGTTAGGTCATCATCTGGGTTGTAATGTGCATGATAAGGGGAGCCAGCTGGCTAATGCGCAGGGCGATATTCTGCCGCCCCCAGAGAAATACCCAAAACTTCGTTCAGGGTCACCGATGGTTGCCAATCAGATTCATACAGTGGAGCCGGGGTTGTATTTTATTCCGGCCTATCTTGAAAAGCTTAAAGCGGGTGAGCATGCTTATTTAATTAACTGGTCGCGGGTTGATGAGTTTTTGCCCTATGGCGGCATTCGTATTGAAGATAATATTATTGTGCATGCCGATGGATCTTTGGAGAACCTGACTCGTGACGCCTTTGCGACTATAAATTAATGCAGAAATTATAGATTTTCACCAATGGTCGAGCCGTTGATAAAGTTTATTTCGATGCTCTTATATTGCTATAAATGGCGAGATTTTTACGGCAGATAATGTTGTCAAGAATCGCGCCGAACATCGTTTTGAATCAACGCTTTAATTGAGATTTTTATAGTCCCCGCTGCCATTCCTCGCGCAGTGGGATGATGCCCGGTTGATTAATTGCAGTATCTACAATCGATAATAACTTATCTTTGTCTTTACCCAATACGCCTTTGAGTACTAGGTAGTTCGAGGCATGGTCACTTCTAAAAATGGTTTTATCCAGTTGCAGATGACTTAGCAAGGTTTGCATTTCACGAAATAATTCTAGTTTTCCTAACTTGCGCCAGCGACCTTCAAATGCCTCTTCGAAGCGCTCGCTACCAGTCGGAAATTCTACTACCAATGTGCTCAGATAATCAGGTTGAGCTGCATTCATTAACCTGGCGGAATTGAGTGCATGCTGCTGGCTGAGTTCGGGTCCACCCAAGCCATTTAAAATCATCACCGAACTTTTCATCCCCGCCTGTTTTATTTTTGTCAGCGCGATTAAAGATGAGTCATAGTCCTCCCCTTTATTGACTAGCCTTAGTACTTCATTGTCGCCACTTTCACAGCCTACGTACATCAGGTTAAGGCCCAGGTCATAAAGATCCTGCAACTCCTCAACAGATTTCTTTTTCAAGTTGCGGGGCAGGCAATAGGAAGAGACACGCTGCACATCTGGATAGTATTTATTGATCATCTGTAGAATATCAACCAGCCGACGTGTGCTTAACGTCATCGCGTCGCCATCGGCGAGAAATATACGCTTCGCGGGATAGCCCGCTTTAGTCAGGCTGCGCAGTTCTTGTTCAATGGTTTCTATAGGCTTGGGGCTAAAGCGTTTTTGCTTATCTGTATACATTTCGCAAAACGTACACCTGTTGTATGAGCAGCCATTAGTCACTTGCAAAATTAGCGATCGCGCTTCGCTGGGAGGCCGAAATACCGGTTGAATATAATCGAGAGGATACATATTTTTTATCTATTGAGTAGGGTTGCTGTGCGACCTTACTGTATCTGTAGCCTAAGTCGCGCAGCAAAAAAAATCGCGTAGTTCGCCTTCTTCAATGCCTGCAGGGCAAAATAATGTGGCGCCTACTTCTTTCGTAAGGCGCTCATCTGGTGCCGAATAAACTAAAATCTATATTGGTCTTAGTACTGTGATTCGGGAAGCCTTACCAGCATCCCATCCATAGCTGCCGTGACTTTAACCTGGCAACTTAGGCGGCTGGTTTCTTCTCTGGTATCTAGGAACTCTAATAGCTCATCTTCTTCCTTATCGGCAGTACCTGTGACTTCTACCCATTGTGGATCAATCATGCAGTGGCAGGTGCAGCATACGCAGCAACCGCCGCAGTCGGCGACTATGCCCTCTATCAAATTATCCATTGCGCCCTGCATCAGGCTGACGCCTTCTGCAACTTCAACGCTGTGTTCTGTGCCGTCAAATTCGATGTAATTTATTACTGGCATTGAGTGCTCCGTTTTTATTTAAGTAGTAGTGATTTTAGCTCATTATTTTCATCGGCTAGAGCGGCCGGATCGCAATCTTCGCTTTGCAAAATAAGTTTTTTCGCCAGCATAAAGTCTTTAGGTCGGTTGATACAGTCGGCGGCCAGTATTTTATTGTTGGCTGTATAAAATACGCTAAAGCTGCGGCTATTATCGATATCACCGCGCACGACTGCCTCTGTATAACCGTGATTCATCCCGGCGATTTGCAGCTTCACATCGAATTGGTCTGACCAGAACCAGGGTAGTTCAGCGTAGGGCTTTTCGATACCGCAGAGACTTGCCGCTGCCGCCTTGGCCTGTTCTGTTGCATTGGGGACAGACTCTAGGCGCAGATTGCGGTTTAAAATTGGGTTGGGATGATTGGTGCAATCCCCTGCGGCGACTATATCCGAATGGCTGGTTTGAGCGAGTTCGTCAACCAGAATCCCATTGTCGACAGTTAATCCCGCGTCACTGGCAAGTTCAGTGTTGGCGATAACACCAATGCCAATAATCGCCATATCAGCATCTATGGCAGTGCCGTCGGCACAGATCACTTGATTTAATGTCTGCTCACCCACCAACTCGGCGGCTTGAGTATTAAGGCGTATATCAATACCTTCTTCTGTGTGCAGGCGCAGATAGAATGCAGAGACCTGCGGAGATGCTACCCTTTTAAGCAGACGTGATTCGGTTTCGAGTATGGTCACTTTGACGCCGAGTTTGTTTAGCGAGGCAGCGGTCTCTAAACCAATATAACCACCGCCAATAATCACCGCATTTTTGGCCGCGGCGGACGAGACTTGAATGCCCTTCACATCATCCATGGTGCGCAGGTAATGTATCGCGTTTAGGTCAGCACCGGGAATGGGCAGTGGTCGCGCCCGTGCACCAGTGCACAGGGCTAGTTTGTCAAAGTTGAGGGTTTCGCCGCTGTCCAGATGAACCTGTTTGTTATCAGTATCGATCGCGGTCACTGTGGTGCTCAATTTAAATGTGACGTCGAGCTTTTCATAAGCTGCGGGTGCTCGCAGTGCCAGCTGCTCATCTGCAATGGTATTGGCCAAGTAGCCTTTAGAGAGAGGCGGTCGTTTGTAGGGTAGATGAGCTTCATCGCTGATAACAGTGATGCTGCCTTCCCAGCCATTTTGGCGCAGACTAATGATTAATTGCACGGCGGCATGGCTTGCGCCTACAACGATGCATTGGGAGCTGGCATTCATATGTGCAGTCTCTTTAATGGGCTATGGCATGATCTATCTAAAGCGGTGACCTGTATTTTAGTCTAAAATACTCGAATTCCACTATCTTCTAGTCATTTTTTTTATTCATAGCGACAATTTTCTATGCAACCCCCCAAGCAGTCTTTTTCGAGCGAGTCATCATCGACCTTTGGTATTGGTATTGATTTCGGTACCAGTAATAGTGCCGCGGCAGTGTTTGATGGCGAGCAGGTAATGCTGGTAAAACTCGCTGAGCACAGCGCTATTATGCCGTCAGCCAACTATGTGGATAGGGACTTCGTGACCTCCACTGGGCAGAAAGCGATCGATGACTATATCAAGGGCAATCAGGGCAGAAAGGTCGAGTTGAGTGTTGAGGTTTTAGGGGAAGCCAGAACCAGTGCTGGGAGTGCCGATGGCCCAGCCGGAGAGGGTGAGACCAGCAAGGTCTATGGTCAGGCATTTAATGATTCGGGACTGCCCGGACGTCTGTTTCGAGGTACCAAGCGTTTATTGGGTAATTCAGATAGCGGGCGTACGATGATTTTTGATCGCGCTTTTCGTTTGGTTGCTTTGGTAACGCCAATATTGGTTGGCATTCGCAAGGCACTACAGCACAGACTAGAAGATACGTCTCATGCCTGTATTGGTCATCCGGTAAATTTTGAAGGTCTGGAGCAGGGGCGCAATAATATTGCCCTTGAGCGTCTTAGCGAATCCTATGGTCATGCCGGTATTACTCAGCAGTCGTTCTGTCCTGAACCAACCGCAGCGGCGATTAGTTATTTATATAACCATCCTGAAAATGAGGATCAGCGGGTATTGACCGTCGACTTTGGTGGCGGCACATTGGACTTCAGTATTCTTAGTCGCACTGGTGATTCATTTAAGGTGGAGGCGACACATGGTATTGCGCTGGGTGGCGATAAAATTGATCAGACTATTTTTCGCGAGCTGGTTTTTCCTCTGTTAGGGAAGGGAGAGCGCTGGAGCCGGGTTGTCGATGGCGCCGAAGTAGATACATTTTTCCCCTTTGGCGAATTTGAAGATCTGCTGATTAACTGGCCCGTTAGCTACATGCTCAACCAGAATAAATACACAGCGCCAGTTATACAGCGCATGGTCGAGCCCGATGAGGCGGCGACCAAGTTTAAACGACTCTATGACTTAATTAAGCAAAACTACAGCTATCAGATATTTGAGGCAATTAAAGCCTTTAAGGCCGAGTTATCCGTTCAGGACTCGGCCGTCTTAGATATTCCGGAGATCGATATAGAGGTGACACTTGAGCGCTGGGAATTTGAGGTGATGATTTCTGACTTGCTGTTTCAGCTGGAGCAGGCGATTACTTTGATACTCAATAAAGCCGGTCTTCAGGCCTCTGATATAGATCTGGTCCTGCGCACTGGCGGTTCCTCGTTAATTCCTGCAGTGAAAGATATTTTGGATAATCAATTCGCCGGCAAGGTGGTTGAGCATGACCCCTTTACTAGTGTGGCGGCAGGCCTGGCGATAGCGGACTATTTTCACTATGGTGATGAACGACCAATTTGATTTTGGTCTCATTTCCCAACTCCTATCTATTAAGATACTTGCATGCAACAAGCAAGATAATTAAGCTGGGCGACCAGACTACATAAATGCCACTCAACTTGCCCATAGGCATGGAGAAGATATGAGTACGTCCGCCAATCACAAAGCCAGTGTCGCTGATGCCAGTCAAGCCGAGAAACAAGGCATTCCCCTAAGATTTGTAACTGCAGCCAGTCTTTTCGATGGCCATGATGCTGCGATCAATATTATGCGCCGCATACTGCAGGGCGCAGGTGTTGAGGTGATTCATCTGGCGCACAACCGCTCGGTAGCCGAGGTGGTTGAAACGGCTTTGCAAGAAGACGCTCAGGGCATTGCCATCAGCTCCTATCAGGGTGGCCATGTGGAGTACTTCAAGTATGCGGTTGACCTGCTTAAAGAGGCGGGCGCAGAACATATTAAAATCTTTGGCGGCGGCGGTGGTGTTATTGTCCCAGCAGAAATTAAGGAGCTTGAGACCTATGGTGTAGAGCGAATTTACTCACCTTACGATGGTCAGGATCTGGGCCTGGTCGGCATGATCGACGATATGATCGCACGCTGCTCACTGGGGGATTATAGCGACGCCGCAGCAGCCTCCGAAGAGTTGAGCGGAACTGGCGGTCAGCGCCAGCTAGCTCGAGTGCTCACTGCGATTGAGCGCAATGGATTAACCGAACAACAAAAAGCATCCCTGCATGAACAGTCGCAGTTTCTAGCCAATAAGGTGCCAGTTTTGGGCATTACGGGCACTGGTGGTGCAGGTAAGTCGTCGTTGACCGATGAACTGATTCGGCGCTTTCGTCAAGACAGTGACGACGATCTAAAAATCGCTGTGCTGGCCATTGACCCCACGCGTAGAAAAACCGGTGGCGCTCTATTGGGCGACCGCATTCGAATGAATGCTATTTATCACAGCAATATTTATATGCGCTCGATTGGCACCAGAGGTGCGGCAGGCGAAGTGCCAGAGTCACTGGAGGATATTATTAGCGCGCTGCGACTGGGTGGCTTCGATATGGTCGTGGTAGAGACCCCAGGTATTGGTCAGGGCGATGCGGGTATTGTTCCCTATGTGGATATTCCCATTTATGTTATGACGCCAGAGTTTGGCGCCCAGAGCCAGCTAGAAAAAATTGATATGTTGGATTATGCCGAGCTGGCGATTATTAATAAGTTTGATCGCAAAGGCAGTGATGACGCCTATCGTGATGTGTGTAAACAGATCCAGCGCAATCGCGAAGCCTGGACCCAGATGCCGGATGAAATGCCAGTATTTGGCACCATTGCTTCACGCTTTAATGACGATGGCGTCACCGCCGCCTATCAAGAATTGCTGGGTCTGCTACAGGCGCGCGGATTGCGCACCTTTGAACAGCATCTGGATAAAGTAACCTGTAGAACACCCTCAGAAAAAACCGTTGTAGTGCCGGCCGATCGTCAGCGCTATCTCGCTGAGATATCTGCTGGCGTGCGCGGCTATCACCAGCAGGTTACGGTGCAGGCGAACTTAGCTCGTCAACAGCAGCAGCTGGCGGCCACTAAAACAATGCTTGTCGACAGTGGCGCCGACACGCCCGAAACCATAGATATATTGATTGCTGAGCGCAAACAGGCAATGGATTCTCGGGCGAGTAAGTTATTGGAGGGTTGGCCAGATCAGGTCAAGGCCTATTCCGGTGATGAAAAAGTCGATGTACTGCCCAATGGCAAAGAGATCGTTACCAAGCTCAACACTATTTCCCTGTCCGGCAATAAAATCACTCGCGTATCATTACCGCGCTATGAAGATAACGGTGAACTGGTTAAATGGCTGATGCGTGAAAACCTGCCCGGTGAGTTTCCCTATACCGCTGGTGTGTTTCCATTTAAGCGCGAGGGAGAAGACCCGGCGCGTATGTTTGCCGGTGAAGGCGATGCCTTTAAAACCAATCGTCGTTTTAAGGCGCTGTCTGAACACAGTGAAGCCAAGCGTCTCTCTACCGCCTTTGACTCAGTAACCCTTTATGGCTGGGATCCAGATGAGCGTCCAGATATTTATGGCAAGGTCGGTAATGCGGGTGTCTCTATCTGTACCCTGGATGATATGAAAGCACTCTATGATGGCTTTGATCTGTGCGATCCAACTACCTCTGTGTCCATGACAATCAATGGCCCAGCACCCACTATTTTGGCGATGTTTTTAAATACTGCTATTGATCAGCAGCAGGATAAGTTTGTCCTTGAGCATAGGCGCGAGCCCGATGCCGCTGAGTACCAAACTCTGCGCAGCAATACTCTAAAGCATGTGCGGGGCACAGTGCAGGCAGATATTCTCAAAGAAGATCAGGGTCAGAATACCTGTATTTTCTCCACTGAATTTAGTCTGCGTATGATGGGCGATATGCAGCAGTATTTTATTGATCAGGAAATTCGCAATTTCTATTCAGTGTCGATCTCTGGATATCATATTGCCGAAGCCGGGGCTAATCCGATCTCGCAGCTGGCCTTTACGCTGTCCAATGGCTTTACCTTTGTCGAAGCCTATTTGGCCCGCGGTATGAGTATTGATGACTTTGCCCCCAATCTATCATTCTTCTTTTCTAATGGTATGGATCCGGAGTACACAGTGATGGGCCGAGTGGCGCGTCGTATCTGGGCAGTGTCTATGCGCGATCGCTATGGCGCCAATCCGCGCAGCCAAAAACTCAAATACCATATTCAGACCTCCGGCCGCTCACTGCATGCTCAGGAAATGAACTTCAATGATATTCGCACTACTCTGCAAGCGCTTATCGCGATTTACGATAACTGTAATAGCCTGCATACCAATGCCTATGATGAAGCCATCACCACACCCACTGAAGAATCTGTGCGCCGTGCGCTGGCTATTCAGCTGATTATTAATCAGGAGTGGGGTCTGACCAAAAATGAAAATCCTAATCAGGGCGCCTTTATTATTGATGAGTTAACTGACTTGGTTGAAGAAGCGGTTCTGCAGGAGTTTGAAAAAATCTCCGATCGCGGTGGTGTTCTAGGAGCCATGGAAACTGGCTACCAACGTGGTAAGATTCAGGAAGAGTCACTGTACTATGAACATAAGAAGCACGATGGTTCATTCCCGATTGTGGGGGTGAATACCTTCCTTAGTGAGTCTGATGAAGAGCCGATTGAAATTGAGTTGGCGCGGTCAACCGATGAAGAGAAACAGAGCCAGATTTCCCGACTGCGCGAATTCCAAGGTGCCAATACGGATGAGGCTGCGCTGATGCTAAAGCGACTTCAACATGCGGTGAGTCAGGGTGACAATGGTTTTGAAGTGCTAATGGATGCAGTGCGCTGCTGTTCGCTGGGCCAAATCACCAATGCACTGTTTGATGTTGGCGGTCAGTACCGGCGAAATATGTAATAGGCACAATAATAATTTAAGAGTTTAAATATGGCCAAAGCCTTACGTCTCACCCAGGTTGAGCGCAAAGAAATATCCGATGCCAAAATGCTAGAGGCTGCGGTCGACCTAATAGTCGAGCGCGGTGCCGGGCAGGCTACCCTCAAAGATGTGGGTGAAAAAGCCGGGTACTCCCGTGGTCTGGCAGGCTATCGCTTTGGCAATAAAGAGGGCCTATTTGATTTTGTACTGCGCTCGGTCGGTGATGAATGGCTGGGTGAACTGACACAGGTTACCAAAAATAAATATGGGTATGAGGCGATTGCAGCAGCTCTGGATGCCCATACTCAATTCTGTGCCGATGCGCCAAAACATGTGGAGGCATTTTACCGTCTATGGTTTGAAGCTCTGGCGCCCGAATCACAGCTTAAAGGGGTGATACTGGGAATCCACAAGCGCCGTCGCGCTGACGTGATCAACTGGATAGAGCAGGGTATTGAACGGAATCTGTTAGCGCCGACCATTGATAAGGCACTGATTGCAGATCACTTTACCGCCTCGGTTAGTGGCATTGTTTATCACTGGATGAGTGACCCAGATAATCTTGACGAGATGCGCGCCAACCACGATGGCCTCAAGCAGGTAATGCGAGCCATGCTGTCTGCCCAGTCCAAATAGGGCCTCAGGCACTTAAAGACGATAAAACAGCGCTATATTGCGACTAAAAAGCGAATCTGCAGCAAACACGCCTTGCATGGCAATCCAAGCCAACTTACCCTTGATAGCTAATAAAAACACTATAAATCCACACTATAATTGGGGGTACTCATGGCGGGTCCAACTGCAGGAAACTCAACAGCAACGGCGGCCGAAGGCCAGCAACAGGGCACGCAGAAATTTGCATTTATTGCAATGACCTGTCTGTTTTTCTTCTGGGGCTTTATTACCGTTCTCAACGATATTTTAATTCCATTTTTAAAAGAGTCTTTTGACCTTAACTACACCCAAGCGATGTTGGTGCAGTTCTGCTTCTTTGGCGCTTACTTTGTTGTCTCGCCATTTGCGGGCAAGTTGATCGATAAAGTTGGCTATCAGCAGGGCATTGTTATGGGTCTACTGACCACTGCTGCAGGTTGTATCCTCTTCTATCCCTCCGCTAGCCTACATATGTATTCCCTGTTTCTGTTTGCCTTTTTTGTACTGGCCAGTGGTATTACCATCTTGCAGGTTGCTGCCAATCCATACGTTGCCGCGCTGGGGCCAGAAACCACAGCCGCTAGCCGCTTAAACCTGGCTCAGGCAGCTAATTCTCTAGGTACTACCGTTGGTCCTATTATTGGCGCTGCGCTGATTTTGGGCGCAGTTGCCGCCGATGCGTCTGCGGTCCAGGGGCCCTATCTAATGATCGCTGGTTTGCTGGTTGCTGCAGCACTGGTGTTTAGATTTATTAAATTGCCTGTGCTGGCACATGTTGAGGCGACAGGTGAAGAGTCTGACGGCAATATCTGGGAGCATCGCTCACTGGTACTGGGTGCCTTGGCAATCTTCCTCTATGTTGGTGGTGAAGTGTCTATTGGTAGCTTCCTAGTTAACTATTTCTCTGACCCCTCTATTGCAGGTATGAGTACAGCAGATGCTGGTGAGATGGTTGCTTACTACTGGGGCGCGGCTATGATTGGACGTCTAGTGGGTGCAGCTTTGATGAACTACATTGCCGCTACTAAGTATCTAGCGGTTAATGCGCTGATTGCGATTATCATGATTATCGTCAGCATGAACAGCACTGGTGATATTGCCATGTGGTCTATTCTGGCCGTTGGCTTCTTTAACTCTATTATGTTCCCGACCATCTTTACCCTGGCGGTTAAAGGTCTGGGTTCAATGACAAGTAAAGGTTCTGGTCTGGTTTGTCAGGCGATTGTTGGTGGTGCGCTTATTCCTCTAGTGCAGGGTGTCGCCGCTGATAGCATTGGTATTCAACTTAGCTTTATTGTGCCAATGTTGTGCTATATCTACATTGGTTGGTACGCGCTGAATGGTTCTCAAGAGACCTCAACCGATAGCTAAAATGTTGTAAATCAGTAAAATGCTGAGATGGCTAATAATCTCAAGCAACTTCTGGATATCTGGTACCCGCAGCGAGATTCTCAGCTGTGGGTACTGGCTACCGTCTACAAGACCCAAGGCCCCTCTTACCGTAAATCTGGCGCAATGATGCTGTTCAATGACTTAGGTCAGCAGTATGGTCTGCTTAGTGGCGGCTGCCTCGAAGCCGATATTCAACGTCAGGCTGCAAAGGTTATGCGTAGCCAGCAATCCCTAACCGTCTGTTATGACGGCAGCGACGAAGATGATATTTCCTTTCAGCTGGGTATTGGTTGTGGCGGTACGGTGTATATTCTCTTGCAGCCGGTTCAGGCGGCACAAAATTATCTTAATCTAGGTGAAATTCGCGATCATCTTGCAAACCATGGCCAGGGACAGTACTGGCAGCTGGTCGATGAAAATAGCGGCGTCCAAAGTCATTGGCATACCTCTGGCTACAGCGATCAGCCGCGGCTAGTGCAACAGGATAACCAGTGCTGGCTAGTCACTAATATTAAACCGCAGCCCCATATTTTGGTAGTCGGCGGTGGTGTGGATGCACGGCCCTTAGTCAGCATGGCCAAGGGCTTAGGCTGGACAGTGACCCTTTGGGACTCAAGGCCGGCCAATGCACGCCGAGAATATTTTATGACAGCCGATACAATCTTAGATTGCCCGATCGAGGATATGATTGACCAGCCTGGGTTTCAGCAATGGGACACGGCGGTGGTGATGTGCCATAACCTGCAGATGGATGCGCTGGCTATCAAAGCGTTGCAGACTTCTCAAGTGGCCTATTTAGCACTGCTGGGGCCATTGGCAAGACAGCAGCAGGTGCTGGAATTAGCGCAACTCGACGCCACTGATTTACGTATTCCTATCGCAGGCCCAGCCGGATTAGATCTGGGTGCAGAACTGCCCGAGGGTATCGCCCTGTCTATACTCGCCGAATGTCACGGGGTACTGCAGCATGCCAATGGCGAATCCCTCAGTGGTGCACTGACGGGTTTTGCCGACAATCGCCGATTTCTATGACCAGTAATATTGCCGTACTCATTATGGCCGCAGGGGCCTCAACGCGATTTGGCTCGCCTAAGCAGCTGGCTATGTTTCAGGGGCAGACATTATTACAACGCTGTATAGACAGTGCCGGTGCATTGTCTCCTCACAGCATTTCAGCGGTATTGGGTGCCAATTATCAGCAGATTGAACCCGAGGTTTCAGGGGCGCAGATTATTGTTAATCAAGATTGGCAGCAGGGATTGGGTAGCTCAATCGCCTGCGGCGTTAAATATATTGATCGCGACGCTGATGCAGTATTGGTTCTGTTAGCGGATCAGGTGCAAATCAGTGCAGATCACATTGTGGTGATGGCAGAGGCTTTTGTCGGTAATAATATTGTCTGTGCTACTTACTGTGGTTCAAGGGGCGTGCCGGCAATTTTTCCACGCAGTGTTTTTAGCCAGTTGCAGGCACTGACAGGTGATAATGGCGCCAAAGCGATATTACATAATCCGCCAGTCGCAGCGGTTGAAATTATGCTGCCCGAAGCCGCACTGGATATTGATAGCGTTGAAGATTTACGACAATTATTAGAGCAATAATTAAAAAAATTAAAGGATAAAACCTATGGGTCCATTGGCTGGTGTAAAGGTAATAGAGATTAAAGGTATTGGCCCCGGACCCTTTGCCGGAATGTTGCTGGCAGATATGGGCGCTGAAGTGATTGTGGTTGAACGCTCCTCAAAAGGTAGCGGCACGGTTGCCCTGCCAGCGGCTATGGACTGTAATTCCAGAGGCAAAAAATCCATTGCCCTCAATCTTAAAACCGCGGCCGGCGCCGAAACATTGCTGCGTCTGGTAGAGACCGCTGATATGTTATTTGAAGGCTTCCGTCCCGGTGTTGCCGAGCGCCTTGGATTTGGTCCCGAGCAGTGCCATGCACGCAATCCGCGCCTAGTCTACGGTCGCATCACCGGCTGGGGTCAAACTGGGCCGCTGGCCAAAACCGCCGGCCATGATATTAACTATATTTCACTCACTGGATCTCTCGCCGCTATTGGCAACCCGGATAAACCTACAGTGCCACTCAATCTAGTCGGCGATTATGCCGGCGGCAGCATGTATCTGGTTATGGGTATGTTGGCTGCACTCTATGAAGCCCAGCGCTCAGGTAAAGGTGATGTTATCGATGCAGCCATTACCGATGGTTCTGCCAGCCTGATGTCGATGTTTCACAGTATGGATAAACTGGGTGCCTGGATCCCTGAACGGGGCAGTAATATGCTCGATGGTCCTGCCCCTTTTTACGATACATACGAAACCAGCGATGGACGCTTTGTATCTATAGGTTCAATTGAGCCACAGTTCTATGCGCTGCTGGTTGAGAAAACGGGTGTGGACCCCGATGCCTTTGCCAATCCCTACGATAAGAGCCAATGGCCGAAGATGAAAGAGCGTTTGATTGAGGTATTTAAAACCAAATCTCAGGCGCAATGGTGCGAGCTTATGGAGGGTACGGATCTTTGTTTTGCGCCTGTACTCAATTACCGTGAAGCACCAGCCCATCCGCACAATGCCGCACGCAACACCTATATTGATATTGATGGCCTAACCCAGCCAGCACCGGCACCCAGGTTTGCCCGTTCAGACTGTGCCACGCCGTCGTCGCCATCATCCGAGGGTTCTGATACCCATGAAGTGCTGGCACAATGGGGGTTCTCAGAACAGGAAATAGCGGCACTAGAGGTCGATGGAGCACTTTCTTAATGGCCTATTTGTATAGATGAATATTCTTATTGCAGGCGCTGGAATCGGGGGTCTTACCGCTGCCCTGTGCCTGCAAAAAACAGGTCATCAGGTGCAGCTACTTGAGCAGGCACCCGAATTTACCGAGGTGGGTGCCGGTATTCAATGCGGCGCAAATGCACTTCGAGTGCTGGATTATTTGGGGTTAAAAGCCGAGATAGAGGCTATTGCGGTGGATCCATTGCGGGCAGATTTTCGTGAGCATAAAACCGGCGCAGTACTTCACAGCCTACCTTTTGGTCAAGACTATGCTCAGCGCCACGGCGCCCCTTACCTGCATGTGCACCGCGCCGACCTGCATCAAATACTCTCTAACGCTTTTAACGACCGAGCAGCGTCCGCAGTGACGTTTAATGCCACAGTGGCCAGCTACAGTGAACAGGGCGATAAGGTGACTGTACAGACTGAGGATGGTCGCCAGTTTGAAGGCGACTGTCTAGTTGCTGCAGACGGTGTAAAGTCGGTAATTCGCGATCAACTATTGGGTCATAGAGCACCAGTATTTACCGGTAATATTGCTTGGCGCGGGGTGGTACCTGCAGACAGATTGCCAGCGGACTTTATGGAAAAGACCGTCAGTAACTTTGTTGGCCCCAATAAACATATGGTGATTTACTATTTGCGCCGACAGCAGTTAGTCAATTTTGTCGGTGTGGTTGAGAATGATCATTGGGCAGAAGCGTCTTGGACCCAGAAGGCGCCCTGGCAAGAGTTAAAAAATGACTTCGCCGGCTGGCACCCAACAGTGCAAGCGGTAATAGATGCTGTCGACAAAGACCAGTGTTATCGCTGGGCGCTGCATAATCATAAGCCTTTCGATCACTGGAGTTCAGCCCGTGTAACCCTAATGGGCGATGCTGCTCATGCGACCTTACCGTTTATGGCTTCAGGCGCGGCTATGGCCATTGAAGATGGACGGATCCTTCAGCGAGCATTAGATCAGGCGTCGAATGTGGAGCAGGGCTTGAAGCTGTATCAGCGCAACCGATTGGCACGCACCGCAAAAATTCAAGCCATGTCGACGCAAATGGGTCGGCTGTACCATATTAAAAAACCATTTTTATTGCGCATGGCATTTAAGGCGTTGGGTCTATTGCCGGGTAAAAAAGATCAGTTTTTACCCGATTATGATGCCAATACAGTAACCATTAAATAGCGCTTAAGCAGCTATATAGAGTGAGTGGAGTGAACAATGAAACCAGTTTGTTTGGTGATTGGCGCAGGTGCAGGTATTGGTGGGTCTGTCGGCAAGCGATTTGCCGCTAAAGGTTATCATTCGGTGTTGTGTCGCCGCAGTGATCAACAGGGCTTAAATACATTGGTTGCCGATATACAGGCCCAGGGCGGTGATGCCAGCGGCTATCTTTTAAATGTTGTCAACGAAGGTGTTATCGAAAAGTTGGTTGCAACAGTAGAACAGGATATTGGCCCCATCGAAGTGGTTATTTTTAATCTGGGCGCGCAGATTGGTGATCGTGACTTGCAAGATACTTCCTACAAAGCGTTTGAGCGATGCTGGCATATAGCCACTTTTAGTTTATTTCGCACCGCATCCGTTGTCTGTCCGCTAATGGTAGAGCGTGGTAAGGGCTCGATAATAGTCACCTCTGCCACTGCAGCAGTGCGCGGCAATGCCGGACAGCACGCCCATGCTGCCGCTATGGGAGCGCGCCGTATGCTGTGTCAGTCTCTTAATGCCGAGTTTGGTCCTAAGGGTCTGCATATTGCCCATGTGTTGGTTGACGGTGCCGTTGATGCCCCAGATACCTTAGGTAAGATGCTTGGCGAAGAGCAATTTAAAGCGCTGCGTGAAACTCGCGGTATGGAAAACGATGGTTTAATCTTGCCAGAGAAGGTCGCTGACACCTATCTTCACCTTGCCCAACAGCACAGATCAACCTGGACTCATGAGCTGGATATTCGATCCTTTACCGACCTTGCCTGGTGGAATCATTAAGACTATAAAAACCAGCTCTAGCTGTGGACGCATTGCACCATGACTAACACACCTATCGACGAGATATTTTTAGATTGGCTCAGCGCCAACCAAAAAAACGCCTGGATGGTCATTCCTGTGCTGGCATTTTTGGAAGCCTGCCCGGGCCTTGGGTTATTGGCCTCTGGTATTATTCTTCTATCGGTGTCGACTATTCTCTATACCGAGCAGATAGTCAGTATCTACCAGATTATGCCTCTGGCCTTTATTGGAGCCTGCCTGTCAGATCATCTGGGCTTTTATCTAGGCCGCTGGTTTGGCCCCAAATTTCACCACACCGCCTTTGCTAAAAAACAGGCAGTGCGTCTGCAAAAGGGTGAGGCCTTTATTCTTAAGTACGGCGCCGCAGCGATTATTGTGGGTCGACTGATGACTGCAGTGCGCAGTCTAGTACCCATGATGGTCGGTATTAGCGGTACTGATCGGGTGAGATTTACTTTGATTGATATTCTCGCCTGCGCGATTTGGTCTGCGGGGCTTGGTCTATTGGTGGTTGGGTTGGATAGTTTTATACCTTAGCAACCTCCACTTTAAATAGACTGTGCAGAGTGGCTGGATTAGCCTCTATTCATTTGACGTAATGTTTAGAGGCCTTATTATCCTGAGGTTTATGTGGTCAAAAATGTACCCTAGCTATCTGAGTCAAAATTCAGCACTGCATTATCTGAGGGATCGTCTTCAATAATATAGTTAACATCTCTCGTTACTATACCTATGCCATCTGTTGCACTTATCGTTGCGGAATATGAGGTCTGAGTTTCATAGTCGGGCGCTGGAGCAATAAAGGTTAGCGCGCCATTTTCGGATCGTATATCAAAAGACGAGGCGTCCCCTCCAGAAATTGAGTGCATCAGGTCTTCTGAGCTATGCGCCAAGATTACAGGGCCTCTCGACGTAGGGATTAGCTCGTTAAGGATGTAGTCCGTAGGATCAAAGCCATCAAAGAGTTCGCTTTCGGAGGATACGCTTGCCTTTAGGCGCCTTTCTTCAATAGGTATATTCGCAAGATCAGTGGCGAGTGTCACCGTAAAAAATTGAATATAATTCCAGTTGCCGTAATCAGCTTTGAAATAAAATCTCTCCCAGTCTGGGCCATTAATGTTGACATAAGAGGAGTCACTTCCGTTTGGTTCTGCCCAAAAATCAGCAGTTTCTGTTGGCACAGCAGCATTTCCTACTGATGCTATAGACGCATATTGAGGATCGGGTTTCTTGATACCCACTACTACTTCGCAGCGGCTGTTACGAGGGCAAATAATTGGGTCAGTCAATCTAAGGCTGATCTGTACAGTATCTCCGGCATACCTAAGATGTCTATTGGCATCCAAATCGGCCGCATATAATGACATAGCAGTCGCTGTATTTTCTGGATGATAAGGCCATTCCCAAGTGCCAGAACAGTCAATTTCGGATGGGCCGCATAATGTAATTGGGTTATCATTTAGATTGTTTATCTGCACTGCGATGGTTTTAGTCGCCGAGGCCTCCGCAGTGGTAGCAGTTACCACCGCATCGAAGTCCCATTGGGTTTCATAGTCCGCTGGGGCATTAAAGGTCAACGCACCACTAGCGGAATCAATTGCCATTGCAGCTGCATCAGTACCACTCAAAGAATAAGTAATTGTATCTCCATCAGGGTCAGATGCGCTTACTGAGCCGATTTCGGTTTGATTTTCATCGACATTAAATAATCTGCCGTCGCTGAAGGTAGGCGGCCTATCGGCGAGCACGAGGGTTTCGGTACTCTTATACCCTCCGCCACAAGATGTTAATAGTAAATATGCGATTGAAAGAACGATTATTTTTTTGATGTGATGATCCCCCTACCTTATTATTTTTACAGTTGGTCAGGCCATTTTAAGTTTAATAATACAGACTAATCAGTGTAGATAATATAGGTTACTTTTCCGTTCTTTAATCTAGTCTATAGATGGTCTTCAGAAGTACTTGAGAAGGATGTCGACAAGGGTATGCCAACAGTTGCTGTCGATCCCCTAGGGCCTCTTTCAGCCGCTTATATCGCTTTGGGGCAGCAAGTTGCTGCACAGCAGTGGTTGAAAAACAAAATGACCCATGCGCCATCATCGATTGTTATGATGGAAGAGTAGCGGGATAAAACTGAGCCAGTTTTTTATCAGCATGATGAAGTTAAGGTATGCAAAAATTTGTAGGTACGGCACTATTTTCTGAGTTACGTGAATTTAACTACCTGTTGCATTCGCTATAGGGGCATCAATATAGCCCAGCGACGAAATATTACTGTGATCCTTGCTATTGGTAGGCTCGCGGCGATGCACGCCGAGATATTGGGCTAGCTTGTCAGCTCGTCACGGGGTATCTACACACCTAGAGGCCAGCGAACTGATTCAGTCCACATCGCGGCTGACCCTAATTTGCGTATCGGGGTTCAAGTCCTGATTAGGATCAACGAGGTGCCCCGCGGGGAAACTGATACTGACCGCCGGATCGGCAGTGTCAAGACATAGAAAGTGATTATTGTCTCCATCGCCCAGCTCCGCTAGTGCAACTGGTTTAATCTCATCGCTCGAGCCGTCCCCACGTTTTACAGTTACCCGATAAAGTTGCCGCTCTGTATCACCGGGCTCGTCTCCGCTGGGAAGGCGAACGCCGCCGTCCCAGGTTGTCCGGATTACCTGCTGAATGTTCTCAGGACAATTGGTGCCGCGGCGCTTATCTGCCCACTCGTTTTGCGCTACCACCTCTGCTAGTACCATGGAAGGGCCGGCGGCAAGCGGAGTGATATCTGTTGTGGCTCCCTTAAAGTTAACTGAAGGAATACCTAGTGAGAACAGATCGGCTAACACCTGAACGGAAACGGGGGGATCATCCGGTGCGTCGCCAAACTCACCGATAAGCAGCACAGTTCGGTGTTCACCAGAGTCATCTGCCGGTCTGAGAGTTACACATTTGGGAGTGCTCACTTCTCCAGAGCCTGTGACCACTTGGAACTGCTCCGTTTCTAGCGAATCAGGGTGAATGGTATGCGACAGTACAACGGGCATACCGTCTTTTTTGAAAGCACCGAGGCAGAGAATATTTGCAATGAAAGGTAGGTCATTATCGAGCCCAAAGAAGGCTGATAGCAGACGCGCCTCAGGGTTTCTTCTATCGACTGTGGAAGGCATTGCCAAAGAATCTGGCTTAGCAGCTGACGCAGTACTCATAGCTGCCAGGTCCAAAAAGACAACAAATCCGACGATGCAGAAAAAGGTTTTCATAACAGCTATTCCCCAGTTGAACTTTATTACCTGACTTTTGGTTTGATGCTCAGTCTGCGGAATCTCCTTATAAATCCACTTACTCCGGACGTATTGAGTTTCCTGATAATAGTCTTACACACCGAGCGCTGGATGTCACTGAGAGTAATACACCGGAGGGGGCTTTACTGAAGTAACTGATCTCTCGTTGACGATCTTGACTAAGGGGTCGGATAAAGAAATAAATGGCGGTGGGTGAGGGGAGAATCACCCGAGGACTTTGCTTGATGGTCTTTACCGAATGTTCTTTTCTTGTATTTCGGGTACATGTCTAAATACCGGCCAATGCATGTTCATGGAGCATGAGAAATACAGAAATTTTCCCAGATTGTTCCCAGATATTTTTCCGTTCCTTGAAACGAAAAAAACAGTAACGAAAATCACTGTTTTTTGATAAGAAAGTGGTAGCTACGGGTGGGCTTGAACCACCGACCCCAGCATTATGAATTATCTCATCCGTATTAAATAAATAAATAATAAAAATATAGATCAATGACTTATGGTTATATTTTATCTGAAATACCTCTGAAATACCTGTCCCTTTTTTGTCCCTATTCTTTATTTCCTTTTCTGACCGATGTACCGTGTTTTATGGGAAATACATTTGAACAAAATTCAGAACGATACACTCGTGATTTCGGGGAAATTGTACTGTACACACGAGGAGACCAGACCAGTGCTAAATACTACTGTCGAAACAGATTATTCGACTCTCCGGGTAGAAGAAAGTTTGCACTTGGAGTAACCACCCACATTCCGACCTCTACAATTATTTTTTGAAATTGAGCACCCTATTGCGGTGCAGGATTAGTTCAGGTGTTCGGACTATCTTTTTATATTGACATGGCATATGCTAATATCTGGCAACAAAAAAAATGCAGAACAGTGAGGCGAGAATGTCCCAGAAATCGAAGATGCCTGTCTACACCCTCTATGGATCCTATGCCTCCTACGCAACAGCGAAGCCGCGCAGCTATTTAAGGAAAAAGGGCATTCCTTTCGTTGAGCGAGTACCGGGCACCCCAAGGTTTCGCGAGTATGTGCGGAAAACTAGTGACAACCATCGTATTCCCCAGATCGAAACACCCAACGGCCAGGTAGTACAGGACAGCATTGTAATCTTTGAATTGTTAGAGCAGCAATTTCCCGATCCCCCCAGTTACCCGCCGGGTATCTGCCAGCAATTGGTCGCTAGGCTATTTGAGTTTCTGATTGATTTCACACTGTTTCGTCCTGCTTGGCACTACCGCTGGAACTACAAGGACGACAATTACGACTTTGTTGGTCGAGAATTCGGTCGTTCATTCTCCCCCCATGGTGCCGATGAAGAACTCGTGCATTTCGGTGAGGTGATTGCCGAACGGATGAATGGGTTTCGAACAACACTTTTCGGCGATACGCCTGATGTATGGCCACTATTCGATGCTATATATTTGGATGTACTGGAAATTCTGGAGGAACAGTTCCGGCATTATCCCTATCTGTTTGGTGGTCTTCCCAGTATCGCGGACCATATATTGATGGGCCCGTTATTTGGGCACCTTGCTCGTGATCCCATACCCTCCAATATCATGAAGCTAAAGGCTCCGCGGGTATTTCGCTGGACAGAGCACATGAATACTCCTGACATCGTCTCGCCCGAGCATTATGATATTCAGGAAGCTTATCTGACAGATGATGAGATTCCCAAGGGTACATTGGCATTTTTGCGTCTCTGTCTCGAAACTTACGGCGACGTGATCGCTCAATCGGTGGAGCGCTATAACAACTGGGCGGCACTGCAATCCCATAAAGGGCCAGGTGATTTGCTATCTGACAAACCCAAGGACCACCAACCTGTGATCAGCCAGTTCAAGGCGACGGTCCGCGGCACGCAATTTCTTCATTCAGTTTCGAGTTACGATATTTGGGTCATTCAGCGCGTGCTGGACTGGATAGATGCGCTCTCTGACAATGACAAAGAAGCCTGCCACAGCCTATTAGCAAGCTGTGGCGGAACGAATATCGCTGACCTGAAGCTGGAACGCCGCCTAACCCGGATTGGCACTTACATGGCATTCGAGTAAGGGTCATTGATTTAAATGGTAGCTACGGGTGGACTTGAACCACCGACCCCAGCATTATGAATGCTGT
>ERZ1047472.13-NODE-13-length-188069-cov-25.184391_pt1 | contig 188069 bp, 141 predicted proteins | sample MGYA00383095_ERZ1047472 | MGnify/ENA primary metagenome ERZ1047472 (study PRJEB29581, sample SAMEA5548365) | metagenome | biome: marine; feature: coastal; material: water | depth 1 m | study: Short-term variability in the microbial, nano- and picoplankton... | reverse complement strand
TCATTCTTACGTTGCTATGTGCAGCAACAATTACTCAAGCACAGGTAGGTATAGGAACAGCCACTCCAGCTACTTCATCAATACTAGACGTTACCTCTACCAGCAAAGGTTTTTTACCCCCACGTATGACTACTGCACAGCGAGATGCCATCACCTCGCCTGATACAGGTCTTCAGGTATACAATATAGATAACCATGCCCTAGAAACATTTACAGGCACTACAGGTCAATGGTTTACCCTAGGAAGGGGTAATGGTGCAGGTGGAAATAACACTGCAGTTGGTGTTAATGCCCTTTCTTCCAACACCACAGGGAACGCCAACACAGCAACGGGTTATAATGCCCTTTCTTCCAACGAAGCAGGCAATAACAATACTGCTAACGGGTTTTTTGCCCTTAAGGCTAACACCACAGGAAACTACAACACCGCAAACGGTAATGGAGTCCTTTACTCCAACACCATAGGATCTTTGAATACCGCAAATGGTAATTTTGCCCTTTATAGCAATACCGAAGGAAGTTACAACACCGCAAATGGGGCTTATTCACTTCATTCCAACACCACGGGTATTGAAAACACAGCAACGGGTTATAATTCTCTTTATTCGAACATCACAGGCAATGAAAACACAGCAACGGGTTATAATGCCCTTTATGCCAACACCACAGGTTATAACAACACTGCAACGGGTAAAAACACCCTTAATAACAATACCTCAGGGTATTTCAACACCGCAAATGGTTATCGAGCCCTTGGTTCCAACACCACTGGGGGGCTAAACACTGCAAGTGGTTCTGAAGCCCTTTACGCCAATACCACAGGGGTCGAAAACACCGCAAACGGTTCTGAAGCACTCTACGCTAACACCACAGGAAGTGCTCACGTTGCAAATGGTTATCAAGCCCTTTATTCCAACACCACAGGCTCTTTCAACACCGCAAATGGTATTAAAACTCTTTGGGCTAACACCACAGGGACGGAAAACACCGCAAATGGGGCTTTTGCACTTCATTTCAACACCATAGGAAGTTACAACACCGCAAATGGTTATCAAGCCCTTTACTCCAACACTACAGGGAGTTACAGCACCGCAAATGGTTATGGTTCCCTTCATTTCAACACCACAGGGGCCGAAAACACCGCAACGGGTTATGGTTCCCTTCTTAGCAACACCACAGGGACCAAAAACACCGCAAACGGTTACCAAACCCTTTATAACAACACTACAGGGGTTAACAATACTGCTTCTGGTTATCGAGCCCTTTTGTACAACACAGCGTCTAACAACACCGCAAATGGTTATCAGACCCTTTATTCCAATACTACAGGGACCAAAAACACCGCAATAGGTTTTGACGCCGATGTTGCTTCAAATAACTTAACCAATGCTACGGCTGTAGGGAATGGTGCTACTGTTACTGCGTCTAATAAGGTAAGACTAGGTAATGCATCTGTGACTGTCATAGAAGGGCAAGTAGCTTTTACGAGTGTGAGTGATGGGCGTATCAAAGAAAACGTTCAAGAAGCTGTGCCAGGACTATCATTTATAGCAAACCTAAGACCTGTCACCTATACCTTGAACACCAGAAAACAAGACGTCCTTACTATGCAAGCTATGCCAGATAGTATTAGAGAAAGACGCATGCTATCGGATGATGAGTACCTTGCTTCCTCTAGCATAGTACGTACTGGTTTTATCGCCCAAGAGGTAGAAGCAGCAGCAAAAAAAGTAGGATTTGATTTTGATGGGGTAAGTACTCCTCAAAACGAAACAGATTTATACGGTATACGTTATGCCGAGTTTGTAGTACCTCTCGTAAAAGCCATGCAAGAGCAACAGGCAATGATAGCAGAACAACAAAAAACCATAGATGGGTTACTAGAGCGTATCGAAGCGTTGGAAAACTAGTACCGTCTCTTTATTTTTCAAAAATCTCAAAGAGGGGATGGTTGATGTATCAACCATCCCTTTTTTTTTATGCCGTCATCTAATTCTAGGGCTAGTATATAGCCTTACAGCACCAAAGCAATAGGCCCATAGTGTGCACGGCAGTAAGATGATGCTACAAAACACCAGCACCGATAACCCCACATATCAACTTTTTGTTAATAATGGTTTCCTAACACTGTAGGTCGTGTATTTTTGCGACTTTATTATGAACATACACGAGTATCAAGCCAAAGAAATACTTAAATCCTACGGTGTAGCAATACAGGAAGGAATAGTAATAGACAAAAAAGAAGATGCACTAGCCGCTGGAGCCCAATTGCGTGAGCAAACCGGTACAGACTGGATGGTAGTAAAAGCACAGATACACGCGGGTGGTCGTGGTAAAGGTGGAGGTGTAAAACTGGCCAAAAACGATGAAGAACTGCAACAAGTAGTAGACGATATACTGGGTATGACCCTAGTAACACCGCAAACAAGTGCTGCGGGTAAGCTGGTAAGCAAAGTACTCCTTTGCCAAGATGTGTACTACCCAGGAGCCAATGAGCCAGACGAGTACTACATGAGTGTATTACTCGATAGAGCTACAGGCCAAAATTGCATTATATACACTACAGAAGGAGGTATGGACATAGAGCAAGTGGCTCACGATACACCCGAGAAAATACACAAAGAATTCATAGATCCAGCTCTGGGATTGCAAGGTTTTCAAGCCCGAAAAATTGCTTTCAATTTAGGACTTAGCGGAGTGGCTCTTAAAGGAATGGTAAAATTTGTACATGCACTCTACCGTGCTTATGTAGATACCGATTCTGCTATGTTCGAGATCAACCCGGTTCTGAAAACATCTGACGATAAAATAATAGCTGTAGATAGTAAGGTAACCTTGGATGACAATGCTCTTTACCGTCACAAAGACTTTGCAGCATTGAGAGACGAAAGCGAAGAAGACCCTACAGAAGTAGAAGCTAAAAAGCATGACCTTAACTTTATAAAACTTGACGGTAACGTAGGTTGTATGGTAAATGGTGCTGGTCTGGCCATGGCTACTATGGATATCATAAAACTAAGCGGTGGCGATCCTGCCAACTTCTTAGACGTAGGAGGAGGGGCAAATGCGACTACCGTAGAAGCTGGTTTCCGTATCATACTCAAAGATCCAAGTGTAAAAGCTATCTTGATCAACATTTTTGGTGGAATCGTAAGATGCGATAGAGTAGCCAACGGTGTAGTAGAAGCGTACAAGTCTATTGGCGAAATAAACGTACCCATCATTGTAAGACTGCAAGGTACAAACGCCGAAGAAGCAAAGAAAATCATAGACGAAAGTGGACTTAAAGTATCGTCTGCTATTGTACTACAAGAAGCAGCCGATAAAGTAAAAGCTGTCTTAGCCTAACTGAATATGGCGGATTTCATCGAACTCTTTCCGCACAACATTAATCAAAAACATATAGACCATATAGTGCAAGTCCTCCGTTCTGGGGGACTTGTTATTTTACCCACGGATTCTATCTATGCCATAGCGGGTGACTTGTACCACAAAGACGCTATGGATAACCTCTGTAAATTACTGGGCAAGAAGCCGAATAAGGCAGAACTATCCATACTCTGCAATAATCTAAGCACCGTAGCCAACTACACCACTCCTATTGACAATAGTACCTACAAACTAATGAACAGGCTACTTCCCGGGCCGTTTACATTTGTACTCAAAGCTAGTGGACTCATACCTAACATTTTTAAGCGGAACAAAAAGACCATTGGTATACGCATACCCGACAACAGTATCTGCCAAGCAGTGATAGCAACCCTCGGACATCCATTGGTATCATCGTCTATACATGCAGAAGATGAGATTCAACAATACCTCACCGAGCCCGAACAGATATTCGAAGAATGGGACCATAAGGCAGATATCATCATAAGTGGCGGTATAGGTAGCAATATGGGCACCACGGTAATTGATGGCACAGGAACCGAACTGGAACTTGTACGCAAAGGACTGCAAGTGGATCGCTTATAAAACATCTTACATACAACTGATTTTCCCGTAGTCTTCTCGCGTTGATCTTAGTGTAGAAAAATACGTAAAACAAATGAGCAAACGGTCTAAACATTTTTAAATACCTATCTGTTGTTTAACTTTGACCGCTTATAAATACATGAGAACTCTCGCCATTCTTTTGCTTTTCACCATTATCGCAAATATTACTTGCAAACACCTGCAGTATGCTTTGGGAGATTTTTTTGAGATAGAGTTGGTAGAGGAGACCTCGAATGATACAGAAAATGAATTGGAGGAGGAGCTCAATTTTCACGAAGAAAATTCTCTCCATGAGTGCTTAATCCTGCCCGCAGTCAATCTGAAACCATCTACGGGTCTAGTAAGATTTGACTGGCTTGCAAGCGAAGTTTCTACGCCACCACCCGAGCGGTAAACGCACATCTCATAATCCCCAACTATATCATTTAGTTTACCATCAAAACATTATTTTAATACGTTAATGAAAAAATATTTATTTCAGATTAAATCTGACCTGCCAGCAGGTCTTGTCGTCTTTTTAGTAGCCGTACCCTTATGTCTAGGCATAGCCGCAGTAAGTGGAGTACCCGCTTTTTCTGGTCTTATAGCCGGTATTGTAGGCGGTATTATCGTTGGTTCTTTCAGTGGCTCTTCACTCGGAGTTAGTGGCCCTGCGGCAGGCCTAGCAGTCATTGTTGCAGATTCCATAGATGAATTAAAAATACTCTTGGGGGGTTCTGCTGACTCTAGTGCGTTTTTTATCGAAGCATTTCAGATGTTTCTGCTCGCTGTAGTCTTGGCGGGAGTCATTCAGTTGATTTTAGGATTTATCAATGGAGGCATTATTGGTTACTACTTCCCTTCGTCTGTGATTAACGGGATGTTGGCCGGTATTGGTCTAACCATCTTTCTTAAAGAAATACCCCACATATTGGGCTATGATGCAGATATGGAAGGAGACCTTAGTTTCTTTCAAATCGATGGAGAAAATACATTCACAGAAATAGTCAACGCCATTGGTAATCCCGATATAGGAGCGACAATAATAGGTTTCGTAGGCCTCGCTATTCTCATTATTTGGCAACAAAATTTCATCAAAAGATGGAAGGCATTCACCATTATTCAAGGACCACTTGTGGCCATACTTGCGGGTATTGCTTTGGTATTTGCATTCAAGGACAGTTCTCACGAGATGATACAAGAACACCTTGTAAATGTGCCGGTAGCCAACAATACTAATGAGTTTCTACGTTTCTTTACCTTACCCAACTTTAGTGCAATCACGAGTCCTCTGGTGTGGAAGACTGCCGCTGTAATAGCCATAGTAGCTAGTTTAGAAACCTTGCTTTGCGTGGAAGCAACAGATAAACTCGATCCCGAAAAGAATATTACTCCCACTAATAGAGAATTGAAAGCTCAAGGAATTGGCAATATTATTTCTGGACTCATCGGAGGACTTCCCATTACACAAGTAATAGTGAGAAGCTCTGCCAATATACAGAGTGGTGGCAAAACCAAAATATCAGCCATTCTACATGGTTTTTTCATCTTGGGATTCATAGCATTGCTCCCGGGTGTGCTCAATCTTATACCCCGTGCTAGTTTAGCAGCTATTCTACTCATCGTAGGTTACAAGCTGGCTAATCCTGCTACATTCCGAGCAATGTGGAGCAAGGGCAAAGCTCAGTTTATTCCGTTTATCATTACCCTATTTTTTATTGTTTTTAAAGACTTACTATGGGGAGTGGGTATTGGACTGGTAACGGCTACTTTAGAAATTCTGTACATCAACTACCGCAAGCCCTACTTACTTGACCTAGACTCCAATAAGGATGACAATGCCTATAACTTTCTTCTTGCCGAGGATGTTACATTCTTGCACAAAGCAAGTATAATGGAAACCTTGAATAAGGTACCAAACGGTTCTGTAGTAACCATAGACGGAACAAAATCTATCAGTATTCACCCAGATGTAAGAGAAATAATAAGTGACTTTGAAACGCACGCAGCATTTGCTAACATACAGCTTACTCTGAAAGGTTTAAATGAAGGGGAACAGCCCAATCCTGTAAAGGAATTTCATGATTCTATTTAAGTCTAAAAGCGTGAACTTTTAGGATTTGATTTTGCCATGTGGCAGACCTAAATCCATAAAAAAAGGGGTGCAGTGATTATTCACTGTCCCCTTTTTTTTATGGTACTATGCTTAGCTTACCAAATCTTAATTCTTGCAGAATCATGTTTATGCATCCCGCTACCAGTTTCACACGTACCAAAAGCCTCGTAGTATGGTCCAAAATTAACCAGAGGACCAATCACTCTATACTCTGCTGGTGAGTGTACATCACTCTTCAAGCGTTTTACCAATTCTTGCTCTTTTATATTTCCTTTCCATACATTAGCCCAACCAAGGAAGAAACGTTGTTGCCATGTAAATCCATCTATATCATCTGGGGTATTGCCCTCGTACTGCTTTTGTAAAGCTTCGTATGCCAATGTAACACCGCCAAGGTCAGCTATATTCTCACCCATCGTCATTTTCCCATTTACGTACATACTATCTACGGGCGAGTATCCGTCGTACTGCTCCCCCAATTTCTGTGCTAGCTCATCAAACTTAGACCTATCCTCATCTGTCCACCAAGAGTTTAGATTTCCATCCCAGTCAAACTTACTACCTTGATCGTCAAAACCGTGCGAAAACTCATGACCTATAACTGCCCCTATTCCACCATAGTTGATAGCATGATCAAAGTCTTTGTGAAAAAACGGTGGCTGTAAAATACCTGCTGGAAATACAATTTCATTATTGCTCGGACTGTAGTATGCATTTACCGTCTGTGGACTCATGCCCCACTCCGTTTTGTCTACAGGCTTACCCAGTTTTTCGAGCATCTCGTTGTATCCAAATTCACGTGCATTCATTATGTTCTGGATATAGCTGTTATTTACTATCTCTAACTTGCTATAATCTTCCCATTCATCGGGGTAGCCTACTTTATAGGTAAAGGCATTTAATTTTTTCATTGCCTTTTCTTTGGTCTCCGTACTCATCCACTCCAGGTCTTGTATTCTATCCTTATAAGCAGAACGAAGGTTCTCTATCATATTGCTCATATAAGCCTTACTCTCCTCGTCAAAGTACTCTTTTACAAATAGCTTGCCCAGAGGCTGACTAAGCACGCCGTTCATCGTACCAAAAACACGTTCGTTTCGAGGTTTCATTGTACTTGTACCGCTCAGTTTGGTTCGGTAGAAAGCAAAGTTTTCTGTCTCTAATTCCCTACCCAAGTAGTTCGCAAAACCCGTAATGGTATTCCATTTCAAGTAATTTTTCCAATCTTCTAAATTTTCTGATTTGATCAACTCATTGAGTGAAGCAAAAAAAGACGGCTGTCCCACTATGATTGTATCAAAAGCACCAAAACCTCTACCGCTGGCAATAGCCTCTACTGGCAGTGCATCTAAAGTAGTATCCCAATCTTTTAGGTTCTTTTTATTGTATCGCTTGTCGGGATCTCTACGCTCTAGTCTACTCCAACTTATCGCGGCTAGCTTGGTCTCTAGTGCGAGTATGCTCTCTCCTACTGTAGGATCTTGTCCGCTTAGTGCAAACATGCTGTTGATATGAGCTACATACGCTTGGCGTATGTCTTCAAACTTCTCGTTGTCTTGTAGGTAGTAGTCTCTGTCTGGTAAGTTCAAACCACTTTGGCTCGCATATACCGTATTCATCTTACTGTTCTTGCTATCTGCTCCTATGTACAGGCCTACTGGCGTACTTACTCCTTTGGGAGCTAGTTTGCCAAATAAAGCCACCAAATCTTCTTGGGTACTTGCCTCATTTATGCTTACCAGTATGGGCTCTATACCTGATATACCAGCAGCATCTATAGCTGCTGTATCCATAGCTGCATTGTAAAAATCACGTATCATTTGCTCGTCTGTTCCTTTATTGGCACTCGAGTTCTGGCGCACTACATCTACTATTTCCAACAACTTCTGGCGGTTTTCTTCATTCAGGATATTAAACGCCATCCACCTACTTTCGGTCTCGGGTACCGGATTATTGGCTCGCCATCCACCAATAGCGTATTGGTAAAAATTTTGGCAAGGGTTTACTGTACTATCTATAAAGCCGGTATCAAAGGCTACAATCTTCTCCTCAGAAGAAGTAGGATTCTGTGAACAAGCTGTTAAAACTGCCACTAGTACTAAAAATGCTATTTTTTTCATATTTGTATTAAAGCTACAAATATATGAGACTGCATTGGTCGTAGTAGTATATCGAAAACTATTTGAATAAAGCAAAGAAGTGAGCAGAACTAGAATTTACGTGATTGTTAGTCAAATGAATCAATATATCCGGTTACTGAGCAATAGTTCATCCTAAAATTGAGCGTAGGACTAGATGGAAGTTCTATTTACAGCGGCGTACACCATGGGACATAAAACCATCCGTGTACTGAACTTTATTTGGATACCACTGCGGACCACAAATTCTACTACAGTCCGCTCTAACTCACCACTAATTCGCGCCCTTCTCTTTTTTGACTTCTACTGCAACAATTTTGCCTGCCATCTGTTTACTTTAAAACAGCAAAGCAGAGATGAATATTACCCTGAAAGCACCCGTGAAAGGCAACTACAAAAAAGTAATGGCCGCTTTTGATCTGGCGCTTTTTGAAGCCTTAAAACCGACGTATGGAAAGATGGAGATAGCTGCATTTACGGGATCAAAAAAAGGGGATAAAGTGCATATGAAATTTCATAAACCAATACAAGCAGAATGGGTCAGTCACATCACAGAAGACGGTGAAACAGATCAGTGTGCTTGGTTTATAGATGTGGGTGTTCAACTGCCTTGGCCGTTAGCCACCTGGACACATCGCCATAGCGTAGAAAAAATAGACGAGGACAACTCTATGATTGTAGATGACATGACCTTTACGGGTAAGAATTTCTTACTTACCCTACTCCTCTATCCTAGCTTGTTTCTGGGCTTCTATCCACGAAAAAAAGTATATCGAGCGTACTTTGAAAAATACTATACCACTTAATTAAACCATGAATAATCCCATAATCATTGGTGCAGGTGTTGCTGGCCTTGTAGCTGCTATTGAGTTAGAGAAGCAAGGGTACTCACCCGTCATACTTGAAGCTACGGATAGTATAGGCGGACGTGTCAGGACGGATAATTTGAACGGATATCCCGCAGATCACGGTTTTCAAGTACTGCTCACCGCATATCCAGAAGCACAGCGATACTTGGATTACGACCAACTGGACTTGATTAATTTTTTACCGGGTAGCATCGTTTTTAAAAACGGTAAGATGAACAAAATAGGCGACCCAATGAGGGATACATCTTTCTTGTGGTCTACCCTCATTTCCCGTATAGGCACACTGCAAGATAAGCTGCTTATCCTTAAACTTTCTCTCGCTTTAAAGAAGAAGAGTATCGATACTATTTTTGAGGAAGTAGAGATGCCTACTTTGCAGTATTTAAAAAATTATGGATTCTCAAATAGGATCATAAATTCCTTCTTTCAACCTTTTTTTGCTGGCATATACTTAGAAGAAAACTTGAATACATCAAGCAGAATGTTTGAATTCGTTTACAAAATGTTTAGTAGTGGATCTGCCGCCATACCTCGAAGAGGAATGAAAGCGATACCAGAACAATTGGCCAGTCAACTAAACAGTACAACGATACGCTTGAGGTCTAAAGTACTTGCTTTAGAAGGCAAGACGATAACCCTATCATCGGGAGAAATACTTACAGCAGATAACATAATACTAGCAACTGATCCTTCACCCTTTTTTGGGAAAGTAAGGACTAAGCCACATGAATGGAAATCATGCTACAATCTCTATTTCCAATCTAAAAAATCTATTATGAATAAGCCTGTGATTGGACTGTTACCAAATCGGAAATTACTAGTGAATAATTTTCATTTTCTGGATGATATTTATACAACCAATGGCAACGAAAGTGTCTTATCTGTTACGGTGATAAACGATCGAGAGCTAAGGGAGGAAACGTTGATAAATAAGGTACGAGTAGAAATGCAAAATTACTGCAACATAGAAGCTGGCGAATTACTCAAAATACATCACATCAAAAAAGCACTACCCAAGGTGAGCAACGTAAAGAATGTGCCTACGGATACTTCGGCAATACTAACTCCCGGCGTCTTCTGCTGTGGAGATTATCTGGCCAATAGCTCATTGAATGCTGCTATGGCGAGTGGCAGAGTCGCAGCTAGCTTGGTGAGCAAGATCCATTCACCAGTGCACCAGTAAAAAAACGTTATACAACCGACTGACTCACAAAACTGTTTAGAAACAAAAACCACACCTGCGTTTACTTCCCTCTACCCTGAACCATAATTAGCACAGTATAAATAAGTATTTTGAGGTCTAAAATAATAGAGATATTCTCTAGGTAGAGCAAATCGTATTGAAGTCTATCTATCATTTCATCCACATTTTCGGCGTAGCCATACTTTACCTGACCCCACGAAGTGATTCCGGGTTTAATCTTGTGTAATCTGCGATAATGTGGAGCTTTTTCTACTATTTGATCAATAAAATACTTCCGTTCTGGTCTATTCCCAACCACACTCATATCTCCCATAAGGACATTCCAAAACTGAGGAAACTCGTCTAACCGTGTCTTTCGCAGGAACTTACCCATCCCTGTAATACGAGGATCATCCTCTTTACTGAGCTGCGGACCACCAGCCTCTGCATCCACCTTCATACTTCGAAATTTAATAATATCAAATGGTTTACCACCCAATCCTATCCGCTCTTGGGTATAAAATACCGGACCTTTACTCCCCATTTTTACCAGAGCTGCTATGAAAATATACATCGGCAAGCCAAATACGAGTACAAGTAATGAAGTCATAATATCAAAGCTCCGCTTTAGAAATTTCTGCCAAGGGGGAAGCACATTGGTTTGTACTTCTATGAGTACAGCACCAAAAACATTACCCATTTTGACCATACCCGCAAGATGCTGATAGAGATTTGGTATAATCTTGATGATAACATTAAGTCCGTCTAGTTTGCTAATAATGGAGGCTATTTGATCCTTCTGGTGCTCTTCCGTGGCAATAAGTACCTCTTGTACTCCATACTCATTTATTATCGAGGGTATCTCATCTTTGCTGCCCAGTTTGGTTATTTCTTGAACTACCGTATTTTCACCATTTATATTTACGAATCCTCTAAAAAAGTGGCCTTCTGATTTTTTGGCCGAGACCAATTCATCGTATATTTTCTGTGCTCTAGGTCCCGATCCTATAAGCAGAGTATAAAATCCAATTTCTCTATTCTTTATTTTGTAAGCGATTCGAGAAGAAAGTAGGATACGAAAGAGAGCTGTAGGCACAAAATGCAATGTAAACAATACCCCAAGAGACTCATAGTAGCTGTTATACGCACTCACCTCATCGTCTAGAATTAAAGTAAAAAATAAAATAAGAACTCCCAGCATGCTTGTGGTAATTACTTGCGAGAACTCTTTAAGTCTGCTCTTTCGGTATACGCTCCGGTACAAACCAACAAGCGTATGTAAAATGATCCAAAATGAGGGAACAACAAGTAAGCCGATATACAATTTACTATCGCCCCATACATAGCGCAGATAGTAGGGATTAAATCCTCCGTCTATATAACATTTCCTATAAACGAAGAAGAGCCCCCAAGCTAGCATCGCAGCAAGAAAATCTAAGGCTATATATTTTAGTATGAGTCGTCTTCTGTTCAAAAGTGAACCAGTTTTATATTATCAAAAAACAACTTAGACTCCTCTGCACTATTTGTTTGAGCAGATATGAATGTTTTAAACTCAGCGCCAACATACGCTGGGTTATTTACGTCTGCCACAAGGCTAATGTAGATTTTTTTCCATTGCATTACGCCAAGCTCGTCTACCGTAGAAAAAAGATTTACCAAAGGAAAACCTTGCACCACATCACTTGTGATTGGGTATAAACCAATGACCGTTTCCGTGTTGCATTTAAAATTTAGCTCAAGATAAATGTCTTGGCCAGCTCTTGGCAAAGCGAAACTTTGTATGGTACTATTTTCAAAACTCTGAGCACCGCTAGGTATATCTACAGCACCGCTTCTTCTATTTGTTGTACCATTGTAAGCATATACATCAGTAGAATTTTCTGTGATATATAAACTATCTATGGTCGTGAAACTACCACTTTTCTCTAGGGATACACTACCATCTTCAAAATCTTCTATCCACGAGAATTTTGCATTCTGATTGTATACTACTACGGGAATTAAGGTATCTACTTTGCCGGGAGTAAGATCTATATCGGTATCAAATGATCGATAAAATGGATAGCGAATGCGTTTGTTATTCAATCCATTATTCTTTACACCGGCAAACACATTTATTCGGCTACTACCACTAGTCAATATGGGTATGGTTGCTGGCACTTCAAATGCTCCAATCAGCAGACCATTAACATACACCCAAGCGTCTAATATATCGTGAGCATTACTACCCTGTGTCCCGTCTATGGGCACTTCTAAATCTATATATGGAATGTGCAAATAGGAGGGTATTGGTTCTTCTTTGTCCGTACAACTAGGCACGAGAGTAAGCAACAACGCTACAAGTAGTAGTATTGAGGGTATTAAGCGTTGGTTGTGAAATTGCGTTCTAATTGCTCTTTTATTTTATCCGTCACTGACTGGAGTTGCAAATATTGAGAAATTCCAGCAATTGGGTCCGTGTTATTTGCAATGCAAAAGTAAAACGAATTTACTTCTTTTTCGAGCATTGCAATATAACCATCGCTATCTTCGGCTTGGCGATAGCAAGTACGAACTCCCCATTCTTCACCAGATATAGCTTCTTCTCCTGTATTATTTTGCACTTTGAGTACTTGCTGTACATAATCTATCGAGCAATACGTATTGTTCTGAAAAAACTTGGTGTGGTGTACCTCCTTGTTGGATATTTTACTTGCTGACAAATTTGCCACACACCCATTGTAAAATTCTATTCGTGCATTTACCACATCAGGATCCCTGTATAAAACACCTACTGCAGTACTGTATATGGATTTTACTTCGGAAGCACTTAGCTTCAAGGTTACGTCTATATCGTGCAGCATTAAGTCATCTATTACACTAAGGTGAGTAGATTTTTTATTGAATTTTACGAAACGACTACTTTCAATTATGCGTGGGGTAACCTCATATTTATCCAAATCATTATAGAACGAGTAAAACCGTTGCTTTAAACCAATTTGAATAACCGTACCAGACTCGTATGCGAGCATTTCTAGATTGCGTAAGTCTCTGCGACTACACAACCCTGGACTCTCTAAGTACAAATTCTTACCATACTTTATTACCAGGCTTAAGTTGTCATAGTTACTAGCAAGAATGTCAAATACAAGAATACTGTCCACTACGGGTAACAGATCCTCCAAGGAAGGGAATAATTCAAAATCTGAAAATGGTGGACAATCGTATCCGCCTACTATGTTAATTGTACTGTTAGCACGCAGTGCTTGCAATACTTTTTCCGAAAAATTACCTGTTCCTATTATTCCAACTCTCACAATATTCCTTCCGATTTCTGAGCACGAAATAAGGTTGAATTTTTTGTCTGATAAAAACAATGATATTTGCTGCGTACCAAAAAGTAAACACTTGCTCAAAGACACCTACAAATTACAAGGACAACGTTCTCAGTTGGTCAAAGAATTAAAAAAATTAGGAATTTCATCACCCAAAGTACTCAAAGCAATACAAGCTGTCCCACGCCATTTTTTCTTCCCAACAGATTTTTTAGATAAGGCTTATGAGAATATTGCATTTCCTATAGATGGTGGCCAAACTATAAGTCAGCCTTATACAGTAGCCAAGCAAACGGAGTTACTCGACATACAACAAGGAGACAAAGTATTGGAAATAGGAACGGGCTCTGGCTATCAAAGTGCAGTGTTGAAGGTTTTAGGTGCTCAGGTATACAGTATAGAGACTGTAAAACCACTGCACGACCAAGCAAATGACCTATTCAAAAAACTTGGCTTAGATATTGTCACTATGCATGGCGATGGCTCGCAAGGATTGCCTCAGTTGGCGCCGTTCGATAAGATAATAATCACAGCGGCGGCTCCAAAGCTCCTATCCTCATTAACACAGCAGCTTGCTACCCATGGCAGATTAGTGGCTCCCGTGGGCGACTTGGCTGTCCAAAAAATGATACTTGTAACACGCAATGATGATAATCAATACACTGAAACTACACATGGTGATTTTAAATTTGTTCCACTTACAGGAATCCATGGCTGGTCAAATTAAAAAAAACATTTCACTACTTCTATTTATTGTACTATTTAGCAACAGCTATGCACAAGAATATTTAAAAATAAGAGCAAAACAAGGAGATGGCATATCCATAGTACTCAATCGCTATAACCTAGCGGCTCATAGTTGTAACATTGACACTTTCCTTGCACTCAATAGTCTGAAGCGAGCAGATCAACTACAACTAGCCAAGGCCTACAAAATGCCCATTTATGTATACGACTACAATGACGTAAGTATACGGACCACATTAAATAATAACAACTATGACCTTGCTGTATACATACAGGAGTTTAATGAAGAAATGTATAAGGCGGGCTTGCGAGAGTTTGACTACAGGATAGACAAAGTACTCTGGGTTCCCGTACATGCGCTGTACTGTACGGTAGAGTCTGAGATAAAAAAACTGAATGCGATAAAGGCAAAAATAGGTGACGGAGACCCCAGCCTTACTAGCCACAAAGAAGACATAGACCAAGAAACAACCAAGCCTATTGGTTATGCTAATTTTCCTATTTTTGGTAACAAACACGAAAGAACTCCTATTTATACAAAAAAATTAGAGGGACAAGTGTACTACCTTCTCAGTGGACACGGCGGCCCAGACCCTGGTGCAATTGGCAAAAAAGATGGACACATTCTATGCGAAGATGAGTACGCATATGATATCACACTCCGCTATGCACGTGACCTACTACAGCACAGTGCTACGGTTTACCTTATCACAAGAGATGATGACGGCATTCGTGATGACGAATACCTTGAAAGTGATAAAGATGAAACAGTATGGTTCAATCAAAGTATTCCGCTAAATCAAGGCAGAAGATTAAAACAGCGTACCTCTAAAATAAATGAATTGTATGAAAAGCACCGTAAAGAAGGTGCGAAAGTTCAACGCGTTATAGAGATTCATATCGATAGTAGATATGTTACACAAAAGGTAGATATTTTCTTCTATTATTACCCCGGTAGTTCTGTCGGGAAAAAGATGGCAAACACCATGCTCAAAACTATAAAATCTGAATACGAAGAGCATCAAGTAAATCGTGGGTACAAAGGCGTAGTAAAAAGCAGAGACCTACATACGTTAAGAGAAAGTAAGCCGCCTGTTGTTTACATTGAGCTTGGTAATATTCAAAATGAATTTGACCAAAAACGCTTGTTAATAGTAAACAACCGTCAGGCCATTGCCAACTGGCTTACCCAAGGGGTTCTGAAGGAAAACGGTAAGTAATAAACCTAGTTTGTGTTGGGGTTAATTGGGCGTATGCTATGCCAACGGATTGTTGTTGTATTAAACTGATTCTGAAATAAATATAATGCCTGCGCAGTAGAATGGAAGAATTAATCGATCTTTAACACCGCCATAAAGGCACTTTGCGGTATTTCTACGTTGCCGACTTGTCTCATACGTTTCTTACCTTTCTTTTGCTTTTCTAGCAACTTACGTTTACGCGAAATATCACCACCATAGCACTTAGCCGTTACGTCTTTACGCATTGCTCGTATGTTTTCTCTAGAAATTACTTTGGCACCTATAGCAGCTTGTATAGGTATCTCAAACTGGTGGCGCGGGATAAGTTCTCTTAGTTTCTCACAAATCTTTTTACCAAAACTGTACGCCTTATCTCTGTGAATAACCGCGCTTAGTGCATCCACAACCTTAGCATTCAGTAGTATATCTAACTTTACAAGCTGAGACGCTCTGTACCCAATAGGATGATAGTCAAAACTTGCATAGCCTCGACTGACACTCTTTAATTTATCATAGAAATCAAAAACTACTTCTGCCATCGGCATTTCAAACGTTAGCTCTACTCTATTGCTTGTTAGGTATACTTGATTTTTGATTGTACCTCGTTTCTCAATACACAACGACATGATAGCACCTACGTAGTCACCTGCCGTTATTATCTGTGCATTTATATAGGGTTCTTCTACCCTATCATAGTAATTTGGCTCGGGTAAATCACTCGGATTGTTGACTATGACAATATCGTCTGGAGCCTTCTTTAAGTATGCATGATAACTTACATTGGGAACGGTGGTAATCACCGTCATTCCAAATTCTCGCTCCAGTCGCTCTTGGATGATTTCCATATGCAGCATTCCTAAGAATCCACAACGAAAGCCAAAACCAAGTGCTGCTGAACTTTCTGGTTCAAAAACGAGGCTAGCATCATTTAACTGTAGCTTGGCCATAGAGTCTCTCAGCTCCTCAAAATCTTCTGTATCAACTGGAAAAATACCCGCAAATACCATGGGCTTCACATCTTCAAATCCGTCAATGGCTAATTCTGTTGGGTTTTGAGTAATGGTAATCGTATCACCTACCTTAACCTCTTTGGCCTCTTTTATACTGCATATAATATAGCCAACATCACCTGTTTTTACTGTTTGGCGTATCTCAGGCTTTAACTTAAGCACACCTATTTCTTCGGCGTAGTAGGACTTGCCCGTATTCATAAATTTAATATGATCTCGTTTATTAAGCTCGCCATCTATAATTCGGAAGTAAGCAATTATCCCTCGGAATGGATTGAATACAGAATCAAATATTAACGCTTTTAGAGCTGCTTTAGCATTCCCTTTAGGTGGTGGAACTCTATCAATTACCGCATTCAATATATCTAGAACACCCATTCCTGTTTTCCCACTAGCTGGTATTATACCATCCCTATCGCAAAGTATAAGCTCTTCTATCTGGTCTTTTACTTCTTCTGGCTCTGCACCTGGAAGGTCCATTTTATTGAGCACGGGAATTATTTCTAATTCATGATCTAAAGCGAGGTAGAGGTTAGATATGGTTTGTGCTTGTATGCCTTGAGCAGCGTCTACAATGAGAAGTGCTCCTTCGCAGGCAGCTATACTTCTACTCACCTCGTAGCTAAAATCTACGTGACCAGGAGTGTCAATAAGGTTGAGTGTGTACTCTACACCGTCCCGTTTGTATTTCATCTGGATGGCGTGCGATTTTATAGTAATACCGCGCTCACGCTCTATGTCCATATCATCAAGCGTTTGCTCTTTCATGTCACGATCACTTACGGTGCCAGTGGTCTGCAACAAACGATCTGCCAAGGTACTTTTACCGTGGTCAATATGGGCTATTATACAAAAATTTCGGATGTTCTCCATTCAGCTGCAAAAATACAATTTTTACCACGTTACAGACGTAGTATGTTTTGGAATAAACAACTTAGGCTACCACAAGTTTTTTTATTTTTACAATTGACGATTTCACATCGAACAACGCTACATCACAAATAACTTTCTACAACCATCGCAACAGCGTTTACTTGCGCATTAAACATATTTCTAAACCATTAACAGGTATTAGCAGGTATTAGCAGGTAAGAAATATCCTCTAAGTTGCCCCTTTTTGTCTATAAATTTTACCTTTGCAGGCTTTAATACAAACAACTAGAAATTAAAACAAAATAACTCATGCAAAAAATGATGATTTACATGCCAATAGTAACAGCCGTAATTGGTTTACTATACATGGTAGTTAAAAAAGGTTGGGTAATGAAACAGGATGCTGGTGACGGCAAAATGAAAGAAATTGCTGACCACATTTATGAGGGTGCACTTGCCTTCCTTAACGCTGAATATAAATTACTTACCTATTTTGTTATCGGTGTGAGTATTGCTCTTGCTGGTGTAGCATACTTTGTAGAGACTACCAGCTACCTTATAGTAGTAGCATTTATTTTCGGAGCACTATTCTCAGCATTTGCTGGAAATATGGGTATGAAAATAGCGACTCAAACCAATGTTAGAACGACGCAAGCCGCTAGAACAAGTTTACCACAAGCGCTCAAAGTGTCATTTGGTGGTGGAACAGTGATGGGTCTTGGTGTTGCAGGTTTGGCTGTGTTAGGCCTTACTGCATTCTTCATTGTATTTTACAACATGTTTATGAATGTTGGAGATGCGTTCTCTACAGATAAAATGACGATAGTTCTGGAAACCTTAGCCGGATTTTCTTTAGGAGCGGAGTCTATTGCACTTTTTGCTCGTGTGGGTGGAGGTATATATACGAAAGCTGCTGACGTAGGTGCTGACCTTGTGGGTAAAGTAGAAGCTGGTATTCCTGAGGATGATCCTCGTAACCCTGCTACTATAGCGGATAACGTTGGAGATAATGTAGGTGACGTAGCAGGTATGGGAGCCGATTTATTTGGTTCGTATGTAGCTACAGTTCTTGCAGCTATGGTTCTTGGCAATTATGTGATAAGAGATAACGGTGCCGTAGACGCATTTGATGGTATGGGCCCTATCCTATTGCCTATGGCAATAGCAGGTGTTGGTATTATAATATCTATCATCGGTACTATGCTTGTGAACATCAAGAGTAATGATGCTAAAGAAAAACAAGTAATGGGAGCTTTGAATATTGGAAACTGGGTTTCTATAGGATTAGTTGCAGTGTCTTGCTTTTTCCTTGTACAATGGATGCTTCCAGAAACAATGACAATGGGATTCTTTGGTGAGTCAGAAACAGGAGATACACTAATGAAAGGTATTTCTTCTATGCGAGTATTCTACGCAACACTTGTAGGTCTTGTTGTTGGAGCGGTTATATCTTCAGTTACAGAATATTACACGGGTCTGGGCAAAAAGCCTATTCTTAAAATAGTACAACAATCCAGCACAGGTGCAGGTACAAACATAATAGCTGGTCTCGCTACTGGTATGATATCTACCTTCCCTACAGTATTATTATTTGCCGGTGCGATCTGGACATCTTATGCTTTCGCAGGATTCTACGGAGTTGCAATGGCTGCCTCCGCTATGATGGCCACTACTGCTATGCAGTTGGCTATAGATGCATTTGGTCCTATCGCTGACAATGCAGGTGGTATCGCTGAAATGAGTGAGCAAGATCCTATCGTACGTGAGCGTACAGATATCCTTGATTCTGTAGGAAACACTACTGCTGCAACGGGTAAAGGATTTGCTATTGCATCTGCAGCACTTACTTCATTGGCCCTATTCGCTGCCTACGTTACCTTCACGGGTATAGATGGTATTAATATTTTCAAAGCACCCGTGCTAGCGATGCTTTTTGTGGGTGGTATGATTCCTGTAGTATTCTCAGCACTTGCTATGAATGCAGTAGGTAAAGCTGCTATGGAAATGGTAGAAGAGGTAAGACGTCAGTTTAGAGAAATTCCAGGAATAATGGAAGGAACGGGTAAGCCAGAATACGATAAGTGTGTGGCTATATCTACTAAAGCTTCTTTGAAAGAAATGATGCTTCCAGGTCTGTTGACTATTGGTTTCCCAATAGCAATAGTGCTTTTAGGTAAATTGGTATACTCAGACAACAATATGCTCGTAGCAGAAATGCTAGGTGGGTATATGGCTGGTGTCACAGTATCAGGAGTACTTTGGGCTATATTCCAAAACAACGCTGGTGGTGCTTGGGACAATGCTAAAAAATCTTTTGAAGCAGGTGTTGAGATAAACGGTGAAATGACATACAAAGGTTCTGAAGCTCACAAAGCGGCAGTAACTGGAGATACAGTAGGAGATCCTTTCAAAGATACTTCTGGTCCTTCAATGAATATTCTGATAAAGCTAACGTGCCTTATCGGTCTGGTTATTGCTCCTATGTTGGGGGAACATGCCTTGACTGGAGAGCTCGGGTCTACTAAGCCTTGCTGTGCTCCTACAGAGCTTACAGCTCACTCAGCTGTGCATACTACAGATGCAGCATCAGAGCATAAAGAGTGCGCTGATGCCCCAGAAAACGGCGACAAAAAAACCTGCTGTGCAGATAAAAAAGAAGTAGCATTAGCAACCAATGAATTACTAAGCACTGAAGTAACTGAGGCGATAGAAGCAATAGTACAAACCAGTAAATAATCGTAACTATATAATCCATTGGGCAAGCTAATCCAACTTATCTCACACCAGAGAAACTACACAAACACTGTGGTGAAAGGATTAGCTTGCCTTTTTTTAGTTTTGGTAGCATCTGCTTTTCAGCCAAAGTTAGAACATATCTCTACTCCCATAGACACTGAAATAGGTGAACGACTGATTACTCTCCATTCAGAAGAGTTCAAGTCCTTTACAAACAAAATATATAATCAATTAGAATACCCAATTGGTTACGACACGCTTACAGAAAAGGCATTTACCCCAGCATTGCGTGGCTACATGTATCTGAAGCACACGCAAGAACTAACCAATACAAAGTACCTTACTATCGTTGACTTTTCGCAATACTGCAATGACCGTAGAATGTGGGTCATCGATTTAGAAAACAAGAAAGTGGTTTTAAATGAATGGGTTGCTCATGGGACTAAAAGTGGTGATACGCACGCCAAGTATTTTAGCAACAACCACCGTAGTAACCGGAGTTCACTTGGTTTTTATACAACAGGTGACTTGTACAATGGCCGCAATAATCTCTCTCTAAAACTAAACGGTTTAGAAAAAGGAATTAACAATAACGCATTTTCAAGAGGCATTGTAATCCACGGTGCCCATTATGTAAGTAAAGAAATCGTCAACCGCAGTGAACGCATAGGTCGCAGCTTTGGTTGCCCAGCGGTACGCCAAGAAGTGAACAAGGTACTCGTTAACACGATTAAAGGCGGCAGCTGCTTGTTCGTATGGCATCCTACCCCAAATTATAGTACAAAATCCAAACTACTGAATGCTAATCTCTACATTACTGTGGATGACTTGAGCATATAAAGTGGCATTCTAACGCCATATTTGTACCTAACAAGGATTTGGTATATGGTCATCATTCGAAACATTGCATTCGCTTCCCTCACCTGTCTCCTACTCTTACAATCGTGTAAAGAGGAAACTATTGTAGTAGAACAGGGTATGGTTTTGACCCAAGATTCGTTCCGTTTTCATATCGAAAAACAATTTACCCAATTGAATAGCCTTGTTTGTCAAGAACAGCTTATCTATTTGGACACACTACAAGACTACTATAAAAACCGACAGTACAAACCACTATGGTGGGACGCTCTCACTGGCGATAGTGCCGCTTGGTCAAACTTACAACTCACTTTTGCTCACAGTGTGAGTCACGGTATGGATTACCGCTACTACCAATTACCACTTGTAGCATACTACAAAGGAGCAGTAGACTCCATGAAAACAAGTGTAGAGGCCTACAAGCAATTGGCAGAATTAGAATTAATCCTAAGCAATAATATGCTCCAAATGTATGTAGACATAGCCAACGGACGAACAAAACCTGAAGAGGTATATGGGTATACTTATATGCTTCCGCTTAATAACCAGAAGCAATTAAACTATGAAGCATACCTGAACAACGAAAACAAAAACACAATTATTGACAACATTCATGTAGGAGATACGACCTACACTGAGCTCAGAAAGTTGCTTATCTATTACCTTGAAGAACAAATAGAAGCCAAATCAAATGCTATCGATTTTAGTGATTATGCCAAAATCGAAGTAGGCGACACCGTGGACATATTACCTCAAGTAATAGCTAAACTCAAGGCTAAGAAGCTCCCCGGTGATGAGATACTGGCATTAAATGATACCACGATATATACCAAAGAGCTATCCAACCTCATCAAAAAATTGCAAGAAAAGTACAGCCTTACTCCAGATGGTATAATGGGTTATAAAACCTTTCGATTGATCAATGCTTCTCCAAAAGACAATATAAACCAAGTAAAGGCAAATATGGAACGTCAGCGATGGTTTACCAAGCCAAAGGAGGCTCCCTTTGTGTATATCAATATGCCAAACTACAATGCAGATCTTCATTGGAAAGACAGCATGAAATCCTTTCGAATTTGTATCGGAAAAAATTTACCTGACAACTATGATGCTATGGTAAAAGAGTACACGGACAGTGGATGGCTGCATAAGCTACCTCAGAACATGGAAACCCCACAGATAGCCAGCAACATAACCTATATGGTCATCAATCCTACATGGACCATTCCATACAGCATTATACGAAGAGAAATGTGGTGGAAACTTGTAAAAGACCCTGCTCACCTGAGCCAAAGCGGCTACAAAGTATATCGAGATACAAATGAGATAAACGGAGATACCATACAATGGAGTAAGATAAACAAGGATAAGATTCCGTATCAAATAGTGCAAAACCCTGGACCAAAAAATGCTCTGGGTACGGTGAAGTATATGTTTAACAACCCGTTTAGTATTTACCTGCATGATACACCAAGCAAAAGGGCATTTAAACGGACACAGCGAGCAGTAAGTCATGGATGTGTGCGACTTGAGGATCCTATACTGTTTGGTGAGTTCCTCATGCAAAACAGCCGCACGTACGATGCAGATGATTTTAGAATAATGATGGGTTTTGAACCTAAAGACCCACAAAGACTAGAAGACTATGACCCGACAGATAGTACAGCGACTATACAAAAACTGGAAGAGACGAGTAAACTAAGACTAGACACCCCAATGTCGCTCTATCTAGACTACCGCACGGTATACTATGATAGTGAATGGCAACTACACTTTGCTTACGATATCTATGACCAAAACAAGCTAATCCTTGCGGCCATGGACAGCATATAAAATACGTCTCGAACAATCAAGAAAAGCTTCGCTCAGCAACGGCAATAAGCAAAAGACACATTGTTTAAACCTCTCTCCTCTCAGAATATCGATTGATACAGAGCCTATTGTTTTGTGGGAGGTACAATACAAAAACCAACAGCACAGAGTTATACGAGGTGAAAAAGAGTTTCTGTAGAAGTCTTAGCCCCGATAAGCATTTCCATTTCTAAGTTAAATATAATTGTTCTAAAACGAGCCATCAATCATACATTTGCCCAATGAACGAATGGTTTGGGACATGGTTTGATAGTGAGTATTATCACCTGTTGTACAAAGATAGAAACTACACAGAGGCGGAGGCCTTTATGGTTCAGCTATCAAAGTACCTCAAACCGACCAAAGATCAACTCATACTTGACTTAGCTTGTGGAAAAGGGAGACACAGCATACAGCTAAATAAGCTAGGGGCCAATATGGAAGGCTGTGATTATTCGTTGAATAGCATCAACTATGCCCGTAAGTATGACAACGCTACCTTAACGTTTTATACCCACGATATGCGTGATGCTCTGCCCAAGCAATACGATGTTATACTAAATCTATTTACCAGTTTTGGGTATTTTGATACGGATGAGGAGCATCAGAAAACATTGCAAAATATTTACGATGGGTTGAACGAAGGTGGCACCTTTGTCTTCGACTTTATGAATGTAGATGTGATCATACCAAACCTTGTCTCTGGTGAGGTAAAGAATAAAGAAGGCATCGAATTTCATATAAAAAGGGAAGTAGTCGATGGTAGAATAACCAAATACATTGCCTTTGAAGACGAGCAAGAAGAATGGCACTACCACAAAGAAAAAGTGGCTGTACTAGACCACAACAAGCTCGTAAATATGATGAAATCTATTGGTTTTAAAGTAGTAGATACATTTGGCGACTACCACCTCAATGCTTTTGATGTAAAAAAATCTGACAGACTGATACTCGTACTTCGTAAATGATAGACAGCCTTATCCATATCGATAAACAATTATTTATTGCTATACACGAAGGGTTTGCCAATCCTTTTTTTGATTGGCTACTGCCTATACTTCGCGATGCTAATACGTGGATTCCACTGTACGTAGTATTCGTATTTTTAACGGTACGCAAGTACAAACTGCAAGGCCTTTTTATTATACTTACTACGCTAGCTGTCGTCGTATTGTGCGATCGATTCTCTGCTGGTTTTGCCAAGCCATTTTTTGAACGACTACGTCCCTGCCACGAGCCTACACTATCCGCACATATGCGTAATCTAATAGACTGTGGTGGTCAGTATGGATTTATCTCCAGCCACGCTACCAATCATTTTGGCCTTGCCGTTATCTTTACGTGGTTCTTCAAAAAAATAAGCTCCTTAACCTGCGTCAACTGGTTGTTTTATGCGTGGGCTGGACTTATCTCTTTTGCTCAAATCTACGTAGGCAAGCACTACTTTGGCGATGTACTCGTTGGAGCGTTGGTTGGGATATTGATAGGAAAAGTAATTTTGACTATATTCACTAGACTCGTTCGGACAAAATCCTTATCAACCGATTAACCATTAAAAAACCGTGTTTCAAGAAAAAGCATTAGCCATACTCAAAGCAGGTAAAAACGTATTTCTTACAGGTAGTGCAGGTGCAGGTAAAACCTATACCCTCAACCAGTTCATCACCTACTTAAAAGACCATAAAGTGCCCGTAGCGGTGACCGCAAGTACGGGTATAGCTGCTACTCATATGAATGGTACCACCATTCACTCGTGGAGTGGTATTGGTATAAAAAACCAACTGACGCATGAAAACCTAAAATCGCTTGCTACCAAGCAGTACTTAACCAAAAACATTCGTGGTACGCACATACTCATCATCGATGAAATAAGTATGCTGCACCGCAACCAGTTGGATATGATAAACCAAGTGCTCAAGTACATTCGCAACTCTGCCAAGCCTTTTGGGGGTATGCAGGTGGTATTTGCAGGAGATTTTTTTCAGCTTCCTCCAGTGAGTAGAGAGCAAGAACCCAGTAGAGATAAGTTTGCCTTTATGAGTAAAGCATGGGTAGAGGCAGCTCCCACTGTGTGCTACCTTACTGAGCAGTTTCGCCAAACTAGGAATGAACTCAATACCATACTGAACCAAATACGAGGTAACGAAGTAGATGAAAGTGCGGTACAACTCCTACAAGAAACACGGTACAATGAACACACCATAGAACCCACCAAACTCTACTCACACAACGCCGATGTAGATAGCATGAATGAGCAAGAACTAAAAGCCCTCGAAGCAGAAGAAGAAATCTTCTTTGCCACAAAAAAAGGGAACGAAAAGATGCTTGCCGGTTTCACCAAATCACTTATTGTACAAGAAAAACTAGTAGTAAAAAAAGGAGCAAAAGTAATGTTCCTTAAAAACGATCACGAGCGGGGTATTATGAATGGTACGCTAGGTATAGTCGTAGATTTCAAGAAAGACCCAGAAGAAGAAGGTCCTTTTCCACTGGTACAACTCATGGATAAGCGTAAAGTTCTGGCTATGCCAGAAGTATGGTCCATCAACAATGAAAAAGGCACTCCACTCGTGAGTTTTGAGCAAGTACCGCTCCGCCTGGCTTGGGCGATAACTGTACATAAGAGTCAAGGCATGACCCTAGAAGCCGCAGAAGTAGATCTTGCCAAGGCGTTTGAGCCAGGACAAGGATACGTGGCTTTATCACGTCTAAAAGAGCTAGAGGGACTTCGCTTGCTGGGCATCAATAGAATGGCCATAGAAGTGGATCCGCTGGCGTATAAGGCAGACCAGCGTTTCCAAGAGCTGAGTGGCGATATAGATCAACTACTCGAAGAAGACTTTAAACCCGAATGGGAAAACCACATACTAGCCAGTGGTGGCACTACAGACGAAAAGGAGCTCAAGAAATACCGTACAAAAAGAGAAGCCAAAGAAAAGAAGCAAAACACCTTTGAAGTAACCAAAGAGATGGTGGCTGCTGGCAAAACCCTAAAAGAAATAGCCGATGATCGCGGTATGGCGCACAGCACTATACAAGGACATATTCTCAAAATATCTGAGAAGTGGCCGGATGTAAATATTGACATATACCGACCCGAGGATGTGCTTATGAAACGTATAGCCAAGGCCTACAAAAAACACGATACGGGAGATGAAGACAAGTACAGCGGGGATGGTAGACTGAAGTCCGTATACATCTTCAATGAGTTGGACAAAAAAGTAGATTATGGCACCATAAAGCTTGCCTATGCTTACTTGGATATCTAGCTGGTATACTAATTCTGTGTACTACTCAATACTCCTGCTGTCCCCCACTTACTGATCAGCATTTTTTCTGCTTACTGTAAAATTAAAACCACGTGATTTAAAACGTGTTCATCCTCTTGTATTTATCTCAATTACTGTTTAACGTTGAACTTACAACAAGTGAGAGATGAATCAATGATTAAAATAGTATCCAGCACAAACCGTTGTATCAAAACTAGAAAACATACAGGAGATATATGTGCTATTTGCCATATACTAATCGTTCCTAAAAACACGAGCTACTACTTCCCAAAGGCTTGCCTTCATGAAGAGCTACATCTACCCGTGTATCCCAGACCTTTGAGTTGCTCCATACAGGCAGAGAAAAATACGTTACTCCCCTGATGAACTAATAACCAAGGGAAACGTTTTGACTACTTTGGAATAAGAATAATCGTTTTATCTTAAATATTGATCAAAAAACGATACTTTTAGCTGCGATAAGCAGAAATGATCTTTCCAAGAGTAGCATCATGCCAATAACTCAAAAAATACAGACACAGAATTGCGACATCTTATTCGCAGGTTGGGGAGCCAGTGCCTGTATTCTACTTATTGAAATGGCCAACAAGAACTTGTTGGAGAACAAAAATATTGTCATTATTGATCCGGAAAGTAAACTAGAAAACGACAAAACATTTTGTTTTTGGACCAAATATTCAGAGTGTTTGTATACCGATTATGCATCTATAATCAGTCATGAGTGGTCTTCTATAAAAATAAACGATGCACCACTCCAATCTATAGATCCCTTAGCATACTGTCATATCAACAGCGCTGACTTGTATGCATTGTGCAGGCAACTGATGGATAAACACTCCATTGAGCATATACAAGAATCCATTGAGAGCGTTTCATCTGGAAAGAGGAATGAAATTAAAACCAATAAATCAAGCTATTCCAGTGAATGGTTGTTTGATGCACGACCTCCCAAAGTAAACACAGTCGATAAACGATTTTTTATTTATCAGTCCTTTGTTGGCTTCAAAGTTTCGCTTGCTTCTCAGAAATTTGACAGTGATGTGTATCACATGATGGATTTCAGGGTTGATCAGCAAAAAGCAACTCAATTCGTATATATTTTGCCCTATGATGAGCAGAATGCGTTGATAGAGCTAACGCGGTTTGGTGAGAAACTCATAGACCAAGATGAGGCCAAAGAGCTTCTGGACAGCTATATTTTAGAGCATTATGGAGAATATGAGGTTTCGGCTGTCGAAAAAGGGGTGATTCCTATGGGTACTATTCCCACCCAAAAAAAATCTGGGAAACGGCACGTAGAAATTGGTACAAGAGCTGGAAACGTTAAGCCAAGTACGGGCTATGCATTCAAGAACATGTATACCCATGCCCAAGCGATTTGTGCAGATTCAGCGTTGCAGAATGCTAGACCTAAACCGAAAGCACGGTTTGTATTTTATGACCAGTTACTGCTCATCATACTCACCCTATGGCCGCACAAAGGAAAATTGATTTTCGAACAATTATTTCAGTCGCAAAGCTCTCGCTTTGTACTGCGTTTTTTGGACGAAAAAACCAATCTAAGTTCTGAGTTAAAAATGTTCTTTGCACTCCCTATCTTACCTTTCTTACGTGCAACAGTGGTATGGACATTTTGGAAATTGGCTGATAAATGGATTTTACTTCTACTCATTGCATACGCACTTCTTGCCCCAAACAACTACATTGACAATCATATCTTTCTAACTGATTTTGAACTGGGATTATTTGCATGCGGCTTATTTTTAGTAGGAATACCACATGGGGCTTTGGATCATTTGGCCGTAGGAATTAAAGGCAAAAAAACGATATCGATGAAATTTATCATCATTTATCTTTCGATTATGTTTGGTGTATTTATCACATGGTACTTTCTACCGGTCACGTGGCTTTTCCTATTCTTAGCTTATTCCGCCTGGCATTTTGGACAGACAGATATAGAGAATTGGAACATCAAAAGCCCACTAATTGGTTTTGTATGGGGAACTTTTTTATTGGCATTTATGCTCTTGAGTCACCCGTTGGAATTGAATTACGTATTGTCCATTTTGGATATTAGCTCCATTCCAGTAAATCCGGATTTACTGGCCTACCTCCCCTTCTCTCTACTACTGCCTACGGGCTATGCACTAAGAAAGAGATGTTGGAATTTACTACTGATTGTCTTCTATTTATTTGTAGCGCAACATATTAGCCTGATACTGGCATTTGGGTTATATTTTATTTTTCATCACAGTCTCCTGGGTTGGAACAACCTAAAAGAAGCGTTGAATATGAGCCATACCAAAATGTTTATCCTCTCATTGCCTTTCAATATTGGAGCGGTATTTCTGTTTTTACTCTTTTTCCTAAAATTGACCAATACCGTGGAATTCAATACCGTATTTTTTCTTGTATTTCTGTCGTGCATTAGTCTACCCCACATCATCTGCATGGACCGTTTTTACCGAAAATCAGAACAAACTGTCAATACGGTATAGCGAATCAAAAAAAGGAAAACACAAAACGTAGTGTGACGCTTCTATAGCCGCCAAATCCAATAAATCTAACCAAAGTCCTCTTGATTTGTTAGATTCGTAGAAGGGATATACGGTATATCCTTACGTTAGGTCAAATATGTCAAAAGATCAGAATATGAATTTATTGAGCAAGCTATACCAAATCTGTCTATCTGAAAACGCAAAAAACAAGATTGAAAAAGTAATTCTATACATTGCAATTGCAGGATTTTTCATTCACTTGTTATTAATTTACTTGTCAAAATTCGGCTTTATTACGCTGCTCTCAGAATCCGAATTATTTGTAAATCCGATATCTGCCATTTACACCCCATTCTCATTCATTCTTATCTATGAGGTATATCTACTAATCTATTACTTACCCAAGTCTTTTACCACCTATATCACCAAGCAGTATGAGATCATAACACTCGTTATCATTCGAAAATTGTTTAAGGATTTATCTGTAATTGAGCTTTCGTCTGATTGGTTTGGTATCAAAGGAGACTTACAATTCACATACGATATATTGGCATCCATTATACTTTTCTATCTAATCTATCAATTTCAAAAACAAGGAATGCGTAAATCGGAGACAAAAAGTAGCGACAAGCCAAAGATTGAACGATTCATTCTTCGCAAGAAAATAATTGCTGTAGTATTGGTTCCTCTATTTTTCATCATGGGCCTGTTTACACTGTTCAATTGGATATCCAGTATATCTCTGACCTCAAACCACTTTGCAGGATTTGAAACCATTAATAACTTGTTTTTTGATGAATTTTTTACCGTTTTGATTTTAGTGGATGTTGTACTCCTCTTGATTTCCTTCTTCTATACCGATAAGTTTCACAAACTGATACGCAACTCTGGATTTGTTGTTTCAACCATTTTGATTCGTCTATCTTTTGGCGTTAGTGGATTGATAAGCACTATTTTAATTGTACTGGCAGTTCTTTTTGGATTGTCTATAATTTTGGTACATAACAAATACGAAGAAAATATACTGCCCGAAAAATTATAAATATAATTATAGAGGCAGTAGTTGTATAGATAACCATAAAACCTTTGTTCATATTTGCTAATATCTAAGCCAAACATGTCCATCATCCAAAATACCATAACCTACGTAAAACAAACCCTCGCCAATGCCGAAGGCGGACACGACTGGTGGCACATAGAGCGTGTATGGAAGACCGCTAAGCACATAGCAGCCACAGAGCAAGTAGATATGCTCGTAGTGGAGCTAGGAGCCCTGCTTCACGATATAGCCGATTCTAAGTTCAATGGCGGAGATGAAACCATGGGACCACAAAAAGCCCGTGCGTTCTTAGAAACGCTAGCAGTAAGCAATGAGGTCACAGAACACGTTATACGTATTATCGAAAATATCTCTTTCAAAGGAGGCAAAGAAGCTCAAAAATTCACATCGCCAGAACTGGACGTGGTACAAGACGCAGACCGACTGGATGCTCTCGGTGCTATTGGCATAGCCCGCACATTCAACTACGGTGGATTCAAAAACCGCGAAATTTATAACCCTACCATTCCACCCAACCTATCGATGACCAAGGAGGAATATAAAATGAGTACTGCTCCGAGCATAAATCACTTCTATGAAAAACTACTCCTACTCCAAGACTTAATGAATACCGCCACAGGCAAAGCTATGGCTAAACAACGCCACACCTATATGGAAGGTTTTCTGGAGCAGTTTTATAACGAATGGGAAGGAAAGCTATAGCTCTTAATCCTCCATCTCCAAAATAATAGGTGATCCAGCCTTACGTAAAGCAGCGTAGATTGTTGCTAGTGTAGCATCTACGTTACTAATTCGCTGTTCGTAGTCTTCCATGAGCGTTGTGGCAATGGCAAGACCATCTTTAGCGGTAGCAGTAGGTCCGTAATTGCTACCCCACAGCGTTGCTCCAGCAGCACTTAGTCTATCATTTAGGGTTGGAGACACTTTTTCTCCCACGGCATTTTTAGCACTATTCCCCGACCATTCTGTATCGAGTACACGCAATTCATTTTGTATAGCTACCAATTGCTTTAGTGCGTCAGGAAATGGAGCATTCATCCGTTTAGCCGCTACTAGCAATGATGCTGTTTCTTTTTTACAGTTTCTGAATTTTCTGCTGAGCAATCTACGCTGCAACTGAGCAGCCATATATGCCGTCAAGAATTCATCTTTCTCCGCCTGAGACTTCGCAGGCAAAGTACTCTTGTGCAACGGTTTGAGTACCACCTCTACTGCATCCCCCATTGGCATCGCTTCCCCACGAAACAGTTGATACATTCTAGCAGAATAAGTACCTGCCGCTACATACCAGCCAGCGTCTTTGTCTCCATCTGCTTTCGAGTTTGAGCCGATCGGCCATTCGCTGGATGCTTTCATATTCCACGCTGTACGGTTTACTCCTTTGCTGTTGGCCAGTTTTATCTTGCGTATTACATTACCATTATTATCACTTATCTGTAGCCAATAGTTTGGAGATGTTTCATTCTTTTCTGCTGCCAACACATCCCAACCCGGGAAGTCGACATCCTTCTCTTTCGTATTGAGCTCCTTCTCTTCCTTCTTGCGCAGTTGAGACGCTGTCTTTGGCTTCTCTTTTATATAGTAATCAAATAGAACACCGTACGTTGGATTAGCACCGTAAAAATGCTGTCCTCCTTGAGAACCTCCTTTTTCTCTTCCATCTCTTTGAGGTCTGAAGAGATACGTCTCTCTAGGTTGGAATAATACTGCTTCTTGCTCTAGTATAGCTGCATCTAGATTTCTTAGGAAGGTGTAATTATCTAAGATATAGAAACTACGTCCAAAACTAGCTGCTACCAGGTCGTTATGCTCGTGCTGTATCACCAAATCACGGAAACTTATCGTGGGCAGTCCACCTTTCAATTGTTTCCAATTTTCGCCGCCATTTACTGTAAAGTAAATTCCAAATTCGGTACCGATGAATAGTAATGACGGGTTCACATGATCTTGTACTATTCTCCATACGTAGTTTTTCTCTGCTATTCCGTTGGTGATACTCTTCCACGTCTTACCTCCATTTTTACTGACAAACAGATACGGCGTATAGTCGCCTTGTTTGTGAGCATCTAGGGCTACATATACCGTATTCTCATCAAATAGGTCTGCCTTAATATCATTAATATAGGCACGCTCTGGCACACCTGGCAAATTTTTCACATCTGTCTTATTCCATGTATTTCCACCATCTTTGGTACATTGTATATAGCCATCGTCTGTACCTGTATACAGTATATTCTCGTTGACAGGACTTTCGGCTATACTGGTGATAGTGTTGTAGGTGCTCATCGCATACACATCCCACGCATTTTCATAACTCTGCTTGCGGCCCATTATAGGGAGGTCAAAACGCTCTTCATTTCGGGTAAGGTCTTCGGATAGTACTGTCCACGCATCTCCCCTACTATCGCTACGCCAAAGTCGTTGAGAAGCCACATACACACGAGCCGGATTATGACTACTCACCAGGATAGGTGCGTCCCAATTATAGCGTTCAAAAGGTTCACCATTGGCAGGCTGCGGACGAATACCAATACGCTCTCCTGTGGCCATATCAACACGGCTATACCATCCTTGTTGGCTTTGTCCGTATACAATGTTCGGATTACCCGGCTCTGTAGCAGGCTGATGACCGTCACCGCCCAGTATTACCTTCCAATCTGCCGTACTGATTCCTGCTTTATTTACCGTTCTGCTTTTGCCTCCTTGCGTGTTATTGTCCTGTGTGCCGCCATATATATTGTAAAACGGCTTGGCATCATCTACCGCCAGTTTGTAAAACTGTGATATAGGCATATTCCCCATATGTCTCCATGTACTTGCTAGATCAAAACTCTCGTACAAACCTCCATCTGTACCTACCATAAGGTAATCTGGATCACTTGCCTTGAATGCCATAGCATGATTGTCTACATGCTTGTAAGCTTTACCCAGGTTTTTAAAAGTAGTACCGCCATCGTCTGTTACTTTCATATAGTTATTGGCAAAGTAGACACGATCAAACTGATGTGGACTTGCCCAAAGTTCTTGATAATAATGTGGTCCTGTACCTCCACTTATCATATCGCTTTTCTTTGACCAGCTCATTCCCCTATCTGCACTTCGATAAAATCCGCCTTTTTTCAATTCAGTCTCTATGGCTGCATAGATTACATCTGGGTTTTGTGGTGAAATTGCCAAGCCAATTTTACCCATATTGCCCGCAGGCAAACCCGTCTTTAGTTTCTGCCATGTATTACCACCATCTACACTTTTATGTATTCCACTCTTGGGACCACCGCCTAAGTATGCAGCCACAGTTCTATGTCTTTGCCAGGTTGCCGCATAAAGCACCTCAGCATTGCGAGGATCTATGAGTAACTCTGTAGCACCTGTCCATTCATTGTCACCTAAAACTCGCTTCCACTTGGCACCGCCATTTGTGGTCATGTAGACACCACGCTCACCGCCTTTGCTCCACAGTGGACCTTGTGCAGCTACCCATACTATATCTGAATTAGTCGGGTGTACGATTATCTTGCTGATATGATTGGACTCTTTCAAGCCCATATTCTTCCAGGTCTTCCCTCCATCTTTACTGAGGTATATACCATCTCCAAAACTAATGTGTCTACCGCCTACATTTTCACCAGAACCTACCCACAGGTTTCTAGACATAGCATCCAAGGTAATGCATCCTATACTGTATACTTTTTGCTTATCAAAAATAGGTTGGAAGGTTACTCCAGCATTTTTGGTTTCCCATACACCTCCACTCGCTACTCCTACATACCAATGACTCTCGTTGGCAGGATCTATGACAACATCTGAGATACGTCCCGTCATGAATGATGGGCCTATGCTTCTAAATTTTGCCGCAGAAAGGGTAAGACTATCCCATGTAGCTATTTTCTGAGCAAATGAGAAACTAAACAATAGGGTGAAAAATAAAGAAAGTGCAATTTGTATGATACGCATAGACGGCGAAATTACACGAAAATGTATACAGAAGAAACCCCAATGAACTTAAACTAGGATACGCCATTCTTTTGTATGGCTCATTAGAAGAGTAAATAATTAAATTTTTCGTTTGGTTGTAGATGAAGGTTTAAGCAACTTCAATGCGTACATGATCGGTTTATAAGTATATCGGATGAGCTATGATAATATAATTTACAAATCCTTAAATTTGAATCGTAGATGATGGATAAGATAAAGTGCCCTAATTGTGCTCATGAGTTTGATGTAGAAGAAGCGTTAAGCGGTAAGCTCGAAGCTCACTTCAAAGAGGAATATGAACGTAAGGTATCTGAACAGGCAGATAAGTTTCATGCAAAGGAAGAGTTGTTGGCAAAGGATATGGAGGCCTTTGAGGAAAAGAAGGAAAAAGAAAACGAGATATTCAAAGAACGTCTTGCCAAGCAGGTAGAGAAGGAAAAGGAAAACATCCAAAAATCTACACAAGAATCATTTGAGCAGCAGCTCAAAGCTTTATCCGATGAAAACGAGAAAAAAAAAGCAGAAAACCGCAAGCTAAAAGCAGCAGAGATAGACCTACTACAGAGAGAGAATAACCTCAAAGAAAAAACAGAAGAGCTGCAGCTTGAGGTAGAAAAAGAAATGCTGGAGAAGCAGAGTGAGATTGAAGAGAAAGGTAGAGCCAAGGAACGTGAAGCACATTTACTAAGAGAAAAAGAGTTTCAGAAAAAATTAGAAGATCAGAAAAAACTCATAGATGAAATGAAGCGTAAGGCCGAGCAAGGTAGTATGCAGCTACAAGGCGAAATACAGGAACTTGCTCTAGAGAATCTACTGGCCATGTCCTACCCTTTTGATGATATCGCAGAAGTGGGTAAAGGCATACGAGGGGCAGACTGCATACAAACTGTGCGCAATCGCTTGCAGCAAGTGTGTGGCTCTATTGTATATGAGAGTAAACGTACGAAAGCATTTGCAGGAGACTGGATAGATAAACTGAAACAAGATCAGATTACCGCAAAAGCAGATATTGCAGTTATAGTAACGGAAACCATGCCAAGTGATATGGACCGATTTGGCGAAAAGGATGGTGTATGGATTTGCGGATTTCATGAGGTAAAAAGCCTCAGTTTTGTGCTTCGAGAAATGCTTATAAAAACCCACTCGGTAAAAAGCAGTGAGGTAAACAAAGGAGATAAAATGGAATTACTGTACAGTTACCTCACCAGCAACGAATTTGTACAAAACATACAACGCATAGTAGAAAACTACGATGGTATGATAAACCAGCTAAACAGTGAGAAAAAAGCCATGCACAAAATCTGGGCTCAGCGAGAAAAATCTATTTGGGTAGTACAAGAAAATATAGGGTCATTGTTTGGCAGTATTAAGGGAATAGCAGGAAACGAATTGTCTACGAGCAGCGTATTAGAACTGCCAGACACCTCAATAGACGAAATTTAAGGCTATTCCAGTTGTATCCTCTACGCTCAAACAAACCCTCAATAATTTACTGTTCACAATTAACATTTCACTAGTTTCGCATCTATGCAATTTTGGTGGCTTTTTATGTTGTTTTTCTTCCCCTTCATAGGTGGAGTTATTGGGTTATTGGTGCAATCGGAGAAGACCCGTCAGCTCAAATTATTCTTGGCCTTTAGTGGTGCATTCCTCATCAGTATTACCATACTAAATCTCATACCAGAAGTATACGAAACTCTTGGTCACAAAGCAGGTTACTATATACTCGGAGGTTTCTTTTTGCAAATAGTACTCGACTTTTTCACCAAAGGAATCGAACACGGGCACCTGCACATACACGATCTCAAAAAAGGATTTCCTTACTCTGTTTTCATAGCACTGAGTTTACATGCATTTATTGAGGGCCTGAGCCTTGGTGGTGGTGCTTTTAGCGATGAGATACAGAATAATATGGTTTTTGCCATTGGGTTGCATGAGCTTCCAGCGGCATTTGCCCTGGCTGTAATTTTGAAAAGTGTGTTCTCTAAAACCAACATTAACTACCTATACATTGCTATATATGCTATAATGGTGCCCTCTGGCATACTCATAGGTTTCTCACTTACAGGGTACGAGGAAGTACTCACTGGACTTATTGGTTTAGTTATTGGTGTGTTCTTGCACATTAGCACTACTATTTTGTTTGAAAATAACGAGAGTCATACCTACGGTCGGTATAAACTCGTTGCTATTGTAATAGGCCTAGGCGTGGCACTCTTGGCTGTCAATTTTCACATTCATTGAACAATAATTTTGTAATACGTGTATTACTCTACATCACTGTGTTGGTGATGGCCATCTACTTTGTGTGCGTATTGGTTCCCCAGAAGGAAACCACTCCATCTACCACTACACATATCCCTATTGAAGTGACCTACTCCACTCCAGACGGACACCTTAAAGAAGCTGCTGAATACTGCGATAGTTTGGAATATAATAGAGCTTTTGTTATTCTTATCAACCTGGCTCCACACTCAGGCAACTATCGATTTTTTGCATTCAATTTAGAGACAAATGACACCCTCCTGAAGGGTTTGGTGGCTCATGGCCATTGCCAAAGTACAGAGAACAGGTTTGCTCAGTTCAGTAATGAGTTAGGATCCAATTGCTCCTCCTTAGGTCACTATCGGGTAGGCAGTCAGTACGAAGGCTCTTTTGGTACGTCTTACAAACTATATGGGCTAGACTCCAGTAATAGCAACGCACTGAGTCGCTATGTGGTGCTTCACTCCCACTCCTGTATTCCCGATGAAGAATGTAAAGATGATATCTGTCTAAGTGAAGGATGCCCTACCGTATCTCCTATGGTATTGCAGCAACTTATCCCGTATTTAGAAAATTCCACAAAACCGGTACTGCTTTGGATATACAACTAACGAGAAGAAAGAATAAGCACTACTTTCTCTCTTTTACTGCCATACCTATTGCCTTGAATCAACACGCAACAAACGACAAATAAAATTTTGTGGCATTAGAGAACCCAGACATCAGTGTAGTCTAGAGCCCTCCTGAAACGTCTACTTCGCTATCGTCCGATATTATCAATACACTACCTCTTCCAAAATTCTTGGTAACCGCATGATAAAAACCATGCAAAAAGAAGCAGAGAAAAATGGTTTTGTATTTCATATGGATGGTTCTAATTCACCTCAAACTTATACCAAGCTACTTTACGTCTGAACTGGGCAGGAGCTACTATAGTATTCTCGTCTATTACTTTTTTGTATGATATGAGTTTTCTGCGTAAACCTGGCACACGCACACTATTATCCATCGCCTTTATTGTATAGTCTACTATGTCCTTCATATCGCTATCTGTGCGTACTATTTCTTCTGGAGTTACTATGGTAAGCTCACCATCATGTTGCGATACAGTTACACTTATATCTAGTGGAATATTGATAGTAGTAAATTCCTTGTTATACGAATTCTGAACTATCTCATCATCAAAAAATTTGAGTAAAAATAAATCGTCGTAGTGGTAATAATATGTGGTGGTAGTCGTAGTTCCTCCATTGGCATCTCGTGTGGTAGTAGTCACCACATGCACATAGTACTCTTCCAATACTACAGATGCATTTCCATCTTTGTCTAAGCCGCTGTAGGCTATATTGTTCACATTTAGAGCCGCACGTTTAGATATTTCATTATACGCCTTTTGTTCGTCTGTTAGTTTAGCCTCTTTACGTTTCACACGCTTCTTCCTACGCTCATTCATATTGTTTCTTGCCTCGCGTATATTATTTACGTTTTCCAGTACTTCTTCAGAAAAATCTGTCGTCTGCTCACGGAGTACTTCAAGATCCTCTGACGATAGAATCAACCTATTGACACCTGTAGCCGCTAGTTTGTAATACACCTGCTCTCCCACCAATCCTATTAGGTTCACATTGCCCTCTGTATCAAAAAGTATATCCATGTCGAGGTATAGCAACTCCTCGGGAGTTACTTGTTGCTCACTACTACCATCTGGGTTAATTTTTTCCAGCACAAATGCACTTTGCTTTATGTCTACCCAGGATCTTGTTTTTGTTTCTTTTCGTTCTCTGCGTGTCAGTCGGTCTGTAATTGAATTTTTACCCAAAATATAGATAGATCCATTATCATCTACTTCAAAGTCTTGTACATAAAACTCATTCGTCGAATTTTCTATGTTTAGCTTATAGTCTACTTGGTGCATTACTTCTTTCATGTCTTCATCAAACAACCAAAAAGTGAAGCCAAATTTATACGTACCTACCTCATCATTCTTATTTCTACCGAAACGTAATTCTCGCTGTATTTTTTGAGCATCGTTGCTAAAAACGACCAAGTAGCTTTTATTCTCAGAGATAGAAATCTTAAAACTCGGATAGGTATATCCTTTTTGCGGTATATATTTAGCGGACGCTATTTTATAAGGCTTATTAGATACCTGTCCGCTCTCCGGATTCAAAGATGAAACGTATAGTTCTAACTTCTCGTTTGCTCTATCTTCTTGGGTAGCAAACACCAAGAAATCATCACCAAACTGAAGTAGATTGTAATATTTGAGCTTAGGACCATACATACTTAAATCTAGCTCCGTCTCACGCAAGAAATTCATATCATCGTCATACTGCTGTATATAGTACTTTGCTTTGAGTGTTGCTACCAACATAAAAGTACGTCGTGGCACATAACTAACCGAAAAATAACCGCCTTTCGATTTTTTAAAAATTTCTAAGTAATTGGCTGTCTTTGGCTTAAATATTTCTCCGTGATTTTCTCTTACTTTTAGTTTTTGTCCAAAAACAATAGATACAGGAAGTAGTAAACTAAGTACTAGTATACATTTTACAATTTTCATATTCAGTCTTTAAATAGTAGTAGTAGGGAGTCCAATATACAAATTAACCATAAATATCATTGAGCAAACCTGCAAGCCTTACTCCTGCTTGCTCAAGTCGTTGCTCTACTGTCCCTATATGTCTGTAGATGTATGCATACTTTAAGTTGGTATATTCACCAAAATCGTAACAAGCGGTTCTTAGTTGCTGACTCTCCGCTGCCCATTCTCGTACGGTATTTTCCTGCCATGCTACTACCTGTAGTTTGTCTACGCCTCTATTGATATGATTTCCCCACTCGGTATAGCTTAACCCCTGATGGTCTACTAGCCCACTGTCCCAAACTCTATGGAGGTTACTCTTCTCTCCAAAGAACGCTACTTTCACCTTATTACCGCCTTTATCTTCTGCTAGACCTACGTGCAATGGTTGGTGTACGTCACCTACCAAGTGTACCAATGCCATAATCGCAAACTGCTCGTTGGGCACTATTTTAAATTTCTTTGTTTTCAACTCAGCGATGAGCGTCTCTATAGCCCATATAACATCTCCCTTAGAATTTTTGGTAATGTCTGCATATAACTTACCATCCGGTATACTCACGTAGTGCCAAGAGCCCATATGACGATATGTAGTATCTGCTTTTATAAAATCCATAAAATTACCACTCATCTCTAGCGAGTAGTCTGTAAGGATTGTATTGATGCGTTTATTCGCTTTTTTGTCAAGGTGTTGTTGTGCTACATACCCTACGACTCTGTGGCCTGTTTTGCCCCAAGAGAAAGCACTGGTGCTAATAACAATAGCCAATAAAATAACTCCAATTCTTTTCATGATTGCAATAATACTATCGTCGCCTGTAAGAAATAACGAATGTGAAGAATTGGATGATTTTTGTTGGGTTCAAGTTATGTCTAGTCCATTTTTATTTATTTATTTTTTTGTCTTCGGAGAAAAGACAGAGATTACACCGCTGTAGATTAAATAGAAAACGCTCAGCTAGCATTCCAGGGGCAAGCATCTGTATTTTAAGGACTAGGGCTGCTATTCATAGTTCAAAGACCTAAATTTGACACCCATGAAGCACATCTTTTCTCTTATTCTCCTCTTGCTTACACTGTGGGCTACCGCCCAAAACCCTGCTACATACACCATCTATAATGCCAAGGGCAAAAAAGTAAGCTACAATAAGATGATAAAGACCCTCGCCAAGCAAGACATAATCCTCTTTGGCGAGCAACACAATTCTGCCATCGCTCACTGGCTTCAACTTAAGGTAACCAAAGAACTATCCGCTAAGCGAAGTATTCAATTGGGAGCCGAAATGATAGAAGCAGATAATCAAGAAGCTCTAAACCGCTATTTGTCAGATAATATCACCCAAAAAGGGCTAGATACCAATGCTCGCCTATGGCCCAATTACAAAACGGATTACGCTCCTTTAGTAGATTTTGCCAAAGCAAATAACTTGCGTTTCACTGCCACCAATATCCCACGTAGATATGCGAGTATGGTATATAGAAGTGGTTTCTCCGCCTTAGACACACTACGTAATTTGGAGAAATCGTGGATGGCTCCACTTCCTATGGCTTTTGATGCTAGTTTGCCTACCTACCAAAGTATACTGAAAATGATGGGACCACACGGCTCTCCTAAACTAGTAATGTCACAAGCAACCAAAGATGCTACGATGGCTCATTTTATCTTAAAAAACTACACCATTGGAAACCTATTTTTGCATTTTAACGGAGCATTCCATTCAGATTTCTATGAGGGAATACTCTGGTATCTAAAAAGGCAGTCGCCCGACCTTAAATACAGCACTATCTCTACCGTAACTCAATCCAGTGTGGATAGACTAGAAATGGAAAACTTGAGCAAAGCTGACTTTATCATCGTGGTGGACGAAGAAGTGACGACTACATACTAACGTCTTACATTTGAGGGATAACAATTCATTTTGGAAGAGATATACGTAAATAGAGGCATAAGAGATCTGCTAGTAGAACTAGCGGTGCAAGGTAGAATGACCAAAAGGATGTCGAATTAAAAGTGTGGCCTCGGTTCTTGCATCTGCATACATATTCCATGCGTACTACCAACATATAAAACAAACCTTCTAGCATCTTACATATTCCTTCTATACTGACCTCCTACCTCAAACAGCGAGCTCGTAATCTGCCCGAGTGAGCATACTTTACATGCTTCCATCAGTGCTTCGAAGACATTACCGTTTTGCAAGGCTACTTGCTGTATATCAGCGAGTATCTGCGTAGCTTCTGCATCGTACCGCTTGTTTAGGCTTTGGAGAGTATTTATCTGAAATTGCTTCTCGTCTTCTGTAGCACGGATCACCTCTTTGGGCAGTACCGTGGGCGAGCCTTTGCTGCTTAGGAAAGTATTTACCCCTACGATAGGGAAGTCACCGTTATGCTTCAAAGTCTCATAATAAAGACTCTCTTCTTGTATCTTAGAGCGTTGGTACATGGTCTCCATAGCTCCTAGCACACCACCACGTTCGGTTATTTTATCAAATTCTGTTAGTACTGCTTCTTCTACCAGTTCGGTGAGTTCCTCCGTGATAAACGATCCCTGCATTGGGTTCTCGTTGCGAGCCAGTCCCAGCTCCTTGTTGATGATGAGTTGTATAGCTACTGCTCTACGCACACTTTCTTCTGTAGGTGTAGTGATGGCCTCGTCATACGCATTGGTATGTAGTGAGTTACAGTTATCGTAGATAGCATACAGTGCTTGTAGCGTAGTACGTATATCATTGAAATCTATCTCTTGTGCGTGCAAACTTCTACCACTGGTCTGTATGTGGTATTTGAGCATTTGGCTACGCTCATTGGCTCCGTATTTTAGTTTCATTGCCTTAGCCCATATCTTACGAGCTACACGGCCTATTACTGCATATTCTGGGTCGATACCATTGGAGAAAAAGAACGATAAGTTCGGCCCAAAGTCATTGATATCCATCCCACGGCTGAGGTAGTATTCTACATACGTAAATCCATTGGCTAGCGTAAATGCAAGCTGAGTAATCGGATTAGCACCTGCTTCTGCAATGTGGTATCCAGAGATACTCACCGAGTAGAAGTTTCGTACGCCATTATCGGTAAAGTACTGCTGTACGTCACCCATCAGGCGTAGAGCAAACTCCGTTGAGAATATACACGTATTCTGCGCTTGGTCTTCTTTGAGTATATCTGCTTGCACCGTACCACGCACTTGTTTGAGCGTGTCTGCTTTTATCTGAGCATACACATCTGCAGGGAGCACTTTGTCTCCTGTGAGTCCAAGGAGCATAAGCCCAAGACCATCATTGCCTTCTGGCAAATCTCCGTCATACTGTGGCTGTTCGCTTCCTTTTTCTTTGAAGTAAGCATCTATCTTTCTATGCGTCTCCACTTCCAGGCCGTTTTCTTTGATGTAAATTTCACACTGCTGGTCTATGGCTGCATTCATAAAGAATCCTAACAACATAGGTGCGGGTCCATTGATGGTCATACTCACAGAGGTCATAGCATGAGCTAGATTAAATCCTGAGTATAGTTTCTTAGCATCATCTAGGCAGCATATACTTACCCCTGCATTTCCTATTTTACCATAGATATCTGGTCTACTGTCTGGATCGTTGCCGTATAACGTTACCGAGTCAAATGCCGTAGACAAACGCTTGGCTGGCATATCGCTACTGAGGTAATGAAAACGTTTGTTGGTACGTTCTGGTCCTCCCTCTCCGGCAAACATTCTTGTAGGATCTTCTCCCTGACGCTTGAATGGATAGATACCTGCTGTGAACGGAAAAGTACCTGGTACATTTTCTTGTAGATTCCACTGGAGCACATCTCCCCAAGCTTCATACTTTGGCAGCGATACTTTGCTTATTTTTTGATGCGAAAGTGAGATCGTTTTTGTCTCTACTTTAATCTCTCTGTTACGCACAAGGTAGGTGTAGATATCGTTGGCATACGATTCTTTTACGTCGTCCCATCCATCTATTACCAACTGTAATTTCGGATCAAAATCCAACGCTACTTTAGCATAGGTTTCTTCTAACTCTTTTATTAGTCTATCCGCATCTGCAATATCTGCTTCTTTTAAAGTACTAATGGTTTTATTAATTCCATATAGTTTCTGAGCTATACCGGCTTGTTTTTTAGCCCAAGCATCGTACCCTCTGTTGCTATCTGCTATCTCAGAGAGGTAACGCACTCTTTTGGGTGGAATAATAAAAATCTTCTCAGACATTTCGTTAGCTGCCACAAGGTTAGAATCAAAACCTGCTCCAGTTCGCTCATTGATCGTATCGATTAGCTGAGCATACAGCGAATTCACTCCTGGATCATTAAACTGACTCGCAATAGTACCGTATACAGGCATATCATCTGGATCTTGGTGGAACAGCACATGATTCCGCTGAAACTGCTTCTTTACATCTCTCAATGCATCTAAGGCACCGCGTTTATCAAACTTATTCAATGCAATCACATCTGCAAAGTCCAACATATCTATTTTCTCTAGTTGTGTAGCCGCACCGTATTCTGGTGTCATCACATACAGACTTGCGTCACTGTGATCTGTGATCTCCGTATCGCTCTGTCCTATTCCTGAAGTTTCGAGGATAATGAAATCATATCCCGCTACTTTCAGAATGTCTTTAGCCGTATCTATATGAGCAGACAGAGCTAAATTCGCCTGGCGAGTAGCCAACGAACGCATGTAAACCCTATCGTTTCGGATACTGTTCATACGGATTCTATCTCCCAGTAGAGCTCCACCCGTCTTCCGTTTAGATGGATCTACTGATATGATCGCTATATTTTTGTCCGGAAAATCCATCAAAAATCTACGTACCAACTCATCTACTAAACTACTTTTACCTGCACCACCTGTCCCGGTAATACCAAGCACTGGCGTTTTTATTTCATTTGCTTCTTCTTTTATGGCCTCTAGCAACTCACTATTTTCCTCAGGGAAATTCTCGGCAGCAGAGATGATTCTCGCTATCGCCATTTTATTCATTTTACGGAATGACTGCTCTTCTGCATTTATGTTCTTTCCCGTCGGAAAGTCTGACTTCATTACCAAGTCATTGATCATTCCTTGGAGACCCATAGCTCTACCATCATCTGGATGATATATTTTGGTAACACCGTATGACTCCAGATCTGCTATTTCAGCGGGTAGAATTGTCCCTCCTCCTCCACCGAAAAGCTTGATATGACCTGCTCCCTTCTCATTCAGTAAGTCACGCATGTATTTAAAATATTCATTGTGCCCCCCTTGATAACTAGTCATAGCTATACCATTAGCATCCTCTTGTATGGCAGTATTCACTACCTCTTCGGCACTTCTATCGTGCCCCAAGTGTATTACCTCACAGCCTGTAGCTTGTATGATTCTACGCATCACATTGATGGCAGCATCGTGCCCATCAAAGAGTGAAGCAGCGGTGACTATACGTACTTTATTTGCAGGTTTATATATGGTCTGATCTTGCATACTATTATAGAAGTAGCACAAAGATAAGGTAAGATGCTGTTCGCTATACACAAAGCATCTAGATTAGATTGGCTAAAAAATACGGAATGGATATACCTACTCTAAAAAGGTCTACTTCTAAAAGTAAATAAAAAATTTACGATGAGGATTTTAAAACCACCGAGCCTCTTCTATTTTTAGTTATTGATATTAAATCAACATTTTGGACTTTCTGCTAAAGGGAGACTTACGTCTTACAGAACGTTACTGTCAAGAGACCACACATAATTGAGATGCAACGTGTACCACAATCCATAGCTCAAACATATAAACTACTGACTAATAGTATATTGATATAACAAGTAGCCATCAATAATTTGGATACACCAAAGTTGCAATTACATCTCCCCTTTCTATCAAGAAAGATTCGCTTTTCTGCAGCGTATTTTGATGTGCAAAACGTGCCTCCTCTCCTATAAGATAATCTTATATTTACCGCTTCAAAGAAATTAGATGGATATACTTAGAGGTTTACTTGGATTAATCATCCTCATTAGCATTGCTTTTGCATTTAGCAAACATAAGAGAAAAGTAAATTGGAAGCTGGTGGGATCGGGCGTGGCTATCCAACTTATACTTGGCTTATTGGTATTCAAAGTACCTGCCTTTGCCTCAAGCTTTGGTGTAGTAGCTGGTTTTTTCACACAGCTACTTACCTTTACAGACGCTGGAGCACAGTTTATTTTCGGTACTTGGCCAGATGTGGCCAAAATCATGGTACCAGCTGGCGAAACAAACGCAATACACACCGTCGGTTACGTATTTGCCTTCAAAGTGTTACCTACCGTAGTTTTCTTCTCTGCTCTTACTTCTCTGTTATACTATTTGGGCGTTCTTCAAAAAATCGTTTTTGGGTTTGCATGGATACTAAGTAAAACAATGCGGCTATCTGGTGCAGAGAGTCTTGCTGCTGCTGCAAACATATTCGTAGGACAAACAGAAGCACCATTGGTCGTTAAGCCTTACATAGACAAAATGACGAAGTCTGAGATCATGTGCCTTATGACCGGAGGTATGGCTACGATAGCAGGCGGTGTATTTGCTGCATTCATAGGCTTCTTGGGTGGTGATGATCCAGCAGCACAACAAGAATTTGCCAAGCACCTACTGACTGCTTCTATACTATCAGCCCCTGCAGCTATAGTCTGTGCAAAAATCCTATATCCTGAGACCGAACAGGTAGACGAAAATTTGGACATAGATAAATCTAAAATTGGTAGTGGACCACTTGAAGCTATTTCAACAGGGACTACGGATGGAATTAAACTAGCAGTGAATGTGGGTGGAATGATATTGGTCTTCTTGGCCTTCATTGCTATGATAAATTACTTCTTGTTTGATATTATAGGAAATTATTCTGGACTCAACGAGATAATAGCTACTGCTACAGTATATCAAGGGCTAAATTTACAGATGATCTTAGGATACGTATTTGCCCCACTAGCTTGGGTCATTGGCATCGATGCACAAGATATGATTCTGAGTGGTCAGCTACTTGGCGAAAAGACCGTTATCAATGAGTTTATAGCTTACTTATCTCTAAAAGGAATGATAGCAGCAGAAGGTGGATCAATGCTGCAGAATAGATCGGTGGTAATACTTACTTATGCGCTATGTGGGTTTTCTAACTTTGCATCCATTGGTATACAAATTGGGGGCATCAGTTCATTGGCACCAAATCAACGTGGAACATTAGCTAAGTTGGGTATGAGAGCTCTTATTGGAGGTACACTTGCTTGCCTCATGACCGCCACTATCGCAGGAATGCTATTTGCTTAAATCTGTGAACCGAGGATTTCTATACGGAGACGGTTTCTTTGAGACCATACGTATTGTAAACGGACAAATTCCGCTTTTACAAACGCATATAGACCGTATAGCAGACGCCCTTGCTATTTATGATCTATATCTCAGCTTTGATATTGATGAGGACTTCATACAAAGTGTTGCAAGCGGTTACGACAAAAACGGTAATCTTCGCATCAATTTTTTTCGGAATGGACAAGGAAAGTATTTACCCGAAAGTAATGAAGTGGCTTTTGACCACTCGTTTGAGGAGCACTCACAAGACTTTTTCTTGCCCGCATCTTTAGACTTAGAAGCAGAACTAAAAAATGCACCAACCAATCTGTGCACTATTGCCTTGTACCCCGAACACAAACCAATAGTGCCGTGGATGACCGTCAAAAGTCTCAGTAGTATTTATTATGTGCTGGCAGCCAAGTACAAGCAAGAGCAACAAGCCGACTATTTACTCATACAAAACACAGATGGGTATATCTGCGAAGAGCTTATTAGCAATATCCTTGTACAAAAAGGTGAAGATATCTTTATCCCTAGTCTAAAAAGTGGTGGAGTAAACGGAGCTACGCAACGTTTTCTGCTCAGAAATTACGGCTTTGCCATCACTGAGAAGCAACTTACTATGCAAGACATTGAATCTGCAGATGCTGTATATAGTTGCAAAGGGAGTACTGGAGTGAGTAGGATTAAGTAGTCTTTTTATTTTTAGCTAAAGCTTTCCAACAGATCCCCTTAAATTTGATCAAAAGGCACTCTAGGTATTAGCTATTTTGACTTTTAGTCAAAAATAGAGAAGCCCAATCACTTTTGTGATTGGGCTTCTCTAAATATCAATTTATTAAAGACTAGTATCTGTAAGCCTCTCCTTTGTAAGGACCATTAAGACCTACACCGATGTAATCAGCTTGGTCTTTACTTAGCTCTTCAAGCTCTACACCAATTTTAGCAAGGTGAAGTGCTGCTACTTTCTCATCCAAATGCTTGGGCAATACATACACTTCATTTTTGTAGCTATCTGTATTTTCCCATAATTCTAATTGAGCAAGTGTTTGGTTAGTAAAAGAGTTACTCATCACAAATGATGGATGACCTGTAGCACAACCAAGGTTTACTAATCTACCTTCTGCAAGAAGGATGATTTCTTTACCATCTATGTTGTACACATCTACTTGTGGCTTCACCTCAAATTTGGAATCACCGTGATTGTTATTTAAGTAAGCTACGTCTATCTCATTGTCAAAATGACCAATGTTACATACGATTGTTTTGTCTGTCATTAATCTGAAATGTTTCTCCGTAAGAATATCTTTATTACCCGTAGCAGTTACTACTATCTGAGCTCTAGGAATGGCATTCTCCATTTTCTTTACTTCAAAACCGTCCATTGCAGCTTGTAGAGCACAAATAGGATCAATTTCAGTAACGATTACTCGAGCACCTGCTCCAGCAAGTGATGCTGCAGTACCTTTTCCTACGTCTCCGTATCCTGCTACTACTGCTACTTTCCCAGCTATCATTACATCTGTAGCTCTTCTTATAGCATCTACAGCAGATTCCTTACATCCATATTTATTGTCAAATTTAGATTTAGTAACAGAATCATTGATGTTGATAGCAGGAAGTGGCAATGTACCCGCCTTCATTCTATCATATAGTCTTAGTACACCTGTAGTTGTCTCCTCAGAGATTCCTCTGATGTCTCCTACTAACTCGGGGTATCTGTCTAAAACCATGTTGGTCAAATCTCCTCCATCATCTAATATCATATTGAGTGCTTTGCCCCCTTCGAAACCTTTTAGCGTTTGCTCTATGCACCAGTCAAACTCTTCTTCGTTCATTCCTTTCCATGCATATACAGCTGTTCCTGCAGCTGCAATAGCAGCAGCAGCTTGATCTTGCGTAGAAAATATATTACAGCTACTCCAAGTCACTTCAGCTCCTAACGCTTGCAACGTTTCTATAAGTACCGCAGTTTGAATAGTCATGTGAAGACATCCTGCAATACGAGCACCCGCCAATGGTTTGCTCTCGCCAAATTCTTCTCTCAAGGACATTAGTCCAGGCATCTCTGCTTCTGCAATATTGATCTCTTTTCTTCCCCAGTCTGCTAGCGAAATGTCTTTTACTTTGTAGTTACTCATTGATTGTGTTGTCATTACTTTTAATTAACGGTGCAAATTTAATACTTCTTAAACAAACCAATCATCTAGTTTGTTGCATATTTGCAAGAAACAATAAAATAATACTATGTATCCAGAAGAATTAGTTGCTCCAATGCGAGCTGATTTAACAAATAATGGTTTCACCGAGCTAAAAGATGCTGAACAAGTGAACAAAGCTCTAGCAAGCACAGAAGGGACTTCATTGCTTGTTATAAATAGTGTATGTGGATGTGCAGCTGGTACTTGTAGACCAGGTGCGGTAGCTTCTCTAGGAGGAGAAAAACAACCACAAAATCTGTACACTGTGTTTGCAGGTGTAGATGCAGAGGCTGTAACTGCTGCAAGAGAGCACTTACTACCTTACCCACCCAGTAGCCCAAGTATTGGTGTTTTCAAAAATGGCGAATTAGTTCATTTTGTAGAGCGTCACCACATAGAAGGGCGCAGTGCAGAGATAATTTCGAGTCACTTACAAGAAGTATACAAAGAGTACTGCTAGTCTAGCACCACGCCGGACTGTTACCAATTAATTAGTGTTAAACTGAATTTAAAACACTGCCTCACGGCGGTGTTTTTTTTTGTATTGTTTGCGTGAGAGCACAAATAATTTAGTACAGAACAATGAGAAGGGACAAAGATGCTATTGCACCTAAACCACTAAAAAATCCCAACCACTTTCGTGATCGGGATTTATATTATCTTTTTGTCGCTCAGCGTATTTGCCGATAACTTTACTACTAAGGTGCTCCAACCCTGTGCATTGCACAACGGAACCCTAACGTAGATGTAGATTGTTGCTCGTCTAAGAAACGACGTGTTCCTGGAGAAGCCCAGTAGATGCGATCATTCCAAGATCCACCTTTGTATACGCGAGCTTGATTGTCTACTAGCGTACTCACACTATATTCATACCCTTGCTCACCGTCCATATATGTCTCCTCATCCAAGTAACCCATATTATCTGCTCTCTTGTAGTTTCTACGTCCTACATTTTCTTCCTCTGTTACCTCTACGTAAACGATTCTACCAAGACTGTCTTTCAGATCTACTATTCCATCTACGTCTAAACTTACTTTATCGAACACGTTACCACGGAAAGAATTGAAATCATTCATATCTTCCAAGGTTAGTGGACGATAGACATCCATAACCCACTCCGAAACGTTTCCACTCATGTTGTATAGCCCAGCATCATTCGGCCAATAAGAAGCAACTGGAGCAGTGATTAGTGCACCATCATTTAAACGGTTTGCGATACCCGCTTGATCACCTTTCCCTCTTTTAATGTTGCCATATATAAGACCTCTATCCTGTTCATTACCGCCACTATATCGTACAGTTAAACCTTCCCAAGAATAAATCTTTTTGTTATTTATGTTTTCGTAAGTAGATGCACCAACGTTTGCAACAGCAGCATATTCCCACTCCGCTTCTGTTGGTAGTCTATACTTTGGCAACATGATACCATCTTCCATTCTTACTTGGCGAATACCTCCTTTTTTTATTTTGTAGTCCTTCATTTGGTGCTTACCTAGAGTAAGTCCATCAGACTGTCCTACATAATAAGCTTGCGTGTTGAAGTTAGCTTCATTAATTTGATCTGGATCTGGTTCCAAGATACCTTCTCGGATTAGGATCATCTCATTTACACGATCAGACCTCCAGGCTGCATACGCAGTAGCTTGTTGCCAATTCACACCTACAACAGGATAGTCTTGGTAAGCTGGGTGACGATAGTACAACTCAACGTAAGGCTCATTGTACGACAATCTAGATCTCCATGTATTCGTGTCTGGCAAAGCATTTATCGCTACCTCGGGGTAATCTAGATAAACTCTTTTCAACCAGTACACATATTCACGGTAATGACTATTCGTAACTTCAGTTTGATCCATATAAAAAGATGGTATAGAAACTTTTCTTTCAATGTTGTTGTGCGTGTGAGTAACATCTTGCTCAGATGAACCCATGGTGAAAGCTCCACCATGTACAAGCACAAGACCAGGACCTGTTTCTTGTCCTGCGTATTCATGCTTTTCAAAACCTCCCCACTTGGAATCATTGTAACCCCATCCTGTGCTAGAGGACTTCTCCTTTTTGCAGGCAACTGTAGTCATTAGAGCCATAGTAAGCAAGCCTATTGTGAATTTATTAAACCTCATAATATTTTTAAAACCTTAAGTAATTAACTGTAATTGAGTTGATAATATTGTGCAATGATACATTTTTCAAAGCTCAATTAAAAATCGGGGCAAGAGATCTTGCGGTACTTTCTGCTTGGCCTCTTTGCACACCACTCTATTCCGGCAGATATTTCGTGACTTACTGGCGCTGCAGATCTTGCATCCGAAACAGTCAAATCAAAACTATATCCAAATTTGAATTTATCTTTTCTGAATCCAACCAACGCTATTAGTGCATCTGAGTTAGTAAAATCACCAAATGTTTGTCTGAACCATAAACCTGTCACCAATGGACCTTTATTATAGTAAAAACCAATATTCATTTGTGTAAACTTGTTTTGAAGCATAAACAAAACATTAGGCGAAATTGTACTTTCCGGATTTCTACGACCGTCTAAGGGAATAACAACACCACTGTGTACTGTATATCTGCGTGGTATGATTGCTGTAGGGTCAGAAAAGAATGACTGAACTGGTTCGATAAGATTATGCACAGCTACACCGGCATAAAATCTCTCTGTGTATCCTAGAATTCCTGTGGCAAAATTTGCATAGTTGACAGGGTCTCTTACGAATGGCTCACTTGTTGGATTCACAAAACCAGCGCTTGGATCTATCTGATCTTCGAAACGCAGACGTTCCCAGTCTATACTGCGCTGACCGTATTGGCCTTCTATTCCAAAACGCATTGTAAATTTTTTGGTAACTGGCAATTGAAACGCATATCCGGCAGATACGCTTTGGCTTCGAAGCAGCCCTTCTCCCGCTCTATCATCTAATATCATTAGCGAAACACCTCCACCAATCTTATCAAAGTGTTGGTCGTAGCTAGCGCTTGTTGTTATGAACGTACCTGGGAGAGATGGCCATTGATTTCTATAGTTTAGTACTGCTCTTCCTCCTCCTCCGCACGCTCCAGTACCAGCCATTGCTGGGTTTGTATATATGGGAGCAGCATAGAATTGCGTAAATTCAGGATCTTGAGCCTGAACATGTAATGAAGCGACCACACTCATCATCAAAAAAATAGTAGTTTTTATTTTTCTCATTTCTCTTCTCGTCTATAATCAACAAAGATAGAATTTTTATTACGATACATCCACAAAATATAATTATTGTGTCACTTTTGAATTTATGTCAGAAATTTACAATAAAATCAGACTTTATATGGTTAGAATTGTTAAAGTCTTATCAAAACACAAATAGCAAAATTAAGTATGGCCATAAAATCAAAGATATATTTCTTACTCTTGACTGCTTCTTTGGGCCTTAATCAAAAGATTCTAGCTCAGTCAGATAAAATAAATTTGTCTTGGGATGTAGCTGAAAATGTGGGACAAAATCCTACGTCTGGGTCAGAGCAAATAATATCTCCATATATGTGTGAAGAGTGTTTTGCACAAAACACGGAAGACTACGCATACAACATACCCTATATATCCACCAAAATAAACCTTAGTTCTCAACGGGTTATTTCTGCCCAAATAAAAAATACTACCAGTACCATTTCTGGGGAAACTTCTCTTCATGATTATCTCAAAAACGAGTATACTATAGAACAGCTGATGACTACGGACAATGGCGTTCCGTATTTAAGAATAATACTTACTCCCATTCGAAATAATGGGAGTAAAACAGAATATCTTACCTCGTTTGAATGGGACATACAAACGATTCCTCATGACCTTTCAAAATTTCAGAACCCTAAGACCAAAAAAGATCAAACCTATGAGTCCGTTTTGACCAGTGGCGATTTTTACAAAATACGCATAACTCAGGATGGGATCTTTAAAATAGATGCGAGCTTCATACGCGCAATGGGAAGCGACCCAAGCAGCATATCTATGTCAGACTTTAGAGTATACGGGAACGGTGGCACGATGCTCCCAGAGCCTATTAGCGAGGAGAGAACTGAAGACCTCCAAGAAAATGCCCTGAAAGCGGTAGACAACAACAACAATAATAAGATGGATGAAGATGATTACTTTTTGTGGTTCGCATCCGGCCCTAATAGACTTTTTTATCAAGTAAGCTCTGCTAGCTACGCCGCTGAAGGGCACGATTTTGATGTAGCATCATATTACTACTTGAACTGGGACATGGGTCCAGGTAAGCGAATAACCACCAAATCGAGCGGTCAAAGTCTAGTTGCAAATAATACCATCACCGAGTATGACCATCTTATTTATCACGAAGAAAACGCAGAGAATCATATAAAGTCAGGAAGAAAATGGTGGGGCGACAAGATGCAAATAAACACCACAAAACCCTTTGATTACAGTGTTGATGGAGTAGTTCCTGGAAAAAAATTAATATTGAATACTGAGACTATGGCTCGCTCCTTGACAGGTTTTAATAGCAGTATGCGTATTGTTTTAAATGATAGTAATGCTGCCACTATTGGGTACAATACCGTGAAAGGAGATTACGATGCAATATTTGGATCTAATGCAATATCTACAGTGAGAAGCCGCATTACGTCTAGCAATAGCATTAGCCTAATTTACAACTACCAAAAAACGCTTAATGAAGCTGCCGCATGGATTGATTACTTTGTAATCACTGTCCCACGAAGACTCGGCACATTTGAAGCCCAACAAATAATTAGAACTCAAAGTAATGGATTTGGAGGTAACATACAGTATAGTTTGTCTCCGTATGCTTCTGGATACGAGATTTGGGGCATTAGTACCCAAAACATCCCCAGTATACAAGCCACCTTTGCCGAAGGATCTGGCGTTGCTTTTACTGCTGAGAATGTTAATGCTTCATCACCGCCAGAGTTCATCCTTTTTCAACCTGCAAACTGCAAAACACCTGAGTATATAGAAAAAGTTCCAAACCAGAACTTGCATGCTACCAAGGATATAGACTACCTCATAGTAACGCGTGAAGATTTATTAGGTCAGGCAAATAGACTAGCTGATTTTCATCGGGATAATGGTCTATTTGTATCGGTTTTTACAACCAAACAAATTTACAATGAATTCTCGAGCGGTACACAAGATGTAACTGGGATAAGGGATTTTGCGAAGTTAATATATGACCGTGGTCACTTACCAGAAGCTGTACGTACACTGAAGTATATACTTCTGTTTGGAGATGCTAGTTATGACTACAAAAACGTGGAAACAAACAACACAAACGTAGTACCTACTTACCAAAGTTTTGAGAGCAACTTCCCTCCCTCCTCATACTGCTCAGACGACTACTACGCCATATTAGATAGCAACGAAGGCTTCTGGGGGTTAAACTCTCGAGACGAAGTATTAGATATAGGGGTTGGTCGGCTTCCTGCTAGCAACAGCAGTGAAGCAAAAATATTGGTAGATAAAATCTTACACTACCACAGCGCTTCTAGCAGAGGGAAATGGATAAATACGATAACCTTCTTGGCAGATGATGAAAATAATAACCAACATATTGGTCCTTCTGAGAGTATGACCAAAGCCATCCAATTTGAAAGTCCGGAGTTCAACATCAAAAAAATATGGATGGATGCTTACGAGCAAGTTTCTTTTGGTAGTGGTAACAAATATCCTCAAGTAAACGAGGAAGTGACAAAAATGATAAGCAATCAAGGCACGCTCATTTTTAACTACGTTGGTCACGGAGGCGAAAACGGGATGGCTCACGAGCGTGTTGTCACGCGACCGGAAATTATGGCTTGGGACAATTATGACAAGCTATCTTTCTATATAACAGCAAGTTGTGAGCTTGCAAAAATAGATAATCTAGAGATTGAGTCTCCAGGAGAGCTAATGCTTCTGAACCCCAATGGAGGGGCGGTGGGAATGCTCGCTACTACTCGTGTAGTGTACATAGGTCAAAATACCCAACTAAACACCCAGCTGGTCAATGGAAATCTACTGCGTGCTCAAAATGGTAAATTACCAACACTAGGCGATGCATACAAAGCGATGCGAAATGCTGACGATAGAGAGAGTACCAATAAACGGTGTTTTATTTTACTAGCAGATCCTGCAATGCGTCTTTTATATCCAGAACATAAAGTAGTAACATCTGCTATCAATAATGTACCCGCAGCGCTCTTTACCGATACTACGAGTGTAGTGCACGATACATTGAACGCGCTAGAACTTGTGACCATAGAGGGAGAGATTCGTGATAACTCAAATCAAATTATCACTGATTTTAATGGAGAAGTATTTCCCACTTTTTATGATAAGCCGTCAACCTACAAAACATTTGGGAATGATGCAGATAGCTATCCAATTGAGTTCCAAGAACAAAACAGAATCACATATAAGGGTACAGTAAGTGCTGTGAATGGTAAATTCAAATTCCAGTTTGTTGTACCAAAGGATATTGCATACAACATAGGCCATGGCAAATTGTCGTATTACGCTGCAGATGGGCTAGAGCACGCTGGAGGTACAGAACTCAACTATCTCATTGGTGGCACATCTGATAGTAGCCTGATAGATAATAAGTTTGATGAGCTCGAATTATTCATTGACGATGAGTCTTGGGTGTTTGGAGGAGCCACATCTTTTACCCCACTCCTTCTTGCTCAATTGAGTGATAGTAATGGTATAAATACTATTGGTAGTGGGATAGGACGAGAGATGACGGCAATACTGGATAAAGGTACAGATGCCGAAAAAACAATTATTCTCAACGACTACTACAAACCAAATCTAAATAGCTACCAAGCAGGTAGAATAGAATATCCCTTTGAAGAATTACCGATAGGTAGGCATACCCTCAGTCTTAAAGTTTGGGATGTATACAATAACTCTGCGGATGCGTATACAGAATTTGAAGTAGCTGACGATGAAGGCGTGCAAGTAAATAATCTACTTAATTACCCAAATCCTTTTACCTCATCTACTAACTTCCACTTTGACCACAATAAATCCGGACAAAACTTAGTTGTAAGCTTAAGTATAATGAGTATTACCGGTAAGGTTATAAAAAGCATGATACACGAAATACCAAATTCACCCGCTCACTCTCAATCCATCGCATGGGATGGTCGCGATGACTATGGTGATCCTTTAGGCCGTGGAGTGTACCTTTATTCCCTCAGCGTAAGAGCTGAAGACGGCACCACAAACTCAAAAACAGAAAAACTTTATATCATAAAGTGATCGAAAAAAAATTAATCATACATTTGTTCTCAAACCCAAAAACATTGAAAAAATATCTAGTTCTATTCGCAGCAATTTGCACACTCAAAGTTGTAAACGCTCAATCGGTAAACACCAATAAAGACTTGCTCGGACAACGTAATGTTATAACCACTGCAGCACCGTTTCTACTTATATCGCCTGACTCTAGAGCTGCCGCAATGGGAGATTTAGGAGTGGCAACATCTGCAGATGCAAACTCTATTCACTGGAACCCCTCCAAACTTGCATTTATAGAAGATGATGCAGGACTATCTATTTCTGCTGCTCCTTGGCTTCGCCAACTGGTACCAGACATATGGTTTTACTATATGAGTGGTTACAAACGAATAGATGACAAAAGTACAGTTGCAGCCTCATTGCGTTACTTCACTCTTGGCGAGATACAATTTACAGATGCTGTAGGCACACCACAGGGGATTGCTGAGCCAGTAGAATTTGCTGTGGATGGTGCGTATGCTCGTAAACTTTCGAATAACCTATCACTGGGTATAGCATTGAGATTTATCTACTCTAACTTGGCAAGAGGTAGTGCAGGAACTAGTGCTGCACAGATTAAGGCCGGACTTGCCGGTGCTGGAGATATCTCCATGACCTATATGAATGATACTAAAATAGGTGGCAAAGATTTTGACTTCACCATAGGGGGAAACATAAGCAACATTGGAAATAAGATAACGTATACTACAGAGGCAAACAGAGATTTTATCCCTGTAAACCTGCGACTAGGTACGTTCTGGAAAACACAATTGGATGAGTACAACGAAATAGGATTTGGATTTGATTTCAACAAACTTTTAGTACCTACCCCCCAATATACATTCCAATTAGATAGCAATGGTAATCGCGTTCAAGACGGCGACAACAATGACATAATAACAGGTAGAGTTATAGATGATGGACCACTAATCCAAGGAATGCTCTCGTCTTTTGGGGATGCCCCAGGAGGTTTCCAAGAGGAACTCAGAGAATTTACTATATCTGTAGGTGCTGAGTATTGGTATGCTAAGCAGTTTGCTCTCAGAGCAGGATACTTTCACGAGGCAGAAACAAAAGGAGCACGTAAGTACGCTACATTTGGTGCTGGTTTAAAATACAAGGTGTTCCAAATTGATGCCGCTTATTTACAACCATTCACCAACAGGCACCCACTACAAAACACTATCCGTTTCAGTCTTTTGTTTGACATAGACGCTTTCAAAGATCAAAAGTAAATAGCAACGACCTCAATACAAAAAAAGACCAATCACTTGATTGGTCTTTTTTTATTTCTACGAAGTAGAGGCTGATTAATCGTGTAAAAAAGGGTTACTTATCTTTTCTTGGCCAATAGTAGTAACCGGTCCGTGACCACTATAGACTATGACTTCATCTGGCAATGTAAATAATTGCGTTCTGATGCTTCTAATGAGTGTATCAAAATCTCCTCCGGGCAAATCTGTTCTACCAATGCTTCCTTGAAAGAGAACATCTCCACCTATAACGTATTTCTCTTTTTCATTATAAAAACAAACGCTCCCAGGTGAATGTCCTGGGGCAAACAGAATTTTGAATGTAGCACCACCAAACGCTATTACTTCTCCTTCTACCAAGCCAACCTTGGGGGAAACCAAAGGCTCCATACGAAGGCCATACTGCATAGCAACAGCCTGTGCGCTATCGTATACCACTTTCTCTGCTCTATGTAATTCTGGAGTTAGATTATGATGAGTGTGAAACCAATTTACTCCAAAGACATGGTCTAAATGAGCGTGCGTAAGTATAAGTCGAGTTGGTTTTATTTGCTGAGCATTGAGATACTCAAATATTCTAGCATTTTCCTCCGGATAATACATCCCTGGATCAATAACCAAAGCATTATTTTCTTGATCTACAATGATATACGTGTTTTCCCCAAAGGGACCATATGTGAGTTGATGTACTCTTGTCATGCGTATGTTGATACTAAGTCTCCGTCTCTAGAAGCGTCCATTTTGAGGGCAGTAAGAATAAAAATACAAAAGGCCAATACAGATGAACCTCCATAAGAAATTAAGGGTAGCGGTATGCCTATAACAGGCATTAAGCCTATTGTCATTCCCACATTCACTATGACATGAAAGAAAATAATGGATGCGAGAGAGCATATAAATATGCGTTTAAATTTTTTCTTGGCTCTATTTCCTAAATGATATAGTCTGAGAATGAAGGCCATAAATAAGCCGATAGTCAGTGTGCTGTATACCCATCCACCTTCCTCACCAATGGTACAGAAAATAAAATCTGTCTCTTGCTCTGGGATAAAATTACCTTTCGTATGAGAACCATTTAAAAAACCTTTACCCGAGGCTCCACCTGAGCCAATGGCAATTTTACTTTGATTTACATTATACCCTGCGCCTTGGTTGTCTTCTATTAGGTTTAGTGTAACCTGAATACGTTTTTGCTGGTGCTTTTGCAGCACATTATCAAACAAGAACTGAACACTTAAGCTAAAAAGCACTACAATTCCTAAAATTCTCAGACTAGGTATTAGTAGCTTTTTATTACTATAGGTGAATGCATAAAAAATAAGAAAAAGTACAACTACTCCGCCACTAAAGTACATAGAAGTAAACATGAGTGTAAGCACAAAAATAATAACAGCCACAAGACCAATAACGATGATAGCTGGTGTAAGACCCTCACGATAAAATACCAAAAAGAAACTAAGAAAGACTAGTGCTGATCCTGTATCTCCTTGCAGTATGATTAGCCCCATTGGAAGCAGTATAACTGCAGCAATTTTTATAAGATCTTTACCCTTATTCCAAGAAAAATCTATACTACTGAGCAGCGTAGACACGGCAAAGGCAGTGCCATATTTTGCAAACTCAGACGGCTGTATACTTATCGATCCTATTTTTATCCAAGAGCGTGCTCCATTTATATCTGAGCCAATACCTAGAACTACCACCAAGAGTAACATGAGTGCAACATAAAAGTACATGCTAAAAAACTCAAAGAAGTTTGCATTGAGTAAGAAAATGATTACTCCAATAGCTGCTGAAACGCCAAACCACATAAGCTGCTTGCCGCTTCTACCTTCCAATATAGATTCTGCTCCTAACTCATAAGTAGCAGAATAAACGCTAGCTACTCCTAAAGCTGCTATTGCTACAAATAGGATAAGGCTTAGTATATCGATCCTACTTTTACTTTCCATACAACGATTTGTTTCTAGAGCTTTTATACTTGTAGGGTATTAAATCACTATCAATCATTTTTTTTTCCAAGTATTCTCTGGCACTCGGACCAATGCTATCTCCCATCAAGTAACGCTCAATCATAAGATGAGCAATGGGTGCCGCCCAAGCTGAACCATATCCTGCTTCCTCGACTACTACTGCAATGGCTATTTTTGGATTTTCCACAGGAGCAAAAGCCATGTATGCAGAGTGATTTTTGCCATGCGGATTTTGTACCGTACCTGTTTTGCCTGCGATATTAATCCCGGGAATAGCAATATGAGCAGCGGTACCCGAAATAGTAACCTCTTGCATACCCTCTATCACTGGGTCAAAATTATCAGGTGATATCATGGTATAATTCTTTACCAAATACTTCTCTGGAATGCTTTCCATATTTTCTAACTGACGGACAACATGTGGTGTATAGTAGTAGCCCTTATTGGCTATAGAAGCAGCTATATTAGCTATCTGAAGAGGAGTAAGGCCAAGCTCTCCCTGCCCAAAAGAAAGGGATATAATTCGCGCATAATTCCAGCGGCCAGCACCGTGCATTTTATCATAAAATGCAGCATCTTTCAACCAGCCTCTATATTCTCCACTTATGTCTATACCGAGTTTATTTCCGATACCAAAACTACGCAAGTAGGTTTGCCAACTATTATATGCAGCCTCTGTATTCTTATACTTCTCTAGCTGCATCATATTTTTGAATGTATTACAATAATATGTATTGCAACTACTAGCTATACTTCTTTGTAGGCTCGTGCTAAATGTATGACCATGGCACTTTATTATTCTTCTACCCAGTCTATAGTACCCTTGGCAACCAAAATGTGTGTTTTTAGAAATGGCTCCATCTTCTATTCCTAGCAATGCCATCACCGGTTTAAATGTACTTCCCGGAGGGTACGGAGCACTTACTGCTCTATTAAAAATAGGCTTAGTAGGATCATTAATAGCCATATTATAAAACTTACCTCTATTCTGAATATTGAACTTTTCAGGATTATAGAATGGACTGGAAATGAGGGCTAGAATTTCTCCCGTTTGTGGTTCTATAGCTACAACACTACCCATTTTATTATCCAATAGTTTCTCACCATATTGCTGTAATGCTATATCTATACTCAGGAGTAAATTATTCCCATCTATTGCTTCTCTATCTAATTTTCCCTCTTTGTATGAGCCACGGGCTACTCCAAACTTGTCTACATAAAAATACTCCTCTCCTTTGACACCTCTCAGCTCATTTTCATAAAAACGTTCTACACCTTTTTTTCCATTAAAATCTCCTTGCTCGTAATATACTTCGGATTGAGCCTTGAGCTCATTTCTATTAACTTCTCCTAAATATCCCAGTAGGTGAGCCGCACTGTTGTACTTGTAGTTTCTATCTTGTCGTATCTCAAAAAAGAAACCATTAAACTCAAATAGCCTTTCTTGAACACGAGCGTAGATCAGATTGGTAATGTTCTTTTGAAAAACGGATTTTCCACGATAAGATGCTCTTTTTGCTTTAGCAAGGCGTGTATCAAATTCTTCTCTTTCTATCTGTAAAAGTTGGCAAAATGCTGCTGTATCTATTCCCTTTAGTCTTATAGGTACAGATACCATGAGATCATACACGGGGTCATTGTATACAATAAGTTTTTTATTCCGATCAAAAATAAGACCCCGCTGAGGATACACTGTTTGTTTCCTGAGCGATATTCTTTCTGCTATATTGACGTATTTATCGTCCAATACCTGTATCTGAAAGAGGCGGAGGATATAAATAAACCCAATAAGTACAACTGCAAAGTAGATGTATTTTGACCGCAGCTTATTCATGATTTATGTTGAAAGGTAAGATACTGTAGTATCCAAATAAGCGTGATCGCTAGTACAGAACTAATCATTGAAGTCAGGACATAATTACTCCATTGCAATGAGCCAATATTTTGAATCCAAAAAATATAAAAATGGTAAAAAAAGACAAGAATAGTGGAGGAATACAAGAAGGAATTAAGACCAACAGACTTAACATCATAGTCCATTTTACTTGCTATTTGTTGTTTTATGTCTTGGGTATTAAGTATCCCTATGCGCAGTAATACGAGCCATAAACAAGCGGAAGCGTGTATCCCTGGGGTACTTACAAACAAGTCTGCTAGAATACCAAGTCCAAAACCTGCACTCACTTGCGTCATCTTGCTCCATCCTAACGGCATCGATATCAGTAAGATGATGAATATTTGCGGTATCACAAATGCTGAAAAGTCAAGGTGGTTAAGCACTAATACTTGAAAAGTCACTATAAGTAGCCAGTATACAATCCTAATCCACATTTCCTATGAGCGATTCTATTGGGTTAATGTCTTTATTAATAACCACATACGCATAGTTCAGTTTCCTAAAATCAGTAGCGGTATTTATCTCTAAATCAAAGTACTGACTAGAGGGTTTAGTTGTAAGCTTAGTGATCGTTCCTATATGAATTCCTTTTGGAAACAGAACGGTTGAGCTGCCTGTTTTTACCCTATCCCCTATGGCTATTTCTTCCAGTTTGTTAATGCCTTTTAATCGCAAGATATTGACACCCTTGTTCTCCCATTTTATGGGCATATAATATTCTGTTCCATTAATATTTGGCGTAAGGCTGAGATTAAGATTTAGCAGTGACATTACCGAACTATACCTGGCACTTGTTGTCAATACTATCCCAGCAACACCTTCTGGTGATATTACGCCCATATTACGTTTTATACCATGGTTACTTCCTTTATTTATCACAAATATATTCTCTCCTTTGTTTGCTGTATTGTATACCACTTGAACGGGTACTATATCGAATAAAGCTACGCGATTAGAATCCCTTATGGTAAGCGTATCCTCTAAAAAATGAAATGCTGCTAGAGACGAACTGCGAAACTGATCTGCAACTTGATCTTGTAGCTTTATATTCTGATTTTTCAGATCTAAGTATTGGGTAACGTTTGTAGTAAGTTGATTTGTGGAGGCTGTAAGTCCGGCTGCACCGTGCGTAAATGTTGCTTGCTGATACGGATTGAGATAGAACATAAGAAAGCCGCATACCGCTTGTAATACTACAAAAAGTATGAGGTGTACGTTTTGCTCTATGAACGCAAGCAGGCGTTGCATTAGCTAGATGAGAGTATAGTCTTATAGGTCTTGGTATCTCTAAGGGCAATGGCTGTACCTCTTACCACAGCTCTAAGCGGATCTTCTGCAACATAAACTGGTAGCTTAGTTTTGCTACTGATACGTCTGTCTAATCCTCTTAGTAATGCACCTCCACCAGTCAGGTACAATCCTGTTTGATATATATCTGCAGAAAGTTCTGGTGGGGTAAGCTCTAGTGCTTTCATAACAGCTTCCTCTATTTTAGAAATAGATTTATCAAGGGCAAGTGCTATCTCGGAGTAAGAAACCATTATCTGCTTCGGAATACCAGTCATAAGGTCCCTCCCGTTCACTGGATAATCTTCTGGTGGGTTTTCCAGATCTGGAAGTGCAGCTCCTACTTCCACCTTAATATACTCTGCAGTACGCTCACCTATCATAAGATTATGCTGTCTACGCATGTACTCAATAATATCAGTTGTAAAATCATCTCCAGCTACACGTATAGATTCATCAGACACAATACCAGAAAGTGCAATTACTGCAATCTCAGTGGTACCACCTCCTATATCAATAATCATATTCCCCATAGGCTCGGTTACGTCTATACCTATACCAATTGCTGCTGCCATTGGTTCTGGAATCATATATACTTCTTTTCCTCCACTGCGCTCAGCACTTTCTTTTACTGCACGTTTTTCTACTTGTGTTATACCACTCGGTATACATATGACCATACGCAATTGTGGTGTACCAAATGTTCCTTTGGTATTTATCATTTTGATAAAACCACTTATCATTTGCTCAGCCGCCTCAAAATCTGCAATTACACCATCTTTAAGTGGGCGAATCGTTTTGATGTCTTCGTGCGTTTTACCATGCATTTTTTGGGCCTCAGAACCAATAGCAAGAACCTCTTTATTGGTTCTGTTTATAGCTATAATAGACGGCTCATCTACTACCAACTTATCTTTATAAATTATAAGTGTGTTTGCCGTACCTAAGTCTATGGCTAACTCTTGCGTAAAAAAATTAAATATTCCCATATGGGTTGCTTCTAATCGTGCTTATTTATGGTTCTGTGCAAAAGTATTGATAATTAAAAGGTTAATCAACACGCGGACAAATAATTTACTGTAGATATTCTATATTTTAATGCACAGTAAATCAACTAGCTATCAACAACGCCTATCTTTCTTTTCGTGAATCAACTAAAAAAAAGGCAACTATTTTTAAAATGACAATATTATTATCCTATTAAAGATAATTTTTTAATCTACATTTGTACCCAATATGTATTTCGATAAAAACATCAAACTGCTCCGTACTCAGAAAGGACTGTCACAGCAAGATCTAGCCGACTCTTTAGACCTTACACGCTCAAAACTAAATAGTTACGAACGAGGAGTACAACCTCCTTTTGATATTCAGATAGACATTGCAGACTATTTTAATGTCACATTAGATGGCCTTGTTCGCCATGATTTAAGCAAGTTAACTCATTTCAAACTCACACAAATACTAAAAGGTAGTGAGGCAGATGTACGTGGCAGAAAACTACGTCTACTCACCGTAAGTGTAGATGCTAATGAGGAAGAAAATATAGAAATCGTAAGCATGAAGGCGCAAGCAGGATATACTGGTGGATACTCCGATCCTGAGTTCATTAAAGACTTACCCAAATTTAAACTGCCCTTTCTACCCAAAAACAGAACGTACCGTAGTTTTCAGATAAAAGGAGATAGTATGCCTCCGGTGAGTGAGGGATCCTGGGTAACGGCTAGCTACCTGCAAGACTGGCACGACATAAAAGATGGAGACAACTACATTGTAGTCACCAAGGACGAAGGAATCGTTTTTAAACGCCTGTACAACAAGATAAAAGGCGAACAAAGCCTCACACTAGTAAGCACTAATAGCGCCTATGCTCCATACACGCTACACCTAGACCAAATTCTCGAAATATGGAAGTTTGAAACCTGGAATGGTTTTGAAGTATAGTTTACTCTAGACTTGCACCTAAATTATCTTTAGAAAAAAAAAGAAGGACGTAAAACCTTTTCACCTCAGTGATGACGGACAAACTATTCGTGTAATAACCTATAAACAACAATTCCCCGTGCTAAAGCAAGGGGAACCTTAAATCCAATACTAATAAAAACATAGCACTAGTCCAATCGGATGGCGTAGGCTTCTTTTTTTCCATCGTTAGTTACACCGTCTATAAGCACAGAACCAGACTTATCTTTCAACGCATTCTCTATGTCCTGAGTGGTATACATTGGCGTTTTATCGATGTGCGTTATTACAAAGCCTGTCGGTATCCCTTTACTCTTCATTTGACCACTACCAAGCTTAGTTATCTTCACTCCATGTTTTATTTTTAGGTCCAAACGTTCATCTCTACTCAGATTCTCTATCTCAGCACCAAGTACATGCAACTCTTCTCGCTTCACTTCGTTGGTTATCTCGTTTTCTCCCCCTTTAGATAATAAGGTGGCCGTTATCTCCGTACCTTTACCATCTCGCATGATTGATATTTCTACTTTATCTCCAGGATGATACTTACTTATTTGCTCCTGTAGGTCAGAGGACTTATTCACTTTTATTCCATTTATTTTAAGAATAACATCGCCTTCTTTTACACCTGCCTTATCTGCACTACCGTCTTCAACTACCGCTGGGATATACACCCCTGCCAAATTTTTGAGACCTTTCTCGTCTGCTAACTCTTGCGTAATATCTTGAATACGCACACCCAGTATAGCTCTTTTTACCTCACCATAATCTTTTAAATCTGCAATTATTTTCTTGGCTAAGTTAATAGGAATAGCAAAAGAATATCCCGAGTACGAACCAGTCTGAGAAGCAATAGCTGTATTAATGCCTATTAACTCGCCCCTGGTATTCACTAAAGCTCCACCACTATTACCTGGATTTACGGCTGCATCTGTTTGTATAAAATTCTCTATGGCATACTCCCCGCCACGCTGACGTAGCAGATTTATACTTCTACCTTTGGCACTCACTATACCTGCTGTTACTGTACTTGTAAGGTTAAATGGATTACCAACTGCAACCACCCACTCTCCTACTTTTAGTTCGTCACTATTCCCTAAATTAAGAAAAGGTAAATTATCTTCCTCTATCTTCAGTAAGGCTAAGTCTGTCTCTGGGTCTACTCCCATTATTTCTGCCACATACGTACGTTTATCATTGAGAACAACCTCTATTTTAGCGGCATTATCTACTACATGATTATTGGTTACGATATACCCACTTTTGTTTATGATAACGCCTGAACCTGTGCTCTGCTGAGGCCCGCGTGGCTGTTGCCTAAAATCTGGTCCAAAGAAATCTTCGAAAGGATTTAGACCCTGCCGAGAACTAGAGACACTCTGCATTGTACTTTTAATGTGAACTACTGCGGGTGTACTCACACCTGCCACTGAGACAAAATCCAAATCTGGCATATCTGCCAATTTTTCAGCTAGCGTAAACTTTGCCGTCTCGTGCTGCGTAAAACTTGCTGGGGTATCATTACTTACGAATAAACGATTCACTCCCAAGGCTACCAATCCCCCGAGGATAGCAATACCTAAAATTCCTAATACTTTTTTAATGCTCATATTTTTTATCTCAATTATAATACGTTCAATAGTATGCAATTCTTATTCCAAGAATAACTAAATAGGTATTAACAAAGACTGATATTATTCACTAAATTTGCTACATCAACCTTGTTGCACACATATCGAACCTCTATTCAACGGCTGAAGCACTACTTTCGTTATCTGCTATTCACCTTTCTCGATTAACGTGTATTAACCATCTATAAAATGTTCGGCATAGGTAAAATAGCAGACCATACCGTACTGGATAATATAAAACAAGGAGATGAGCAAATGCTTGTATATCTCTATAAACAGCATTATCAAATGGTGAAAAATTTTGTGATAAAAAACAGTGGAGACGAGAATGCTGCAGATGATATACTGCAGGATACGGTCATTGCGGTATGGAAAAATACCAACAAGCCAAACTTTTTACTGCAAAGCAAACTCAGCACGTACATTATGGCTATTGCCAAAAATTTATGGTTCAAAGAGCTAAAGAAGCGTACAAAATTTAAACTAGTAGACGAAGCCAATCATCTAGAACATCATAAAGATGAGATGCATCTAGATATGGACCAAAATATTATTGTATCCCTCGTAGAACAAATGGACGAAACCTGCCGCAGGCTGCTGTTTTACTTTTACTTTGATGGATTGAGTACAAAGCAAATTGCAAGTAAGTTGAACTATGCCAATGCTAACACGGTAAAAAGTAAAAAATATCAGTGCTTTAAAAAGCTACAAGCTACCGTAATAAGTCAGTACAAAAAAGAAGACCTATTGTGAATGTAAATGAAGAGACATACCATATGTTAGATAGTTTCCTAAGTGGGAAGCTTAAAGGTCGCGCATTGGATAAATTTAAAATTGATTTGAAGAACGATGCTTCTATGCGAGAGGCTTTAGCCACTCAAAAAAGCTTAATTAAAGCAGTAGAAATAGCAAGGCAAAAAGAACTAAAATCATTCATAACAGAAGAATTAAACAAGACAACAGCAAATACGCTGCATCCAAAAATGAGAATCACTCTCGCCTCGGCAGCGGCGATAGCTCTTATAGCCGTTGCTATTTTCTCGCTAGCTCCTTTATCACAGAAAGAAAATAAAGACACAGTGCAAAAAGAGCAAAAAATACCGCTAACAGTAGCCGAAATTAGTGCATCAGACACTGCCATAGCAAAGCCAGAGATAGTACCCAAAGAGATCAAACAAATAGATACACAGACACTTGCTATAGTAGAACCTATACCAATTCTGGAAGTAGAACCTGAAACAGAGTCAATAGAAGATTACAATTCAAATATTGATTACACAGATACGGTAGAAGAATCTATGGCATTTGACTTTGCAGATGATATGTCGGTCGAAGAAGACCGATATACTGTAAATGAAAAGCCAAGAGTAGCAACAGAGGCTACTTCTGTAACAGAACAAGCTGAAATCAAGGACGCTGATCTTATCGTACGTAGTGATGAATTACTTGGTAAGAAGACTTACACTGTATATGCTGCTGCCTTGAACCAAGGAAATAGAGCTAATGCCACGGAGGAATTAACACCTCAATCCATTGATAAGCAAATAACCCAAGACAAAAAAATTGACGCCAAAAATGATTCTGTCCAAGTAAGGGGCATTGCCGTAAAAGACCTAGTGGTAGAATATTGGCAGAGTGTTGTAAACTATACAGGTTATCAATATAACGGCAACCAGCTAAAACTATACGGCGTGGACCAACTAGCAACTCTTCAGTTTTTAGAGCTAGATAGCAGACTGTATATCAAAATAGGTGGAGAACAATATTTTTTAGAAAATAACGCCAAGCATAATCGCTTAATACAAGTAACCAACCCCACCTTACTTAAAGTACTCAATGAGTGAAAAAATAACATTTTATAAATACCAAGGAACTGGAAATGATTTTATTATCACCAGTGATATATACGAAGTCTCAACTGCCCAAATTATTAAACTTTGTGACCGCAAGTATGGTGTAGGAGCAGATGGCCTTATCGTACTGAAAAAAAATGAATCCGTAGATTTTGATATGATGTACTATAACGCAGATGGTACAGAGAGTTTTTGCGGAAACGGTAGTAGATGTGCCGTAATGCATGCAAAGTATCTTGGCTGGACAGAAGACAAATGCCTATTCAACTCGAATGACGGTAAACATACCGCCATAATAGAAGGTGAAGAAGTTCGCTTACAAATGCATGATGTAGACATGGTACTGGTAGAAGACGAAGGATACATCCTAAATACAGGATCTCCGCACTACATTGCCTATACAGAAGCGATAGATGAGCTAGATCTAATCACAGCAGCACACGCTATTCGGTATAACGACACATTTAGCGAGACTGGGATAAACGTCAATTACCTTGAAGCGCGTAATGGAATACTCTACATACGTACCTATGAGCGGGGTGTTGAAGATGAAACCTTAAGTTGTGGTACAGGGGTCACAGCAGCAGCCATAGCACACTACCTCGAAAAAGAAAGTACGCTAAAAAAGGTATCACAAAAGATTCAAACAAAGGGAGGACCACTCACAGTAACCTTTGAGAAGAAACAAAAGACCTTTGAAAACATATACCTCTGTGGACCAGCAGTGAGAGTATACGAAGGAGAAATCAACCTGTAATTCAAAGCTATACTTACCGTTTTTACTACTTGGGATACACATATTTTGGACTTTAGTATGCCGTGGTATGATATAGCATTTAACTAGGGCAATATCTCAGTAGTATTATTTTGATAGTAAGGTCATTCAAAGCTAGAAGTAGTAACAAATGAAAAGGTGTCAAAACAAAGGTATTTGAGTAAAACCTAAGCGGTTTTATAGAACAACAGAATCTGCCATATTACCTTAAATTTGCATTTCGAATGATAGGTCAAATCAACACATTAAAACAACTTTTTCTCATTTCCCTTCTTTTATTCTCTACTACCTTAAATGCCCAGAGCCGCATACTCGTTGATGGATTTTTTGAGGACTGGTTAACACAACCAGTGCTGGATACTGATGCTTCTGGAGATGGAGGTAATTCAGGCATAGACTTCGGTAAGGTAAAGGTATTTAACGATAGAGAATTTATATTCTTTTCTGTAGAAGTTGGAAGCACAATCAACCTACAAGATAACAATGACATTGCCCTATACATTGATATCGATAACAATGCCAATACGGGCTCTTCCATTAACGGCATTGGTGCCGAGCTTACCTATGCTTTCGGAGATCGATCCGGCTCGTATAATGGGGCCCGTATTCGCCACGCAGATATTGGTATGATTACAGCTCCTACAACCTCTTCGAATAGATTTGAGATTGCTATAAAACGGACCTTTAATTCGGGGGGTAGTAGCATCACCATGGGTAGTGCTATTACCGTATTATTCAAAGACAATACTTCTAACGGAGACCAGGCACCATCTGCCAACGGTGGATTAGCATATACTATTTCGGGGGATCAACAATTGCCCCTTCCCAGTTACGCTTTTAACAAGCCGACTAAGTCCGACATCCGTATTTTATCCTACAACGTGGAACGAGACGGTTTTTTTACAGCTGATAGAGTTCCATCGTACACCAGAATATTGCAAGCAATTCAGCCTGATATCATTGGTTTTCAAGAAATATACGACAACACATCGCAGCAAGTAGCAGCACAAGTAGAATCTATGTTGCCATCGGCGGCAAACGAACAATGGTATTTTGCTGGGGAGGAACCTGACTGTCACGCCATAAGTAGGTATCCTATTACCAAAAGTGCACCTATAGCAGGAGTAAGCAGTTCTGGGAATGCTGCATTTTTGATTGACTTGCCCGATACAGAAAAAGATATGCTATTCGTAGTAGCTCACCCACCTTGCTGTACCAATGACGCTGGAAGACAAATAGAGGTAGACCAAATCATGCAGTTTGTACGGGAAGCAAAAGAGGGAAAAGGTCCTATTCCGTTAGAAGAGGGAGCACTCATAATGATAGTAGGCGATATGAATTTTGTGGGTGATGGAGCACAACTGCAAACACTGCTCTTTGGAGACATATCCGATGAAGCATCGTACGGTCCAGACTTTACACCTGACTGGGATGGCAACAACTTAATAGACTGTAAACCGTACACTACGGGCGTACCTTTCTCCTACTCTTGGTATTCAGAAAGCAGTGCTTTCAGCCCCGGGAGATTGGATTATATACTCTACAGCGGTTCTAACTTAGATCTAGACAACACATACTCACTATTTACCCCTGGAATGTCTTCATTTGAACTTGCTCAATATGATCTACAATCGAGTGATGTACTAATAGCCTCGGACCACTTACCGCTTGTAGCAGATTTTACACTAAAAAATAGTAGCACAAACAGTATATACAGAACAGACGCTAATTCCATCCATCTACAAGTCCACCCAAATCCTGCATTTGGCAAAACAAACATATCGTTCATAAACCCGACCACAAATGCAGTAAGCATACAATTAACTGATCTAAACGGCAGAGAAGTGGAAATACTTTACGCAGGAATTCTTGCATCTGGTAAGCAGACCATTTCTTTCAACTCTTCAGCACATCCTGTTGGTTCGTATATCCTTACCTTTAAAACACCCGATACTGTTTACCACAAGAAAGTGGCCATAATGCAGTAACATAGTCTACTAAAAAAGGGAATACTAAGGCAACTGTGAAGGCAGTAACCCTATTTCATATTTGCATCCAACGCATCTCTGAGGGCATTTCCCAAAAAATTGAAGGACATCACCAGTAGCATAATACAAACACCTGGAATGATCGCTAAATATGCTGCATCAAAGACAATATAGTTGTAGTGTTCTTTTATCATACTGCCCCAGCTTGGCATGGGTGCTTGCACACCAAGACCCAAGAAACTAAGGCCTGCCTCCAGCAAAATTGCACTAGCAAAGTTTGCCGCACAGACTACAATAATAGGTGCCATTATATTGGGCAAAATATGCTTAAACAGTATACGAATATTACCAAACCCTAAAACCTTAGCAGCTTGGATGTACTCCATCTCTTTGATCTGCAAAACCTGACCTCGGACAATACGTGCAAGCTCTACCCACATACTCAGGCCTATGGCTAAAAAAACTTGGTACAAGCCTTTTTCTTGAAAAGCAAAACTGATTGCAATAGCTATGAGTAGACTCGGAAGGCTCCACACTACATTGATAAGCCAAAGTATAATACTATCTACCCAACCACCAAAGTATCCACTAAGTAAGCCCAAAGTAGTGCCTATGAGCAATGTAAGAAGTACGGACATAAAACCAACCAAGAGTGATACCCTAGCTCCTATTATTATCCTGCTGAGAACATCGCGTCCGTAACGGTCTGTTCCTAGCCAATAGGTTCTATGCGAAATGTCTGACAACTGTATTGCCCTAGAGGATACTTGCCAGTTTAACAAGCCATTTTTTGAAAAAACAGCAAAGCTGTCCCCACGTACTTTGGATATAGGCACAAACGCGTATAAGGCCTGTTCTCCACTTATCAACTTAGTAAAGAAAGAAACGTGTTCAATATCCTTCTTTTCACTGGTACACAGCATATCTACGGAGAAACCCGGTTTCTGCAAGGCAATCTCCAGGTATATATCATTGGCTTTGGGAGTAGCATCTGGCGTAATCAAATATCCTAAAACAGACAACAAGACCAATAGTGCTATGAACACTAACCCAAATATTCCGAGTCTATTCTTGGCTATCTTTTTTAGCATGGCTTAGATTGAGTTCTATGGCCGTAAGCACTGCCATGAAGCTATACAAGGGTACTGCTATTTTATCAAACTCGGTATAGTTATTTAGCACACCATGTGCAAAATAGGTGACAAGTCCAAGGAAGACGGCCATACTCAGGTAACGCGTACTACCGCTCAGTACCCGTTGATGCTTAAACGCAATACTAAACACCGCTATTACAATCAAAACGAGAAAAACAGTACCGAGAAAACCGCTTTCGGCTAAAGGGCGGAGATACTCTGAGTGTATTCCTCCCAGCTCTCCTGCATTGGTGCTAATGATAGTCATCTCGTGTGGCAACTGAAACTGTCCATATTGAAACGTATATGTTCCCGGTCCCCAGCCCATTATTGGCTTTTCTTCCCACATGCGCACTCCGCTGCCCCATCTATTGAGTCGCTCCAGATTACTCGGATCACTCGATACATTGCCCACGCTTTGCAGGTGATTTTCTATGTTGTCATCACTTTCGTTTTTATTTCGTGAAAGGTCTGTAAGCAGGTAATCCATATTGGCCAGAATACCACCCAATGCTAACATCATAAAGAGTATTAACTGTTTGAATTGTATCTTCAGTAAAAACACTAAATAGAGTACTAAACTAATCACTAAACTTAGCCATGACGCCCGTGTAAATGACATGGCAACCGCCAATACCATAAATAAGAATAACACTAAGCACGCGACACGCATAACAGAGGTATACCCCATTTGTCTACCGTGGATAGTAAAGACAAATAAGACCGGAACTACAAAAGATATGCAAGCTGCATACATACCATGATCTGGTAAGAAAGGACGCATTGCAGTATATGCATATGCTCTAGTAAAGCCACCTCCAGCGTGAACAACTAAGGTGTACAGGCTGAGTATAACGACAGCTACTATGAAACTCCAGATAAATTTCTTGGCCACAGATTCATTTCTAAAATAGCGTGTAAGTAAGAAGTAAAAAATACCAATATACCAACTTTTCATCAGTACGTACTTAGCTGATATAATGGGCATTGTGCTTGTAATAGCCGTTATAGTCATCCAAGAAAAGTCTGCTAGTATTAGTACGCTCAACAAAATAGTTACTTCTGGAACTACCAGTTTTTTACTCTTGAGCATTTTGAGTAATACCCCAATAAATAGGAATATTATGAGTGGTTCCGTAGGCAAGCTGAGATTGACAGAACTGTAACGCTCATCGAGAAGGTGTACAGAGAGCGGAGTAGCAAATGCTAAAAAGTATAAAATGTATTTTGGTTTAGTGATTGCCACCCATGCAAGTAATAATACAACGGGCAATGCCATTGCTATATAAACCTCAAAGTAGACGGCAGCCATGCAGTAGATAAAAAAGACTCCTGCACTGGTATACAAACGTTTTATGTCCAAAGACAAATCCACGTTTCTATTTTTTGAGCTTGCCCAATTGTTGCATGACTAGCAAAACTAGCACACCAAAGAAACCTGCCGCACCTGTCATTAGAAGTACGATAAGCCAACGTACAGGATATGTTTTTTTCTCGGCTGGCGAGGCACTGGTTAGAATAAATTTTTGAGGAAGCGTTTTTTCAACGTCTACCTTTGCTTTTTCATATCGCTTACGCAGCTTACTCAAGCTTTCAAGCTCGAGTATAAGTGTTTCATTCAAGTAGGTGAATTCTCCTGCATAAGCTGCTAACTTGTCCTGTACAGCTTGCAATCTTCTACCTGTAGCAGAATTAGCTGGCACTTTGTATAGCTCCTCTGCTATTGCTCTAGACTGTTCTTCGTAATTAGTGATCCCTTTTTTACCCAAGCCTTGCAGTTTTTGACGCAGTCCAAACACTTCTTTTTCTTTGCCTTTGAACTCATCTTGAATAATGGCAAGTGCTTCTAGGGATACTTGTCGTTGTATTTCTGTTTTCACACTATCATACAAAGCCCCTATTCCATTTGCGATTTCTGCTGCTTTTATTGGATCTTCGTCTAGTACATTGATCGCCACCGCTAGATGGCGTGTTCTACTGAACTTGATATTACTTTCCATCTCTCGACCTAGATCTGTTTGTGGACTACCGTCGTTTACATCTATATCGTAGTGGTTTATTAGATCAAAATTTCTTACAATACGACCCTGTAAAGCAGACGAATTAAGAAGTTGTAATGCATTTTCTGCCTCTTCCTCTTCTCCAAAAGCCAATGGATCTGCCTGCCGTTGGGTCAAGTCTGTAAACATGGCATTACCAATAGAGTTAATTGTAGTGGGGTAAAAAATTACCTCAGACTCATATTTCGGTGTGATGAAAAATGGTGATGAAAATATAGCCGATAGAATAGCGGTAGAAAGTGTAATAATAAGCAACTGCTTACGGTACTTCCATACCATAGACACTACATCGATAAAATTAAAATCAAATTCTTTTTTTTGGTTCATTCAGTAGAATTGGTTGTGGTGCGCAAATGTAAATGATTACGCATAATTCCGTTATTTCTTAAGCAAAGACTTTAGATCTTTAACGCTGTAAAGGTTAAATAAATAAGCCGAACACAAAACTGCGACAGCAATCATAGTCATGTGAACGCTAATATTTTGGGTATATTGTTGTCCAAATAAAATTATTAGCGTTAAAAATACCACTCCTACTGCGCGGGGTAAAAGCCCGTGTAATGTTATGTTCAAGTTATATTTTTTAAGGCTTATCACAAAACACACACAACCAAATAACAGCTGGCTCACCATCGTAGCGATAGCTGCACCTTGAGCTTGGTATTCAGGGATAAGAATACTATTTAGCAGTAGATTAACAACCAAAGTAAATGCAGCAAACCTATTTAACCATGTTAGCTCTTTGCTTGCTGTAAGAAGAGCGCCGTATACTAGTGTAAGGGATGAACCAATAAAACCAATAAGCAAAATAATAAGCACCTCTGCTGAGTCCTTATTTGCTTTGCCTGGATTGATAAATTTTAGTATTTCCAGTGCATAAACAACTGCTATTAGAGAAGCTACAATACCACCAAAAACTAGTAATCGTGAGGTAAAACCGCTTATCGTTCGTATTATTTTTATGTTTTCTAGGTTTTTACTAAACAGGGGAAGTAAAACTCCACTAAAAACTGATGCAAACATTAGTAAAGCAAAATAAAATCGATAACCCAGTGCATATACACCTGCTTCTGCATCTCCTATCAATTCTTTTAGCATAACACCATCTATGTAGGTATAGAGTCCCATTAGTGTTACGAGTAGAGCAAACGGCCATGATTTTTTAAGAATTGGAAAAATAGTATCCCACTTGAAAGAAATAGAGATATGAGCTAAATGACCTCTCAGAAACACAAGCAGACTCAATAGTACAAGCAACAAACTAAAAAGTTGGGCGTATGCAAATTTATAAATGGTTAAAGAAAGCTGTGGGATATTGGACCATAACAACACGCCAACGAAGAGAATAACCAACACCCGGTCTAGCACCATAAAGATACCGTCTAATTTGAATCGCTGCAAACTTGCCACAATGCTTCTAAAGAATTGATTGAGTGACGTAACTACCTGTATGGCACCTAGTATGAGTAGCAATCCAAATTCCTTTTCAGAATAACCAAGCACCGCTCCTACACCAATTATAATGACAATATACAGTACCGCGAGTACTATTTTTAGACCAACAATACTGCCCGTAAGTGAGCGTATTTTTCTATTGTCTTGCGCTACTTCGGTAATATTGAAATTATTAAGACCAAGGTCAAGCACGATGAAAAACAACAAACTTGTATTGAATAACGCAAAGTAATTGCCATAAACTGCTTGTGGTAGTGCTTCTTGCACTGCTGCATCTATAACCAGTATCCATATAGGTTTTACAAGCAGGTTGAGTACCTGCATAAAAGCTAAGTCACCGAGATATTTTTTTAACATTTATACAGTAGCTGCACTCCCATTTCGCTCTACGCTTCTTGTTTTCATTAGCAGAAAAAATCCAATGATGAAGAACACCATGAGCATTAACACTGACTTACGCATATCGCCAAACATTCCTTCCAAGAACCCAAACATCAACGGACCAAAAATGAGTCCAACTTTTTCCATCACATCAAAGAAACTAAAGTAAGATGCATGGTCTTCTGTAGGTGGGAGCAATTTAGAATAGGTGCTTCTGCTGAGAGATTGTATACCACCCATTACAAAACCTACTAAAGTGGCTAAAACATAAAATTCTGTTGGTAGATGTATGAAATATGCAATTACTGTACAGATGATCCAAATTAGGGTTGCAAGCATTAACGTACGCAAATTACCTATCTTGGCAGAAAGATTCGACAAAATGTACGCCCCTGCAATTGCAATGAGCTGTATGATGATAATGCTCACAATAAGTCCTGTCTCCTTTGTTTGCCACCATTCTCCACCGGGCACCCAATCTATCTCTTTGCTTGCAAAAAGTACGGCGAGTAGCATTATGGTCTGTACGCCCATGTTATAGGTAAAATAGCTCCCTAAGAACCATTTCACTCTTGGATGTTGCTTCAACTCTGTCCAAACCTTTCGCAGCTCTCGGTATCCGTACCAAATGATGTTATGTTGTTTTTCTCGCTTAGCGTAGTGACTGCTACTGGGCAAATAGTAATAGGTGTACTGAGCAAAGCCAACCCACCAAACGGCTACCATCAAGAAACCATATTTAACTGGCATTCCTACGACACCATTTAACAAAAGTATGGTTACTAATAGGGAAACACTACCAATATATCCAAGAGAAAAACCTTGCGCACTTATTTTATCGTGTTGGTCTTTGTCAGCGATTTCTAATAAGAATGAATTATAGAAGACCAAACTCCCCCAAAAACCAACACTAGCCATAAAAACGGAGAGCATACTTATTTCTAAAGTGTCCTTATCAAAATAGAATAGCGATGCACATCCAAGTGCACCCAGGTAGCAAAAAAATTGCATAAATCGCTTCTTGGTACCCATAAAATCTGCTATACCTGAAAGTACAGGAACCAATAAAACAATTAGAAAAAATGAAGCGGAATAGATATAAGAATAAAGCTCTGTATTTACAAATTCTCTACCGAAGAACGTCACCATCTCAGAAATAACATTTCCATCAGCATCTTTTGTTTTGGTAACCTCACCATAAAAAATAGGAAATATCGCTGTAGATATAATTAGATTATAAACCGAATTAGCCCAGTCATAAAAAGTCCATGCTTTTATGACCTTTGGATCATTTTTCTTGAATATGTATCCCATATATTTCTTTCAAAGCAAGTAAAATTTTTGGGTAGTACAAACCTAATTCTCTGAACATCTCACACCAACCTCTTATGAAAGGGAATTGAAACGTGCAGTTATGCCGCGTTCAACTTCAGTTTTTGAAGCATTTTTTCAGCGTCTGCAATGCCAATATTCACTTCTTTAACTCCATCGTTAGACGGAGCCTCATACATATGATCTGCCAATATAGCTTCACAAATAGATCGTAGACCACGAGCTCCAAGCTTAAACTCAAGCGCTTTCTCTACGATATAATCTATCACACTATCGTTGATGGTCAGTTGTATATCCTCCATAGCAAATAGTGCCTCATACTGTCGAATGAGCGCATTTTTAGGTTCTATCAGTATCGACTTCAATGCTTTAGCATCCAAGGGCATCAGTGCAGTAAGAATAGGCACACGACCAATTATCTCCGGAATTAAACCAAATTGTTTTACATCAGTGGGAATAGCATATTGTAGGTAATGCTGTATTTCTGCTGACTCATCTCCCGAAGATTTAAAACCCAGTGAATTAGCTTGCAGTCTCCGTGAGATTATTTTTTCTATACCATCAAATGCTCCACCACAGATAAATAAGATATTCTTGGTATCGATCTGTACCATTTTTTGATCTGGGTGCTTTCTACCTCCTTGAGGAGCTACATTGGCAACAGTACCTTCTAATATTTTGAGCAGGCCTTGTTGTACACCTTCACCACTCACATCGCGAGTGATACTTGGGTTATCGCTCTTACGAGCAATCTTATCTATTTCATCAATATAAATAATACCACGCTCTGTAGCTTCTTTGTTATAATCTGCAGATTGGTATAGGCGAGAGATTATACTTTCTACATCTTCTCCTACATATCCAGCCTCTGTCAGTACTGTGGCATCTGCAATACAAAAGGGTACTTCAAGTGAACGAGCTAGTGTCTTGGCAAGTAATGTCTTACCTGTTCCTGTTTCTCCAATGAGCAATAAATTAGATTTTTCAATCTCAACGCCATCCTCACTTTTTTTGAACTGAAGGCGCTTGTAGTGGTTATATACTGCTACACTTAGTGTACGTTTTGCTTGATCTTGGCCAATAACGTACTCATCCAGTAGTTTTTTTATTTCTCTGGGTTTACGCAGTTTGAATCCGGCACTTACTTCTTGTGATTTTGTGCCTCCATTTTCATTCACCACTATTTCGTTTCCTTGATGGATGCAATCCTCACATATATGAGCATCTATACCCGAAATAAGAAGACCTACCTCTTCTTTACTTCTACCACAAAACGAACAACTCAGTTTCATATTCTTTTTTGCCAAATCTTATTTTGCTTTTCTTTCTAGCACTTCGTCTAGCATTCCGTATTCTTTAGCTTCTTGTGCCGTCATCCAGTAATCGCGTTCACTGTCTTTCGCTACTTTAGCATATTTCTGTCCACTGTGATTTGCTATGATATCATAAAGCTCTTTTTTTAACTTCATAATCTCTTTTACAGTGATTTCCATATCTGTAGCTTGACCAGAAGTACCGCCTAGTGGTTGGTGTATCATCACTCTACTATGCTTCAGAGCTGTTCTCTTGCCTTTGGTACCGGAGCACATCAAAACAGCACCCATACTAGCCGCTATACCTGTACAAATAGTGGCTACGTCTGGAGCTATATACTGCATTGTATCGTATATGCCTAAACCGGCATAAACACTTCCTCCAGGACTGTTTATATATATTTGTATGTCACGCTTTGCGTCTGAACTTTCTAAAAATAAAAGTTGCGCTTGTATCACATTGGCTATGTAGTCGTCTATTCCTGTACCCAGAAAGATAATCCTATCTGCCATTAGTCGTGAGAATACGTCTACCTCTCTGAATGGCATCTGGCGTTCTTCTATGACCGTTCGTGTCATATCTTGGGGTGCATGGATAGAGCTACCGATGTAGTGATCTACTTTGGTACTACTTATTCCGTGATGTTTTATTGCGTATTTTCTAAATTCTTTTCCGTAATCCATAACTTTTATCTTGGTGTCAAATGTAAAACAAATCGTTTGTAAATCTGATTTCAAAAAAAAACCACTCGATGAATCGAGTGGTTTTTTCATTTAGTTTACTTAGAAACCTTTTCGTTAAACTTCTTTACCTCATCGTAGAACTTGTCTACATGCAGCTTTTTGCCTTTGATGGTAACCAGCTCCTTGACCTTATCTAACACTTTTTTATCGACCACTACGTCCCGTATACGCATCAGATAGCCTTTATCTTCTCTATTTTTTGCTTCAAAATTTTGAATCATTGCTGGGTCCGGGTTATTCAATCCATACTGGCGAAGCATTTGTGCCGTATATGCGAAGGAAGTTTGATTGATATCTTCATCCGTTACTTCAACATTTTGCTCTTCTGCTATTTTCTCGCGTACGAGTTGCTTGCGCAACACAACGGACTCAGTGCCATAGAGCTCATCTACATTTTCTGAATTATACGTCTCTGGCTTTGTTTCGCTCAACCATCTCTTTAGAAAATCATCCGGAAGCGTCAGCGGGTGCTTTTCTTCTAGCAATAGATTTAGCTCTGCTTCTAGCTGTTTCTCTGCTTCTGCTATATAGTATGCACCAAGATTTTCTTCAATTTTAGCCTCAAACTCTTTTTCATTTTTCACTGCATCGGGCCCCATTACTAAATCAAAAAATTCTTGATTCAATTCTGCTGGCTGTACTCTGCGTATTTCCTTCACGCTTCCTTTAAACGTCTTATTAAGTTCTGCTACAGCTTCTTTTTCAATCCCTAAGGATTGAACTATCACCATTTCATTATCATTGAAAAGATCAAATACATTAATATCTAGTTCATCCCCAGTAGAAACCCCTACCAGTTGTTTTTTTACTTTTTTACTTTTTACCACCTCTGGCAAAACCGTTACTTCCTGCTCAAAGACTCCTCCATCTTTGTGCTCGCCTTTCTTGTCTACCTCCGTCATCTTGAGAACAATGGAGTCATTTTCTGTTTCTGACTTATCGATCGTTTCTAACTTACCATTTTGCCTTCTTAGGTTTTTAATCTCCGTATCTACCTCTTTCTTATCGAGCTCTATCTCGAAGCGAGTGAGTTTGTCCTTGATAGATATGTTCAGCTCCACGGCAGGTGCAAGACCGAGATCAAAATGAAAAGTAAAATCACCGTAATTTTCGAAATCTGTAATACTATCTTTTTCTACACTTGTCATTGGCTGACCAAGTATATCTATATTATTTTCTTGGAGATACTGGTATAGGTGTTCGGATGTAAGTCTATTAACCTCCTCAAAAAGCACACTCTTACCTACCATTTGCTTTACCATACCCATCGGCACAGTACCTGGCCTAAAACCCGGAATTTTTGCTTTTTTTCGGTAGTCTTTAAACTGCTTTTTGATGTTCTCTAGATAATCTTCGTTTTTAATTACTACACTGATAAGAGCATTTAAATCATCTTTTTTTTCGAAAGTTACGTTCATCTGGAATGTTTTTGTTAAAGGTTAGAAGTTTATACGTTTCGTATTTCTATTTTGTTCTTACTACTACAAAAGTGAAAGGTCCTAAAAAAACAAAACCCTGTATTACCAGGGTTTTGTGATACTGTATCGTACAGTGCGGGCGAAAGGACTCGAACCTTCACACCGTGAGGCACTAGATCCTAAGTCTAGCGTGTCTACCAATTTCACCACGCCCGCTTCCTTCTCACTTAAAGGGCTGCAAATGTAGATTTATTTTTTACTCTCGTCAATTATTTCAAAAAAAAATGTGACTTGTTTTCACAAGTCACATTTCAGGTGATTTAGGCTCTTAAAAACCTACTTCACTTGCATTCTTTTTGTAACACTGTTTTGCTTACCTGATATCGTGTAAAAATACATTCCTGCACTTAGGCTAGCACCATCTATAGTTACTGTATGATTTCCTCTATTCATGACTCCTAGATCATCTGTATTGAGTACGTTACCCAATATATCTGTAACTGTAAGTGTTAGTGGAGAGGCGTCTCTTAGGTAGATGATTACCTCAGAAGAGCCACTGAAAGGATTGGGTTGATTTTGGCTTACAACAAACACTTCAGCATCTCTATTTACATCGGATACGCTAGTTATAACATCCGTACCTAAAACGTTATTAATAATATCTGAAACTGGCACAGCAGCATAGTTCATAGTACATATGTCGTTCGGATGAGACCCTGCCGCTGCAGAGTGGTTCTGAAGGTGTGTACCTGGTGTTGCATCTTCCTGCCAAATCACGTGTAAGAAATCATCCGCCATCTTAGCTGCACAAGGGAAGTTGCTTTCGACTCTTCCGTCTTGTGTAATATTTTGAGGACCGAACCAAGTTGTTCCTCCATCGGTGGAATACGAAACGAATATGTCTCTAAAGTTTGCATTCAAAAAGTGAACAGCCCCTTCTACAGGAGCAGAATACACAACAAATAAATTTCCGTCTGCATCTGAACTTGCACTTGGCATAGTTACCAGTGAAGTGGCACCAGTTCTTGCTGCAGAAAGCAATCCACTTGGCACATTATTACTTGCATCTAAGTTTTGGAATGTTTCTGTATTTACAAAGTATTCACCGTCACCATTTTGATCAAAGGCTACACCTGAAACTCTTGCTGCAGTATCTCCTTCTTTCCAATGCATCAAAGAAGATTGCGCAGGGAAAAAGTTAATCACGGTATCAGTTGCATCTGTAGTACTTACTGCTCCTAAAACTCTACCCAAGCCCCAAAAAGCGTGCACATCACCGTTGCCATCTATCATTACATCCACAGATCCATCATTGGTATTTACCGTATCTCCACTTAAAAATAGCGTGGCAGGACCTCTAGAGCCCTTAAACGCATAATTATCTACGTCTGTATACGTCCAATTTTCTCCATTATCTGTACTTTTCCAAAGCGATACTGGATCTCCAAGACCACCGATAAGGATAGCAACCGTGCTATCTCTTGCATCTATAGCATATCCATCACCTCCACCAGTAGTATAAAGTGAACTGTCATAGCCCGGAAGTAGAATATGAACTACATCTGCAGTATCCCCTACAACATCCCATCTACTGTAAGAAGTAGGACTAGAAATACCATTCCGCGTAACTACATCTATACCGGCATCCTCACTTGCCCAATAGTTGGATATCGTGTGTACTTTACCATTCGTAGCTACACTTCTGTTCCAAATTGGAACTCTATCTACGTTCACAACAGACTTATCATCCAAAACAGGTCCCGTGCTTGTAAAACTTGAACTTCCTTTTGAAGCATTTGTACTTGAAATAAATCCTCCTGTACCCGACTCATGAGCCATTATCCTTTCTCTACCGTCATCTAGTAGCATAATAGAAGGCCATCCTGTTCTGCCAGATGTTTCTATTTTGTTATCTCTACCAGTAAGCCAGTTTGTGCCATCGAAGTAGTTGTATCCACTACCTCTGTTGGGATAACCTGTGCCAGCATCTGGGCTAGCAGTCCATACGGCACTAATTGTACCGTCATCATGCAGAACTATTCTTCTACCTGGACTGGCGTTTGTTTGCAGGTCATAGAAGGTATTACCTAAAACTACGCTACTGAAGTTTTTATCCTTTTTTGCTTTGCTAGAAAAGTTGCTGTTTCCAGGGATATGTCCATCGGGTATCTCGTTATTTATGTACTTGACCGACTCTTTGCTGGATTTAACAGAATATGCATTTTTAACCAGCAGTTCTTGAACAGGATTCTGAGCAAAAAGCAAAAATGGCGCCGAAATTAAGGCAGTGAGTAATGTTTTTTTCATGTGATTTTACTTCTATTGATTTAATGGCGGGAAATTAATTAATTAATGTGTAATATTTTGTAATGCAAGTGTCCTTTTTTACTACAGGGTCAATATCTTCAATACCGTTTCTTCAAAAATAGCAGCGTGCCCACCTGTATTTTCTTTAATACCCTTGAATTTCAGATCACAATCATTCAAGGCCTCTATAGCCTTTACGATCTTCTTACCTCTAAAATTGTTAGCGGCTTCCCGGTATTCATTCATAGCAAAATGTGGGATACCAACGGCACTCATTATTTCTTTATCAGTTCGCTGCTGCATGCTTTGAACGATAGCAACTTTCCTGAAGTAACTAAATAATGCTCCAACCATAAGTGGTATAGGATGATTATTAATATTGGAAGTAAAAAAATTAAGTATCTCCATTGCTTGTACTCGCTGTTTTTTTGCAAGCGCTTTTTGCAAGGCAAATACATTGTAGTTTTTATTGATACCTACATATCTTTCGATGTGCTCCTCACGTATCTTATTTCCTTTTTTTACGTTGCTAAAAACCTTATCCAGCTCCTTGATAATGACGCTAAATCTGCCCCCGCTGTTGTCAACGAGCATATGGAGTGGTTTGGGCTCTATGTCATAGCCTGCATCTTTGATGAATTGGGTAACTACCTGCGTCACTTGCCGTTCATCAACCGCATCAGCATTGAAAACTTTACCCTTGGCAGCAAACGCTTTACCTAGTTTACGATTACCCGCTATTTTTTTTCCTGGATGATACCACACCAATACAGTGCTGGGAACGGGATTATTGAGGTATTCGATGATGTCATCTGGATTACGGCAATACTGCGCCTCTTTGTATACCACGAGTTGCTTCTCTGCCATCATGGGGAAGCGTCGAGCTACATTCATGATATCTGATGTAGTAGTTTCCCTTCCATAAAATAAATGATGATTGAAACTCTTGGTCGTATCGTCTAGTACAACTTGTTCTATTTTATCTAGCAACTGCTCGAGCATACGGTACTCTTCTCCTTGCAGCAGGTATACTGGAGCAACCTCGTTGTTGGTGAGCTGCCGCATTAGTGCATTGAAATCGTTGTATGAACTTGTACCTTTGGCCATTATTAAGCGATAAGACGTGCAATTAACCTTCGAAAAATTTAACTTTCAAATAAAACCTGACAATAATGGTAAAAATCTCATTTTTGATATTGTCAGAAAAAAATATGTATCGCTCACTCCCGAAGAATGGGTGCGCCAACATACTATACATCAGTTAATTAAATATGAATGGTCTGCGGGTAGATTGAGTATAGAACGTGTTTTGCCCAAAAGTAAAAAAAGATACGATGCAGTGCACTATGATCAAAATGGTCATCCAGAGCTGCTTGTCGAGTGTAAAGCTCCTAGCGTAAAAATAACACAAAAGGCAATAGACCAAGCTACAGGCTATATTCATCTGCAAGATGTACCCTTCGTATTGCTTACCAATGGTCTGCAGCACTTTTTTATTGCGCGAAGACAAAATGAGCTGAAAATTGTGAATGAAATCCCCTTATATAGTGAAATAAAAAACCTTTTTTTGCCAACGAAATAAGATTAACATGGCAATACTAATTATCATTGTTTTTGTGTTGGGCTATGCAGCCATAGCATTAGAACACCCTCTTAAGATAGATAAAGCAGCGAGCGCATTGGTTACTGGAATGGTGTGCTGGGCTATTTATGTATTCTCACTGAGTGGCGCAGGTCACGACATTACACACATCATAGAACACGGCTCTGATGGCTCAGGTGGTTTGTATCATCATATGTTTGATATTGCAAATATCCTCTTCTTTCTTATGGGAGCCATGACCATTGTGGAGCTCGTAGATGCTCATGAGGGTTTTGCTGTAATTACAGATAGAATTAAGACAAAAAACATAACCAAACTGCTCTGGATCATATGTATTATTACCTTCTTTTTCTCTGCAGCGTTGGATAACCTTACTACAACTATTGTAATGGTTTCTTTGCTTCGCAAACTTATAAAAGATCAAAAAACGCGATGGATGTTTGTTGGCATGGTGGTCATTGCAGCAAATGCGGGTGGTGCTTGGTCGCCCATAGGAGACGTCACCACAACTATGCTCTGGATAAAAGGGCAACTGCCAGATGTCCCAAACATAGTAATGGATCTCATAGTGCCAAGTATAGCGGCTCTGTTAGTGCCTTTGGCTATCCTTAGTTTTACTTTCAAAGGAGAAGTTCAACGCCCTCTAAAGCAAGAAACTGCAGATCACTACCTCAATCCTACCACTTCAGGCGAGAGACTTACCGTATTTATATTGGGACTAGCGGGGTTGGTATTTGTGCCATTCTTTAAAACCATTACACATCTGCCACCTTTTATGGGAATGATGCTGAGCCTGGGTGTTATATGGACGATAACCGAGATTATGCATAAAGGCAAAAGCAAAGCAGACAAACAATCCCTTAGTGTGGTTAGCGTATTGCAAAAAATAGATGTTGCAAGTGTGCTGTTTTTCTTGGGAATACTAATGGCAGTAGCCGCGCTTCAGGAGTTTGGCCACCTCAAAACCGCTGCAATGGCACTGGATACTGCCTTTGGTGGAAATATATTTTCTATAAATGTTGTCATTGGATTACTCTCCAGTATAGTAGATAACGTACCTCTTGTAGCTGCGGCTCAAGGCATGTACGACATAGCTCCTACGGGCGATTTTGCTGCAAACGGACACTTCTGGGAACTACTCGCCTACTGTGCGGGTACAGGAGGCAGTGCTCTTATTATAGGATCTGCAGCTGGAGTTGCAGCCATGGGCTTAGAGAAAATTGACTTTATGTGGTACTTAAAGAAAATAAGCTGGTTGGCAATCATTGGTTATGTTGCTGGTGCAGCTGTTTATTACCTACTTTACTTATGATAGACGAAAAAAAAGTTGTTGTTGTTTTCCCTGCATACAATGCAGCAAAAACATTAGAAAAAACGTACAATGAATTACCTTTTGACATCGTGGATGAAACCATACTGGTGGATGATGCCAGTAAGGACGATACAGCAGGATTAGCACAGCGCATTGGTGTAAATCATGTAATTGTTCATGATAGCAATAGAGGCTACGGAGGAAACCAGAAAAGCTGCTACCACAAGGCTATAGAAATAGGCGCTGACATTGTGATTATGGTTCACCCAGATTATCAGTACACCCCACTGCTTGTGAAAAGCATGTGCAGCATCATTGCCAATGGTGTGTTCCCTGCAGTATACGCAAGTAGAATTCTGGGCAAGGGAGCTTTAAAAGGCGGTATGCCTTGGTACAAATATGTAGCCAACAGAATCTTAACGTTATTCCAAAATATTCTAATTAATCAAAAGTTAAGCGAGTATCACACAGGTTACAGAGCTTTTGATACCAAAATATTTGACAAAATAGACATTGAAAAAAATTCAGATGACTTTGTATTTGACAACCAAATGACCGCTCAGGTATTCTTCGCAGATTTTGAAATAGGTGAAGTGACTTGCCCCACTAAGTACTTTGATGATGCCAGCTCCATTAATCTGAAACGTAGTTCGATCTATGGCTTAGGTGTATTGCTGGTGTCTATTCAATACCGATTTGCCAAATGGGGTGTAAGTAAGTTTGGTATATTTGAGTTAAAACAATAGAAACTACAGACAGTACTTGTTGATATAATCCATTCCTAAGTCTTCTGACTTTCTCCAATTAGTACAAGCATTTTCTTTGTTACCGAGTCTGTACTCTGCTATACCCAGGTTGAAATAGGCTAAGCGAATGTCACTGTGATTAAAATAGATGGCCATTTTAAAATCTTTTTGAGCGCTAGCGTACTCCTCTAATTGGATATAAAAAAAACCTCTATCAAAATAATAGGTGGAATTATTTTTTTCTAACGCTATGGCTTTAGTGTAGTCCTTTGCTGCAAGGCTAAAATCACTCTGGCGTGCAAAACACTCTCCACGTATAACAAAGGCTTCGTGGTCTTCTTTATTACTTAGCAAGTAAACGCTAAGGTCTTGTATTGCCTTGTTATAGAAGCCAAACTCATAGTTGTACTTGCCTCTGAGGAAATATGCCTCCATGAACGTAGGAGCTAAATTGATTCCTGCATCTAAGTCTAGTATAGACCCTACCGTATCCTTCATCAGAAACTTGACACGAGCACGTTGTACATATTCTCCCGGTGTAGAAGCCTCTAAAACAGCTATAGTTTCCATATTCTTAAAAGCCTCGTCATGCATAGAGTTCTTTACCAATATGTCTAATCTAGATAGGTATCCATTGATATCCTCAGGTTTCATCAAACAATACATATTCAAATCATTAAGCGCTTTCTGCTGCTCGCCCATCGCCATAAGAACGTAGGCTCTATTGTAAAATGCATCAATAACACTGGGATCAATTTCAATACACTTATTGAGATCTTTAAGTGCTCCATCAAACTCTTGCATCTCTGCATACACACTACCCCTACCCCAATAGGCCTCGGCCATTTTGGAATTCTTTACTATTGCTGAATCAAAATCTTTGATGGCACCGAGCACGTTGCCTTCTTCAAACTTATCTATACCAGAGTTGTAATACGAAACGGCATCCTGAGCTGAAGCTGCGAATGCTAAAAGTGTGATTATTATGCTAAAAACGAATTTCATTTTATACTGTTGCAATGTTATAAATACATTACGCAATCTGTGCACCATTATTTCCACACCTGGTCAAAATAGATACATAAATGAACATTCTTACGAAAAAAGAAAGTAAACTTTTCTTAATTATCAGCGGATTTTTTATTACCAATGCCCTCATGGCAGAATTTATTGGAGTTAAAATATTTTCGTTAGAAGGCACATTAGGCATAGAGCCCATACGGCATATGCTCTTCGGTAAGGAGATGAGTTTTGACCTCACAGCTGGAGTTGTGCTATGGCCGGTAGTATTCGTAACAACTGATATTATCAATGAATATTTTGGTAAACGTGGAGTTACGTTTTTGTCCTACCTTACCGTAGGCCTTATTGTTTTTGCTTTTGCTATGGTATATACGAGTATACACTTAGTACCCGCCAATTGGTGGGTTACCAGTAGAATATCTGAGGGTGTCCCCAATTTTCAATTGGCTTTTGCTACGATATTTGGACAAGGTTTATGGATAATACTAGGGTCGCTGGTTGCCTTTTTATTAGGACAGGTACTCGATGTTGCTGTTTTTCAGAAATTAAAAAGCCTCACTGGAGAGAATAAACTGTGGCTGAGGGCCACAGGTAGTACACTTGTGAGCCAGTTGCTAGATAGCTTCGTAGTACTTATTGTCGCCTTTAAGATTGGGGCAGATTGGAGTTGGGCTTTGATCCTAGCAGTGGGGCTCAATAATTACGTGTACAAAGTATTTATCGCTATTGTATTAACTCCTCTCATCTATTTGGCTCACTCGTTTATAGATGGTTACTTGGGTCAGGAATTATCAGATAAAATGAAGGCTGAAGCGTCTCAATCGTAGTCTTTAATAAACCTTATCTGCTGCTTATGCTTCTCGTTTGACAGCCACTTTTGGGTGAACGTTTCTATGGCAAATAAGCAGTTTCGGCACAACGAATACTATTCAATATGTTTTGTACAAATAGATAAATCTCCACTTGAAGCGCTGGTATTTCTTGATTTCAAATACCATTTCCAATATTCTAGGTCTGTGAAGTCTATTGACTCCTAATTTACCCTAGTGACTAAAAACATACTGAAGTAGATTAGCACCCATCTCTAGTGCTTGCCTACGTTTCTCCTCACTATCGTCATATATTCCTTCGTCTTCCCAGCCATTGCCCAAATCGCACTCATAGTCATAGAAACACACCAAGCGTCCTTTGTATATCAAGCCAAAACCTTGGGCAGGTTTACCGTCGTGTTCGTGTATTTTGGGTAATCCCTTAGGAAAATTATATTTCTGTTTATAAATTGGGTGATTGAATGGCAACTCTACAAAATCAAGCTCTGGAAAGACCTTCTTCATTTCTGGACGCACGTACTTATCTAGTCCGTAGTTATCATCTATATGCAAAAAGCCTCCTGCCATCATATACTTTCTTAGGTTCGAAGCGTCTTTAGAGGAGAACAACACATTGCCATGTCCAGTCATATAGATATAGGGATAGTTGAAAATCTCTACACTCCCCGCTTCTACTACTTCGTCCTGAGGGTTGATACTGGTTTTTAGATTATCATTGCAAAACATGGCTAGGTTAGATAATGCTGTGCGATTACCATACCAATCTCCACCTCCGTCATACTTTAATTTGGCTATTTTTAGCATGTAATCTGACTTGAAACTAGATCCAATTATCAACAGTAGTATAAGAGAAATATTCTTCATTGTTTCGGAGGGGTGAATTTAATTTATTTTCATTGAAATCTGCTTACGGCTACTATTGCTGCAGTTTCTGTACGTAGTCTATACTTACCAAGGTCTAGTCCAAGGAAACCCGAGGCAATGGCTTGCTCTACCTCGGCAGCAGTAAAATCACCTTCTGGTCCTATTAGAATAAGTTGCTTGGTTTCCGAATTGCTCTGGTACACCTCTTTAGCTTTCTCTACAAAACAATGAGCAATATACTTATTATCTGCGTCCAACTGAAGTACTTTGGCATAATCCAACTCTATCACCTCTGGCATATAAAATCGTAAACTTTGTTTCACCGCAGAAATTACTTTTTTTACGAGACGATCCATATTGATGCGAGTACGTTCTGTATGGGTAGTTTTCATTAGCACAATACGTTCTACCCCTATTTCCACCAATTTTTCTATCATCCACTCTAGTCTATCTCTGTTCTTGGTAGGAGCTATTGCAATAGTGATAAATTCAGATTTAGCTATAGTTTCTGTATGTAGTATCGTACACTCAACCTCACGTTTACTCAGTTTATCTATACCACACTTATACTTGTTCCCGTTTCCATCTATGACATAGACGATATCACCTGCCTTTTTGCGTAGCACAAGAGCACAATGCACCGCTTCCTGCTCCTGCAGTGTGAGTGTATTGTTGGTTACAGATGTGGTATAAAAAAGGTTATTCACGCAGTCAAATGTAAATATTTTAAACCAAAAAAGAGCATACCAAAGAAGTGTTCAAATAAGCTTATGTTCGAGGCGGAAAGCATTATAAATGCAACAATTATTGAATTAAACTTCTTATCATTCAATGACATTCAATAAAAAAAAGGAGCCACTCAAATGAGCAGCTCCTTTAAAATATTGGTAAGAATGACCCTTCATTAGGGATAAATCACTCTTTGTGTAGCAAAGTCTACTTTACTTCTTCGAAGTCTACGTCTTCTACATCCTTCGCAGCGTCACCGTTTGTGTTGGCTTCTGGACCACCAGCACCTTCTGCTCCGCCAGCTTCTTGCTGTGCCGCATAAATGTCTTGGCTTGCCGCTTCCCACGCCTTATTAAGTGTCTCAGAATGAGCTTCTATACCAGCCATATCTGCCTCAGCATGCGCTTTTTTCAGCTCTTCTACGGCAGCTTCTATAGCTGTTTTCTTCTCTTCTGGTATTTTATCGCCGTACTCCTTTAGTTGACTTTCTGTCGTAAATACTAACTGATCTGCCTGATTTAGGGTATCAATTTTCTCTTTTTCTGCTTTATCAGAGTCTGCATTTGCTTCAGCTTCCTTACGCATTTTGTCTATTTCCTCATCGCTTAGTCCAGAACTTGCTTCTATTCTAATGTTTTGCTCTTTACCTGTATCTTTGTCTTTGGCGCTTACATTTAAGATTCCATTAGCATCTATATCAAAAGTAACCTCTATCTGAGGTCTTCCTCTAGGTGCAGGCGGAATTGAATCTAAGTGGAATTTACCAATTGTTCTGTTGTCCTTAGCCATGGTTCTCTCTCCTTGTAAGATATGTATTTCTACACTTGGCTGATTGTCTGCTGCCGTAGAAAATACTTGAGACTTCTTGGATGGGATAGTAGTGTTAGACTCTATAAGCACGGTAGATACGCCACCCATAGTTTCTATACCTAAAGATAGTGGAGTAACGTCTAATAATAGTACATCCTTTACCTCTCCTGTAAGTACACCACCCTGAATAGCTGCTCCAATAGCAACAACCTCATCTGGATTTACACCTTTACTTGGCGATTTCCCGAAGAATTTCTCTACTTCTTCTTGTATACGCGGCATACGTGTGCTACCACCTACTAATATTACTTCATCTATATCTGCGGGAGTGTAACCAGCGTCTTTCATTGCTTGTTTCACCGGTTCCATACTTCTTTTGATAAGATCATCTGCTAATTGCTCAAATTTGGCTCTAGTAAGTGAACGTACCAAGTGCTTAGGTCCTGAATCTGTAGCCGTAACGTACGGTAGATTAATTTCAGTTTGAGTAGAGCTACTCAATTCTATTTTAGCTTTTTCAGCAGCTTCTTTTAAACGCTGAAGAGCCATTGGATCTTTTCTAAGGTCCATGTTCTCATCTGCCTTAAATTCTTCTGCCAACCAATCAATGATTACTCTATCAAAGTCATCACCCCCAAGGTGCGTATCACCATTAGTAGATTTCACTTCAAAAACACCATCACCCAATTCTAGCACAGAAATATCAAACGTACCTCCACCTAGATCATACACAGCTATTTTTTGGTCTACGTCTTTTTTCTCTAGGCCATAAGCCAATGCCGCGGCAGTAGGTTCATTTACTACACGTTCCACTTTTAGTCCAGCTATTTCGCCAGCTTCCTTCGTTGCTTGTCTTTGGCTATCATTAAAGTAAGCAGGCACAGTAATTACCGCTCTGGTTACTTCAGTACCAAGATAGTCTTCAGCCGTTTTCTTCATTTTTTGAAGAATGATGGCAGAAATCTCTTGGGGAGTATATTTCCTGTCACCAATAAGCACACGTGGTGTGTTATTATCCCCTTTGACAACCTTATATGGCATTTGAGCGGCTTCTTTAGAAACCTCATCAAATGTAGAACCCATAAAACGTTTGATAGAACTTATCGTGTTTTGCGGGTTTGTGATTGCTTGTCTTTTGGCAGGATCTCCTACTTTTCTCTCACCATTACCACTGTCCATAAAGGCTACAATAGATGGCGTTGTTCTTCTACCTTCACTGTTAGGTATTACTACGGGTTCGTTACCTTCCATAACGGATACGCAACTGTTCGTTGTTCCTAAGTCAATTCCTATTACTTTACTCATTTGTATAAAATTCGATTATTAATTGTTTGATAGGAAACAACTACAATGCCAACAAGAAAATGTGTGAAATTTGTCAGTTTGCTTGTATCAGATGTGACAAAACGACACAATTATCATTTTACGAACCCTAGATCCCCCGTAATCGGCGATGATTGTATTTCGGGAAGTATGGTCGCATTAAAAATGCGATTATCGAAAATAGTGATATTTCGGGATGTAAATATCCCCAGACCATTGTCTATATTGGTAAATTCTGGTTTTTTCTGGACAATGGTATTTGAGGGTTGAAGCACACTCAAAAATGTATTAAAATCATCAGAAATACCATAATAAACGAGGTCATAACTCACCAGTCTACGCTCCACTGTATTATCTACCTCCAAGTTACTCTTTAGGGTTGCGAAGAAACCAGCAGACAGAACCTTATAGTTCGCATCATTAAAACCACGCAATTCCTTTGTCTTGCCCGAGTTTATCAAAACCCATTCTAGGTTCTTAATTTCTTTTTCTGAAGGATTATCAATTTTTGTTTCTTCCACCACAATATTCATTGCAACTCTATAGGCTCTAGCATGCTTAGCTTCCTGAAAAATTACAGGCACAACATGATTGTTGTTAGCAGATATGTATACACTACCCCCGGTGGGGCTTATTGGGCTTCTGGCTTGTATATTTCCTAAACTCGAAGTAGTAGCTGTGGCTACATATCCAGTTTTCGGATTTTGGATGGTGAGTCTATACGACCAATCTGTAGCAAATAATGAAGCTTTGAGAACAGCATTCAATTCATATAAAATATTCTCATCAGAATAGAAAACACCCGTGTCTTTGGGTATTCCGATTAAATTACCGTCTACCTTAGACAGGTCAATACGTTGCGTAAACTGACCATTTTGAAATTCATCTACATAGACTACTAAACTATCAAAATAGAGTGAATCTCCTAGGCTTGAAAAAGCTAAAGCACTTGTCGTCTCATCTAAATACGCTCGTTGAATACGTACATAGTTTTTATCTACACTGGGGTTTATAGCACCATACACTATAGCAATCTCTTTCCAGTCGGCTGCTACGTCAAGCTCATTGTCACAGCCCAATAGACCAAGTATACCAATAAAAAGAACTGCTTTTGTCCAAATCGTGTTTTGCATATTTTTAGATTAGCTTTGCAAACTTTCACAATAAAAATGAGAATCCTATCATTTATACTCATAATAAGTCTGACACATTTTACACAAGGCCAAAACGTTTATACAAAGTTCAGTGACACCCTGGTTTTTGATGATTTCTCATCAAACAACTACAACTTCCCAGAAAAGTACAACTCCTTGGAGCTTACCATTATAGAGGAGGGTAACTATCTCATCAAACGTTTAAAAGATGAAGGACAATCTGTCGCATATTTAAAGACCGATAAGCCACTTGCCACCTACCAAATTTCTACCCGTTTACGAATAGGTAAAGATAGCAAGAATGGCACTGGAGGACTTATTCTGCACGGGCAAACCAGTACAAACGGGGGTATTTTTATTGAAATCGATGCTAAAAGAAATTTTCGAGCCTATAAGGTAAACGGTACAGAAAAACGACTGCTTAGTGGCACGCCAAAAGCAAACGGCTGGTTGAAGAGTAAAAACCTGACAAAGAAGGACAACACTATTATGGTACGTCTAGAAGACGGTTACTTTGATATCTATTTCAATGACAACTACAGCTACAGCATTTATGACACACAATATAGGCAAGGTAATGTTGGCATATTTGCGAATGCAAGTACCGAAGTTTTAGTCAATCAATTTTGTCTCAGTAAGTCAACAAATACCTTACCTACGATAACCTCAAACCCCAAGAACCCAGAAAACACAACAAGCGACCCTGCATTTGAAGAGGTTATACTCCTGTTTAAGACCAAAATAGATTTACAACAAAAGGAAATAGCAACCCTTGAAAAGGATGTAAACAAATGCCGTAGTATGCTAAACTATGATACCTCCCTTGTTACCAAAACGAAAGAGTTGGCGGTCAACAACAAATTTTTAAGCAATCAGCTTGATTCTACGAGTAAAGCACTCACCAAAGCGAACATTAGACTTACCTATTTAGAGTCGTTAAAAGAAGATGTAGAAGCAGGGTCTAATGGGGATTTAGTGCTGAATTTGAGCTCTATATTGGCAGAAATTAAACGCGAAAACAGCACACTCACTACAACCAACAAGATACTGATACAAGCTAATTCTCAATTAAAAGAAGACAACGACGTACTGCTAAGAGAAATAGAACGCATGAAGTACCTACTCCAAATACAAGAATAATTGCAATGAGCACAGCAAAAAAAGATATCAAGAAAATGACTACTCACCAACTTCAGGAGATGAAGAATAGAGGTGAAAAAATAAGTATGCTAACTGCTTACGACTACTCGTATGCCAAGATAGTAGACGATGCCGGAATAGACGTTATCCTAGTTGGTGACTCTGCCAGTAATGTTATGGCAGGTCACGATAGCACACTACCCATTACACTAGACCATATGATATACCACGCACAGTCGGTCATTCGTGCGGTAGACAGGGCATTGGTAGTAGTAGATTTACCTTTTGGAAGCTACCAAGGTAATAGTACAGAGGCACTGAAGAGTGCAATCCGTATTATGAAAGAAAGCGGAGCTCACTCCGTAAAACTGGAGGGTGGCAGCGAAGTAATAGAGTCAGTAAAACGTATACTCTCTGCGGGAATACCTGTAATGGGGCACTTGGGACTTACTCCTCAGAGCATCTACAAATTTGGGACGTACACCGTACGAGCCAAAGAGGAAGAGGAAGCAGCCAAGCTCATAGCAGACGCAAAACTCTTAGAAGAAGCAGGTTGTTTTGGATTAGTACTTGAAAAAATACCCGCTACATTAGCCAAAGAAGTAGCTGCTAGCCTGACCATACCAGTAATAGGTATAGGAGCCGGGAGTGACGTAGATGGTCAAGTACTAGTGCTGCATGATATGCTTGGAGTTACTAAAGCATTCTCCCCGCGTTTTTTGCGTAGATACCTAAATCTGTATGAAGAAATGAAAGGTGCTGTGCAACATTACATAAAAGATGTCAAGGCAGTCGATTTTCCTAACGATAAGGAACAGTACTAAACTTCTTCTATTACCGCGCTCAACCCTTTTTCGGTAAGCGCTTTGCAGATAGGCAATAATTCTATTTCTGAACCACTTTTCACCTGGCACTTTCCTTTGTAATGGACAAGCATCGCACATTGCTCTGCCTGCTCAGCGGTATGCCTGCAGTACTTTATCAGACAGTAAATTACATGATCAAAAGTATTCAAATCATCATTATACAAAATGATGGCAGCACCTTGCTCCACATCTACTAATACGTCTAACTCCTCAAGTTCTTGTGTTTTCGTATTCTGGATCATGGTTTACTTCCAAATAAGTTGGCTTTACTCTCCATCCCGTTTATAAGCCGGGTAATATTTTTTTTGTGCGTGAGCACTACCAATACAGCTGCTGCTATCCCAAAGGCTATGAATAATGGCTCATCTCGCTTAAAGACAAAAATCGTAAGTATGGGGAAAGCCACTGCAGCAAGTATGCTGCTCAGTGAAACATATTTTGTCGATAGCAAAACAAGGACAAACAAACCGGCACATGCCAGTGCTAACACGTAGTGAATACCAATCAACATACCGAATAATGTAGCTATGCCCTTTCCTCCTTTAAAATTCTCGTATACGGGGAAAATATGCCCAATCACTGCCAGCAAGCCAAAGAGTAATTGAAGGTTAATGAACTGATCTGTACCGTGAGCTACAGATGGTATGAAGTGTATGAGACTTGTCGCGGTTACGCCTTTCACGATATCTAGGAAAAGAACCAGGATACCCATAGGTATACCTAAGACTCTAAACGTGTTGGTCGCCCCTGCATTTCCGCTGCCAAAATCACGTACATCTATTCCATGATATGCCTTACCCACCCAAACACTGCTGGGTAAACTGCCTAATAGGTAAGATCCTAAAATCATTATACCAATTAAAATAATCTCCATATTTGTATATTCGAAGGTAAAAAAAAACCATTAAAGGATTTGCACATTTTTGGCAAAGGTCCTATTTAATGAGGAGTGCGTCTCCGTAACAAAGAAAATTGTATCCTTCTTTCACTGCAGTTTCATATACCTCCATCGCCAACTTATGATCGTCTAAGTACGCTGATGTTAGCATCATCAGTGTAGACTTTGGTTGATGAAAATTAGTAAGGTATGCATTAGCTATGCGTGGTTCATACGGAGGAAAGATAAATTTATCTGTCCAACTGTCATCTGGATTTAAAGCCCCAAATGCTGAAACAGAACTTTCTAAAGCTCTCATAACACTACTACCTACAGCCAATACTCGTTTTTTATTTTTCTTAGCGTCATTCACCATATCAGCAGCTTCTTGCTGTATGACGAAATGCTCACTATCCATTTTATGCTTGGTAAGATCCTCTACCTCCACTGGTCTAAAGGCTCCTAGACCTATATTTAAGTTCACCTTTGCAAATTTCACTCCTTTTATCTCCAAGCGCATCATTAGTGCTTTGGTAAAGTGAAGGCCTGCTGCTGGCGGCGCTATTGCACCATCCTTTTCTGCAAATATGGTTTGATACATTTCAGCATCATCTTGTGTTGCTTCACGCTCCAAGTATTTTGGTATAGGCGTATGGCCCAGTTTATTTACGACACCTTTAAATTCTGCGTCAGTGCCATCAAACAAGAAACGTATAGTTCGGCCGCGACTCGTTGTGTTATCGATTACTTCTGCAACCAACTCATCCTCTCCAAAGAAAAGTTTATTTCCGACACGAATTTTACGAGCTGGATCGACCAAAACGTCCCAAAGACGGAGTTCTTGGTTCAATTCTCTGAGTAAGAACACCTCTATTTTAGCTCCAGTCTTTTCCTTGTTACCATAGAGTCTGGCCGGAAACACCTTAGCATTATTCAGTACCATAACATCGCCTTCGCCAAATTCCTCCAATATGTCTTTAAACATCTTATGCTCAATGGTTTTAGCTTCTTTGTCTACTATCATTAGCTTACACTCATCTCTGTTGAATGGTGGTGTCTTTGCTACTCTACTGGGGTCTAACTCGAGGTGGAATTCTGATAATTTCATGTTTAATATAAATAAGCTATAAATGGTGCAAAAAAGGCTGCAAAACTAAGCTTTTCAACAAGCTAAATCAAGCTAAACAAAGAAGAGTTTAAAAGCACCTCATCATATCTAAAAATACACCGTTAATCGAGAAGAAATAATCCTCCGCATATTATCACGTACTATTGAAGAATATTGTATGAAATTTTCAACTGTACTTAGGGAGTCTAGCCTGCTGTCTCTAAATTTTTTAAGAGCGAACAAACTACGCAGTACCCTCTCTGTTCTGGGTATTACCATTGGTATATTTTGCATAGTAGCAATTTTCACTGCTACGCACTCACTAGAGCAAAACATACGGAGCAACGTAGATAAAATGGGTGACAAAATAGTTTATATTCAAAAATGGCCATGGGGTTTTGGGGGCAATTATCAGTGGTGGGACTATCTCAATAGACCAGATGTAGACATTCAAGAATACAAGCGAATATCTAGAGAGAGTAACAAAGACATAGTAAAAAACACTGCTTTTTCATTTGAGTTTGGAAGCAATAAAGCCAAGAGCCCCCTTCAAGAAATTTCTGATGTGAAAATAACTGCCGTAATAGGAGATTTTTTTCAAATAAATCAATGGGAACTGGCTGCCGGTCGAACCTTTACAAACTTTGAAACCAACCAGGGAAAGAACACTGCAATACTGGGGTATAACCTCGGCATGAACTTGTTTTTAGGAGCAAATCCTGTGGGTAGAGATATCAAAATAAACGGTCACAAGGTCCACATTATTGGTGTTCTAAAATTGCAAGGGCAAGCCATAGGCGGACCTCAATATGATAATATTATGGTTTTACCCGGTTTGTTTGCTCAAAAGTTTAACAAACCAAACACGCGCGGAGTCAGTTCTGCCATCATATTGAAGGGGAAAGATGCCACTGAACTAAAACTCTTAGACTTTGAAATAAAGCGCATTATGCGATCCGTACGAAAACTACGCCCCAAAGACAAAGACAATTTTGCTATAAACAAGCTGACTATGGTGAGTGACAGTCTAGATCAAACTTTCTTGGCAATAGATGGAGCAGCCTTATTGATCGGTATATTCTCGTTACTAGTAGGCGGTTTTGGTATAGCCAATATTATGTTTGTCTCTGTAAAAGAGCGCACAGGCATCATAGGTTTACAAAAAGCTTTGGGAGCCAAACGCAATTTTATTATGTATCAATTTTTGTTTGAAGCAATTTTGCTCTGTGTCATTGGTGCCATTATCGGCATTTTCATTGTCGTATTCTTGGGATATCTAGCCAGTACATTCAGTACTTTTCAGATTTTTTATAGCTCAAATATATTCGCTAGTGGCATAGCATTTTCTATTGCAATAGGCTTAGTTGCTGGTATTGCACCTGCTCTTCTTGCAGCAAAAATGGATCCCGTAGTTGCCCTACGCAAATAAATAAAACTCGGGTTTACTCCGCTTGTTTACACACTGCTGCCGAGCTAGCCTTCGGCGGCAATTACTTAGTATAAATAAGAAAAAACAACTGAAATCAAAAAACAAGAACTTATCATACAAAGAATATCTACTTGCGGCTAGTAAGCTACGCAAACCATTGGCAGTTAGTCGGTTATGTTCCCTTTGTAGAGTATATTACCAAGCACTCCAGCCAGTACACATACCAAACCAACAAACACAATAGGTGAGTACCACTCATCAAACAAAAAGAACCCAAAGAAAAGTGCGTACAAGATACCCAAATATGACACGATGCTGACCCTACTCACCTCTCCAATTTGGTATGCTCTAGTAAGAAAATACTGAGCAAAATAGGTGCAAACACCGATAACCACGAGTAGTAGCCAATTCGTAGCTGATGTCCATACCCAATCACCGGTAAGTAAAAGGTATGCTAGCACTAGGGGTACCGTTACCATGGGGAAGTATAGCATAATCACATAGTGATGTTCTGCTTTTTTGAGTACACTTATTACATTATAAGCCGCAGAAGCAGCTATGGTACCGAGCACACCAATCACTATCGGCAAGGTTTCTACCCGATCGTCAAAATCTTTGACAATATAGACACCTACAAAGCATAGCAGAAAAAAAAACCAACGAAGTGGAGCAATCCTCACACGCGTAACGAGCACTGATATGATTACCGTAACAATGGGTGTAAGATAATGGACCACAACCGCACTAGCTAGCGGCATATTGTGTAATGTATAAAAGAAAAATGCAATTCCCATGGAACCAAATACACCTCTAAATACAAGAAGTTTTTTGTGTGTGCCAAAGGGAGAAATCTTCTTGTGCTTTATTACCCCTATCACTATGACGAGCATCACTATACTCCTCATAAGCACTATCTGAGCCACAGGAATTTCTCCGAGGTGCTTCACGATCAAATTCATCATAGCAAAAATGAATGACGCGAGCATCATATAAATTACCGCCGTTCTATTGTCCCTCGTACTTGACATTTTTTAATATAAAAAAGAGCCGCTATTCCTAGCAGCTCTTTTACTATTTATTCATATGTATATCTACGAGTTAAGTAAACCATTCGTCTTACTTACGCCAGCAGCGCTTTCTATCATATGTACTTTTTCAGCCTCAGATAGAGAAACTTCTACTATACGCTCTATACCATTTTTGCCAAGGATACATGGCACTCCTATACAAAGGTCGTTCAAACCGTACTCGCCTTCGAGCAAGGCTGAACATGGGAACATTTTTTGAGAATCTAAAGCAATGGCCTTTACCAGTTCGGATACAGCAGCTCCTGGAGCATACCAAGCACTTGTACCTAGTAATCCTGTGAGTGTTGCACCACCTACTTTGGTAGCTTGTACTACTTCATCCATTCTTTCTGCAGAAAGAAACTCAGAGACATTTACACTGTTTCTTGTTGCTTTCTCTATTAACGGCACCATACCTTTGTCGCTATGACCACCTACTACCATTCCATCTACATCCGAGGTAGGACAGCCCAGAGCTTCTGCAAGTCTGTACTTGAAACGTGCACTATCTAAAGCACCACCCATACCAATGATACGACTCTTAGGAATATTTGTGGTTTGATGTACAAGGTAAGTCATAGTATCCATAGGGTTAGAAACTACAATTATGATTGCCTCAGGCGAATGTTCCAATATGCTTGAAGAAACTGTTTTTACTATTCCAGCATTGATACCGATAAGCTCCTCGCGAGTCATTCCTGGCTTACGTGGAATACCGCTCGTAATAACAGCTACATCACTTCCTGCCGTTTTGCTGTAGTCGTTAGTGGCACCCGTTATTTTCGTATCAAAACCATTGAGAGACGAAGTTTGCATAAGGTCCATTGCCTTACCTTCAGCAAAGCCCTCTTTAATATCTACTAATACTACCTCTGCGGCAAAATCTTTTATCGCGATATACTCGGCACAACTTGCACCTACAGCACCCGCTCCTACTACTGTTACTTTCATTGGTGCAAAGGTAGGTTATGTATTGGTTATACAAAAAAGAGAAGAGAGAATGAAATAAGGTACTTCTCTCTTTTTCTCAAAAAGGGGCGTTCTGGCAGAAGAGAACCTGCTATTATGAAGTGGTTACTATGCCGACCAAAATAACAAAAACGTCCAATAAAAAGCTGCTTTTAAAAGCGAATATCCTGAATATCTCCCTCTACTATTAGCTTACCTTCAGTGGCAGCTTTTACATCATCAATACGTACTCCAGGAGCCAATTCACGCAACTCAAATCCTCGCTCAGTAATATCCATAACGCATAGATTGGTCACTACTTTTTTCACGCAACCAAGACCAGTTACTGGCAAACTGAGTTCTTTGAGCAACTTACTCGCTCCTGCTCTATTGGTGTGCTGCATAGCTACTATTATATTTTGAGCTGACGCTACAAGATCCATGGCTCCACCCATGCCTTTTACCATTTTACCGGGTATTTTCCAGTTGGCAATATCCCCATTCTCATTTACCTCCATAGCACCCAGTACAGTAAGATCTACTCTACCACTGCGTATCATTGCAAAGCTCGTTGCACTATCAAAAAAAACAGAACCAGGCAAGGTAGTTACTGTCTGCTTACCTGCATTAATAAGATCTGCATCTATTTCTTCTTCTGTAGGGAATGGCCCCATTCCTAAAAGACCGTTCTCACTTTGCAGGGTTACATCCATACCTTCTGGCACATAGTTGGCTACCAGTGTCGGTATTCCTATTCCTAAATTTACGTAATATCCGTCTTTTAGCTCTCTGGCTATACGCTGTGCTATTTGTTCTTTACTGAGCATTGTACTGGTCAAATATATTGCATTAGCAATTATTAAAGTTATTAAATTCTTTTTGTTTCTTTTTTAAAAGGATAAGTTTCTCATCTTGATTAGTTGTGCATACTGCATGATGGAATAAAGTATCTTCGGTCAGTAATCCATCTGCCCAGCACCCAATACTCCCTGGTATGTAAGCGTAATTTATACCACCTTCTTTTAGGTACTTATTCATTATAGTTTGATCGAGATAGGGCAAATCCCATATCCCATACTTCAACCACAACATGGGTTTAAATAAAAACTTTGACCTTACCCGTATAAAGTAACTGAGTACCTCAATTGATTTTTTGTATAGCCATCGCGTATTTTTTGTACTTTTAACACACAAGAAACCTCCGTTGTGCGCATCGTAATAAGACTCTTGCATTGCTAAAAATTCTAAATTTTCTTCAGCCATTCTATTTTCCAGATATGCCTTTAATTTTGGAGCATCGTATATGCATATATCGGGATCACTAAAAACCATAGTCTCATTGGGATGTTTTTTTAGTACGTTGTAATCCCTTATGGTCTTTTGCAGAACAGCATTGTGCCACACATCAGACTTATAGACACTTTCTCCTTCTAATTGTACGATTTTGTCATCTATTATGTCAAATGCATATTGGTCTTTGTGATTGGCTTGAAACAAGTGATGCAAAGCCTCTATACCCGTTGACCAGATGTAGTACAGTTTCATTTCGTAATTGTACGTTGTTCTATTCTTTTTTCATAACTAGAGCCTTGAAAAATTCTATTTACAAAAATACCGGGCGTATGAATGAAATTAGGATCCAACTCGCCAGGCTTCACCAGCTCTTCTACCTCTGCAATAGTTATTTTACCGGCCATAGCCATCATGGGATTAAAATTTCGTGCCGTAGCTTTAAAAATTAAATTTCCATCGGTATCTCCTTTCCACGCTTTTACGATGGCATAGTCAGATTTAAATGCTTCTTCCATGATATGCTTTTTGCCATTGAAGATTCTTACTTCTTTGCCTTCTGCTACCTCTGTACCATAACCTGCTGGAGTGAAAAATGCAGGCACTCCTGCACCGGCTGCTCTACATCGTTCTGCTAAGGTTCCTTGAGGTATTAACTCCACCTCTAACTCGCCAGAGAGCAGCTGCCTCTCAAACTCAACATTTTCTCCTACGTAAGAAGAGATCATTTTTTTTACCTGTTTACCTTGCAACAATAGTCCAATCCCAAAATCGTCTACTCCAGCATTATTGCTGATACAAGTGAGTTTGTTCACGCCAGATTTTACCAACGCCTTGATGCTATTCTCTGGAATACCACACAGGCCAAAACCGCCAATCATTAAGGTCATCCCATCACTAATACCGGCAATTGCCTCTGCTGCATTTTGTACTACTTTGTCCATATGAATGTAATGCGAAGTTAAAAATCCTAAACCAAGAAAAAAATTTCCAAAAAATTACAAACCTCAACGCAAAATTAAACTGATTACAAAGCATTTAACGTATAATTCCCTAAATTTGTGAGATTAGTTTCACTTTATGACTTTATGATTATGTGTCGAAAATTTAGCTTGTTGTGCTTTAGTTACTTTGTCTTTACGATTTGCGCCTATGCGCAAACTGGTAAAGATTGGATTATCCCTTCACAACAATACTATAAAATAGAAGTTGGTGAAAACCATATATACACGATTAGTTATGATGACCTGGTGGCTGCAGGCATACCCGTGGTATCCATTGATGCAAAGAATATTCAGTTATTTAAGAATGGAGAGGAGCAATATATTTACGTTGGAGGACAAGATGACAACCGTATTGGATTAAATGATTTTATCGAATTTTACGGTGAAAAAAATAATGGAGAGCTGGATGAACCATTGTATATGACTCCAGCACAACAACCTCATAAGTATATGAGTTTGTATCAAGATACGACCAATTACTATTTGACGTGGTCTGCCACCACTCCTGGCAAACGATTGACGGACTATAATGATGGAAACTATTCAGGCAAAACGAGTGATGATTGGCTTTGGCACACCTCTGTTACCTACTTTTCGAATGGTGCATCAGAAGAATTTTATGACGGCAGTCCGTATAATAGCCCTGGTACATTTTCAGAGTACAGCGAAGGAGAGGGCTGGTTTGGCCCTTATATCGCCGGATCAATAACACGTGTAACCAATGTTAATACAGAAGAATATAATGACAATGGACCTGACCCTCAGCTAAGTTTTTCTGTCTATGGTAAATCAAACCCTGATCAGTTTGTCAATGGCGAAAATCACAGAATCGAAGTCCTTGTGGGTTCTACTTTTCTTTATGGAAAAAATCATGCGGGATATACCCGCATTGAAAGCGATTTAAATGCTCCTGTGTTGACTATTCCTTCTAACCTGGTTGGAGCTACTACGCCAGTATCCTTTCGGTCTACTTACCTTGCTAGAGGGAGGCACGCTGTGTCTTACATCAAAATAGACTATCCTCGAAACCTCGATTTGAACGAAAAAGATTATTTTGAAGTGGATTATTCTGCATCAAATGACTTTTTTGCGTTCTCAAATTTCGATGGTAACTCCGCAATAATTTTTGACCTAACCAATAACCGTAGGATATCTGGAGACGTTTCAGGATCAGTTCTAAGGTTTAATACTTCTACAAGAGGAGCAAAGAAGTTAAGAATAGTTGACGAATCAAAAAGAAGAGCCATCCCAGCATCTTCTATTTCAGAAATCAATTTTGACAATTCTGACTATTCTACCACCAACTACGACTACATCATCGTTACACATCCAAAACTATCTGAAAGCGCTCTGGAGTACAAGGCCTACAGAGAATCTTCAATTGGGGGCGGATTTAATGTTCTTATTGCTTATATGCCTGATATTTACGAAAAATATTACTACGGACTAAAGCATCCAATTGCACTGAAGAATTTTTGCAAGGACGTGTATACCTCTCAAACCAACAAGCCAAAACATGTTCTGTTATTGGGTAAAGGTCAGAGTTATTTTTTGACACGATTCAATTACTCACGAAGAGAATTAGAAAATTTAGTACCCACTTGGGGTGAACCAGGATCTGACTATCCGTTTGTGACAGATTACACTCCAAACAACCTTGCTCCAGTTATGGCTATTGGTCGTATTCCTGCGCGTACTAACGAAGACGTACAAAAATACTTATACAAACTAAAATTACATGAGCAGTATCTTACGCGTTCCAAAAAAGTACTTTTTCTTACTGGAGGAGTAGGCCAAGCAGAACAGCAAACACTGGAATCCAAACAAAATCTCTTCTACAACACCATAAAAACAGAAAAATTTGGTGCAGAAGGAATGTTTATCAACAAGAGAGAGTCCACAGAAATTGATAAATCATTGGTACAAAATATACAATCATCCATTAATGAAGGAGTTCATACGCTTAGTTATTTTGGTCATGGAGCGTCACAGGTTCTAGAATTAGACATAGGAAAACCCAATCAACTCGATAATGAAGGGAGGTACCCACTTTTTGTTTTTAACGGTTGTGCTTTGGGAAATACATTCTCGGATATCTCATTGCCAGAAGAATTTCTATTTGAAGAAAAAAAAGGTGGAGTTGCTTGGATAGCGAGTAGCGCTTATGGATTTATTGGACCACTGTCGAATTGGACAACACTTTTTTATCAAAACTTGTATAATTCGAATTATGGGAAGAGTGTGGGAGAAGTAATTGCAAACACAATCAAGGATTACCAAAATCCCTCAGATAATCCAAATAGGTCACAGTGCAGACAAATGACGTATCACGGTGACCCAGCTCTTAAATTATATGCACCTGATAGGCCTGACTACCAAATAGATATGACAGGAACAACATCAAACGAAGCTCTATTACCATCTAACGCCAATGCAGAATTAGACTCGTTTGCAATAAAACTAGACCTGAAAAACTTTGGTAAGGTAGATAGCAAAGCTCCTCTTGTACATGTGTCTATGAAGTACAGCAATGACTCCGTACGAAACTTTGGACCTAGAAGCTTTGGCCCCGTGTACAGTACATCTTCTGTTCTGTTTTGGCTTCCTATAAATGAGTTCAGTGCGGGAATCCAAACGGCTACTATAACAATAGACTACGGAGACAGCATAGTAGAACTTAGTCCTGCGGGAGAAACAAACAATACATTGGACTTCACCTTCTCTCTACCTTCAAATCGACTGTCTATTCTCTATCCTAAAAAAGATGGTATACAACCCTTTTCTGACGTGACCCTAAAAGTTCAGAACAATAATCTACTAGCAAAAAACAATGCCGTTATTTTTCAAATAGATACAACTCCGCTTTTTAATAGCCCAGTACTACAAGTATCTAATGAGATCATAGCTGATAATATAGTAGAACATACATTTATCCTACCTCCTTTTGATAGTACTGATTTCTTTTGGCGTGCTGTGTTTGCAGCAGATTTTAATGATCCTACGAAGTATGTACAATCTTCATTCTCGCTAATTTTTAATAGCCCAAATGGCTGGTCACAGGGTTATTTATCAAAGCTTGCAGAGGCGACTACCAAAACTGTCGGCATTGATACCATCAAAAATAAACTTGCTTTTAAGCGAACACTCTCTGGTAGATATGATATGTATCCAGGAGGAATAAAAACTACTTGGTTCAAAATAAATATAATCGACGACGACAAAAAAGCTCAAGGAAGATATGCCCGAAACCAAGTAGAAATGATGGTTGTAAATCCTGACAACCTTGATCGATATAGCGAAGAGAACAACATCTATAATCTAACCAATAGATCGAGAGACTACATCCCTGGATTTAAATATTACGAAACGGGGAAAAAGTCTGGTGTATACTTTTTTGACCCGAAAATATCCGTCCAAAGAGATTCTATGTATAATCTTCTTGGACGTATTCCAAAGGGTTGGCACTTATTCTTTCTCATTAATGGAGATGTAGACATAGAAACTTGGTCAGATTCTCTTTTCTCAGCACTAGAGCAATTTGGAGCTGCCAAAATAAGAACTATAAACCACGGTGACCCATATGGTCTCATGGGATTCAAAGGGGATGATATAGGAGAGGCTATAGAACTTGTTGCAAACTATCAATCTAGCCTAGATCCGCACGATCAACTCGTACCTGGATCAAAACAATTTTCACCTTTACTCACTAGTGGAGACCTCACAACCAAAAATGTGGGTCCATCTAAGAATTGGAAACAATTTTACAGAATACAAGGCGATAGTCGAGATACAGATGCGGACACTGTAGCGTACTCTATTTTAGGGGTAAGACCAAACCAAACAGATACGGTACTCGTCCCTCCCACCAACGCTAAAACAGTTGATTTGTCATTGATCGATGCGAGTAGCTACCCAAACCTAAAAGTACGTGCTCACTATAAAGATGAAGATAGACGAACGCCTGCCAGTCATGAAAGGTGGACAGTTCTGTACGATGGTGTTCCTGAAGGCTCATTGATGCCCGATATTGTTTTCGAACAATCACATGACACCATCCAACAAGGAGACTCTATTCGCTTTGCCACTGCATATAAGAACATATCTAGCTATGATATGGATAGTATCTTGGTACACGCTGTAAATTTAAGAAGTGACAATACAAGTGATACGATAGAAATGAAACGATACGCACCGTTGGCTTCTGGTGACTCTATCATTTTAGCTTACAAGTTAGGCACCCTCAACCTCATTGGTAAAAACGACTTCATCATATCTGTGAACCCAAAATTTGACCAACCAGAGGAGCAACTCGAGAACAACGTCATAAGCCTATCTTATGTAGTAGAAAAAGATGAAAAGAACCCTATCCTAGACGTGGTATTTGATGGAGCTCATATTTTGGATTTTGATATTGTTTCTTCTGTTCCAGTTATTACCATGTCCGTTTTAGATGACAATCGTTTCCTATTTATTAGTGATCCTGAAGCATTTACAGCCACCATATCCTATCTAGACGACTCAGAAAATCCCACGGGAGAAATCGATTCTATTCTATCTACCATGACAGGTGCTACATTTTATCCGGCCACTGGCCCTGGAGATAAAGCTATTTTGGAGTATATTCCTGAGGGCCTTGAGTCTGGTAAGTATAGACTTGACGTAGCTGTATCAGATGTTTCTGGAAATTCCAGTAGTGATCTTGCTTACAGTATTAATTTCGAAGTGATAAAAGAATCTCAAATTACCAATGTATACCCTTATCCAAATCCGTTCACTACGAGCATGAAATTTGTGTATACGTTAACAGGAGACATCGTGCCAGACTATATGAAAATACAGATACTAACGGTAACTGGTAAGGTGGTACGTGAAATTACACTAGCAGAAATAGGGCCTATTCGAATAGGTAACAATATCTCAGAATTTACTTGGAATGGAACAGACGAGTTTGGCGACCAACTTGCAAATGGTGTGTATCTTTATAAGGTAACAGCTAAAATAAATGGTGAGGATATTCAACAAAGAGAATCTGCTGGCGATAAATTCTTTCATAATGGATACGGGAAAATATACCTTATGAGGTAATATGAGAGGCTTTTATTGGATTGCCATTGTAGTAATTATAGCAAGTATTGCTCGTTTACTTGTCCCACTCAATGCTATGGATACGGCTTGGGACTTTGGTCACGCATATACCCTGCTGAGAGGAGATAGTGGTATAGCATACAATGACTATCTGCATGACAAGCCCGACTATCTCTATGGGCTAGTAATTGCTCCAATTGCCGCTCTAAGCTCCTCTATCTACGTTCCCAAAGTATTCTATAGCATTCTATTGGCACTTCTCGCTGTTGTGCTATTCATACGAAAAGAGCGGTACAACTTAAGTATAGGACTGATTTTATTGATTATTAGTAACTATATTATTCTTACCAATCGCCCAGAAATCTTTACTATTTTGATTGGATGTTTAGCATACCCCTATCTATTTATTGAAAATAGAATAAATTGGAAAGTGTCTATACCGCTAGGTTTTATTCTCTTTCTAATACATCCACCAAATGCCTTTCTAATGGGTGCCGCCGTACTTGCAAGCAAAAATCTTCTTATCAAAAAAAGTAACATCTACCTGGTAATCTATAGCTGCACAATTGTACTGATCACCTACATACTCCTTTCGACACCTCAAATACATCACTTCTCGATACTTAAAAATAGAATTTTAGAGGGAAATCCGCTCATGGACTTTCGCCAATTTTTAATGTATAGTGGTATTACCCTAATAGCCTTAGCCATTGCCAAGCGAAAAATATGGGCACCTGTATTCATAATTAATTATAGCGTACTTTTTTTATTATGTATTTTACTTGGTCCGTACTACTACTATATTTTTCTTCTAGTACCTTTCGTACTTACTACATCCATCTCTAAGGGAAAGATTACTCAAGCAGCAGTAACATTAGCTGTTATATTCAATGTGTACACCAATATCATACACCATACTATTGTGCATCTCGAAAATCCATCCTACGCTGAAAAAGCGCTGGAAATAAATGCCAAAATAGTAGATTTAGCTCGTTCAGAGCCGACGCATACTGTCTTCATTGATCAGCACATAGGACTGCCTTTGTATGCTAAATCTAAATCTGCCAAAATGATAATGAACGTAGCCAATCAAGACTACTTTATAGTCACTCCACCCAAAAATGGAGATATTGCTTTTTTTACCAAAAATAGTGATGCACATTTTTTTGCTGCTGAGATTAATGAATACAATAAAGACTATGAAACGAGAATAATTAAGGTAACTGAGCCGGTGAAAGGGAAGTTGACCTTGCAGTCATTGTACAGGAATAGGACTGACAGTCTCGGTCTGTATAAGATGACTATCTCTGAAAACGCGAGATAATCTCCGCAAGCTTCATTTTAATTAATGAGCTCAATCGAGTATCTGGGAAGTAGTACAGAAATTTTTCTCTCAAGCTTTCATTCGTAGTTTTATCGCTGAAATGCTCTGTTAGTCCCAGACTATAAAAATCTCCTTGTTCTACCAGTATGATATTATTTATTTCTGGCTTGAGTGTTCTTGCCCACCCCAGTATGGGCGTGGTACACCTTTTGGATGATAAAACATAGGTAGCCGCAATGTTTTGCATTTTTTTGTTGCCATATAAATCTACTTCAAAATCGTATTCCAATAACTCTGGCACGTATTTCTTGTAGGTTTCAGCTGCCAATTCGTAAAAAGCGTCATACACATTATCACTGTCTAGCAATTGACTTGGTGCACTAAACTTCTTACCAAGGAATAGCATGGATTGATGAGCATACTTATTGGTTTGCTTTTTCATGTGCACGCCAATATCTGCAAAATCGGATGTAAGACTATACCGCGGGAAGGCCACATATTTATTAGCCTTTTGTAGATAGCAGTAAAAGCTTTTTTCCCAGACTTCATCACCCCAATTCATTACATTCTGCGGTAGAATATAACTCTCAAAATCAGAATTAAACGTCTCTAAAAACTCAAAATAGGGTTGCAACATGTCCCAAGTATAAAAACAGCCATTGCTACTGGACCGCTGCTGGTAATAGATAAACTCCTCATTTGGTATCAACTCAAATGAAAAATGATCTTGCTCTACCATCGGATAACGATACAAGCTGATGCCTGCTAAATTTCTCTCTGACTGTGCAAGAGATTCCATACTTAGCAAATAACTCTGAAAAGCGGGAGACACCACTAGATCATCTTCTAGTACTACTACATTTTCTAAATGCTCTGCAAGTCTCATGCAAGCAAGGTTATGCTGATCTACCCCAAGTTGTACATCATGTCGTATTACCTCATACACGCCGTACTCCCACGAATAGCTATTAACAAATGTGACTACATCTGGAGAAGCACCTCCATCACAACTGATATACAGATTCATGTTACCCCTTATCGTTGTGCGTTCAATACTGCGCATCAATCTACGCAAAGAATGAAGCCTATTGTATACGGGTATTACTAGATTGAATGTCAAACTTGGGTGCTAAAATGCAATTTTTTCGGCCCATATACTTTTAAAAAGTCAAATAATTCAATTGATAGAAATAATACCGTTGCCACGGCTATTCAAAAAATACTCCTTAACATTGCTTTATAAATAGGTAAAACAAAGTAAATACAACCAAACACCATCTATTGAAAATACTGATAGTTAGCATATTACCCGTAGAAAAAGAGATTTACTGGTCTGGAATAAATGCCGCAGTACTTCGCCAATTAGCTAAAAATAACACAATAGAAACCTGCTACTCACCTACTGCACATAAACTGCAAAAATTATTGGGGATGGTATCACGTATTAGGTACAAGCTATTCGGCACCAGAAGCAATGTTTATTTCAATAGCTACGTAAGCCTCATCTACAGTCCTACGCTGCTCAAGAAGACATCAGAATATAAACCCGACTTACTTTTGGTCTTGGGCTCTGGGTCTGAGTTACTCCATTTCAATCCCACATGCCCAGCCTACCTTGTTGCTGATGCAAATTTTCATCTCTTGAGAGATGACTATAGCCTGTATACAACACTCACATACAACGGAGCTAAAAATGCAGCTTCTGTAGAGAAAAAATCTTTAATAAAGTACGACTGCTTATTTTATACCTCAGACTGGGCACTGCAAAGTACCGCACAGCATTACCCTAGCTTAACCCAAAAACTACGGCATATAAACTTTGGTAGTAACATACCAGATGAAGGGCTAACTTCCATCACTATTCCGTCAGAGAAAAGTCAATTATCTCTACTCACTGTAGGAATAGACTACCAACGTAAGGGAATAGACAAAAGTAGTTCTCTCGTAAAACTTCTTGGTTGCAAGGGCACTATCGTAGGCACGAATATTAAGATTGACAAACAGACAAAAGAAGGGATTGCACAAATGGTCGCTTACTATAAAGCAGCACATTTTTTCGTATTACTGTCTAGAGCAGACTGCACACCTATAGTAATCAACGAAGCTAATAGTGTAGGACTACCCGTAATAGTGTCAAACGTAGGAGGAATTAATTCCGTTGTAAAGGAAGGTGTAAATGGTTTTATCGTAGAAACTGAAACAGATGCCGTGGCTATAATAGAACAATTCATTGGGAACTCTGAAGCATATACAGCACTGCGTAAATCAACCTACGAGTACTATAAGAAGAGCTTAACGTGGTCTATATTTGAAAAGACGATATTAACTACTTTTGGTGAAAATAGGCACCACTAATTCTTCCTAGGGCTAAAGCTACGGGTATACCTGCTTTCACTAACGCTGTTTTTACATTTCGATACCCGACCCATGCACCCATAAATATAAACGGTGCACGAATCAACTCTTTAATACACCACAAGGAGAGTTTTACCCACGAGTGATTTGCGTTATTCACTTCATATGAATTTCTACCTAGTGTAAGATATGACTTATAGTAACTCTGCACACTGTTTTGATGCGAGCAGTGATATATGGCAACAGCTGGGTCATAGCGTATTTTTTCTCCATTAGCCATTAGCCTAGCAGCTAAGTCTGTATCTTCTCCATAAGCAGATTTACTCCCTCGCATACCAAGAGACAGATTGAATCCTCCAATATCTTGCAACATCTCTTTAGACAGCATTGCTATACCTCCTTTAAAATAAAGGCATGATTTCAGGTCTACAGCTATATCACTTGGATGATTATGAATAAAGAACTCATTCAAATTCCAGGCAGGAACCATTTCTGCCCACCTATTGATTTTTCCGAAAATAGCTTTTCTACTTGCTGAGATATGATGAGCACAATGCACCAATATATCCTTCTGCGGATAGCAATCATCATCCAGAAAGAGCATATAGTCCTGTGTGCACAGTTCTATCGCCTTATTCTTAGCAAAGGACAAACCCTGCTGTGCCTCAAAGTAGTAGACTACATTGAGGTTTGAATATTCTCTAAAATCATGAACTGTTTGCGCCGTATGGTCACTCGAGTTATTATCTATGACAAGGATAGTTGCTTCTTTAATATGATCAATTTCCAGATACTTTTTTAGCGATTTCGATAAAATAGACGCACGATTATACGTAGGAACTACAATACAAATACTTTGAATCAACGGTATGTCCTTCACATTATTCATATACTTTTGTTAGCGTCATGGAGCAGATTTGTATAGACGTTGCCATACCCAATTATAAGAGTCCATTTTTGGCAAATACCTTAGATTCTGTTTTGTCACAAAAGGCTGGACCTTTTGAGCTAAACATATATGTCGTTGATGATGGTTCCAATCCGATTGAGATAACGAATGTACAAAAATCCTACGAGGCAAAAGGAATCAAATTCTATTACAATGAGCATAATCTGGGACTGGTAGGCAATTTCAACAAATGTCTAGAACACGCCACCAATGACTATGTTCATATTCTTCATGCAGATGATATGGTGGAACCGACCTTCTACCAGCGAATAGCCACAGAAATAATTCTACATCCCGCACTTGCCCTAATAGCTTGTGCATCTCGCACCTATGATGGCACGAAGTATACGCAACAACCTGTTACAAACTATAACACAAAGGGAGTTTTTGAACACCTCAAGTACAGAAACTGTTTAATAGCTAGTGCTGTAGTACTGAAAACCAATGTGGCTAAAGAACTTCAATTCAGGGATTATGCTCCGCACGCTTGCGATTGGGATATGTGGGCTCGTATAGCCGTATCTCTACCTACCTACTACATCTCAGATACACTACACACCTATCGCGATCATGCTACAAATGATACTGGAAACTATAGTGACAGGGAAATACTGCACGCAGATTGGCTACTTCAAAAAAAGCTGCTAAAAGAAAATATATTTAGGAAAGATGAGCTATTTATCGGAAAGAATGGCATAGTACATAGTGCTAAATACCGCATTGCCAATCTAATACTCAAAGGCAGTATATCCGGAGCTTTTTCAACCGCATTTTTTATTCTTACAGAAGTTGGATTATTCTACTTGTTCAAAACAAAACTTGGCGTAGCTAAAATACTCCTCTCTAAATTTAAACATACGCTATTAACCGAATAAAGTGCTTACAACAGAACAACTCAAATCAATAGAATCCCTCGTAAAAAAGGTAGGCAAATTTCAACAAGAGAATCAGATGCAGGTATCTGCCACAGACATTGATGAAAAAAGTCTCAACCAGCTAGTGAGTTATGTAGATATTGAGAGTGAAAAAATGCTCATATCGGGCCTGCGTAAAATAACCCCAACAGCAGGTTACCTCGCAGAAGAAAATACAACCAACAATAAAAACAATCTACTCTATTGGATCATAGATCCCTTAGACGGCACTACCAACTACCTTTTTGGTCATAGTAAATACGCTATCTCTATAGCTTTATATGCAGACGATAAACCTGTATATGCCTGTGTATATGTCCCAACCGAAAACGAAAATTTTGTAGCTACTCCAGATGGGGCCTTTCTAAATGATAAACCTATTCATGTAGCTAATCGTGATAATTTGCAGCAAACCTTAATCGCCACAGGATTTCCGTATTACAATTTTGAAGAACTAGATGCGTATATGGAAGTACTGACAGAACTGATGAAAAGCACACAGGGACTGCGCAGAATGGGCAGTGCAGCAATAGACTTAGCCTATACGGCATGTGGAAGATTTGATGCGTTCTTTGAACTAAACCTAAGCCCATGGGACGTAGCTGCTGGAGCATATATCATACAGCAAGCTGGTGGTACCGTTACCGATTTTGGTGGTGGAGAAGAATACGTATTTGGAAAGAATATTTTGGGAAGTAGTCAAGTCATTTATCCCAAAATAAAAGCAATAATAGCCAGTAAAAACTTTTAGTCTTCTTGCACTATTATGTATACGTCTTCGTTGTCTTTCTTAAAAAAATAGTTTTCCCTGGCGTAGCGCTCTAGCTTATCATCATCCGAAAACAGATCTTCTTTTTGCTGTTGCATTTCATTTATTTCGTTAGCGAGGAACTCTTCTTGAGCCTTTAGGTCCTTGAGCTCATTGTACTGTTTGTACATAAACAATGCACTATTGCCATCAAAGAACAACACCCACAGAGAAAATACAGTAAGACTTATAGAGTATTTGTACTTTGAAATGTGAGCTATAACTTTCATTCTATAACAAAGATAAGACTAGCCGTGGTATACTAATGGCGTGGTTTATCGTAGTGTACCTATTACCATACAGAGTGCTCCGTACTCTCCCATTTATCTTGAACGGTAAGTACTTTCTCCATAATCTCTCGCACTGCACCGTTGCCTCCACAGGCTCGTGTAACAATATCTACTTCTTCTTGCACTTGCCAAACGGCATCTGCTGGGCATACCTTTATTCCACACATACGCATTATGCTAAGATCTGGAAAATCATCGCCCATGTACAAAGCCTTTTCGAGATCTAGTTTTAGTTCCTTCACGAGCTCATTCAGTAATGCTCTCTTGTCAGCAACAGCGGTATGTACTTGTTTAATCCCAAGACCTTTCAACCTGCGGCGTACACCCTCAGAATTGCCCCCACTGATAATGATGATTGTGTATCCTTTTTTGATTACATACTGCAGGGCAAATCCATCTTTAATGTCGAATTCTCTGCGCATTTCACCTTCATCTGTAGCCAGTACAGTACCTGGAGTAAGGACACCATCTACGTCAAGTATAAAGGTATCTATCTGTAAAAATTTATCTAAAATCAATGGACGGAACTTTTTATTGGTTATCTCTCCACTCGTATACCCAGCTACTTTGTATCATCTCTAGGTGCCCTTCATTACTATCGTCTCTTACTCCTTCAAAATTGGGCAATTCTAGCACCCAATTGAGCAAGTCTGTAAAACGAATACGGTATATTTTACTTTCTGTAAAATCATCACCAAACTTCTCATAAAGAGCTAGTGCAATGTCTTCATAATCACCCCAGGCCATTGGTGGCTCAAAAAATTTATTTTTACTCATTTTTAATGTCCTATTATAGTGCTTTGATCTGGAATGGTTACATCTATGTCTGAGGTTACAATACACTGGCAACCCAATCTAGAGTTGATACGTGGGTTTATCGCTCTATCTATAAAATCTTCTTCTTTTTCAGAAATTTCGGGGAGGCCTTCCATACCCTTGTCTATGTACACTTGACACGTACTACACGCACATACGGCACCGCAGTTATGGTTTAAGTTCACATCATTATCATGAGCAGCATCTAGTATTGTATCGCCCTCATTTATGTCTATGGTAAGTTCCTTACCTGGTTCTGTCTCAAACCTAAAAGTAACTTTATGTTTCTTCATTTAATCTAGTAGTGCAAAGCTAATCTTTCCGTTATACATTTCTTAACACAAAACAACTTCTACTGAACTGTTCTCGTCCTATATCCGAAATATTGTCTAATTCATAGCTCAACACAATGAATCAAACTATTCAATCAGTACTTTTGTTTCTTCTTAGCAATTAAAATGTTTAAAAAATATAGTAGTAAAGTATTCCTTGCAGTAAGCCTACTGCTTCTCTACCGGGCCGATGCACAAACTCCAGATAAAATATTGGGTCAGCCATATGTTGCTTTAGAAACCACGGATTTTCTCCTCAATCTAAGTACAAACAAACCAAGTGAAGAATTCCTACCCTACCTTAGGTTGTATCGTTTGAGTTACTATCAAGATGGCATATCCATAGACTTTAACTCAGATATAGCAGTTTACAGAGTATCACTGTATGACAGCGGGTATACTTACCAGAGGTACAATCAGCCATTGCCTTTCGAGATAAAATGGGGAATGAGCCTCTTAGAAATAGAAGAATTAACAGGTATACATGACGCTGTAAAAGGAAACGAGTATGCTACAACATTGATTTCTGAGGATTATCAAATGGAGTGCTATTTCACCAATAAGCTACTTTCTCACATGCGTCTTACGGCATCGGTAAAAGTACTCCAAAAGCATACCGAAAAGCTCAAAGCAGCCAACCAAATGAGGTTATTGCCGAATGGCGTAGTAAAAGAGGGTAATGTGATAGACGGGTCGGGAACAATGATTTGGGGTAATGGCACAGCGGTATATAAAGGAAAATGGTCGTATGGCCTACCTCACGGCAGAGGCGAGTATTTAGACACCTTTGGTAACAGGTACGCTGGTGATTTTAAACTGGGATTTTTTTGGGGTCAAGGAGATTTTTACTCTAAAGCATATGGTTACTCGTACTCCGGAGCATACGCTATGAGCTCCAAACACGGAGAAGGTCGTATACAGTACAATGACGATACTAAATACCAAGGTTATTGGGTTCAAGACAATATGCATGGTGGAGGTGTGTACTCCATTGGTAACAGGTACATCTACAAAGGTGAAGTTGTTCAAAATAAGCTCACCGGGCAAGGTATAGTTGAAACTCCCGATGGAACTATATCTGGTACTTTCAAAGATGGTAAGCCAAATGGTGTATGCACACAAACAAGCAAAGACAATGTACAATCTATAACTGGCCCATTCAAAAATGGTAAAAAAGATGGTAAATTTTCCGTGACTGTATTGGGCGACATACGCACTATCTATTACGAAAACGATATAGAAGTTTTACCAAAAAACTAGTTCTTACTCTACAAGCAAAAGTTGCAAGGCACTACTAGATCGTTGTTCTAACGCTATGTCTCGTTTATTGATAACACGGGACAATTCAGAATTACTATCTGAATAGTTGAATACCGTGAGTAAGGTATAACCCTCGCTCCATTCTACCTCAAACTTATCTTTTAGTAAAGCCACTAGAGCATCTCTTTTCATCTCATCTGCATTGAAACACGCCATGAAACTAATGGCAGAATTCTGCATAAGATTAAGCTGCACTCCTGCCGTATTGAAAGCACTAAAAATCAACTCTAAATTATCTTCAACAATAAACGAAAAATCTTTAGAAGCTATCTTTATGAGTGATTGCTGATCTTTAACAATATAGCACTGCGTCTCATTAAGTGTTCTGCTCTCATTTTCCAACACTACGGTACCCGCTTTGCTCGGATCTAAAAACGACTTCACGTAGAGCGGAATATCTTTACTCTTGAGCGGCTGTATTGTTTTAGGGTGAATTACAGAAGCCCCATAGTACGCCAATTCTATCGCTTCATTATAGCTCAACTTTGGTATCAGCTCTGCCTCATCAAATCTACGTGGGTCAGCATTCATTACTCCGTCTACATCTTTCCAAATAGTTACGCTTTTTGCATCCAGGGCAAAGGCAAATATGGCAGCTGAATAGTCTGATCCTTCTCTCCCAAGTGTTGTATTCTTATGATTAAGTCCTCTGCCTATGAAACCTTGCGTTATTACTGTCTGTTTTTCAATGAGTGGCTTTAGACTCCCATTTATGAGCGATACACTCTCTTCCCATAACACATTAGCCGAGCGATTTTTGTTGGTAGTGATTATAAAGTTACGAGCATCAATCCATCGGTTATTATATCCTTGTCTATTGAGGTACGTGCTCACTATTTTAGTGCTTAGCAACTCCCCAAAAGGAACAATTCTATCGTATTCTGTATCGTAAGACGAAGACTCATCCCGTTTTTTCTCTATGATACACTCCAGCTCTATGAGTAGATTCTCTACCTCATAATAGTCGTTTTCACTTATCCGTAAATCTTTAATTATAGTTTGATGAAAAGACTTCACCTCCGCTAACTGTGTTTTCTTAGAGTCGGTATTGTGATAGTAGGCATCTACCAATTGTTCCATCTTATTGGTAATCTTGCCCATTGCAGATACGACAACTACCAAAGGACCATCTCCTTGGTCGTTCAGTACTTTTGAAACATTCTTAACTGCGTCTGCGCTTTTCACACTTGCTCCACCAAACTTGAATACTCTCATTAAAGATTAAATTTGTACAAAATTACCCAATAATACAAGTAATGAGAATTAACCAAGTAATAAGTTTAAGCCAGTTCATTGCAGATCAGCAGAGTAAACACCCAGAAGCTACAGGTGACCTATCAAAAATATTTAGAGATATTAAATTTGGAGCTAAAATAGTAAACCGTGACGTGCGCAAGGCAGGTCTAGTCGATATTTTGGGTGCCCATGGCACTGTGAATGTACAAGGTGAGGAAGTTAAAAAATTGGATATCATAGCTAATGAGGAATTTAAATCTTCACTCACCCTAGGCGGAGACTGTTGTGCCATAATCTCTGAGGAGGAAGAAGACATACACCATATAGAAACAACCCTAAACCAAGATAGCAAGTACATCATAGCGATGGACCCGTTGGATGGGAGTAGTAATATAGATGTGAATGCTAGTATAGGAACCATATTTTCCGTTTACCAGCGCATAAGCCCAGTAGGTGGGCCAGTTACCATGGAGGATGTATTGCAAAAGGGCAGCAATCAAGTAGCAGCAGGCTATATCATTTACGGCAGTAGCACTATGATAGTATTCACTACTGGACAAGGTGTGAATGCGTTTACACTTGATGCTTCTATTGGAGATTTCTTATTGAGTCATCCAGATATTCAAATACCAAAAGATGGAACTATATACTCCATAAATGACGGAAACTATGATCGTTTTGACCAAGGAGTAAAAAACTACTTGGATTACTGCCGCAACTCAAAAATAAAAAAACCATACAGTGCCAGATACATCGGCAGCATGGTATCAGACTTTCACCGCAACTTATTAAAAGGCGGTATTTTTATGTACCCATCAACAAGCGATGCTACAGAGGGTAAGCTTCGTCTTATGTTTGAGAGTAACCCAATGGCTTTCGTTACCGAGCAAGCAGGTGGCAAAGCTACTACTGGAGATGGCACACGCATACTGGACATAGAACCTACAGAAATACACCAGCGAAATCCTGTTTTTATGGGTAGTCCAGATATGGTAGACAAGGCTGAGAGTTTCATCAAAGTGAAGTAGCTACTCTATCAACTAAATCAACGACATTTGCCCCAAACAAAACACGATGAACATTGAGATTCAACCCTTCGTAGGTTTTGGTCAAATACAATTTGGACAAACCATCGAACAAGTAAAAAGCCTGTTGGGCGAACCCACTAACTCCACGAAAGAAAAGCATGAAGATGGCACCGATGATATCTCGTTGCTATACGGCGAGCAAGGGGTAGAACTTAGCTTTATGTCAGAAGACGATTTTCGCCTTGGACTTATTACCTGCTATGCTCCTACATATACTTTAGACGGCACTTCGTACACAGGATTGAGCGAGGAGGATTTTAAGAAAACTGCCACGTTCGATGATTTAAAACAAGACGACGAATTTGCGGAACCAGATACCAAAGACTACACCGTAGAAAGCAAAGGACTCAGCTTCTGGATACAGGATGGTTTCGTGGAAAGCATCACGCTCTTTCCAGAATATACTGAAGACGGTGAAGAAATAGTTTGGCCAGCTTAGCCATACCGTATTCCTATGTAGGGATGCACTCCCCTTCACCACAAAAATAGCTAATACTAATCTCGACTACCTCCGCCGTTACCACTGGACTTATTCCCTCTGTACTTTCCTCTATAATTTCCACCACCATTTCTATTGGTGTTGTTGCGGTTATTATTTCTACTTTGGCCTTCTCCATTTCGGTTATTTCCACCTCTACCTTGCATCCGTTTTTTACCTCCACTTACGGGGCCTTTTGTTGGTTCAAAACCTTCTATTACTTCCTGATTTAAAGCCATACCAAGCAGTTTTTCTATTCCACGTACGTACTCCAACTCTTCTGCACATACCAACGAAATAGCAATTCCCTCGGCTCCTGCTCTACCGGTACGACCTATACGGTGTACGTAGTCCTCTGGAACGTTTGGTAACTCAAAATTGATCACATAAGGCAGGAGTGGGATATCTAACCCTCTCGCTGCAATATCTGTAGCCACGAGCACGCTCACCTCGCCTTTTTTGAAATTAGCCAACGCTCTCGTACGAGCTGCTTGCGACTTATTACCGTGAATGGCTGCCGCAGTTATTTTACTTTTCTCTAGTTTTTGTACCAGTCTATTGGCACCATGTTTAGTACGGGTAAACACTAGCACTTTATGCCAGTTACCATCCCATATCAACTTGGTAATGAGTTCTGTTTTGCGTTTTTGGTCTACCTTATATATAATTTGATCTACACGTTCTGCAGTGCTATTTTCTGGTGTGGCCTCTACTGTAACGGGATTGGTTAGCAAGCCGTTGGCTAGCTTACGAATGTCTCTGCTAAACGTAGCTGAAAACAACAAATTTTGCCGCTTAGTAGGCATCATACCAATAATGCGTTTTATGTCGCGTAAGAATCCCATATCTAGCATTCTGTCTGCCTCATCCAATACAAGAAATTCTATTTGACTTAGGTCTATAAACCCTTGGCTCTCTAAATCCATTAGTCTACCGGGACAAGCTACGAGGATATCTACTCCATTTCTTAGTTTGGTAACTTGAGCATTTTGTTTTACTCCTCCAAATATCACTGTGCTGCGCAAGTCTACGTGTTTACTGTAGGTATCCACATCTTCCTGTACTTGCGATGCCAGCTCACGAGTTGGTGTAAGCACCAGTGCTCGTATGGGCCTTCTTTGTCTTGGTGGTTCCTGAGCAAGCAGTTGTATCATTGGCATTGCAAAACCTGCAGTTTTTCCTGTACCCGTTTGCGCACTTGCAAGTACATCTAGTCCTTGCAGTATCTTAGGAATTGCTTTTTCTTGTATTGGGCTTGGAGTCTCGTAACCTTTATCGGCTACTGCTTTTAGTAAGGCTTCTGATAAGCCCAGTTCTTTAAATGTCATTTATTTTTTTTTGGTCGAAATGACAATCTGCGGTAATCCGCTCGACCTCACTCCTTTTGATAGTGCGAAGGTAGTTGGAAAGAATGAAGGGATACCTTTAATTCTAGCTTTGTACGCTTGAAAAGTCAGTATTTAGGACAGAGAGCAAAATACACCCATAATATAACCTCTGCTCTACTGCTTAAAAATATTCCTTGCGGTACGCTGCATACTACATAGTCTATGAATAAACAGCCATTGGACGGTAACTATCTTAGCTTAACCGGCCCAAGCTTTCTGTTGACAAGCTACAGCGAATTGAGACATCATTTTTTCTTTCTACTGTAAAAACGGAAGTTTGCACACTTTCGCTTTCAAGGTCTTTTTGCGTACCTGTACGTAAATTTCAGAATCACTTTTTGCAAATTCTGGTTTTACATAACCCATACCTATAGCTTTTCCAAGGCTAGGACTTTGTGTCCCGCTGGTCACTTCTCCTATGGTATTGCCAGCAGCATCTACTAGCTCGTAGTGCTGTCTTGGTATTCCTCTATCTATCATCTCAAAACCCACCAGCTTGCGGGCTGGTCCGTTTTCTTTCAGTGTTTTGTGGTAATCTTGGTTATTGAACGGTTCAGCAAACTTGGTGATCCAACCGAGTCCTGCCTCAATGGGGCTAGTAGTGTCATCCAAATCGTTGCCATACAAGCAATATCCTTTTTCTAAACGAAGCGTATCTCTAGCTCCAAGACCACACGGCACAATAGCATACTCTTTACCAGCTTCCATGATAGCATCCCATATCATCTCTGCATCATTATTCCACGCATAAATCTCAAAACCACCAGAGCCGGTATATCCCGTATTACTTATAATTACGTCATCACTACCGCCAAAGTTTCCTGCATCAAAATGATAGAACTTTATTGCACTAAGATCTACGTCCGTCAACTTTTGCAATACCTTCTCCGCATTAGGACCTTGCACTGCCATTAGCGATATATCATCTGATTGATCTTCTACCTCGCAGTCAAAACCTTTCGCTTCTCTTTGCTTCATCACCCAGTCCCAGTCTTTGGCTATGTTACTTCCATTCACTACCAGTGTGTATTCCTCTGCACTCCAACGGTATACAATAAGGTCATCTACTACACCGCCTTCGTCATTTGGCATACAATTGTACTGAGCCTGCATGTCTACCATCTTGCCAACGTTATTGGAACACAACCAAGCTACTAGAGCTTCAGCATCTTTCCCTTTCACACTGAATTCTCCCATGTGGCTTACGTCGAACATACCCACGCTATTTCTTACAGCATGGTGCTCTGGAGTGAGCCCTTCATACTGCACGGGCATATCAAACCCTGCAAATGGAACCATCTTGGCTCCAAGCTCTATGTGCTTATTGTATAGTTTAGTACGTTTCAGTGCGTTTGTATCTATAGACATGGATGCAAAGTAAATGTTTTGTCAACGATTAGAATTAGCGGACCACTTTTATCACTGCACTTTGAACATTTTCTAAATTAGAATACAGCATAGATATAGATGTAGAATCTTCAAAAGAAAGGCTTGCCGTATTTGGGAATCTACTCCCTGTATTCTGGGCCACTATTTCTATTGTATTTTCTCCTTTGGATAATAGTAAGCCTATCACTCTTACCTCTTTTTCAAGATATAGTCATGAAGCACTAACACGCCATTAAGCCTAACACTTGCAACATCACCATCTATCATGCCCTCATCCCATACTTTTAGCAAACACTTCTCGCCGTCTGCCTTTATCGAAACACTCTCGGCATTTTATATCGGTTTTGTATTATTCAATTTTTATAATGTTGTTAAATTAGCGTTTGCTAAAGCAATAGAATCTTTAATGCCAGACTTTTTTTTGCTACAAACTCTTAAACTGACTAAAGAAAGATTGATTACTCTCTCTACTCGTGAACACTTCTAAAATCATAGGTTTTTCATTCGCTACGAGCTGCTCCATACCTTGAGCAAATTTACCTGTAGTGTCTGCCCCATGATAGGCTAACCCAAAGTGAGTAGCCACGTGTTCAGCCGTTTTACCTTGCGGCGTAGTCTGATAGCGCCGAGCTTCTCCCATTTTTTCTGGGCCAGCTATCATCTCAAATATTCCTCCTGCACCGTTATTGAGCAGAATAATTTTTAGATTCTTGGGTAACGAGTCATTATACAAACCATTGATATCATAAAAAAAGGCTACATCACCTGTTATGAGGTATACATCCTCTTTGGCAAGCATGGCATTGCCCACAGCAGTACTTGTACTGCCATCTATTCCACTAGTACCTCTATTGCAATAGACTGTAAAATTACGGATATCACTATTGAGCAAGAAAGACACATACCGCGGCGGCATACTGTTACTCACGTGCAAGATAGCATCCTTTGGTATTTTACTCAGCACATAATTGGTTGCACAAAACTCATTGTACTTGCTCCAGTCTAATTTACCAAATCGTTCTTCGAACTCCCGAGTCATGTTGAACCAAGCATTAGCATAGGCTCCTGTTCGCTCTCCATCTATGTTTTTGTCTGATTCTTCTACCGCTCGTATATCTTTTGGGTGAATAATGGTTGGTTTGGTATCAAACATATCTCCTACCTCATAGAAACTGCTGATATGAAAATGATGGGCTGGTTTATGAAATTGCAAAAAGCGTTTGAGCCCTTTAGAAATAGTGGTAGTGCCTGTGGAGATAAGTACATCTGGTTTCAACACACTCAAAAATTCAAGTCCGTTGGGCTTGCTTTGAGCAGAAAAAAGCATGGCATCCCAGTAATACACATCGCTGGTTTTATTGGCCGTAAGATCACTCAGAATCACACTATTGTTGTCACTAGTTAGACGTATGTCCTCACCATCATCCATCCCATTGAACAGTAAGATTTTCTTAAAATCAAAATCTAACCCGGTATGTTGTGCAATTGCTGCCGCACTTACGTCATAGAATCTGGGTTCATCTATGGTTGGAGTACAATCATCTTCTAAGCCTACTGTAGTAAAATCATAAAACGGTTCACGAATAGGGATGTTAATATGTATAGGTCCTGCTATCTCAGTGTCTAAACATTTTTTTACACGCTGTGCTATTTCTTTAAATGCTGTAGGATCTTCATAATCATCTGGCGTTTGAAACTCCGCACGTATATGATTTTTATAAACACCCTTTTGACGAATCGCTTGACCGTCCCATGCATCAATTTTCTCCGGCGGTCTATCTGCTGTAAGTATTATTAAGGGAACTCTGGCATAAAAGGCTTCTGCTATGGCAGGATAGTAATTGAGGGCGGCAGTCCCACTGGTGCAACTCAATATCACTGGCTGCTTGGTATACGTGGCCATCCCCAAAGCTACAAACGCAGCGCTTCGCTCATCTACTATACTGTTACACAGCTTACTACTATGGTGTAGGGCATATATCACAGGAGCATTTCGGCTACCTGGGGAGAGTACGGCGTGCTCACCTGGCAGGTGAGCGATAAGCGTATTTATGCATTTTTGTATACTCATTTACACTTCAAAAGTACAACGACAAAATGTGGGATAACACACGCTAGCTCATCCTATGTATATTCTAACTGACTACTGTAGCTCTGCAAACCCAAAGAGTACGTCAAAATCTGCACACCAAATGATAATATTTCTGTACAATGTAAAATCTGTATTGGCAGACGCAGTATAGCTAAAAGAACCTTCTACGGCGACTAATTTCCCTAGCTCTATAAAGGTATTATCTGACAAACTGGTACTCGCATAAACGCGTAAGTTAGGACCATTATCCCCTTTAAAATCAATAAAAGAAACTACCTGACCATTTGCATTGCTAAAAACCTCTACTGTACCTCTAGCATCGTGACGGGATGACGATCGAAAGGTACCCGACAATACCAAAGAATCTGAATTGGTAGGCTCAAATCTTTTGTTTGCTTTCACTGGTGTTTCATGTCTTATGCAAGCAGATGCAAATATGGCTACCCAAATAAATAAGGGTAGTTTTAAAGTAAAGATTCTCATAGTACAACTTTTAATCATTGATTTAAACGATAATTACGTAATTACTTACACGGATAAATATCATTTTTGAGCATCTTTTTAACACCACAGAAATAAAAAAAAAGACAACTAGAACAAAAAAATAACTAAACCTTAATTTAGTTATCGTTTACTTTTACCTTTGACATTCATTTATAAGAAAATGGCAATCGAATTAAAAATACCTTCAGTAGGAGAATCAGTAACTCAAGTAACCATTGCAGCTTGGTTGAAAGAAGATGGCGACTATGTAGAAATGGATGAAGCAGTGGCGGAGCTCGAGAGTGACAAAGCTACCGTAGAGCTAAACGCTGAAAAAAGTGGCATACTAAAAATACTAATAGCAGAAGGGGAAGATGTAGAAATTGGCATAGCAGTAGCCACTATTGATACAGATGCTCCGGCCCCGGAAGGCACAGATAAGCCGGCAATAACAGCACCAAAAACTGAGGTAAGGTCTGAAGCACCCGCTCCAATAATAACATCTCCTGCTCCAAACACAAACTACGCTACGGGTACTCCAAGTCCTGCTGCAAATAAAATATTAGCAGAAAAAGGGATCACTGCAAACACTGTTCACGGAACAGGAAAAGACGGGCGTATTACAAAGTACGATGCTATGCTTGCAGAATCTGGTGCGATGGATTACAGCTCTCCTACTGAACCAAGCAGAGAGCAAGAACGTAAGAAAATGAGCAATCTTCGTAAGACTATCGCTCGGAGACTGGTTTCTGCAAAAAATGAAACAGCCATGCTTACTACCTTTAATGAGGTAAACATGCAACCGATATTTGATATCCGCACTAAATACAAGGAACAATTCAAGGAAACGCATGGTGTAGGACTTGGTTTCATGTCATTTTTTACTCGAGCTTGTGCTCTTGCTCTACAGAAATACCCCAAAGTAAACGCTTTCTTAGATGGCGAAGAAATGGTAATGAATGATTTTGTTGATGTATCTATTGCGGTAAGTAGCCCAAAAGGACTTATGGTGCCGGTGATGCGAAACGTAGAGAGTATGACGCTATGGCAAATAGAATCAGAAGTAAAACGCTTGGCGATTAAAGCACGCGATGGGAAGCTTACCATACCAGAAATGACGGGAGGTACATTTACGATCACCAATGGTGGGGTATTTGGATCCATGCTAAGTACACCTATTATAAATCCACCACAGAGTGCAATTTTAGGGATGCATAACATACTGCAACGTGCAATGGTAGAAGACGGAGAAATAGTCGCCAGACCTATGATGTATTTAGCGCTTAGCTATGACCACAGAATAATAGATGGCAAAGAATCTGTGGGATTCTTGGTAACGGTGAAAAACTATCTTGAAAACCCAATGACCATGCTAATGGGCAAAGACCCTATGGATATATTGATGGGATTATAGAAGGAATTTACGCCTAGAGTTATTCGTTTATTTTAGACAAAAAAGATTACATAACCTCGTTTGCATAAGCAAGCGAGGTTTTTTTTATACTATCACTTCATACTAAATCCTTTTGAACAATTCTGACTGGTAATAGCAGAACATACAATGTAGCTCCAGTTCCAGCGGCTATCTTAATTCTTTTATTAAACCAATTCTATCACATCTAAATCCTTATTCTCTGCTACATACTTGGGCAAGCTGTTTATGATCATCTCTTCCAGCTTACTTATTATCCCTTCTTTTGCATAAAACTTGGTATAAATTAGTCCTACTGCACGTCCAGCATTGTCTGCTTTAAAAGCACGCAAATTGTCAATAGACGAGTCATCAAGTTCTCCGGCTTCCCACTCTGGCATTATGGTGGCACCTCCTTCTAAATCTACTATTTTCTTCAAGGTCTGCAGGCTGGCACTTTCGTAATTAAGGGCTAAATGGTTTAATTTTTCATCTGGCAACGAGCACAGGTTTATGGTTTGCGTACGAAAACAATTTCCTTCACTGAGTAGCCATAGTTTGTCTGCGAGTAAGTCTTCAGCTACCCACGTATTTTTGGCATAGCTAGGGTGACTGGGGTGAGCATATATTCTAAACTTTTCTACATAGATCCTTTTCTCAATCAAGCCTGAATTACGCAACGGAATACTGACTATACCCACATCTAATCTATTTTGCTCTAAGTCGTTAATTATTTCATCTGTAAGTCCCTCTTTTATGGTCAACTTAAGATCAGGATACTTCTGTGCCACCTGACGAATGAGTTGAGGTACCAGCGAATTTGCTATGGTTGGCAGAACACCTATTGTAAGCGAACCACTCACAACACCAGTATGCTCTTTCAATATGGTCTCAATCTGTTGTGTCTCCTGATAAATGACACGAGCCTGCTCAATGATCTTTTTGCCAATAGAAGTAGGCTCTATAGGTTGTCTGCTCCTATTAAAAATAATGACACCTAACTCCTCTTCCAATTTCTTCATTTGCATACTCAAAGTAGGCTGTGTGACGAAGCTAGCTTCGGCTGCTTTTATAAAATTACGATGCTCGTCTAATGCAATGAGATACTGAACTTGTATGAGAGATATATTTAGCATTGCCTCAAAGATAATGTTGAGACTCAAGAAGAGAAACATCCAAGGCTATACTTTTCGTGAATTTATAAATTGATTCGGAATATCTTTTATAGGTCTTCAAACCGTCTTTCTAAGCTCATCTAGCTTTCCCCTCAAGCTTTTAAAAAATTAGTACCTTAGTTTTTCAGAAACTTCACTCAGTAAGATTGACTTTAGGCGTATCTGCTCTATCCATCTATTACACTCCTCCGAAAAATGCGGGCTAAAAGACATATGAGAGTTTGGGTAGATGCGGTCTGTAATATCCTCGAACGCTGCTGGTATTTACGCTCGCCCATCCTACTTAAAGTCTTCTAATTCTTCAAAAAAACCACAGGTTCATACCTACCGTGAGTAAATCTTACTAAGTACATACCACTGTGCAATCTACTAACATCTACTTGCTCTCCGCCTCCTAGATATCCCGAGAGTAAAACTCTACCATCGTAGCTCACAAGTTCTACTTGGTACGTTTTAGCACTGTTTAGAGACAATACATGCGACGTAGGATTGGGATACACCACGATATCTTCATTCTCTAATATACGTACACCCACAAATTTATATTCTGATTGAGCAACTGCGGCTAGTGCATTCACCTTGCCCCACCCCCACTGCGTATTACCTGTCTCTGGCACATCACCTGTACGTATATCTTCTCTAGATGTATTGTGCAATATTTCTTTTACTTCATTGTACCACAGATTAGGATTTGCCTCGAGCATAAGCGCCACAACACCTGCAGTAGCAGGACTACTCATGCTGGTCCCTGACAGCTTGGAAAAAGGGTATGTTTTACCCTCAAATTCAACGGTTTCATCGATAGTAACATTAGCATCTGTAAAAGACGAAACGCTACTCATAACACTTACACCTGGAGCAGATACATCTGGCTTTATTCGCTCATCTATGGTAGGACCAAAACTAGAGAAATTTGCACTAAACCCGCCACCTATGACTACACCATTTCTACGGACCTCACTCTGGTGTGCCGCAACTGTAATAACCGAGCGTGTGCTTGCAGGTTCCCCTAAGCTATACATATTATCTCCAGCTAACCAGCCTGTTTTCCAAGCAGTAAAGGGCATTCCCCAGTTACCTACATCCGTAGTAAGATCTGTCACATTATAAAAATGAACGGTTCCTTCATCAGCATATGCTTTTAGCACGACATGCAAAGCACTATTCTCATTGCGAACGCGCAATCTCATCGTGGGCTTACTATTAAGCGGATGGCTTCCGTCCAAGGCTACCTTATAAAAAACAGTATCTGCACCTACAGTCATAAAAGTATCTAGATTGATACTTCCTTCTGTGGCATACATAGGAGACTCTACTAACCTGTTTTTCGCTGCGTCATATATTTCTATGCTAGCGGTAAAAGGAACCTCTTCTACACCCCAAGCACTAATGGTTTGACCATATCTATTCGGATTTGATCCACGCCAAAAATCTACGAGTGTACGTATTGTATCGGCAGCAAAGGTTTGTTTAATATGGAACGGTGAATCGCCATTATTCCCCCCCGATGTGACAAAAATAACACCCTGAGCACTCAACTCATCGATGGCCTGACTAACGAGAGAAGTGCCGTCCAATGGACCAAGATTGTACAATCCCCAACTCATATTAATGACAAGTCTTTTCCCTTCGGCGTCTGCTCTTTCTTTCATCCAACTAAAAGCATCGATCACCGCTGCTTCGTCTACCAAGAAAGTGACAAACAGAAATTCTGCTTCATAAGCAACTCCTCGGTGTTCTGTACCTCCACCGCTACCTCCAGCTATACCCGCTACGTGGCTCCCGTGATAGGCATTGCCGTATATATTTGCCGTATCGCTCTGTGCCGCGAGCAGTTCTACTTCTCCGTTATACTCGGTTCCATAGCTATAGCCTTCTGGTACAGGACCACTTTTTTTAAATTGATCCCAAGCGGCAATTATGCGTGTATGCTGCATAGCGGTATCGTAATACATAGGATGCGTATAGTCAAATCCCCAATCCGTTACTCCAATTATTACATCTTTTCCGGTATATCCTGCGCCTAGTCCATGACCTGCATATACACTATCTGCTCGCAGGTCAGGCGCTACTCTTTTCAGGTTTGGACTCACTTTCTGGGCCACTTCTAGGTAGTCAATTCCGGCTAAATCTTCTACAGTAGAAAGATTAGCTTTTGCAACCCTAAGTGTAACAATATTACCCATTCGTGAACCGATTTTAACGTCGCTCCCTGCCAATTCACTTGCAAGAAAATGATCATTTACTTTAGCGACAAGATTTACAGTGTTTTCAGAGGACAACTTTACTTCTTGTCGAGATGCAGATGACATCTTGCTCTGGGCTACAGAAAAAGAAAATGAACCGAAAAAAGCTATGGCAACGAAGTATAAACGCATAGTTCGAAGATACGCAGGGAATACTAAGAAATAAAAGAAATTAAGAATCCTTAACGTTCAATGTAAGTCTTCATAGAAACTTACTAATGATTATACCTAGCTACTATGGGCATTCTTCTGCCTGCACCAAAAGCTTTGTGACTAATACGAAGTGTAGGCGACGCTTGAAAACGCTTGTATTCATTGCGGTCTACCATACGTACTATTTTACGTACTACAGTCTCGTCTAGTCCTTCTTCATGCATCGCTACAATTTCTTTCCAGCCTTTCTTTTCCTCTATGTAGTGAAAGAGAATTTTATCCAAAATAGGATATGGAGGAAGAGAGTCACTATCTTTTTGATCTGGACGTAGCTCCGCACTGGGTTCTTTGTTTATGATTTCGTAGGGTATCACCTCACCGTATCTATTTACAAAGCGAGCTAGTTCATACACCTGTTCTTTGTACAAGTCCCCTATTACCGATAAACCACCGCACATATCACCGTATAACGTACTGTATCCCACAGCACTTTCGCTCTTATTACTCGTATTGAGTAACATATTACCAAACTTATTACTGTACGCCATTAGGATAATACCACGACTACGAGCTTGTAAGTTTTCTTCGGTCACGTTTGGTTCTGTGCCTGCAAATTCATCTGCCAGCGTGTCGTTAAGACTATCAAACACATCTTTGATGGCAATGTTGCTAAATGGCGACCCAAGGTTCTCTGCAAGCTTCCTAGCGTCATCTACAGATCCTAAGCTGCTGTACTTGCTTGGCATGGTGATCGCTTTTACATTTTCTGCCCCAAGAGCCTCAGCTGCTATAGCGTGTACCACAGCACTGTCTATTCCTCCACTACTACCCAGTACTGCATTTTTAAAACCAACTTTGGCAAAATAATCTCTCACTCCCATGACTAGGGCATCGTGGATTAGGCCAATATCATAATCGTAGTAGTCCTGGTGATTGTCTTTGTAGATTTGATCACTATCCCACTTAATCACTTTAAAATCTTCTTCATAGAACGCGCACTCCTCTACTATTTCGCCCATTCTATTGATAAACATCGAACCACCATCAAAAAGTATGTCGGTATTCCCACCGACTTGATTCACGTAGAATAACGGCAATCCATACGTCTTTGCATTAAGCTGCATACGTGTACGACGTTTCTCTACATGGTTATAGCTATACGGCGATCCACTCAGGTTTATCATTACACTGGGTTTTTGGGTATAGAGCTCATCCATGGGTGTAACTTTATATAATTTTTCTTGGTCAAGGTTCCAAAGATCCTCGCAAATGGTCACTGCAATGCGTTCGCCTTTATAGTCCACACACTCAAAGGTTTCATTTGGCTGAAAGTAGCGGTCCTCATCAAATATATCATAGGTAGGAAGAAGTGTTTTGTCAATTCTTTGCACCAGTTTCTCCTCTGCATAAAAAAAAGCAGAATTATACAATTTCTTTCCTTTTTCTAACCCACTCCAAGCGGGACCTCCTACTAACGCAGCTATGCCTTTGGTTTCTTTGCGTATTTGGTCTAGTCCAGCTTCGCACCGCTCAATAAAACTAGGGTAATCCAATAAATCTTTTGGTGGATAGCCACAAATAGCCAACTCAGAAAACACAATAATATCTACTTGAGCGGCTTTAGCCTTAACAATAGCCTCTATTATTTTGGTTGTGTTACCTTCAATATCTCCTATGATATAGTTGAGTTGAGAGAGTGCAATATTCATATGTACTTGTTTTCGTGCCGTTAGAATAAAACTCCAACACTAATAGCGAAGTAGTTGTTTTTGGCATCTACTGTTTTATCTTTTACAAATACATCTGTAAACGTATTGGCATAGCGAACACCTGCTTGAAGTGACGTGCTCCCTGCCATTTTATATTCTATACCACCTCCTATTATCAAAGGCAAACGAAATAAGAATACCTTATCATCGAAACCGCTTACAGTAAACTCATCTCCTTCACCGTCATTCACCTTATAATCTGTAGGATCTGCATTGATAACTGCTTGTGAAAAATCACCAGAAATAGAGGTGCGAGCACTTAATGCAAACCCTGGTGAGAATCCAAAATTGCTCCAGTACGTAACATTACCTATTTCATTGGTACGAAATTTCATACTGATTGGCAGTTCTAAATATTGAATAGTATACTCATAATTTAGCGACGCTAGTGTATCATCTGAGGCTAGTTTAGTGAATGCTTGAGGAGCATTCAAATTAAACTGACTCTTTACAGTGGAGAGTAATATCTCACCACTCAAACCATAGTTATCTTTAAAATAATAATCCCCCATAATACCATATGCAAACCCAAACTTTACTCCGTCATTCTCTAGCGTTTTATTCGTGCCTCCAAGCCAAGAAAAGTTCGCCTGCCCTTTTAGTCCAACTCTAAATTCCCCTTGTGCAAAAGATAGTTGGGTGAGTAACATACCTAAAGCTAACATTGCAACGTTTTTAATATTCATTTTTTTATTTTTACAGTTTTGCAAAGGTTATGGTTAAATTTCGAATAATTCTACACAATGTATTCATACTCGCAACAGTGCTTCTCATGAGCAGTTGTAAGGACAGTAAACATGTTAAAGACGTATCCAAAATAAACATTAAAATGACAATAATACACTTTGAGCAGGCATTATTTGCTTGCCGAAGTGTACCAGAAATTGCTCAATTGGCAGAAAAATTCCCAGACTTCTACGATGTATATACCAATGATCTAGTCGCAGCTAATGTAAAAAGACCAGGAAGTTCTTCTCAAGACATTGCAGTTGAGCTCTACAAGTACATTTCTCACCCAGATATGGACTCTCTTTACACTATTACACAAGCCAAGTATGGCAACTTTGAGCCGTACGCAAATGACCTAAAGACCGCGAGCAAATACATCCACTATTATTTTCCGGAAGACCACATAGAGCAGGTTACCACATTTATAAGTACCTTTCAATACGGTGCTATTTACAACCAAGTAAACCAGTCTTTTGGTGTTGGACTCGATATGTATCTCGGCAGGAATTTCGAAGTTTACGGAATGCTAAGCCCACAGAATTTCCCCACATACCGTGTCAAAAAATTTGAACCTTACCGAATAGTACCCAATTGTATTCAAACCTACGCAGACTATAAAGTGCCAAAGTATACTTCCAATAAGTTTATAGAAGAAGCCGTTGCTGAGGGTAAAAGACTTTACCTCTTAGACCTATTGATGCCAGAACACCATGATTCACTCAAGATAAATTATCTCGCAGGACAAATAGAATATTGCAAAGCTCAAGAGAAAAATATGTGGACCTATCTTATTGAGGAAGAAGTACTTTTTAGCTCAGATAAAAATAACTACCAGCGTAATTATTTCAATGAAGGGCCGTTTACTGCGCCGTTTGGCAATGATAGTCCCCCACGCACGGGTGCTTGGATCGGTTGGCAGATAGTACGCAAGTATATGAATGCTAATCCTGAAGTGACTATACATGACCTAATGAAGGACGAAGACCATCAGGCAATTTTCCAGCGGAGTGGTTACAGACCTTAGGTGATTAAACGTAGCAAATTGCAGATAAATAGCACCGTAATATTCTGCCAAGCATCCTGCTTCTTGAATTACTTATAAAACATCTTCCTTACTTAAAACAAATACTCTCCATTCTCGGTGATACTGTAAGTAGGTAGATTTTTATTCGCATCAAATAAGTCATATCCTTCTTTCAATTGACCCCAAAAATCGTGGAGTTTGGGATCGCTAAACTGTTTCTTGAGAAGGGAATAATTTTCATCTGTAAGCCGTGCAGGAAAAATTTGAACGGGAATATCTTCCAATCCTCCATTGGCTGCTTCTACACAAAATACATAGAGCTCTTTTATCCACTTATCGGTTATGGGAATACAGCCTATGGTGTTGCAGCCGCCATGAATAAAAATCATACCACCGGGAGTAGATTTATCTGCAAAAACAGAATCACTCGCATTGGGATAATTAATTTTGAGTGAAAGAAAATAGGTGCTTTTAGGATTGAACTTGCTCAATATATAATAGCCCTCCGGAATTTGCTTATCTCCTTCTTTTCGCTTGGGCCCTAGCTCACCAACATTACTACAAAATTTGTAGGTGGTAATGAGCTTATAGATGGAGTCATTTTTATTTTTGGCCCATACTTCTAGATCTTCCTCAAACTTGAAAGCACGCAATAAGATATCGCACTGAAAATGATCTACGTCTTTAGCCTTCAGTTTAGCAAATGCTTCCTCACCTTGATCTCTGTATGCCTGAAAAACTGTATAATGCTCCAGTTGGCTGTCTTTAAACGTAGGATCTTCCAGTGTAAACGACATATAAATGGGTATAGCTAATAAAAGTAATAAAATTCGCATTTCGCTTTGCACAAAAGTGGTGCTTTATTTTGTTTTAGCCCATTTAAAATCATAACTCTCCCCACCTAAAATGAGCTGAATAATATAGGTGCCGGGAGGCAAATCATTTTTAGCAATAGTAAGATCTTTATCAAAAGGTGCAGCATACATCTCTTGTCCCAATATACCGAAAACGTAAATATGAGCTAATTTTCTAGTTTTGAGTGAAATACGGAGAAAAGAAGACGTCTGATGCACATCAAACTTCTTGGCTTGTAGCTTCTCAAGAGATGTTGTAGGAGCAATATTGAGGTAGTAGAGGTTATTTCCAATAGTATTTAACTCATCGGAAATAAAAATATCCGTGCTTTTAGTGCCAAAAGAAACCGCTTCTTTTTGAGAGAAACCCACGTCATAGCTTTGCCAGGTCATTTCTGATAGCGATTTAGAGCCAAAACCTATGCCCAAATGCACCATATTGCTGCTGAGCAATAGTAGACTATCGCCACGCAGATCCGCTGCAGTAATCCAACCCAATCGTTTATCTGCTGCCATAAACTGAATACTATCCCGCAACTTAGCTACGTAGCTACCAGGATTGTCTGGCAAGACATACATATAGCTCCACCCATCATAAGGGTCTGTTCGGTTCTTGGTAAAAAGATACAGACTGTCTTGGTGCCAGATCATTGCCTCACAGTCAAAATTTAGCTCACTGTCCGTAGGCGGAAAACTGGTCTGATTCTCGTAGGAAAAGGCAATGGTTTCCACAGCAATTTGATTGGGAAAGATGGATTCTGGATTTGGAGATTTATAAATACGTAAATTGCTCCTCTCATTATCATTGTTGCCAAAATCACCAATATACAGATTGTTCAACTTGTCTGTAGTGAGATCCTCCCAATCTTTGTTGGATGCATTCACAATACCAAGGGCCGTATAACCATTTTGCGTGGTATCAAAACGAAAGAGTTTGGGTCCATTTCCACCGTCATTTACAAGGTAGACAACACCATTTCCATAATAGGCCATCCCCGAGTTCTCTCTCAGTTCATTATCAAAAGTGGTAACAAGTCTTATTGTTTGAGCAAGAGCACTTTGTAGAAAGCCGATAACAATTAGCAGATATAATACAACACGATTCATTCCAAAATTCAATAATACTTATTTTTGCACGATATTGAGCAGCGGAACATTATACATAGTACCCACACCTATAGGCAACCTGGGTGACATCACCTACCGAGCAGTAGAAATACTCGGCAGCGTAGATGCTATATTGGCAGAGGATACTCGCCAAACAAAGAAACTATTGGACCACTATGGAGTAGAAAAAAAACTCATACCCTATCACCAACACAATGAACATAGAAACCTCAGCACGGTCATAGACAAACTACAGGCTGGAGAAACATTTGCTGTATGCACAGATGCGGGTATGCCGGGTATATCAGACCCGGGCTTTTTGCTCATTCGTGAAGCGGTGAAAGAAGGCCTAAATGTAGTAACGCTGCCCGGTGCCGTAGCCGCGATAGTAGCTTTGGTCAATAGCGGATTGCCATGCGACACCTTTGTGTACGAAGGATTCTTACCTCATAAAAAGGGAAAACAAACCAAAATACGCAGTCTAGCAGATGAGAAACGGACTACTATATTTTATGAGAGTCCGCATCGGATTATAAAAACACTTGTCATGATACAAGAACTACTGGGCGAAGATCGTGGTATAGTAATAGGCCGTGAGCTTACCAAGAAATTTGAAGAATACGTACGTGGAACAGTAACTGAGGTTTTGGCACATTTCGAGATAAATGCACCCAAAGGAGAGTTTGTTCTATTGATAGCTGGGAATGAGAAATAAAAAACTAAAACTATCCTTACTTACTGTATTGCCCGCCATCCTTTTTTGGCTCGCATGGCCTCCTAGAGATTTGTTTTTCATGAGCTTTGTGGCATTTGTACCTCTTTTTATGCTAGAGAAAGAGACGAAAGGTATCAAGTATGGAGCGTGGCTAATTTACCTATCACTGCTGCTCTGGAATGCAGCAATTTCATGGTGGGTATGGAATGCCGAGGCTACGAGTAGTGTCGTGATGATGACTGCCAATGCAGCACTTATGTATTTACCTTGGCTGGGCTACAGAAAAGCAAAAAAGACACTCTCCCAAAGCAGAGCATTTTTAGTTTTCATATCACTATGGCTTGCTTACGAATACCTTCATCTTAATTGGCAAATAACCTGGCCCTGGTTTACGCTAGGCAATATTTTCGCAAAGCATAATGAAGTAGTACAGTGGTACGAAATTACTGGTACAATGGGAGGAAGCCTATGGGTTCTTATGGCTAATACTCTTATATATAGCACGTTAAACCAAGACTTAAAAGGAGGTAAATGGATAAAACCGGCATTGGTAATTATCATTCCGATGGTGATTTCGATACCATTTTATTTCATGGCATATGAAGATGCTACCATTGATCCTAACAGCGAGCATGAAACGCTTCTCGTACAGCCCAATGTAGATCCATATCTTAAGTTTGACGAAAGTACCAAGATGAGCAATTTGAAAAAAATGCTCGCCATGACAGAGAAAAAAGTTACACCCAACACCCAGTTTGTTATACTGCCTGAAACAGCTGTAGTAGAATACATAGACGAGGATCACCCTTTTCAGTACGAGAGCATCCAAATATTAGGCAAATTTGTAAAGGATCATCCGCAAATACACCTGGTAACCGGCATTTCTACGTATAACTTCTACGACAAAGGAGAAGCGATAGCGGAGTCTGCTCGTAAGACAGAGTCTGGGCTTTACTATGAGAGTTACAATACCGCGCTTATGATAAATGGCAAAGGTGAAATTGAGACATACCACAAGAGTAAACTCGTACCGGGAGCAGAAAAAATGCCCTATCCCTTTCTCTTTAGTTTCTTAGAATATTTTGCGCTCGATTTTGGCGGTATTACAGGCAGTTTAGGCACAGATCCCTTCCCTACCGTTTTCGGGGCAGAAGACAAACCAGACCTTGCGCCATTAATCTGCTATGAGAGCGTATTCCCCGGACACGTAGCACAGTTTACACGCCAAGGTGCTGAGATACTCTTGGTGATAACCAACGACGGTTGGTGGAAAGATACAGACGGCTACAAGCAGCACATGTACTATGGCTGCTTGCGTGCTATAGAAAACAGAAGAGAAGTATTGCGCAGTGCCAATACCGGCATCACATGCCGTATAAACGCACTTGGTCAAGTACAAGAACGAACTGAGTGGTGGGAACCAACGGTACTCAAAGTAAACGCACTTCAACATACAAAGCTCACATTTTACAGCCAATACGGCGACTATATCGGGAGACTAGCTAGTTTTATAGGGGTGTTTTTCGCCTTGGGTATGTTTGTAAAGGGGCGCAGTAAGATTGGGAACATATAATTATTTGTACTTTTGGCAATGAAATTAGTAGTGATCTAAAAGGTGCCATACAGAATAAAAAATATGGGGTTGACACCCTACTCAGATGCACTTGCTATTCAGCAAGAGGTACATCACAGCATATTAGACGGAGAAGAAGATACACTCCTATTCTGTGAGCATCCACACGTATATACCTTTGGTAAAAGTGCAAACAAAAACAACCTACTGATCTCTCCAGATTTTTTGCAACACATAAACGCAGAAGTACACAAGATAGACCGTGGAGGAGATATCACGTATCACGGACCAGGTCAATTGGTAGGTTACCCAATCATGCACCTACGCAAGCACGCAATGGGTGTAAAAAAGTACGTAGATACACTAGAGTTGAGCATTATTAAAGCACTTGCTTCATTCAATATTGAGGCATATCAACTAGATGGTCTTACGGGTATTTGGGTAGGAAAAAAAACTGAAACCAAACGCAAAATAGGTGCTATAGGTATACGAGTACGTAACGGAGTCAGTATGCACGGTTTTGCCCTCAATGTGACCACAGACCTCTCCTATTTTGAGCATATTGTACCGTGTGGTATCAATAACAAGGCAGTCACCTCAATATACCAAGAAATTGGTAAAGGAACAGTTGCTGAGTTTATGACTGCGTTTCATGAGAGTTTCGCTATTGAGTGGCAAAAAGCGCTAACTTTATAATCCTATTATGTACTTAATCAGAAAAATACTCTTGTGGACTATTGGGCTAACAATCACAGGTATTGTGCTTTTTATTCTTTTTATTTTTTATGGTAATTTTAGTGGAGGTGAACGGGTAGGCAAGATTATAAAAATAAGCAACAAAGGATACATATTCAAAACGTGGGAAGGCCAACTTAACACAGGTGAAATACAACATGGTATATGGGAATTCTCCGTAAAACCCTCTGACAAAGAAATAGTAGAAAACCTTAGCGCCGCGATGAAATCAGGCTATCGAGTATCGCTCCATTACAATGAAAAATATGTTTCGGTTCCTTTCTTAGGCGACACCAAAAATTTTATCACTGAGGTAGAGGTGCTAGAGGATTAAATTAACAACGATAAAGACACACCTCAAAAGTGTGCTCCTACAATTCCCAATCTACTTTTTCATCTAAAAAAGCATTCGTCTTACTAAAAGGCTTACTGCCAAAGAAGCCTGCTTTCCCTCCGGCATACACTTCTGCTGCGGGATGTGGTGCTGCCAGTACCAAGTGTTTTGATTCGTCTATCAGAGGCCTTTTCTTTTGAGCATATGCTCCCCAGAGTATAAAGACCGTTTTGTCTTTTTCTTCAGAAATATATCTTATGGCTTCATCTGTAAAGTTTTCCCATCCTTTACCACTATGAGCAGCAGGAGACTTTTGTTCTACAGTGAGTATGGTATTGAGCAAAAACACTCCATTTTGGGCCCATTGAGTTAACTCTCCGTACTGCGGTATCGCTATACCAATATCTGCGTGTAATTCTTTAAAAATATTGCGAAGTGAGGGAGGTATTCTATGCCCGTCACTTACGGAGAAACAAAGCCCGTGCGCTTGCCCTTCTCCGTGGTATGGATCTTGACCTAGGATCACTACTTTTATCTCATCCAAAGGAGTAAGTTCAAAAGCATTGAAAATCTCCTCTTGTGGTGGATAGACCACAGCTCCTTGTCGTTTTCGCTTATCTAAAAATGCATGCAGGTCTTTGTAGTACGGCTGATGGGTTTGGGAATCTAGAAAGGGTTGCCAGGAAGACGTCATCACTTTGATCCTCGCAACTTTATCTCCGTATTATACGGGCTATTGGGCACTACATACTTTTTATACATCCACACCGCAGACCCTACAAATAGAGCTACAAATAGAAAGAGGATTAGCAATTTTGCGTACTTGTTTTTCATTAAACACCACTATAAAAAAGAGTGAATAGTACGTAAACACCATTCACTCTTTACTGTTCACTTTTTATTCGATTATTCTCCCGGTTTTACAAAAGCGTACTCCTCAGCAAAACGAAGCATCTGCTCTACGTAGCCTTCTTCTTCTACCTTTAAGTCTGTAAAATTACCCTCTGCATCCATCACCGGCACTAGTTTAGGCTGAACAAATCCACTATACGGAGCAAGATTTAAGCTCTCATATCGTGCCACCACCTCTCTGTGAAGAGCAGCGTCTACTTTAACGCCATACCCTTCCACAAGTGCCTCTGCTGCTTCATAATCACCCTCAGACTTGATACGTTGTATTTCTTTCAATAACGCACCAAAAATCACGCGTAGTTTAGCGTAATCATTTACAACAAAATACGTCTTACCATCTACTATTTTTTTCTCCACCACATTGTCTGCAAGACCTTTTTCGTATGCCCAACTCGCATTCAGCTGGCGGTTGCGCATGTGGTCTTCTTCTATGTTTTCACCTTCATCTAGTCTGCGTAGTTGCAACATCATACCGTTCGCTATATAGCTATCAAACTCTGCCATACCTACTTCTAGACTCGGAATAAGACCAAGATCTACCAGCTTTTGATCGTAGATATAGTAGAGAGCTACCAAGTCAGCACGAGCTTCTTCTAGCGTATTACTGTAGTTTTTAAGTGTTTCTTTTGGGGTACCTATTCCTGGGTTTATTTTACCCGATGCGTGACCTATTACTTCGTGCATAGCCGTATGCATTTTACCACTTAACTTACCGTGTTCTTTAATACGTGCACGAGTAGCTTCATCCATATAAAATTCATTGAGCGAGCTGCTTCCGCCGGCAGCAGCATAAGCCGCTACTATGTTTCCTAGACTTACAGACTTGCTACCTATAGTACTGCGTATCCAGTTGCTATTGGGTAGGTTTATTCCTATAGGGGTAGCCGGAGCAGCATCTCCTGCCTCCATTACGGCATCTATTACTCTGTAACTTACACCAACTACCTTTTCTTTTTTATGCTCATCCATTATTGAGCTATTATCTTCAAAATACTGAGCATTTTCACTCAATACTGCCATACGCTTACTTGCAGCTTTGTCATTTACTTGTATCACGCCTTCAAAAGCACCTTTTGTACCTATTGCATCTCCGTATACTTCAATGAAACCAAGAATGAAATCTATCTCTCCTTCGGTGCTATTTACCCAATTAATATTGGTTGCATCCCATTGGTTCAGGTCGCCCGTGGAGAAGTACTCCGCTAGCATACCTATATGCTTGGCTTGCGCCTCGTTTTCAGCTACTTCTTCTGCTTTCTTTAGCCAGTAGATCATTTTATCCATAGCTCCACCGTATAAACCTCCACTTTTAATCGTAAGGTCTACAAGATCATCGTCTTGCTTTACAAGCCGTGAGTTTAGTCCATTCTCTATTGGTTTGGCCTCTCCTGTAGTACCCATGGCAGCGTAATGTGCCACGGCTTCAGCTTCTGTCACGCCCTCACCGTAATGGTTATTTGCACTCAAAGCTACTTTATCTACTCCCTTATCTTTCACCACTTTTTTAGCATCTACAGATGGGTCAAACATCGCTGGAGTAAGCTTAGCTATCATATCTTCTAGCGTCTCACCTTCCAAGGTAGGCCAATTAGCCTCTTCGCTATTTTTTACTAGCTCCGCAAAGTATTCTTTGCTAAAGTCTGGCAAGAATTTCTTCTCTGCATAATGGTGGTGTATACCATTGGCAAACCAAACTCTCTTCAGGTATATCTCAAAATTATTCCAATCTTCGGTAGACTTGTCTCCACTATATGTATTGTAAATATGCTCCAGTGTACGCTTAATTTGAATATTGTGTTTGTAGTTCTGAGCATACGTAATTTCTCTACCACTCAGTGCAGCCTGACTTAGATAATATACCAGTTCTTTTTGCTTCGCCGTAAGATCATTGATACTACTCGCATCGTAGCTCAATATTTTAAGGTCGGCAAAACGATTTGGATCGTTTTCTTCTGTTACTGTACTCGCCTCTTTTGGGGCGTCATTACAAGCTACGAATGCAGCAGCTAGGATAAATAATAAAAAATACTTTTTCATGTGTTTTAATCTTGAGTGGCGAAGGTATAGAAAATGAAAGAAATGAAATCACACATCTTGGCAATACAATTTGATTCCTAGAAAATAAATTATAAGATGATAGCCTATCATCTCATTAAAAACAATACCGAGTAAACTTGCGAAATCTACTGAAATTTAGAGGTAAGCCTATACCTATAACCTGAACTTCTTCTTCAATCCTTCTAGATCTTCTACCACTCTGTCATTGAGCGGAATACCACTGGCGATACGATACTCCTCTGTACGGTACTCTTTCTCACCAGGCACATATACCTCTTGCTCGGTGTTTACACGCTCTGCAGATTTAAAACTCTGTATCCAGTGATCCATATTCGTTTTAAATTCGGCTGTATCCCTAAATCCTTCAATCTCCATAGCTCCTACAAAGTGACCCAGTCCTTTACCTGGCAAATTGGGCAGCATAGGCAAGAAACTCACAAATGGCGGCACCCACTTCCCATAGTTGGCACCTGACAGCACTCCTGTCATCACATCTACTAACCCCCCAAGAGCATAACCTTTATGGCTACTCAGTTCCTCCAAACTACCGAGAGGTGTTAGCATTCCACCGTCTTTTAGCTCGTCCACATTTTGGCTAGTATTACCGTGCTTATCTACCATCCATCCTTTCGGGATTACCTTACCTTCTCTTCTTGCTATTTCTATTTTTCCCCGAGCTACAGACGCTGTCGCTAAGTCTATCACCATTGGCTTCTCTGCACCTGCTGGAAATGCATAAGCAATAGGATTGGTTCCTAGCATAGCTTCTTTGCTATGTGTAGGTGGAATGAAGGGAGTAGCATTGGTCATAGCCATGCCTATCATATCATGCGGCAAAGCCATCATAGCGTGGTAGCCTGCTATACCGAAGTGATTACTGTTTTGTATTGCTCCCCAACCGCTGCCGTATTGTTTTGCTCGCTCTATTGCAATGACCATTGCCTTGGGTGCTACTACTAGTCCCAAACCACTATCTCCATCTATGCTGAAAGTAGATTTATGTTCTCTTATAATCTTTACTTCGGGAGTCATATTTATACGACCTGCTTCCCAAAGGGCAACATAACCTACTAAGCGAGAGACGCCATGACTATCAATGCCGCGCACATCTGCACTTGTGAGCACATCTGAAGCTTGTAAAGCATCCAGTTTAGTGGCTCCCATTGCCATAAAGACATTCTTACTCAGCTCACTCAGCTCCTCTCTAGTAAATACTTGCATTCCCTTACAAAAATGCGTTTTTTTCAATGCACTATTTGGTTGATTTTGCATTATTTATAAACAAGAAAAAAAAACATTGTAAAATTTATTAAGAACGGATGCAACATATTTGCATTAGCATAGGTCTATCTTGAACCAAACTAAAACGAATACTAAAGCTAGCCAATTGGATGAACGCGAACTTATCATAGGATGCATCAATAATGACGTACAGTACCAACAGATATTATATAAGCAGTTTGCACCTAAAATGATGGGAGTCAGTCTACGATATTGCAATAGTAAAATGGAAGCAGAAGACGTACTCCAAGATGCTTTCATTAAAATTTTTGATAAAATTAAAACCTACAGAGGAGAGGGTTCTTTTGAGGGATGGATAAGAAAAATTGTGGTATTTACAGCATTAAAAAGCAATGATAAGCGAGTTCGGAAATTCGAACCTGGATCATTGGAAAATGTTCAAGAGCAAGGTTTTGATGCCAAAGCTATCAGTATGTTGGAAACAGCAAATTTACTAAGTATACTACAAGAGTTGCCCGAGGGATATAGAGCCGTATTTAACCTCTACGCCATAGAAGGCTATAGCCATAAAGAAATTGGAAAAATGCTCGATATAAGCGATGTAACGAGTCGTACTCAATATAGCAGAGCCAAACAATACTTGATTAAACTACTTGCCAAATACGGCATACAACGCGTATGAAAAACGAGATAGAAAATATCTTTAAACAAAAATTCTATAGTTTCGAAGCAACACCAAGTGCGGGTCTTTTTGATACTATAGTAGCTAAGAGAGCTAAGAAAAAACGAGCTATAAGGCTATGGGGCGCAGCAGCTCTGCTAATAACTGTATCTACAGTAGGTATATGGTCGTATTCAACAAAGACTCCTGAGCAGCTTACAGTGGGTACCACAATAGATACACAACAAAACAGAAATACGCCTACTCGAGCAGACAAAAGCCAAGGCAATATAAATGGTATTCAAGAGACCCTAGCAAAGACCAATCAGCAGAATTACGGTGAAGAAGGAATTAAAGAAGAGGTTGCTACAACAAAAGATAAACGACTTGCAAAACTGGAGGCTAAAACACCAGGTAGACAAAAACCAACTAACCAAAAGATAAGAACAAACGTCAATCCCAAAAACGCATGGGCTGATTTATTTGTAAAAATCGACAGAGCCAATCCAAATATGGATTTAGATAAAGGGGCGTTGTACCTTGGAAATAAAAAACAGACGATAGATAAGAGTACTGGTTTACATATCCTAAAAGGGAGTAAAACCAGTATTCCAAAAACACCTATCCTTGCGAACACAACAGAGGACCAATATAGTAACCCGACGCTAACGAAGACCATAAGTACACATACCAAAAAAGCCACAGAGGAAAAGTCTGAGATCACAGCGGAAAAGGGAGAAGATATAAAGGTCAGTGTTCCACTACCCACAGGAAGACTTGTAGCTCTAAACAAATGGAGATTACAGACCTCAGGGGGTATTGGTTATGCTAGTAGAGCTATTTCTGAAACAAATAAGGATTACATTAACTTGCGAAACAGTACAGAAAGCGTAGTCGTATCCTACCAGTTTGAGGCAAATACCATCTATCAATGTAGCCCCAAATGGAACATACAAACCGGCTTGCAGTACACTATACGAAATGAACTATTTGAGTACAGTAAACCGCTGTATGTTACGGAAGAACGAGAGGTACAACGTACGCAGATAATAGTGCACCCTATACTCGGAGAAATAGAGCGGTCGTATGTAGAGACTGTAACAGACACTACATCGCAAGAAGTGGAGTACACCTCTTCCCAAAACAAATTTGAAAGAGTGAGTATTCCTATTGTTATGGAACGAAAGCTATACGTCCGTCAGAACTTAAGCTTAGTAGCAAAAGTGGGAATAAATGCTGGAGTATACTCAAAACGCGTTGGGCTACTGTTGGCAATAAATAACGAAACACAAGAGTATACAAGACTACCCACCCGCAAATCTGGCATAAATAGTGCCATGATTGGTCTGGGTGTATTATACAGCATCACACCGCGAGTGTCTCTACTAGCATACCCCCAAGCTAACTTACAACTTAATTCTAGCACCACAAGTAACGCAGGATTTAACCAAAATGACTGGGGGCTATACTCACACTTTGGCTTGAGAATAGGCTTATAATATGATACAAAAAATTTCATTTATTGCGGTACTCCTTTTTTGGGCGGGTCAAGTGCACTCACAAGTTGAATTTTCAACCATGGGAGACTCAGTACAACTACGTATTAATAGTAATGGAAGTTTAGGGGTAAATCTCAGTGATTTATCTCCCAGCTCTAACCTGACCAGACAGACAAATAACCACTTTCTAAAGCAAGCTGGATTGTATATTGTAGCACGTGATATTAACGGTCAATTCCATAGTGCTACGCAGTTTATGCAAGGTCTAGATTCGTTTGACTTTTGGCCAGGACCAATAGACACCCTAACTAGCCAAACTGGGGATATAGATGATTGGGATCAGGTCTGGAGTATAGCTAAAGAACAAGTTGAATACCACAAAGATAACTGGATGAAAAATGGTTACACAGCAGCCCAGAACATTCTAAACTGGCCTGCAAACGGTAGTAACGGATATGCCAAATACCTAGCTCCATTTGTAGACTATAACAGCGATGGTATTTACACTCCAGAGTTAGGAGATTACCCTGCCATCAGAGGTGAAGAATCTGCCTATTGCATTTTCAATGACATAGCAGAAGAACACGCGGCATCTCTCGGAGTAGAGCTCGGTATAGAAGTTCAACTTCTCGTCTACAAGTTGACTGGAAGTGAGACCATCTATCTTGAATACTACCTCATTAACCGAGGTATTTTAGAGTATGATAAAATTTGGGTGGGCTTCTTCATAGACGGACAATGCGGGAACCCAAACGACAATTTTGCAGGTACTTTTCAGACATTTCCACAGAACGTATTTATATACAATGGAGACCAACGTGACGAAGGACATTTTGAGGAAAATCTACCCTTTGTCTCTGCTACATTTTTAAATGAAAACTTAACTAGAAGTATTGCTTTTGATAACACCAAAAATATAAATGGAGTCCCTGCTTCCCCGACAGAATATATAGAAATAGGACAAGGAAATTGGAAAAATGGGCAGCAGCTACAACAAGGGGGAGAAGGCCTAATCACCACTAAAAAAGCAAATTATATATTCAGTCAAAGTCAAGGTTCGTCTAACTTATGGATAGAAGAGGCCCCGAAAAACACACTCGGAAAACGTACCATAGTGGGTATTACTGAGCATGACAATTTTACCTCTAAAGACTACATAAAATTAGATATTGCCCTCAATTTTGGATTTTACACGGCAGAAGAAAATAGAATAGAAACTATAGCTACTATTTGTAGCCAAAGTTTCAATAATTACAGAAAGGTGAGTTATCTCCCAAAAACAGTCCCAAGTAGCATATTCTCTGTTTATCCAAATCCCATTACGTCCACTGAATTCACACTCAATTCCAAATACTCATTCGACATAGAAATAACTGATTTACAAGGCGTTATAGCCTTCTCCAAACAGAATTTAAAAAAAGGAAAAAATGTATGCAACATATATCTTGCCTCAGGTGTCTATGTAGTGAAGCTGACAACTGAGAAGGGCGTTCAAACGTTAAAATTGTGCGTTAGCCGTTAACCAGACCTAAAACGATTGGAAAAGAGATGAAAAACAATTACCTTGCAGCGGCAAACTTCAAAGTGAAGTTAACAAACAGTTACCAAATGATTAAACTACTGAAAAAGAGCTTAATAGCACTCCTATTTATGATCCCTTTGTTATTCTCAGGGACAAACGCAAAAGCTACCCATATGATGGGTGCTGATATTACTTACCGTTGTATTGATACCCTCAAGTTTGAAATAACTTTAAAATGGTACAGAGACTGCAGAGGTATTCAACTAAATGGGGCAGGACGTTTGAATATTCGTTGTACAAATGGTGCTACAAGAGCTGTAACACTAGGGCTAGTTGGGATTAGAGAAATTACACCTCTTTGTGCTTCAGAACCTTCGCGCTGCTCTCCAGCTAATACATTTGGAACTGGTGAAGGTGTGGAAGAACATACCTACCGAGGAATAGTAGATTTCAATATATCTCCCCTTAATGCTTTGGCAAGATGTACGGGAAAAATAATATTCGGAGCTAGTGTAAATGCAAGAAATGGAGCAATAACCACAGGACCTAACGGAACTCTCTATACTGATGCTGAACTGAATATTTCTAAAGCTCCTTGCAATACCTCGCCAGGTCTTACAAGTGAGCCCGTTGCAGTATTGTGCTGTGATCAACCGTTCTTTTTTAATAACGGAGCTCTGGATACAGCCAACTTTGATTCGTTGAGTTATTCCTGGGGTCAGCCAATGAGAGGATATGGGCAGCAAACAAACTACAGTGGTAATTTTGCGTACAACAATCCATTTACAGCCTTCTATCCAAGTCCTGTACTCAAGTTCCCATTCAATAATCCTAATGCCAATCCCCCGATTGGAGTTTATTTAGATCCTCTTACCGGAGACATCATTGTGACACCAACCGACTGCAGTGGGGAGGTTACAGTAGCCGTTATAGAAGTGACAGAATGGAGAGCTAATCCAAAAACCGGGGTTATGGAAGAAATAGGCAAGACAAGAAGGGATTTGCAATTTATTATAAAAAATTGCCCTGGGAATAAGCCCCCAACAGTAAATGGGCCATACACTTATTCTATATGTGAAGGAAATCAATTGTGTTTTAATGTTACTACAAATGACCTTCCATTTATCCCGCCTCCACCGGCGCCTATACCACCACTAGACACCGTCTTGTTAGACTGGAACGGGGGTATAAGTGGAGCTACATTTACAATATTAGACCCTACTGCTCGTTTAAAAACAGGCCGTTTTTGCTGGACTCCACCAATTGGCGCCGCAAGTACACTACCCTATACGTTTACCGCTACAGCAAGAGATGATGCTTGTCCTTTGAATGCCGTTACTGTTCGTGGTTATCGTGTACTAGTAAAACCCAAAGCATTAGCTGAGATAGACATTGATACTCTGGCTTGTGGTATTTATCCAATCAAAGCAGTACTTCCAGATGGTTTTCAAGGTAAAGCCTCGTACAATTGGTCACTACTAGACTCCAATAGAAACCTGATACTTGACAACAAATCAGGATCATTCAAAACTACTGGAACATTCCTGAGTGTCGTATCTTCAGACACCTTAGTCTTTCGCAGAGGGGGTAAGTATTTGATTCAATTGAACCTCAACAATAACCCACTGAACTGTCCAAGCGTATTTTACGATACACTTATCGTTCCACCATTGCTTGAAGCTGATCTATCAATAGGTAAAGATACATTTGTATGTGCAGGAACAGACATTGTATTTGACCCCTATATATACAACTACAATCCACCATTAACCTACCAATGGATAACTATGGGAGTAGAAGATGATGGAACATTCATTAATAATGTAACATCGAATGCATCGGATAATAAGGACACTTTTAGGCTGTCAGTGCCTAATGTACAATACGATACTGCTGTTGGATTATTAATTACAGATGGCTCAGGGTGCACAGCAAATGATACTATACAAGTATTCCTAAAATCAAACCCAAGAGCTGTATTGCCCCCAGATACACGAATCTGCACTTATGACGAGTTTATGATAGTGCCAAACCTAGATACCGCTTACTGGATAGACCCAGATGGTATACTACTCGTACAAGGAGATACGCTGTTCAAAGAATGGTACTACAACGGAAATCCACTTGCATTCAGCAAAGAAGATAGTGTTACCGTCAGATTTGAAGGTCTGTATACCATACAAATCTATGACAGCTTGGGCTGTTCAGATACAGATACAATGCTATTGTATGTTAATGATACAGTACGGGCAGACGCAGGACAAGACCAAACAGTATGTATGAATGATACATTTACACTATCGGCAGGCGGAATAGACACCGCAGGCGCTAAAGCCTCTGGTTTGTATATCTGGTACGACATCACACCAACCAATGCGGGAATAATTACCATTGGCAGTGATGCCGACACATCATTTGTAGCCAAAAGTGATAGGGTATTTAGACTAGAGCTTTACAGAACACAAGGAGGGACTGAATGCTTTGATGAAGATACCGTAATTATACGAGTAGATGAATTACCTGTAATAAACCTAGGGAGTGATGAAGAGGTATGCTGTGATTACGGAGCTATAAACCTTAATCTTAAGGTAAATTCAGCAGCAGGGGGAAGCTGGTTTAGTACCCGGACTCCTTCATTGGTTTCTTCAAACGAATACAACACAGACGCAGCTTGTGGCATGATTATAAATCCAGCCACTTCCATAACTACATACGCCACTTACAGATACCAAGATCCTGCCACGACCTGTTTCAATCAAGACTCGTTTGAAATCAAAGTCAAAGGACTTCCTCCGATTATATCACAAGAGAAGCAATACTGCCAAGATTATGGAGCATTCAGGCTCGCATCACCTACCGAGGGGCTGATTGTAAGTAATGTCGCACTGGGTACGCCCTCTTGGAGATGTCTTGATTCTAACTCAACTCTCAACCGTTTTGTTGACAATATGCTCGAGAATAGAGGCGGACCAGGTTTCATTGATTACTGGTTAAACATAACAGAATCTGCTTATACTATACAAAATCCAAACGCTGATACAGTGGTTCTTGAATTCAGTTACAGAGATCAATTTGGCTGTAGAAACCAAGACACCGTTAGTGTTATCATATCTAAAGTTCCAAAACTCAAATTTCGAGATGGAAGAGAACTGTGCTTTGATGAAGGAGAAATATCGTTGAATGACTTATTCGACGTTACTCCATCACTTAGAGATGGTAATTGGAGTATTGAGAATACAATAGGATTCAGAATTCCTTCAGATTTAGGTGGTTTGACCGGAGACTCTACAACAGGGTACACGATTAACACACTTGACAGTAAAGAATTACCAAATGCAGGTACAAAACCAAATAGCTGGAGACTAAGGTACACCCATCGATCTTCTGGGTGCCCTACTTTCTTGGATACCAATTTAGTAATTAATCCACTACCGACCATAAATCTTACTGATCTTGACCCAAGGTATTGCGAAGATTATGTAGGAACGATTGGTCTACTGGCAACTCCAAGCGGAGGAACTTGGACATGCACCAACACACCTGCTCTAGTGGGCGGGAGTGAATTTAGTCCTAGTTTAGCCACCGTGTTTGGTACAGAGATAAAATTCTACTACGACTACACGGATAATGCCACTGGATGTAGTGAAAATGATTCTATCTCGTCAATGGTAGATTTAGAACCTACCATTACTTTAGCCACCAGTGCTGTTTATTGTATCGAAGAGAATGAGACCTCCAGAACACTTAATCTACCCATCTCTGCAACCAATAACTCTAGTCTACTATGGATACCAACTGATTTCTATGGCAATAGAGATCGTATAACTGCAGGTCCTATTGATAATACTACAGGAACAGGTGACATCACTCTGACGCTTCAAAACCAAAGAGCAGATACCTTCAGGATAGGTGCAAATGCAGGTGGACTTGGAGCTTGTAAGGACAAACCTGCTTTCTTTGAAATCATTATGAATCCTCTCCCAGAGATCACTATAACGAACAGTAACCCGGCTGGATGTGATCCGGTAACCACAGACTTAGGCTTGGTCATAAACAATGAGATTGATCCAACAACAGCTACCTACAATTGGAACTTTGGAAATGGATCTACTTCTACTAACAATTCAGCAACAATGACATACACAGGTATAGCTAGAGGTGACATTAGCCTAACGGTAACTTCTGCAGCTAACTGTAGTACTACAGTAGTCAGCAATGTCCTTGTGTATCCTATTCCAAACGCGAGTTTCGTACCCGACCCGAATAACTATACAACCGCCGCTCTACCGCGATTTGTCTTTACAAACAGGAGTGATGTTGATGATGTAAACGGAGCGGTTATAGCGAGTTATGCGTGGGACTTTGGTGACCCCAATGTACTTTCTGATACATCTAGTGTAGAAAATCCATCGTATTATTATTCAACAGACACCGCAACCTATTGTGCCAACTTAGAAGTCACAACCAATCATGGATGTACAGATGACACAACAGTGTGTGTAGTAGTAGGTCCAGACCTTATTGTTTTCATACCAAATGCTTTCACACCAAATATATCTGGTCCTGACCAAAACGAAGGATTCAGAGCAATTATCTCTGGTGAGAAAACAATGGAACTTATCATATTTAATAGATGGGGTGAAATTCTGTTCCAAACAACCGAAAAGGACAACCAATGGGATGGAATGTACAAAGGAGTACTTGCACAACAAGATGTATATGCGTACCAACTAAAAGTCACCACCTTAGATGATGAACTCTACACGTACTCAGGTACGGTAACCTTAATACGCTAGATAGCGATATCACTTATAAGAAAAGGAGACTTCGGTTTCCTTTTTTTATTCGCTATATTTGACAATACTGATTTATGAGACTTTTACTTTGCTGCATAATGGGTATTCTGTTTACCTCATCTCACGCCAACCACCTGCTGGGTGGAGAGATCACATACAAGCATGTCTCTGCCAAAGAGTATACCATAAAAGTTACTCTTTATAGAGATTGCAATGATTGCAAGTTGGCAGGGCAAGGCGGAGGAACCTCTACAACTAACTGCTCCGATTTAACCCAAATTTTTCTAAGAACTACAACTACTGCTTGTGGAAACAAAAATATTGGAAGTATCCCATTGAATAAATCTGGGTTTGAAAACATCACTGAAGTCTGTAATCAGGAGAACTCAAGATGCGGTACAAACCCTACCTTACCTTATGGGATAGAGGCTCACTATTACACAGGTACTGTAGATTTTGACTCTTATACCGCTTACAAAGGATGTACTCTTCAATTATTCATACATAAGGCTGAACGCAGTAGCAATATTTCATCTATCTCATCAGAACAAAATCGAATATATACCTATGCACTCATCAATCCTTGGATTGAAAACATTAGTTCTCCTACGTTTCAATTAAGCCCAAAAACACTCTTTAATCACAACCAAGCTACATATGCTACCGCCCATGCTACGGGACAAGATGGGGACTCATTGTATTACAAGTGGGGTATACCAGAAACAGACTATAATACACCCATCACTTACAAAAGCGGTTACTCTGCCAGCAATTGGACGATAGGATACTGTACGAGCGGATCATCCAGTTGTACAGCCAATCCATCAAGTACTCCACCAGAGGGATTGTTCTTAAACAATACCACAGGAGATTATATAGTGACTCCTACTAAGGCAAATGAAAAAAATATTCGTGTTATAGAAGTAGAACAGTGGCGTAAGTTCAATGGAGTGCCTTACCTAGCAGGTAAGATCAGAAGAGAAGTTATAGCACTCATAAACTCCACTCCAATAAATAACCCACCCACGGTTAAACCAAACTTAACCTACACACTTTGTGTTGGTCAACCATTTTCGGAAACAATTGCCATAACAGATTTGCCAGCAATCAGTAACGCCACACCAGACTCTGTAAGTCTACGTTTTACTCACAACATCGCGGGTTTACTAATACGCCAAACAGCTACTCCCCTAACATCATATACCGCGGCGAGAATAGATTTTATACCTACTGACAGTCAAGTAGGAACTCATTATATTAACATCACAGCAACGGATAATCAATGTCCAGTATATGCTAGAACCAGCACTACAGTAAAAATAATTGTAGTCCCAAAACCTACTGTTTCTCTTACTGTGAATGAAAACTTTTGCGGATCAAATGAACTGAATATAGGGAGCAATAGGACCGTACAATCAAATCTAAGATTAACCACTAGTCTTAGTGATCCAAAGTATTACCAGAATATTCAAACACCCTTCAGTATTCAAGATTTGCAAAAAGGGAATATTGAATACCACATCGTATTTACAGATAATCTAGGTTGTAAAGACTCGATTACCCTAAACCAGCAAAGCAGTGGCAACTCTGAGGTCATTAAAGCCACTTTGAAAGGAGACAGTACGCATTGTTCTAGTGCAGAAATATCATTCCATCTAACTCATATAGATGACATTTTGAGTAATACCATATGGCATTATAATGAGGCTATAGTTTCAGTAGACACGTTGGCCACCACAGCCAATGATACAAAATTAAAATGGCAGTACATCATAACTAGAGACGGAATAGATTGTCCATTGGTTGATAGTACCAATCTAAACATTATTAGCCCTCCCATCATATATATAGCCAAACCTCCAGCACAATGCTATGCATATACCTTGGATTTAAACGCAACAGATGCTCAACCCATTGGAGGATTTTGGGCCTATAATAATTCTAAAGTAAATCCATTATTTGACCTCAGTACAATCACAACGAATACAGATACTACCTTAGCAATGACCTATACATTCCAAGACGTAGTCTCTGGATGCTCTTCCACTGATACTGTGCCTTTTGTACTCAAAAAATCTCCCGAGCTTCAACTCAGAAACCAAAGTGTATGTGGTACTGATCACGTATATCAACTCAGAAACGCTGTAGAACTACCTTATGCGGCCAAAGATAGATTTATCACTTGGGAGGTACTTAACCTCCCAATGGCATACATCCATTTACCGCAACCCTCTTTAGACATACCACTAACTGGAAAAGGCACCTATAGAATAAGAGCAACCAATAGTCTACCAAACGGATGTACAACTACGGATACAGCGTCAATTGTAGTGACTGATAATATTACTATTACTACCAATGAGAACAAGGACATATGTCAAGACAATATGCCTCTACATCTGAATAATCACCTCAATACCAACATAGAAGGAGGCTTTTGGCAGAGTGATGTTATAGATCTAACAGATGGCACCTTTGTTCATTCGGATATGCATTGTGGGTTAGCTAATTTCACCTATGTGTATGATCAAAACAATTGCTACGCAAAATTAGACGTGGAACTCAACATGGTGTGCAAACCATCGTTTTCATACACACTACCCGACAGCCTGTGCTTCGATGCAATTCCTATTGATCTCCCCAGTCCTTTTACTTGGCAAAACGCCGATGGATTAGCAATTACCCAGTTATCCCCCGTGGCAAGTAATCTTGGCAATCATGCAATAACTGCCTCAATTACCGAGAGCTCCTGTATATTCGATACTACGCAATTTTATACTGTTCTACATCCTATCACTGTTGGGGTAAGTACTACACAAGATAAGTTATGTGAAGGCGACACACTTCACTTTACTATTGATCAACAACCATATAGTTTCAGCTCTATTATAAGTTGCGAATCTGAATACCAAGGCTTCAATAACTCAATCTATATACCCAAAAAATGCGATCTTGTGTCTAACAACATAAAACTCAACATCACTTCAAAAAGCACTGCATACTGTCCTAGTCATAGTGTTTCTCTTGCTATTCCCTACTACAATAAGCCAGACATATTGCTACCACCAAGCATAACGGGATGTGAGCCTTTACTCGTTAGAAATTCAGATCTACCTCCAGAAATTTATTTTGAAATAACGAATGAGGATTATTCTCATACCGGATATTCAAAAGACCAAGCTACGATAACGCTAAGTGAAGGGCTATATAAACTAAAGGCGAGTGTACAAGATAACAACGGTTGTACAAACAAGATCAATAAAGAGAAATTTATTCGCGTTGACCCAAAGCCATATGCTTCTTTTACGATGAACAACCACCAACAAGTAACACTTTCAAAACGGGAGATATCGCTATATAACTACTCGAGTATTACGAGTGGTACATTAAATTCTACGTGGTACCACCAAAAATCAGAGGACATAACGCAATTTAGTACCTCCAATAATCCAATTTATATGCTCCCGGCAGATACGGGCAATTTCAAAATAATACTTGTAGCTGAGAGTAATTTTACGTGTAAAGATACAGTAGCACAGAATGTTCTAGTGGTACCCGATATTATCGCATTTATTCCCAATGCTTTTACCCCAGACAATAAAGGACCAAAGTCAAACTCAGTGTTCAGAGTAACAAGTAATCACGCACAAGAATATAACATAAATATATTCAATAAATGGGGACAAAAAGTGTTTGCATCAAACAGCATTGAAGAAGTGTGGGATGGGACCTATCTAGGCCAATATTGCCAGAATGGAGTCTATGTTTACTCGATTAACCTACTAAACCAAGAAGGTAAAGAATACACCTTTCATGGTACTGTAAATCTTATTCGCTAGATATAAAAATCAATCCCCCCTCTCCTCCACTACCTTTAGTGTATATTACGTATCTTCGTAGCGCACTTACGCTTAACGTGAAACTAAAAATTACAGCAGAAAATAAGGAGATAGCTCGTCGTTACAGACAGCTTTTAAAGGTCTCTAAATGGTCCAGAGAAAAGGGTGACATTACTATTATTCGTAAGGCATTTGTAATGGCCGTAGATGCACACAGCTCGATGCGTCGCAAGTCGGGAGAACCTTATATCTATCACCCCATTGCAGTAGCTCGTATTGCAGCAGAAGAGATGGGTCTTGGTACCACATCTATTGTCTGTGCACTACTTCATGATGTAGTAGAAGATACCGAGATTACCCTAGATGACATAGAGCGTGAGTTTAATCCCAAGATAGCTAATATAATAGACGGACTCACCAAAATAGCTGGGGTATACGATACCAACTCGCCGCAAGCAGAAAATTTCAGGAAAATGCTCTTGACCATGGCAGATGATGTACGTGTTATTCTAATAAAACTATGCGACCGTCTGCATAACATGCGAACACTTGAGCACATGAGCGATAGAGGCCAACTTAAAATAGCCGCAGAAACAAGTTATATTTATGCCCCGCTGGCTCATCGATTAGGCCTCTATGCTATCAAAACTGAATTAGAAGACCTTTCATTAAAATATACACAACCAGTACTTTACCAAGAACTAAAGCATAAGCTAAATGCCACAAAAGAACAGAGGAATAGGTACATTAGGTCATTTATTAAACCCATAAAATTAGAGTTAGATGAACTGGGTGTAGACTATGAAATAAAAGGTAGACCCAAGTCTATACATAGCATCTACACTAAAATGGTCAGTAAGAACCTTGAGTTTGAAGATGTTTACGACCTCTTTGCCATACGCATAATATTAGATAGTGATCCAGAAGATGAAAAAATGGATTGCTGGAATGTGTACTCCATCACTACAAGTATATTTAAGCCAAATCCAGAACGAATGCGTGATTGGATAAGTATTTCCAAAAGCAATGGATATGAAAGTCTACATGCCACGGTAATGGGTCCGAAAGGCCAATGGGTTGAAGTACAAATACGTAGTTCTCGTATGGACGCCATAGCCGAAAAAGGATATGCCGCACACTGGAAATACAAGGATGAGAGTAGAACACATACTACAGCCAATAACCTAGATAACTGGCTCACTCAAATACGTGAAATATTAGAAGACCAGGATGGTACTGCACTGGAATTTTTGGATGAATTCAAAATGAATTTGTATGCCAAAGAGATTTTTGTTTTTACACCCAAAGGTCTTTTGCGTAAACTCCCAAAAGGGTCCACGGCGCTAGACTTTGCATTTGATATACATACTGAAGTAGGTGCAAAATGTCTAGGAGCTAAAGTAAATGGAAAGCTAGTTCCTCTCAGCTATCAAATAAAAAATGGAGACCAAATTGAGATACTTACAAGTGCAAAACAAAAGCCTAACAAAGACTGGTTAAATTTTGTAAAAACATCGAAAGCAAAAACTAAAATTAAACAAAGCCTAAAAGACGAAAAGCGCTTAGTTGCCGGATTGGGTAAAGAATCGCTCACGCGAAAAATGAAAAACGCAGGATTTGACTACAATGTAGACAACATCAACAAACTAGTCGTACATTTCAAAACCGTAGATGAATTAGAGCTTACCTATCAAATCGGTATAGGTCTTATTGATAAAGAAAAAATTAAATTACGGGAAATACTCGTACAAACAACGAAAGTACACAAACCGGGTTCTGGACGGGAAGAATCTAATACTCTAAAAAGCAAAACATCGAATGAGTTATTACTCGGTGATGCCACCGTTGATATGGATTACACCCTCGCTCAGTGCTGTAATCCCATACCTGGCGATAAAGTAATGGGCTTTATCACTGTAAGTGGCGATATAAAAGTACACCACACCCGATGCAAAAATGCTCAAAACTTGATGAGTAAATATGGCTATCGCATCATTAAAGCACAATGGGCTGGAGAAGTATCTATAGAAGAAGATTTCGAAGCAGGGCTAGAAATACAGGGTATAGATTCACTCGGCTTAGTAAGTAAAGTTACCGACATTGTATCCAAACAGTTGAAAGTAAACATGAAATCAATCAGTTTTGAATCTTTGGATGGCACGTTCATAGGCAAATTAAGACTTCAAGTATCTGACAAAGAGCATCTTGAACAACTTATGGACGTATTGAAAGGAATTGACCAGTACATAAAAGTAAGTAGAATCGACCTAGATAACGTCCCAAAACTAACAAGCTAAAGAAATGGACAACGCAACAGATATAAAAGAAGATGTAAAAAATCTATTCACTGCCTATCTCGAAAAGAAAGGGCAGCGTAAAACACCTGAACGATACGCCATTTTAGATGAAATTTATAGCAACAAGAAGCATTTTGATGTGGATACGCTATACATACAAATGAAAAACCGCAACTATCATGTAAGCAGGGCTACCGTTTATAATACGTTGGACCTATTACAAGAATGTGGTTTGGTAATCAAACATCAATTCGGTCAAAATATGGCCCAGTTTGAGCAGGCATACGGCTATAAACAGCATGACCACATCATATGTAATACATGTGGTAAGGTCATGGAATTTTGTGATCCACGCATTCAACAAATCACTTCCAAAATGGCAGAATTGCTTAATTTCGAAGTGTCAAGACACTCATTAAATCTGTACGGAGAACCATTGGTAGACGAAATGGGATTGTGTATGAATTGTGACAACCAAGTAAAAGTAGTAGAAATAAAAAAATAGATGGTAGACGTATTATTAGGCCTGCAATGGGGAGACGAGGGAAAAGGTAAAATCGCTGATTACTTAACTCCAAAATACGATGTAGTTGCTCGTTTTCAAGGAGGACCAAATGCTGGACACTCACTTGAGTTTAATGGCATGAAACATGTACTTAACACGATCCCATCGGGTATATTTCACGATGGTTGTGTAAATATTATTGGGAATGGTGTAGTGATAGACCCCGTCCTTTTCATGGCAGAGATTGATCGAACAGTTGCGGCAGGGGCCAATGTAAAAGAGAACCTACGTATCTCCTACAAAGCACATATTATAATGCCTACGCACAAAATACTTGATGCAGCAAGTGAATGGAGCAAAGGAGATAAAAAAATAGGAAGTACTTTACGTGGTATAGGCCCAACATATCGCGAAAAAATTGGACGTGGTGGACTAAGAGTAGGTGAGCTTTTCGCCCCAGATTTCGAAAAAAACTATCACGAGAAAAAAAATCGTTCACTTCAGCTTGTAGAACAATTTGGTTTTACAGATTTTAACCTTGAGGCAATGGAAGAAGAATTCTTCACTGCCGTAGATAGGCTGCGTGAATATCAATTTGTAAATAGCGAATACCTCGTAAATGAGCATATTATAAATGGAAAAAATATTCTAGCAGAAGGAGCTCAAGGAAGTATGCTCGACATAGACTTTGGATCATACCCTTTTGTTACCAGTAGTAACACGACAGTAGGTGGAGTATCTACCGGTTTAGGTATAGCACCCAAACACATCAATAAAGTAAAAGGAATTTTTAAAGCATACTGCACCCGTGTAGGCAGTGGACCATTCCCCTCAGAACTCCACGATGATATGGGAGAGCACATACGTAAGGTAGGTAATGAGTTTGGAGCAACAACAGGTAGACCACGAAGAACAGGATGGCTTGATCTCGTTGCGCTAAAATATGCTATCATGCTCAGTGGTGTAGATGAACTCTGTATGATGAAAGCTGATTGCCTGAGTGGTATTGACGAAGTTATGGTAGGAACTAGCTACAAAGGTGATAGAATTTCTACGGACCAAGTTCCTTTTGATTTGAACGTAGATAATTTTAAATCTGTTTATGAAGCTCATCAAGGATGGCAAGAAGACATTACACAGATAAAAGACCACACTAACCTACCAAAAACGTTTCAAAATTACATTGCCAATATAGAAAAGCAAATTGCAACACCAATCAGTATAATCTCTGTAGGACCCGGCAGAGATCAAACAATAATCAAGTAAAACGAAAACAGTAAAGAGTTTGAAAAGCGTACAATCGTACCATTCAATAGTTTCTCTTCATTGACCAATTAATTAAAATAATGAACGCGTACGTATTCCCAGGACAAGGAGCCCAATTTGTAGGAATGGGCAAAGAGCTCTATGACAATAATGATGAGGCAAAAGCTCTCTTTGAAAAAGCCAATGATATCCTTGGCTTTAGAATAACGGATGAGATGTTTGCTGGAACAGAAGAGGGTTTGAAACAAACAAACATAACTCAACCTGCCGTATTTCTTCACTCCGTAATACTTGCCAAGACTATGGCAGATTTCAAACCAGAGATGGTTGCAGGTCACAGCTTAGGAGAAATATCTGCTTTGGTCGCCAACAATACACTCACCTTCGAAGATGGACTTAGACTTGTATCCTTGCGCGCAGAAGCTATGCAAAAAGCGTGCGTTACCAATCCAAGTACTATGGCAGCTATCATAGGACTAGAAGATACGGTAGTAGAAGAAGTATGTGAAAGCATAGATGAAGTTGTGGTACCTGCAAACTACAATTGTCCCGGCCAGCTGGTCATATCTGGCAGCAATACCGGAATTGATATGGCATGCACTATACTCACCGAAAAAGGAGCTCGCCGAGCTCTTAAACTACCCGTAGGCGGAGCCTTTCACTCACCACTGATGGAACCTGCAAGAGAGGAACTTGCCAAGGCAATACAGGAAACGACCTTCAGTACACCCGTATGCCCGGTATACCAAAATGTGAGTACACAAGGAGAAACATCCCCAGCGGTTATTAAAGCAAATCTTATAGCTCAACTTACCAACTCTGTAAAATGGACGCAGTCTGTTCAAAACATGATCGCAGACGGCGCAACCTCTTTCACTGAAGTGGGTCCAGGAAAGGCTCTCCAAGGTATGCTAGCCAAAATAGACAGATCCGTAGAGCGAGCAGGCATTAGCTAGTAGGTATCTGGCCCTTGCTCTGATTCTTTCTGTTGACAATTAGCCGCACCACTGAAGAAGGCTTGCCATAAATGTAGAGAAATCCCCATTGTATAGGTAAGACGATGCCAGTCTCCCGTATACCCTTTTGTATGATTTATTTTTAAGACCAAAAAATACGCGATCTATTCTACTCAACACACAAAATAATAACACAAAACAAGTACGACGAGTCTACCCTCAGAAATATCATTTTAATCTTCCAATTTGGCTAACCAATAAATGAAATTCATCGATTGAATACTGCTACACATTCCCCGCGTAATTAAGCATAATATAAAAGAATAAAATCCATCTAGTAACCACATACTTTCTTTGTAATAATTGCAAATAGAGAAAGCGACAAACACTTATAGTTTCTTTTACTATAAGTTTCCATATATTCGCAATTATCAATTAATTAATTTATGATTAAACATCTCTTCTCATTGGTTCTGGTAGCCAGTATTTGTAGCCTATCGGTTGCGCAAACTACCATTTCAGGAACCGTAAAAGACAGCCTAAACCAACCTATTTTTGGGGCTGCCGTAATTGTAAAAGGAACAAAAAACGGTAAAATTACTGACCAAAAAGGTGCATTCTCGCTACAAGTAACAGATGCATCAAGCGCAGTCTTGAACGTAACTTACTCTGGTTTCAAAGACAAACAAGTAGCAGTTCTTGGTAGAAAAAACATCACCATCCAACTGAGTGAAAATTCCGTAGGTATAGGAGAAGTTATGGTAGTTGGGTATGGAACCGCCACCAAAAAAGAATTTACCGGGGCTAGTACTCAGGTTGACGGTCAAGATTTAGAAAAACTAAACATCCCTAGAGTAGATCAAGCGCTGCAAGGAAAAGTAGCCGGTGTTGCAATCAACACTAATTCCGGATCGCCCGGAGGTGGAGCAAGCATACGTATACGAGGTCTTTCTACTTTCGGAGATAACGACCCACTCATTTTAGTAGATGGAGTAGTCTATGATTCAGACGGATTAAACGCCTTAAACCCAAATGACATAGAAAGCATAAACGTACTAAAAGACGCCACGGCGGGCATCTATGGTGTACGTGCCGCGAATGGGGTAATACTAATAACTACCAAACAAGGACGTTCGAATACAAAACCGAAAATAGAATACAGTACCTACTTTGGAACACAGCAATCATCAAAAAGACTCGGCTTACTAAATGCTAACGAGTATGCTGTAATCAAAAACGAAACATTTGCCAATGGAGGAGATCCCCTACCTTTTGCTAACACTCAATTAGGAGAAGGAACAGATTGGCAAGATGCTGTCTTCCAAAATGCTAACATGACTAGCCACAACGTAACGATAAGTGGTGGTAGTGAAAAAACAACTTACTCCATAGGTGGTAGCTATTTTACACAAGACGGTATTGTAGGTGGCGATAAAGCTAACTTTACTCGTCTGAATGCGCGTGTAAACCTTAACACTGAAATGAGCGATAGACTCAGATTAAGCAGTGTATTCCTTTATACCAATGAAGAACGTGACGCTCTTCCTGAAAACGGAATAGGATCTGTTTTATACAATACAATCAATGCTTTCCCAACAGATCCAGTACAAGAAGCAAATGGAACGTACTCATACTTGGAAGAAGTAAGTGATATTATCAATCCAATAGCACAAATGAAAAACACCTACAACACGAGCTATGTAGACAAGTTTGTAGGTAAAGAAGAACTTGCTTTTGATATTACAGATAACCTTACATTCACCAATAGATTTAACTACAACTTTGCACTGGTAGATCAAAAAACATTCTCACCACTAACATGGTATGGCCCAGGCAAAGCTCAAAATAGTGCATTAAATGCAGATTTAGACCCTACACAAGTAGAAATAGCCCCAGGTACGTTAATAGACCGTGGTGCGAGTGTATATGAAGCTCGTGCTACATACGCTGACCTCAACTTTGAAAGTTTTGTAAACCACGAGTACAACTTCAGAAACATTCACAACCTGAAGACCACTGCAGGTATATCTATATTTAGTAGAAATGGGCAAGGACTGGGCGGTACCGCTTATAACATCCCAAATAATAGCATAGAATACGCTGATATCTCTGCTAACTTAGCACCGGGCGGATTCCTAAATAATACCAGTTCATTTCAGTTCCAAGAAAGACTACTATCTACATTCGTAAGAGCTCAATACCGTTATGGTACAAAATACAACGGGTCACTTATTGTGCGTAGAGATGGATCAAGTAAGTTCGGCCCAAATAGTAGATATGGAATTTTCCCAACCGTATCTGGAAGTTGGATGTTATCCGAAGAAGATTTCTTCAAGTGGGAAAAATTAAGCTATTTAAAACTACGTATGAGTTTTGGAGTGAGTGGGAATGATCAAATTCCTAACTTTGCTTATCGTGGTTTGCTAGACGGAGAAGGCGATTATGTATTTGATGATATCATCATAAAAGGAACTGCAATAGGCAGAGCAGCAAACCCAGATTTGAAATGGGAGACGACTCGTCAATTCAATGTAGGTACAGATATGAAACTCTTTAAAGGGTTTGATGTTACCATCAATTATTTCATCAAAAATACGCGAGACCTGCTCTTTCAACCAAATGTAAGCGCCGTCTTAGGAACAGCTGGCCCCGGAAGCTTCCCTCCTATTATTAATGCGGGAGATGTAAGCAACAAAGGAGTAGAACTAGAACTAGGATATGTAGGTAAGAAACGCAAAGACTTTAACTGGAGTACAAGTCTCAATACAACCTTCCTAAAAAATGAAGTAGTCAAAACTCCAGATGGAGTTGACTTTTTGCCAGGGGCAAGTTTTGGTGTAGGAGGCAATATTGCCACTCGATTCCAAGAAGGATACGCAATAGGTTATTTCATAGGATATGAAACAGATGGAATATTCCAAAACCAATCAGAAATTGACAACAGCCCAGTAGTACAAGAGGGTGCTGAGCCAGGAGATCTTCGTTTTGTAGATCAAAATAACGATGGTAAAATTAGTTTCAGTGACGATACAGACCAAAAAGAATTGGGTAATGCCATACCCACATTTACCTTTGGATACAACTTAAATATGGACTACAAAGGATTTGACTTCTCAGCTAATCTATACAGTGCTATTGGCCAAAAAATAATTAGAAACTATGAGCGCCAGCAACCATTTGCCAATCAATTAAGCTATAGTATAGACAGATGGACAGGTCCTAATTCTACTGATGATAATCCTAGACTAACTACGGATCTTACCCGAAACAATGTATTCTCTGACTACTATGTAGAAAGCGGATCATTCTTAAGACTACGAAACATACAATTGGGTTACACATTACCAAGTAAGCTATTGAGTAGGTTCAAGATTTCTAGCACCCGTGTATACATCGCGGCAAATAATCTAGTTACCATTACCAATTATCAAGGTTATGATCCAGATGTAGGCTCATTTGGCGGTGCCTTAGCTGCCGGCATAGACTATGGATTTTACCCACAAGCAAGAACAATCATGACAGGACTTTCTATCAAATTCTAAGCAATATGAAAAAGACAACAATCAAACTTACAGCGATATTTAGTTTAGCAATACTCGTATTTGCTGGGTGCCAGAAATTTTTGGATATAAACCCACTTTATACCCAGGATGCCGAAAATTATTTTGAAACACCCGTAGACTACGAGCGTGCACTTACTGGAGCATACGACCTTTTACAATCTTCTTTTATTACCGTTTGGATTGGCGAAATTGCTAGTGATAATGCCATAGCAGGTGGTGAAAGTGTTACAGATACAGAAGGTTTACACGAGATAGAAAACATGAGCCACGATGCGGTAAATAATGAAATTAGAAATGTTTTTCGCTGGAATTACGCAGGTATTACTCGTGCCAATTACCTATTAGAAAACAAGAATAAAATTGATTTTGAGGGTAAAGATGAGATCATAGCTCAAACAGAATTTTTGAGAGGATACTACTACTTTGAATTAGTTAAGTATTTTGGCGACGTACCATTGGTAGTAGACAAAAGACTGGGTGCAGACGAAGTAACAGCAGTTGAAAGAACTCCAAAAGCAGAAGTATATGCACAAATCGAAAAAGATTTGAGAAATGCAGCCGATATACTAGACTGGACAATTCCGCAAAAAGGAAGGATTACCAAGGGAGCTTGCCTTTCTCTGCTGGGTAAAGTATTGCTCTACCAAAATAAATTTGGTGAAGCAGCTGTTATACTGGATCAAGTTATAGAGGAAGGACCTTATGATTTAATAGATGACTACACAGAATTATTCTCAGTAGCAAACGAAGGAAATAGCGAAACAGTATTTGATGTACAATACACTGGTGCAGAAGGTGGTGGTTACGGCTGCTTGATCTGTCTAGAGGGAAATGCTGCTCCAGGTTTTCATGGTATACGCCAGTACAACGGACCTATATACGGAGATGGCAACAGCTACAATCTACCTACAGAAAAACTATTTAACTCCTTCGCAGCTGGCGACGTGCGTAGAGATGCTACTGTTCTAGACATTGATGCCTTTATTGGCAGTAGAGAAATAACTTATGCTGAAGGTGGAGGTGGTCATACGGGATACTACAATAACAAGTATATTAAACGCAAAGGCGAAATAGGTTTGCCTGACAATGACTTGACTAGCCCAGTTAATTACCGCGTTATACGTTATGCAGATGTACTGTTGATGGCAGCAGAAGCACACAACAGAAATATACCTGCCAATGACAGCAAAGCTCTCGACCTACTTAATAAGGTAAGAAATAGAGTGAATATGCCACAAATATCCTCTGGAGGAAGCCAATTAACAGAAGATATATGGATGGAGCGCAAGTATGAGTTGTCTGGAGAAGGACACCGATTCTTTGATCTAGTGCGTACCGGTAAAGCAGCTACAGAAATTACAGGTTTTCAAACTGACAAACATGAATTATTCCCAATACCTCAAGTAGAAATTGATCTAACTGGCGGCAATTGGGCACAAAATCCTAACTATTAATACAAACAATTAAACTATATAGAAATGAAAAAAACAACATTATTTTTCTTATCGCTAGCTCTTATTCTAGGAATATCGAGCTGCAAACCAGACGACGAGCCTACACTAGGTACGGCACCTACAGAAGCAGACGCTGCATTTACATATGCTGCCACTGCAGACAATGATAATATTATCAATTTCATAGCTTCAAATGCTGGATTCACATACAGTTGGGATTTTGATAACGGTGCAAATGCAAGTACCAAGGAAGCTACAGCAGAATACCCAAGCAAAGGAACTTATACTGTAACTCTCACTGTATTCAACAGTGGAGGAAGTGCCAGTTCATCTCAAGACGTTGTCATTGCTGAAGATGACGCAAGTTTACTCAATAATCCAATATTTACACTTCTTACAGGAGGTGTAGCAGGTGGAGGGAGCAAAACTTGGGTAATCGATTCTACCCGTCAAGCACACTTAGGTGTAGGTCCAGTAGATGGAACATGGCCAGAATGGTGGAACTCAGATCCACTTACCAAGGCAGGTTCAGGTCTATACAATGACAAGTATACTTTCAAGCTAGACGGTTTCAAATTTGATCACGTTACAGGAGGTTCAGTTTTTGTCAAAACAGGCTCTGAAGGAGAATTCCCAGGGGCGTATGAAAATGCAGATGATTGGACAGCACCATTTGCTGACCAACTGGACGAAACTTGGACTTTAGTAGAAGGAGAAGATGATACTACTATTTCTATCTCTGGAAATGCATTCTTAGGAATGTACACTGGAGTAAGAGAGTACCAAATCACTAAATTGACTGAAAACGAGCTAACGATAAGATACGTAGATGTAGCAGATGCTACTACAGCCTGGTACTTACGACTAGTACCAGAAGACTTCCCCATAGATGGCGGCGGAGGCGGTGGAGAAGATCCTGTCAACACCAGCACACTAACACTTCCTATAGATTTTGAAGACGGTAGTGACACCTCTCAGTGGGAAGCCTTTGGAGAAAGCACTTTTGCAGTTGTGGACAACCCAAAAAGTGAAGGAATAAATACTAGTAGTAAAGTATTGGAAACAGTTCACGGTTTCGAAACTTGGGCGGGTATTTTCGTTAATCTTAAAGACAAGTTTGACTTTACGTCTGGCAAGCCTACCATAACGCTGAAAATATGGGCTCCAGTTACTGGAACCTTGAAATTAAAAATGGAAAATTTTGCTAAGCCAACTGAAAACACAGAAAAAGATATTACTGTAGACACCGCAAATGAGTGGGTCGAAGTAAGTGCTGATTTTAGTGATGTTGACGCTAGTAAGTTTGATAGATTAGTACTATTCCCAGGATGGGATGTTGCCAGCGCAGGTACATTCTACTTGGATGATATTTCACAAAAATAAATAGTAAAGACCTAAACAAAAAGGGAGTTTCATCTATGGATGAACTCCCTTTTCTTGGTAAAAGCCAATATGAAAAATAAACTATTTGCTCTTGTAATTATCTCACTTACCCTTTCGGGATGCCAAGACGAGAAGCCTACTGCTACACTAAAACTTCCAACCAACATTGCAGTAGCAATCACAGTGTCTGAAACTCAGGAAGGACTTGTGTCAGTAAGAGCTACAGCAAATGACGCAAACTACTTCACTATACGTTTTGAAGATGGCGACAATACCGAAGAAGTAGAAGATAAAAACGGTAGAGCACTGCACCAATACAGCAAAAGTGGTACATACACCATAATTACAAAAGCGCATGCTACTGCTACTGACTTTTTGCTGCAAGAGGATACAGTAAAACTAACGATATCAACTACTACTAATACAAACGGCGTACCTCTAGAAGGTTTTGTATCTCCGATGAATTATGAAGGATATTCACTCGTGTGGAATGACGAATTTTCTGGTAATTCCCTCAATGAATCAGACTGGAACTACGAGCTTGGAACCGGCAATAGTGGTTGGGGAAACAATGAGCTACAATACTACCAGAAAGAAAACACCTCTGTAGACAAAGGCTTTCTAACTATAGAAGCCAAACAACAAGCAGCAGGAAGCCAATTGTATACAAGCAGCAGACTCACTACACGCAATAAGCAAAGCTTCAAATATGGCAGAATAGATGTTAGAGGTGCTTTGCCAAAAGGACAAGGACTGTGGCCGTCATTTTGGATGCTTGGGGAAAGTCATTACTCTATTGGATGGCCAGATTGTGGTGAAATCGACATCATGGAAATGGTAGGAGGATCATCCAATGGTAATTCTGATAGGGTTACTCACGGAACACTTCACTGGGATAGCGATGGACAATACGCCTCTTATGGTGGCAAAACAACGACAACCAAAAAAGATCTTAACCAGGAATTTCATGTATACTCCATCATTTGGGACGAGACAAGTATAAAATGGTTATTGAATAATAGGCAGTACCACGAGATCGATATTACGTCTTCGCAAATGTCAGAATTTCACGAAAAATTTTTTTTCATCCTCAACGTAGCCGTAGGTGGCAACTGGCCTGGAAGTCCTGATGCATCTACTGTATTCCCCCAAAAAATGCATGTAGATTATATTCGTGTCTTTCAGAAATAGGCACACTTACTAAACAGTTGAAAATATAGATTTCATCCCAGACCAATTGCAACAAGAGAAAAGTGAATAACCGATACATCAACCTGCTTCTCTTCTTGTTCCTGTTTACATCCTGTACTCAGCATAAAGAGGATACATCTACATCTAACAAGGCTGCATCTTATATCACCGTAAACAACCAGCCATTCTTCATAAAAGGGATGAATTGGAGCTACTCCCCTATAGGCACAAATTTTGAGTACAGCCTCTGGCAACAACCCAAAGAAACTATAAAAGCAGCACTAGACCAAGATATGGCTAGGCTAAAATCAATAGGTATAAATACACTCAGAATATACACAGGTATTCCCACCAATTGGATCGAGTACATCCACGACAACTATGGTATATATACGGTACTGAACCACTCCTTTGGTCGTTATGGTGTTATGCTAAATGGGAACTGGAACCCGATTACCGATTATGGTGACTCACTCACTCAGATGGTCTTACTTAAAGAAGTAGCTGAACTAGGAAAAACGTACAAGGGTACGCGAGGATTACTCATGTACCTGCTTGGCAATGAAAACAACTACGGCCTATATTGGAAAGGTAGCGAGACAGAGGACATTCCAGCGATGAAAAAAACAGACGAGAGAGCTCGCCACTTATATTCTCTTTTTAATACCGCGTCTCTTTCACTGAAAACAATAGACACCGTGCATCACGTAGCTATTTGCAATGGAGATATAGGTTTTCTTGATCTCATAGCAACCGAGTGTCCAGATGTAGACATACTTGGCATCAACATATACAGAGGAATCTCATTTGGTAATGTATTCCAGGAAGTGAAAGAAAAGTACAACAAGCCTATAATGTTTACCGAGTTGGGGGCAGATGCATACCATAGTATTGAGAAGAAAGAAGATCAATATACGCAGGCAGAATACCTGCTAAACAATTGGAAAGAGATCTATCAAAATGCAGCAGGCCAAGGAAAAGCCGAAAATTGTATAGGTGGATTTACCTTTCAATGGAGCGATGGCTGGTGGAAAACAGGACAAACCGTAAACTTAGACAAGCACGATAGCACCGCTTCTTGGTCTAACGGTGGTTATAAAAACGACTATATAGAAGGGCAGAATAATATGAACGAAGAATGGTTTGGCATTTGTGCCAAACAGCCCAATAATTCAGACGGCACTCATACAGTAACTCCTCGAGCAGCTTACTATATTCTAAGCGAAGTACATAGACTAAACCCATATACAAAAAACGTTAGACCTAAGCAGGTCAATAAAGCATTTTCTAGAATACAAATTAATAAAGCACTAGAAAAAGCTGAAATTTTCCAAAATAAAAACTGATTACTAAACGATATAAATGGCAACACAATCTGAAACGATGCATGACGCAAACGTTAATATAAAAAGACTAAAAATAGACGGAGAAAATTTCTACTGTATTTCAAATTACGACGAAATGCGACCATTCTTTATGAGCATAGTGAGTGACTCACATCACTGGATGTTCATCTCCAGCAATGGAGCATTAAGTGCGGGTCGTAAAAATTCTGAGTTCCCTCTATTTCCTTATTACACCGCAGATAAGATTACAGAATCCTCTGAAACTACTGGGAGTAAAAGCATATTTCAAATACGCCAAGGTGCTGAAACGCACGTTTGGGAACCGTTTTCAGAACGGAATACCGGGAAGTATAACACAACAAGAAACCTGTATAAAAATGCCATTGGTAACAAGATTATATTCGAAGAAATCAATATTGATTTTGGACTGACATTTAGATACGAATGGAACTCCAGTAGCATATATGGATTTGTACGTAAGTCTTCCTTAGAAAATACGGGTAACCAAAAGCTTTCCATAACCCTTTTAGACGGTGTCCAAAATATAATGCCAGATGGAGTAAATAGTGATTTACAAAACTCGACCAGTAATCTGGTAGACGCATACAAACGCAATGAGCTAGACGCTGATTCAGGCATGGGCATCTACGCCTTAAGTGCCATTATCGTAGATAAGGCAGAACCCAGCGAGGCGCTAAAGGCCAATATTGCATGGTCTCTTGGCTTAAAAAATCCATCTCACCTGGTATCCTCTCTTCAACTCAATAACTTCAGAAAAGGGCAAGCCGTAACTCCTGAAGATGATATAAAGGCAGAGAAGGGCGCCTATTTTTTAAGCACTAAAGTAGAACTAGCTCCCAGTGATAAGAAAGAATGGATGATTGTAGCAGATGTAAACAAGAGTCAATCTGATGTGGTAGAACTGATACACGCCATACAAAATCAAAAAGATATTGAAACGCAAATAAACAGCGACATTAAACGTGGTTCTAAGCAATTGATAGAACTCAATGCATCATCAGATGGGATGCAATTATCTGCCGATGTATTTAGAGATACACGTCACTTTGCGAATACACTGTTCAACATAATGCGTGGCGGTATTTTTGATTTCAATTATCAAATAGAAAAGTGGGACTTGAGCAATTACCTAGCGGCCGCAAATAAGAAAGTATTTGAAAACCACAAGGACCTTATAAATAGCCTAGCAGATATATTTACTTCTTTTGACCTCAAGAAAATTGCTGCCCAAAGCTCAGACAGTGATTTTAAGAGACTCTGCACAGAGTATATGCCGCTAAAGTTTAGTAGAAGACACGGAGATCCGAGCAGACCGTGGAACAAATTCTCTATTAATACTAGAAGTGAAATTGATGGCTCTAAAATATTAGACTACGAAGGAAACTGGAGAGATATTTTCCAAAACTGGGAAGCCCTAGCTCTATCCTACCCTGCTTTCACTCGGAGTATGATTCACAAATTTTTGAATGCTACTACTTTCGAAGGATACAACCCATACCGGGTGACTAAAGGTGGATTTGATTGGGAAACCGTAGAACCCGATAATCCGTGGTCATACATTGGCTACTGGGGAGATCACCAGATCATATATTTACTTAAACTCCTAGAGCTTAATGAGAAGTATTTCCCAGGTCAACTAAGCAATGAATTCAATACCAATGAATTTGTATACGCCAATGTACCGTACAAGATAAAAAGCTACAAAGACATTTTAAAAAATGCAAAAGACACCATAGAATTTGACGAAGAACTGGATGCTAAAATCCGGAAAAACAGAGCAATCCTTGGATCTGATGCAGCACTCCTAATAGATGAGCACGACGCCATTTATACTGTAAACTTCATCGAGAAAATACTCGCTACGGTACTGGCTAAGCTCTCCAATTTTATACCAGAAGGAGGTATATGGATGAATACGCAACGTCCAGAATGGAACGATGCCAACAATGCGCTAGTTGGGAATGGAGTATCCATGGTAACGCTATATTATCTCCGCAGATTCTTAATTTTCTTTGGTAAACAGATTAAAGATAAAGAAGACGAACGAGTTGAATTATCCAATGAGTTGATCATCTTCTTCAAAAAAGTACAAGCCACATTTGAAGATAACAAACACTTACTTGAAGACGCCATAAACGATGAAGATCGTAAAACGATAATGGACGGTCTAGGTGAAGCTGGAAGCGAATACAGAGAACATATCTACAAACAAGCTTTCTGGGGCGAGAAGAGAACAGTCTCTTACAAACGACTTCGTCGTTTTGTGAAACTAAGTTTGGAGTACATAGAACACACCGTAAAGGCAAACAAGCGAGATGACAAAATGTACCACGCATACAACCTTATGACGGTAGAAAGTGATACTGAAGTATCTATATCTTACCTCAGCGAGATGCTCGAAGGTCAAGTAGCAGTGCTCAGTTCTGGCCATTTATCTCCAAAAAAAGCGTTGAAACTGCTAGATAGTATGAAGAACAGTGATCTTTTTAGACCTGACCAATACAGCTATGTATTATATCCAAACAAGCAGCTACCTAAATTTTTAGAGAAGAACAATATTCCAAAAATAGCCATAAAAGAATCGGAGCTAATCACCTCTATGCTGGGCAACGGGAACAAATCATTGGTAGAACAAGATATCAAAGGAGACTATCACTTCAATGGTAATTTTAAGAATGCTGAAGACCTAAGCAATGCGTTAGATCATCTGAATACATCTAAATACGCTGCACTGGTAGAAAAAGAGAAAACATCCATACTAAGGATGTTTGAAGAAGTATTTAACCATAAAGCATTCACCGGAAGATCAGGCACATTTTATGGTTACGAAGGACTTGGCTCCATCTACTGGCATATGGTTTCTAAATTACAAATAGCAGTGCAAGAAATTTGTTTCAAGGCTGTAGAGAACGAAGAAGGCAACGAAATAATAGGAAGATTACTGGAACACTATTATGAAATAAATGCGGGTATTGGTGTACATAAATCACCCTCCTTATATGGAGCGTTTTCTACTGACCCCTACTCACACACTCCAGGAGGCAAAGGAGCTCAACAGCCTGGTATGACAGGTCAAGTGAAAGAGGATATACTGAGTAGATTTGGAGAGTTGGGTGTTTTCGTAAATAAAGGAGTACTATACTTTAATCCGTGCCTACTTCGCGCAAATGAATTTACCGTAAAAGAAAGAAATTTCCACTACGTCAATATTCACAAAGAGCATAAGAAATTTGCGCCGGAGATTGGTTCACTTTGCTTCACCTTTTGCCAGGTACCCATTATCTATAGGTTAGCTAAAGATAGCAGTATGGAGATCATAAAGAGAGATGGTACTAGAGTCAACTATGACTCACTTCATTTAGATAAAGAGACCAGTTCTCATATATTTGAAAGAAACGGAGAGATAGTACAAATTACTGTTCACATAGATGAGTCTATCTTAAAATAAGAAGCATTAAAATGAGTAATAGACTACATATAACACTACTCATTGGAATTATAATAGTTGCCGCTTGCGGCAACAAGCTACCAAAAAACGACAAACCGCTACACATGAATTCGAGCAAAACTGCTTCTCAAATCTTAGGGAATCCTGACTACCAAGCAATAAGTTACGGGGGCTATCGGGAGACGAGCAGAGACATACAACCGAGTATACAGCAGATAAAAAACGATATGAAAATATTGTCTGCAATGGGTATTCGCATATTACGCACCTACAACACGCATTACGATCAAGCATCAAACCTTCTGGTAGCCATCAATGAGATGAAATCAGAATACCCAAATTTTGAAATGTACGTGATGCTTGGCATCTGGATCGATTGCCAACATGCTTGGACAGACAAAGCGCCAGACCACAACCTAGAAGATGAAAAAGCCAATGCAGCAGAAGTACAACGAGCTATAGATCTCGCTACTAAATATCCCGAAACAGTAAAAATACTAGCAGTAGGAAATGAAGCTATGGTGAAGTGGGCAACAAATTACTTTGTGCAGCCCAATGTAATCTTAAAATGGGTAAATTATTTACAAGAGCAAAAAAAAGAAGGCAAGCTAGATAAAAATCTATGGATTACTAGTTCAGATAATTTTGCTTCTTGGGGCGGCGGAGACACACTGTATCACTGCAAAGACTTAGAAAATCTTATAAAAGCGGTAGACTTCGTATCCTTACACACCTATCCCATGCACGATACGCACTACCACCCCGTATTTTGGGGAGCCTTTGAGTCAGAGCTGCACATTACCAAAGCAAAGGCGATAGAGCGTGCCATTACACGATCAGTCTTGTATGCCAAAAAACAATATGCCAACTCTGTGAAATATATCCACAGCATAGACAGCAAAAAAAAGGTACACATTGGCGAAACCGGATGGGCTAGTGCCTCAGAGGGACTCTATGGAGATAATGGTTCTAAGGCTTGCGACGAGTACAAGGAGGGGCTTTATTATAAGCAAATGCGAGACTGGACCGATGCAAAAGGCATCTCGTGCTTTTACTTCGAGGCATTCAATGAGAAATGGAAGGATACGCTAAATGCCGGAGGCTCAGAAAATCACTTTGGACTATTCAAAATCAATGGAGAAGCCAAGTATGCCGTTTGGGATTTAATAGATCGAGGTGCTTTCAATGGATTAACAAGAAATGGTAATCCAATAAACAAAACGTACAATGGCAACTTAGATATTTTGCTTGCTGAAATTCATCTTCCGCCTTTAAAGCAACTAAAGTAAAAAAATGAAAAACATATCAATCATACTCTTTTTCACCCTATTTCTTCTCGCTTATACCACAGAAAAAAAAATGGAAGTAACCGTATACGAAACCTCAGCATCTGGCGCCAAACTTGAAATACGGACAGTGTTTAATACGAGCGATTCAATATCAAAAATCCAACTATTCCCCGAGCAAAAATTCCAAACCATCACAGGTATAGGCGGATCGTTCACAGAATCATCTGCATCTCTCCTCAATAAGCTTAGCCCTGCCAAACGTAAAGAAGTAATAGATGCCTACTTTGGAGATGATGGAGCCCGATACTCCCTCACGCGTACACACATGAACTCGTGTGATTTTTCTCTGGATCATTATTCATATGCACCCGTAGCGGATGATATGCTCCTCGAAAATTTCTCTGTAAAAGAGGATCAAGATGACATTATCCCTATGATACAAGAGGCTATGGCTGCCTCTACTGACGGGTTTAAAATCATAAGCTCACCGTGGACTGCCCCACCCTGGATGAAGGATAACAACAACTATGTAGGCGGTAAACTATTACCAAAGTACTACAAACCTTGGGCACTGTTCTACTCCAAGTACATCGATGCTTATAAAGCAGAAGGAATAGATATTTGGGGATTTACTGTAGTAAACGAACCCCACGGAAATGGCAACAACTGGGAGAGTATGCACTTTTCGCCCAAAGAAATGACCGATTTTGTAAGAGATTACATGGGACCACAACTGGAAAAAGACGGTCACAATGTCAAAATACTAGGCTACGATCAAAACAGAGCAGGAATACAAGAATGGGTAGACGAAATGTACAAAGATGAAGCTTCTTCCAAATACTATGCAGGAACGGCTATTCACTGGTACGAGAGTACTTACGAGGTATTTCCGCAGGCATTAAACTATGCACACACCAAAGCTCCTGCTAAGTATCTCATAGAAACAGAGGGGTGCGTAGATTCTGAAGTTCCAAAATGGAAGGACGATGCATGGTACTGGTCTAAAGAAGCAACCGACTGGGGTTGGGATTGGGCAAGTGATGAGGACAAATATCTACACCCGAAATATGCTCCAGTAAACAGATATGCCAGAGACATCATCGGCTGCTTCAACAATTGGGTAGACGGGTGGATAGATTGGAATATGGTGCTTGATAAGCAAGGCGGACCAAACTGGTTCAAAAACTGGTGTGCAGCGCCTGTAATGGTAGACGTAGAAACCGATGAAGTTTACTATACGCCTCTCTACTACACGATGGCACATTTTAGCAAATTCATACGTCCTGGAGCTGTACGCATTGGATTAGAGAGTGAAGACAATAGCCTGCTAGCTACAGCCGTACAAAACCCAGACGGCACAATAGCCGTAGTAGTTTTCAATGAAGGCAAAACACCTAAGAACTTTATCCTACATTTGAACGGAAACCACAAAGCAATAAATATAGAAGCACAAGCTATACAAACACTCGTGATTCAGAACTAACCAAAACTTAAACCGAAAATAATATGAGCAGATCAAATACCACAGTGAAACAAAAAGTCCCAATGGGACAAAAAATTGCCTTTGGCTTTGGAATGCTCGCCAATCAGATGTTTCCTGCCTCCGTTGGTGTGTTCATTATTGTATTGGTTCAAGATTTAGGTTTTGCTGCACTTTTATGGGGAATTATTCAGTTTGCTCCAAGAATATTTGATGCCATAACCGATCCGATTATGGGCTTTATTTCAGATAACACCCGATCAAAGTGGGGAAGACGGAGACATTATGTCTTTATTGGTTCCATTATAATGGGGATATCATTCATTTGTATGTGGCAACTGTATAAGGAAAACGGTCTAGACTATAATTTTTGGTATTTTATGATTTGGTCGCTTGTGTTCTATTTAGGCCTTACCATTTTTAGTGTGCCTTACGTAGCTATGGGGTATGAAATTAGTGAAGATTTTCATGAACGAACCAATATAATGGCGATTTCTCAATTTATAGGACAATGGGCTTGGGTAATTGCACCTTGGTTTTGGGTTATATTATACAACCCAGATTGGTTTCCCAATGGTGCCGCTTCAGGAGTAAGAGAGCTCTCAGTTTGGGTCGCTATTCCCTGTTCTCTATTTGCCATAATACCCGCAATATTTCTTAAAAGTAAATCTACCCTTGACAGAGAAGATTTTTTGCCCATAACGCCCGCTTACGTAGGTAAAAGTGTTGTAAATATATTCACTTCTGCCCTTGATGCGTTCAAAATAAAGCAGTTTAAAAAAATTGCTTTTGCTACATTTCTAATCTTCAATTCCTTTAATATCATAGCTTCTTTCACTTTTTTAATTATTGTTCATTATATGTTCAATAGTGATCCGGCGAGTGCAGGAAGTTGGCCAGCGATTCACGGCTCTGTTGGCGCGCTATTCACTAGCTTTTTGGTTATCCCGATAATTAATTGGATGGCAAAAAAGTATGGCAAAAAGAAAGCTTTTCTAATAGCACAATCTATATCCATCATTGGATACATCTTATTTTGGTTCTTGTTTGTACCAGGCAAGCCTTATTTATTCATCTATGCTTTGCCATTTCACTCCTTTGGAATAGGAAGTTTATTCACCATAATGATGTCTATGACTGCAGATATTTGCGACTTAGATGAACTAAACACGGGGAAACGCCGCGAGGGCGTCCTAGGAGCAGTCTATTGGTGGATGGTAAAATTTGGTTTCGGAATAGCGGCTCTTTTGAGCGGTACGATATTATGGTTAGTTGGTTTTGATGCAGATAGTGTAACACAATCAGCGGTAACTGGAATGAGAATATTCTATACGCTATTACCAATAGCAGGAGTAATCGGAGCAATCCTCATTATGAAAGGATATGACCTCACTGAAGAACGATCAAAGGAAGTTTCTGAACAACTTACATTACTACGAAAAAACAAAAAGAACAACAATGTCTAAACGTCAAGAAAAATTAATGTCGCTAGTTGCGGCTAAGGGGCTAACCAAGTCTCAAGATAACTATCAAGAACTTGCTAAAGAACTCCTAAAAGATGGGATGCACGGTATTTGTTTTAGTCTTTTTGAAGAAGGGCAGAAACCAGGCGACCCAATTACGGAAACGCAAATACGACGTCGGCTTGAAATCTTAAAACCGTATACCAAATGGATACGTACCTTCTCATGTACAGAAGGAAATGAACTAATTCCACCATTGGCAAAAGAATACGGCATAAAAACGCTCGTTGGAGCTTGGCTAAGCGATGACTTAGCAATGAACGATAAAGAGATAGAAAGTCTTGTAAACCTTACCCAACAGGGTTATGTGGATATTGCAGCCGTAGGGAACGAAGTGCTTTACAGAAAAGAACTCTCAGAAGCAGAATTACTCGACTATATCAATCACGTAAAGCAGGTAATACCCGGAACCCCTGTAGGATATGTAGATGCCTATTATGAATTCACAGAACGACCTGCATTAGCCCAAGCATGCGATGTGATACTAGCAAACTGCTATCCCTACTGGGAAGGGTGTCATGTAGACTACTCATTTCTGTACATGAAGGAAATGTACCAGCAAGCCGTAAAAGCGGCCAAGGGCAAAAAAGTAATTATCACCGAAACGGGGTGGCCATCTTCGGGTGGAGCTTTCGAAGCTTCTGAAGCCTCTATGACCAACTTCTTAAAATATTACGCCAATGCTCAACAATGGGCGAAAAATGAAGAAATAGAATTATTCTATTTTTCCTCTTTTGATGAGTCGTGGAAAACCGGAGACGAAGGAGATGTAGGAGCCTATTGGGGAATTTGGGACAAAAATGAAGCATTAAAGTTCTAGAGAACTGCCTTTCATACAGTTCTTTAATCGCGGAACTCCATTTGCACCATCAGGACCCAACAAAGTAGGAACCAATCCTATGGCTATCTGCTGACCTACTCCCCGACTAGAACCTGTTACGAAAGCACTTTTACCTTGAATATTTATCATGAAATAAGTGCAGTTTATTAACGTATGCTGAAGGTGACGGAGCTATTGCGATTAACCTTTCACCGTAATATCAAATGCAAAACCTTCTTTACGCAGTTCAATGTAACGCATCTCATCAAATTGGAATAACTTAGCAGGTCTGTGCGAAACATTGGCCTGCACCTCATCTAACTGCACTAATAAGTCCATGCTGAGTATCTTCTTTCGGAAATTGGGCTTATCAAATTTATAATCAAGGAGCGCTTCGTACAAAGCTTGTAACTCAAGTAACGTGAATTTAGTTGGTAGTAACTCAAAACCAACTGGCCTATATTTTACTCTACTTTTAAGCGTACTTACTGCCTTCTCTAAAATTTGATCATGATCAAAAGCCAATTTTGGCAAATCTTTAATGCTAAACCATTCAGTCTCTTTTACCCATGAAGATGCTATTGGATGGTAGTTGTCACTTTTAACAAGGGAGTAATACCCTACAGTAGCTACCCTACCAGCTGGGTGACGGTCTACAGCCCCAAACGTATAGAACTGCTCCATAAAAATATTTTCGAGACCCGTTAAATTCTGCAAAACATTGGATGCAGAGTCAGCCAAATCCTCATCTAAAGGAACTAAATCTCCCGGGAGAGCCCAGTTTCCTAAAAAAGGCTCAGCATCACGCTGAACCAACAAAACCTTAATTTCTTCTCCTACGTAACCAAAGACTACACAATCTACAGACAAACCAAAATTAAAATAATCTTGAAATGGAACATTGTTCTCAGAGAGGAAATATTTGTTCATTTTATTCATTAAGTAATCGGTCTGAAAGTTTTCCAAAATTAAGAAAAAAAGCGACTTATAGTATTTTTTACCTTAAGAATACACAGCTCCTCAAAAATATTACTTATAGTATTTTTTACTTTAAGTTTTTTTCGCTTCATTTGAGACATACTAAATGAAAAAAAAATGAAAAAAATCTTTACTTTAATGTTAATGGCAAGCACCTTTTTAGGGTTTGCACAAACAAATATCACCTTCAAGGTAGATATGAAGAACTACGGAAAATCTACTGCCAACGGAGTATTTGTCAATGGAAACTTTACAACCAATGGTAATGAATGGTGCGGTAGTTGCAATCCTATGACAGATGCGAACAGTGATGGAATATGGGAAGTAACCATAGCAGTGGCAAAAGACAGTATAGACTATAAGTTCACCGTCGATGGTTGGAATGACCAAGAACGATTTGCCAGTGGCCTATCGTGTACTAGAACAGAAGGTAATAACGTAAACAGATACCTTACCCGCTCAGGAGATGTGATATTAGATACTGTATGCTTTAATGCATGTGTTTCTTGCGATGATCTGCCACCACAGGATCCCTCTATGGGGGCTGCTGCACCCATGTATGAAGATACAAGTGTAATATCTATGTTTAGTGATGTATATACAGATGTAAATGTAAACACATGGAGAACAGGATGGTCTGCGGCTAATTTTAGTGCAACAAGTATAGCAGGCGATTCTGTACACTTGTATGACCAGCTTGACTTTGTTGGTATAGAAACATTGGATGCTAACGCATTAGACATTACCGGAATGGATCATATCAATTTAGATATTTGGACTCCAAATGCAACTACTTTCAGAGTTAAGCTAGTAAACTTTGGCCCAGGCGGTAATTCTGAGCACGAAATTGCTTTTAATAATCCTACTAAAAGTGCATGGGTAAATTACCACATAGCTCTTGATAGCTTTATTGGTCTTACTGGTAGAACAAAAATCTCTCAACTTATATTCTCTGCCATTCCTGCAGGCAGTGCGAAAGTTTATGTAGATAACGTATTCTTCAGTAAAGGTGAAATTGCAGCAGCAGCGCCTATGACAGCAGCAGCAGATCCTACAGCTGATCAAGCAGACGTAATCTCTCTGTTCAGTGGAGTATATACTGATGTATCCGTTAATACCTGGAGAACAGAGTGGTCTGCAGCTACATTGGAAGATGTACAAGTAGATGGCAACGATGTAAAAAAATATACTATGTTAGACTTTGTAGGTATAGAAGCAACTGGTGACAACAGTATAGATGCAAGCAATATGGAACATATTACTTTTGACGCATGGACACCTAACGCAACTACCTATAGAATCAAAGTAGTAGACTTTGGAGCAGACAATGCATTTGACGGTGGAGACGACACTGATCACGAAATTGCTTTTGAAATGCCAGCTACAGAAACATGGACAAATCATAAAATAGCACTCGCAGATTTTACAAGCCTTGCGTCTACTGCCAATATTTCTCAGATTATTTTCTCTGCTCTTCCTAGTGGAGATGTAACATTGTACATAGATAATCTTTACTTCAGCAAACCTGAAGGCAACAGTGTAAAGGAAAATGTATTCAGTACCTTTAAGGTATATCCTAATCCAGCCACTAAGGTGATCAATCTTGATTTATCTGCTAAGAGTGGAATAATAAACTCTTTTGAAATACATAGCATTAATGGGCAAACTATGGTTTCACAACAGGTGAATAACGCTGTTCTATCTCAAAGAGTAGATATTACAAACCTTACTGCAGGTGTATACTTTATCAAAGTAAATGCCGAAAAAGGTGTGTTTACCCAGCGTATAATTGTTCAGTAATTTATATAACTTTATTGCAAAGGGTTCCAGATTCTTGGGACCCTTTTTTTATACTAAATAAAATATGAAAAAAATACAACTCATAACAGTAGCTCTGCTCATAAGTGGGTACACATTTGCTCAAAACCTACCGGTAGATTTCGAATCTGGTGGAAATGGTGCAGACTGGACATGGACTACTTTTGAAAACGACGACAATCCTACATTGGAAATTATTACCAATCCATTCCAAACAGGAATAAACACAAGTACTACCGTAGCGAAATTTACGGCAAGAGCAGCAGGCCAACCATATGCAGGTTGCGAAACCCAGCATGGATCAGATATAGGTTCATTTACCTTGTCTGCAGCGTCTTCGGTAATTAAAATAATGGTCTATAAATCTGTAATAAGTGATGTAGGCATAAAACTAGTACGACCGGGAAACGGAGCATTGCCCGAAATAAAAGTAGCGAATACCAAGATAAATGAATGGGAAGAGCTTTCATTCAATTTCAAGGATCAAGTGGGGACGCCCGCCTTCACTTATGACCAGATTGTAGTATTCATGGATTTCAATGCACGTGCAGCAGAGACGGTAAGTTACTTTGATAATATCAGCCTTACTGGTTTCACACCTCTAGCAGAGCCTATGACTGCAGCACCAGACCCTACGCTACCGGCTGCAGATGTTATCTCCTTATTTAGTGGAGTTTACACCGATGTACCTATTACTACGTGGAGGACAGAGTGGTCTCAAGGTGTACTTACAGATGTAGAAATAGATGGGAATCCTACTAAAAAATATAGCAGCGTTGATTTTGTAGGAATAGAAGCTACAGGAGAAAACTCCATAGACATTACCGAAATGAACTATTTAAATTTTCATATCTGGACCCCAAATAGCTCTTCCTTTAACCTAAAGTTAGTAGACTTTGGAGCAGACAATGCATTTGAAGGTGGAGACGATACTGAGCACGAAATTATAATAGAGAATCCATTGCAAGAACAGTGGGTAAGCGTTAATCTAGCTCTATCTGATTTTACCGATCTTACTACTAGGGCTAATATTTCTCAACTCATACTTTCTTCTACTCCTGTAGGTGAAAGCACCCTTTACGTAGATAATGTATTTTTTAGCAAGACCAAAGTAGCTAATGTGGAAACGATAAACCGTAAAACACTTTCCGTATATCCAAATCCTAGTCATGGACAAGTAACGCTACCTGCTTCAACCCTAAGGTATAGCATAACCACTGCAACAGGACAGGAAGTTCTATCGGGGTATGGCAACATAGCTAACTTGGGAGAGCTCAGTACAGGTATGTATACTATACGCGCAGTTCTACACGACGGGACTGCCCACTTTGGGAAAATTTCCAAGATTTAAAACCTTGCTTAATCACACAAAAAAGCTGCCGAGAGGCGGCTTTTTTTTATACTAAAACTCCAAAAAGAATAGCTATTACAATGTACCACGGCGATTTTATATTGGTTTTGAATAGCAAAATCGAAGAAAGAATTACTATGCTAATCTGTACGCCATTGAATGCGCCGTCTAAGTCAAGATTAGTATAGAAAAAGCTGCCATCTTCCACCCAGTTAAAACCCACAGGTAAAAACATAAGATATGCTGCTGCTAAAACTAAACCACATGAAGCCGCAATTACTCCAGGTAATGCTTTCACTACAATAGGATGCTTTTTGATGCTTTTCCATATCGGAAACACAAAAAATATTAATAAAGCACCAGGCAAGAAGATACCCAGTGTACTTACAAAACTACCAGCTATTTGATTCAACACACCCAAGCCATTCATGGCAGTAGCACCTGTAAAACTAGCAACAGTAAAGATAGGGCCAGGTATAGCCTGCACAAGACCTACTCCATTCAAAAACTCTTCCGTAGTCATATAACCACTATGCATCACAAATTGCTCAAGCATCATCGGGATCAACACATTTCCTCCGCCGAAGACCAATGTACCAAATCGATAACAGTTCTCAAATAAAATAACCAAGTGGTTTGAACTAACCTTACCCAAAACACCAGCAGCCAAGAAAATCACAATGAATGAAACAAGCGACCTCCAAGGGAATTTAATTTTGATAGGCTCATATTTCTGTACTTGTCCTTTAAAATCGAAGAAAGAAAACAAACCTGCTAAAATCAATACAATTGGGAACATCCAAGGGGTATTTACATTCAGCAATGTATCCAACGGATGCCTCAGAAAAGCCATTACCATAAACGCCATAGTCGCAAGCCAATAACCTTGTCTATTTTTTACAGACTTCTTAATCATCTTAATACCTGCTACGATAACAAATCCTACGGCTACGGGTTGCACAAAGCGCAAATAGTCAAGAGCTTTCTCTTGAAATACTCCAATAAAAATGGCACATATGGTAAGTAGAATAAAAGCAGGCAATACCCAGACCAAAAGTGTAAGAAAGGCCAATAGTCTCCCCCCAAATTGATACCCAATACTCATAAGTGTCTGTGTAGAAGATGGACCTGGCAGCATCTGACACAATGAAAAATACTCCATTAGTTCATCACTCGATAAATACCCTTTTTCTTCTACCAATCTTTTTTGATACAACGCCAAGTGCATGTTTGGTCCACCATATGCACTCAAGGCTATAATGAAAACATCTTTCAGAAAGATGAGTCGCTTTATTTTTTTTACACTATTTGTACTTTTATTTGCCACGATGTTCAAATATAATTCCTATTCGTTAAAAATAATGACAGCATTTGTGTTAGCTTATTCACTATTAATCACCCTGTCAAGTTGCGGGAGAATATTCTCTGAAGAAATAAAGTATGTAGAAAAATTACAAGCACAATTAAATGCTAACAAAGTGAATCTTAACCTGGATGCACCTTTATTCAAACTAAGAGCAGATCACATTGAGACTACCTTACGTGTCTTTAGGAATGATTACAAAAAGATGATGAGCAAAGAACTTGGCGACAACCTGTCTAAGTACAAGAACTACCAAAAAATCTATAGGAAGAGTATCAGAAAGCATGAAGAAAGCATGAAAGAACAAAAATCCTTGACCGAGCAACTGGATAACTTACACAAAGGTGTGATAGCTGGAGAAATCACAAAAGAGGAGTTTAAAGTCTATTACCGTACCGAAAAGATAGATGTAGAAAAACAACTACAACGATCAAAAGAGATAAGTAAAAGCCTCTACGAGATAGAGCCAGAATATACGCGCCTTACAACATACTTTGAGCCGTTGCTGGCAGAACTACAACCCTAGGCAGTTATGCCTCTCCCGCAGGTCCAAAGTTCATAGGCGGAAACTGAGGAGCGCTGTCCTGCATTTTTATTTCTCCAAAACTCGCTTCAAACTTATTAATATTTTCTGTCAGTGCCATTCTGAGCCTTTTGGCATGTTGCGGGCTTAGTACAATTCTACTTTTCACCTTAGCCTTTGGCACGCCAGGAAGCATACGTATAAAGTCTACTACGAACTCTGAGTTAGAATGGGATATGATAGCCAAATTACTATATATACCGTCTGCTACCTCTTCGCTTAACTCTATATCAATTTGGTTTCCGTTGTTTTGATCTGACATAGTTCAAAGCAAACTATTTTTTTGGAAACAGCCATAAAAAAAGAGCGGCAAATTACTTTGCCGCTCTCCATATATTGACTTAAGTGTCTATTCTAATTAAGCTTCTACTTCTTCTTGGCTGCTAGCCGTAGCTTCTTCTTTTGCAGCTTTGAGTAAGTCGAATTCTTCTTGAGAACCTACAACTAGGTTTTCGTATGCTCTAAGTCCTGTTCCTGCAGGGATCAAATGACCAACTATTACGTTTTCTTTCAAACCTAACATATGATCTTCTTTACCCGCAATAGCAGCTTCATTAAGCACTTTAGTAGTCTCCTGGAATGACGCAGCAGACATAAAGCTGTACGTGCCTAAAGAAGACTTAGTAATACCCTGTAACAAAGGACCAGAAGTTGCTGAAAGAGCTTCTCTAACTTCTATTGGCTTCATATCCTTACGTTTTAGAGAAGAGTTTAAATCTCTTAACTTACGCAATGAAATAATCTCACCTGCTTTTGCATCATTAGAATCTCCCGGATCAGTAACTACACGTTTGTCGTATAGCTCATCATTCCCTTCTTTGAATACTAATTTATTTACTGCAGATCCTTCAAGGAATTTGGTGTCACCAGCTTCAATTACTGCAACTTTTTGCATCATTTGCTTGATGATTACCTCAATGTGCTTATCATTGATTCTTACCCCTTGTAATCGGTATACTTCTTGAATACCATTTACAATATAGTTCTGTACAGCACTGATACCTTCAATTGAAAGAATATCTTGTGGAGTAATCGAACCATCAGAAAGTGGAGTACCTGCTCTTACAAAGTCACCGTCTTGTACAAGAATGTGCTTGGATAGCGATATTAAATACTTTTTAGATATACCTTCTTTGGATTCAATAGTCACCTCACGGTTACCACGCTTGATTCCTCCATAAGTTACCACACCATCTATCTCAGACACTACCGCTGGGTTCGATGGGTTACGCGCTTCAAATAGCTCAGTTACCCTTGGAAGACCACCCGTAATATCACTTGTTTTACCTACAACTCTAGGAATTTTGGCGATGATAGTACCTGCTGTTACTTTAGTACCTGGTTCTACCGAAAGGTGAGCACCTACGGGAACATTTAGTTCCTTCAATATTTCACCCTTTTTGTTCAGTATGTGCACCGCTGGATTAATTTTCTTATCTCTAGAATCAGTAACTACTTTTTCCTTGTATCCCGTTGCCTCATCCATCTCTACCGTAAATGATACACCTTCTTTAAGGTCTACAAAATCTACCTTACCATCAAGGTCAGATAAAATTACCGCGTTATATGGATCCCAAGAACAGATTAAATCATCTTTCTTGAGTTTAGCTTTGTCTTTTATGTAAAGGAAGGAACCGTATGGGATGTTATTTACTGCCTGCACTTCTTTCGTTTTAGGATCGATAAATTTAACCTCACCCGAACGTCCTACTACAATACCTACATCTTCCCCATTTGCATCCTTACCTGGTACAGTCTTCACTTCATCAAAGTCTGCTACACTTGTGTAGCGCGATCTCATTTGTGAATCCTGCGCAATGTTTGATGCTGTACCACCCACGTGGAATGTACGCAATGTAAGCTGTGTACCTGGTTCACCAATAGACTGAGCTGCAATAACACCAACTGCTTCACCTGCCTGTACAGCACGTCCAGTTGCCAAGTTACGGCCATAGCATTTTGCACATACACCTCTTTTTGACTCACAAGTCATTACCGAGCGTATTTGTACAGTTTCTATACCTGCATCTACTATTATTTTGGCAATATCCTCGTTGATATCGTCTCCTGCTTCAACAAGAATTTCATCCGTTTCTGGATGATGAATATCAAGGAGAGAAGATCTACCCACGATTCTGTCAAACAGACTATCGATTACCATGTCATTTTCTTTCAAGGTAGCAACCTCAAAACCACGCAATGTGCCACAATCATCTATCGTAACCACTACATCTTGCGCAACATCATGAAGTCTTCTTGTAAGGTAACCCGCATCGGCAGTTTTCAGAGCCGTATCTGCAAGACCCTTACGAGCACCGTGTGTAGAAATAAAGTACTCAAGAATCGAAAGTCCTTCTCTAAAATTAGATAGAATCGGATTCTCAATAATCTCACCCGTACCACCAGTACCGAGCTTTTTCTGAGGTTTAGCCATAAGACCCCTCATTCCTCCTAGCTGGCGAATTTGCTCCTTAGAACCCCTCGCTCCAGAATCAAGCATCATGTATATTGGATTAAATCCTTGGTCATCCGTTGCAATATCGTGAAGAAGTGCATCTGCTACCTTGGAGTTTACTCTTGTCCAAATATCAATTACTTGGTTATAACGCTCATTATTGGTAATTAAACCGTTTTCGTAATTGTAGGTTATTTCCTCCACTTCTAAACGCGCTTTCTCTACTAATTCTCCTTTTTGTTGGGGAACTAATACGTGAGAAATATTAAACGAAAGACCACCTCTAAATGCGTAATAGAAACCTAACTCCTTGATAGCATCAAGGAATTTTGCTGTAGAAGCAACACCTGCTTCTTTTATCATGGTACCAATTATATCTCTAAGCGATTTTTTGGTAAGTAGTGTATTGATAAAGCCGATTTTTTCGGGAACGTGCTTGTTGAACAGGACACGACCTACAGAAGTTTCTATAATCTCACTTACTAATTCGCCGTCCTTCATCACGTTGGCTTTCACCTTAACTACTGCGTTGAGATTAGCTCTACCCTCGTTGTATGCTATCTCTACCTCTTCGTAAGAATAGAATGTAAGGCCTTCACCTCGCACTGTTTCTTTCTTGGTAGATCTTCTCTGCTTGGTCATATAATATAGACCCAACACCATGTCCTGTGATGGTACGGCTATTGGCGCACCATTTGCAGGATTCAGAATATTGTGAGAAGCAAGCATAAGAATTTGAGCTTCCAGTATAGCGGCATTACCTAGCGGTACGTGCACAGCCATTTGGTCACCATCAAAATCTGCATTAAATCCAGTACACACAAGTGGGTGAAGACGTATTGCCTTACCTTCAACTAGTTTTGGCTGGAAAGATTGTATACCCAGTCTGTGAAGAGTTGGGGCACGGTTGAGAAGAATCGGGTGACCCTTCAAAATGTTTTCCAATATCTCCCATATTACTGGTTCTTTTCTGTCTACTATTTTCTTAGCAGACTTTACTGTTTTTACAATGCCACGTTCAATTAGTTTTCTAATGACAAACGGCTTGAAAAGTTCAGCTGCCATACCTTTTGGCAAACCACACTCATGCAGCTTAAGGCTTGGCCCTACTACAATAACCGAACGACCAGAATAGTCAACACGCTTACCAAGTAGATTCTGTCGGAAACGACCTTGTTTACCTTTGAGCATATCACTCAACGACTTAAGTGGTCTATTACCATTTGCTTTTACAGCATTTGCTCTTCTTGTATTATCCAATAATGAATCTACCGCCTCCTGAAGCATGCGCTTCTCATTTCTCAAGATAACCTCTGGAGCTTTTATCTCCATTAGTCTCTTCAAACGGTTGTTTCTAATGATTACTCTTCTGTAGAGATCATTGAGATCAGATGTAGCAAATCTACCTCCATCTAATGGAACCAACGGTCTTAGCTCTGGTGGAATAACGGGAAGCATTTTCATTATCATCCACTCTGGACGGTTATCACCTGTCTTTTGCGAAGCTCTGAAACCCTCTATAACATTAAGACGCTTAAGTGCCTCATTTTTACGTTGCTGAGAAGTCTCATTTGCAGCTTGATGTCTCAAGCTAAATGATAACTCATCTAAGTCTAGACGAGCCAATAGATCCCAAATGGCTTCACCACCCATTTTGGCAATGAATTTATTTGGATCATTATCATCTAGATATTGATTTTCTTTTGGTAATGAATCAAGTATATCTAAGTACTCTTCCTCAGTAAGGAAGTCAAGATAGTTTACACCATCAGCTTCTTTGATCCCGGTTTGTATTACTATGTATCGTTCATAGTAAACAATCATTTCTAATTTCTTAGAAGGCAGACCAATTAGATAACCAATCTTGTTTGGCAAAGATTTAAAGTACCAGATGTGCACGATAGGAACTACAAGCTCTATATGGCCCATACGCTCTCTACGTACTTTCTTCTCGGTAACCTCTACACCACATCTATCACATACAATGCCTTTGTATCTAATTCTCTTATACTTTCCACAGT